>Ga0129311_1000750_pt1 | contig 25974 bp, 37 predicted proteins | sample Go1ome_FD_94435 | JGI IMG/M metagenome (GOLD analysis project Ga0129311, IMG submission 94435) | Western lowland gorrila individual fecal microbial communities from Wisconsin, USA - Go1022B metagenome | ecosystem: Host-associated > Mammals > Digestive system > Large intestine > Fecal | place... | reverse complement strand
GGTGAAGGTTATTTATCTAAGGAATAGCAATGATATTATCAACCAATATATAGGTTTTTGTAGAGTATTTAATGAACAGGTAGCTTTGTATGGTAGAACATTGAAGGCTGCGAAAGAAATAGTTAGAATATGTCGCGACATGGATCTTCTAAGTGATTATCTTGGAGAAAGAGAAACGGAGGTTGAGGGCATTATGTTGGCATTGTTTGATCAGGAACAGGTATGGAATATTGAAAAGGAGCATATTAGACAGCAGGCTTTAGAGCAAGGTGTAAGTCAAGGTTTAAGCCAGGGCCTAAGCCAAGGCAGATTAGCCATGCTGATAGACCTTGTACGTGATGGCTCTCTTTCCTTGACATCTGCTGCAAAGAAAGCCAATCTTGATGAGGAAAAGTTTAAAGCAAGGATGACAGCTGCTTTGTAAGTATAAATGAAAAACTAAATATTTACAAAATTTGTGAAAAATGGGCGTATTCGGCTTGTAAGGCTGATATGCCCTTATTTTTGTGTATGCAATTTTCCGATTTGCCGAATACATCTATTCTTTATATGGCGGTATGGGAGTACCCTTTCAGACACGCTCTCGCTACTTTTCTCGCCTAGCGGTACTAAAGCTCTCATGAGGCAATTTATTTATACACTTTTTGTAGGCATGGCATATTATAATGGTTCCCTTGTCAAGATCACTAAAAAATATCTAAGCGTGTCTTAACCCAATAAATTATGCAACATTCTGGCCATAATAGTAAGAATCAGGTGTCCTATATGACAATGCTTCATGTGCCTTACCTTGTTATATTCGGTGATGTAATCTATTAATCCTTTACGTAATTCTCGTGGGCTGGCAAATTCATTTGGATATATTTTTTCTGTCTTTAAGCTGAGAAACCACCTTTCAATTATTATATTATCTGCCCAACGGGATCTTCCATCCATACTCTGTTTTATGCCGTAATTTCTTATCATCTCCTTGTATTCCTTGCTAGTAAATTGACATCCCTGGTCGGAGTTAAGTATTTCTGGGGTACCATATGTGGCTACAGCATCTTTTACAGCCTCTAGTACATATGCCGTTCCAAGTGTGTCTGACAAATTCCAACCCACTATTTTGCGGCTGTACCAGTCTATAATAGCCGTTAGATACATATGGCCATGATGCATTTTTATATAAGATATATCTATAGACCAAACCTGATTAGCTGCTGTAACTTTATAATTTCGTAGTAAATACGGAACTATCGCCTCCTTGAAATTACGTTTGGAAAGATTTTCCTTGGGATAAATAGCTGTTATACTCATTCGTTCAAGCAGTATTCTTACAGTTTTGCGACAAACCTTAAATCCTTCATGTACCAGTAATTTAGTAATCTTTCTTGATCCTAGGTATGGCATGGTTGTATGCCAATAATCTATTCTTTCCATAAGTTTTTCTTGTAGTAGCAAACGTTCTTTATCTGCTTCAACTGGTACATAATAAATACTAGAACGATTAATAGATAAGAGATCACATTGACGGCGTATGGAAATCTCAGATTCCTTTGTAATCAAATCCTGGTATTGAAGGGATGTCTTCTCCAATTTTGCGAAAGCAATCCTGAAGAAAATTGCGTTCCATTGTAAGCTGTCCAATGGTCTTCAGCATTTGATCATTCTTTTTTTCAGGTCACCCTCCTTTCTCTGAGATTGCTTGTGCTCAGATTTTGCACCAAATACAAGATAAGCATTTTGTAAGAATTCCTGCTTCCACTTTCTAACCATATTGGGGTTTAAGTTATGTTGAGCACATATTTCATTCAATTTATGATTACCTTGAAGAATATTCAGAACAACTTTACTTTTAAATTCTGGTGTATATTGACAGCGTGTCATAAAAAATCCTCCTAGATTGTTATATATTTACTATAACAATCTAGGAGGATTTTCAAAATATGGTCCTGATTCTGGTATCCATTATACATCCACAGAGAAAATTGATGGTGTGGTAGTAATCATAATGGCGCTGGACCAGGCAATCTGCTGTGGATTAGATAATGGTGAAAGCGTGTATGATGAACGTGGGATATTACTGTTGTAAGGGTGGCATATCTGAAAGAGAAACCTTAGCATAAGCACCATTCTTTTTATCTTCTGGATGTGGCTCAAGTCCAATCACTGTAATAGCTTTATGGTCAGGTCCATACACCCAATACATACGCATGGCGCGGCTTGTTTTGTTTTCTAAATAAGATTGCCATACTTTCATTCCATATCTTTTTGTAAGATCAGATATTTCATGGGTGTTCAAACTAGGATAAAATGGGTTTTCCGAGAGCAGCTTCATGGTTTTACCACATTTTTTATAGAGTTGAACGTCTGACTTTGATATTGTGCCTTCAGCATTTGATTTTTTGAGTCTGGTCCATAAAGCAAGTATTTCAGGAATACCCAAGTGAATAGAAAATTTCATAATATCAGAACTCCGATAAATCAATTGCTTCAGAAACATTTCCCACAGTTATATTTTTTACAGCATTATCCATCATTTTTAGGGTATTTGCGGATATTTCTGCAGGAACCACAAGCTCACGAGGTTCAAGAAGAATGAAGCCATTATCATATTCCTTAACATTGTAGTACTCATGAGAGGCACCTCTTAATGTAAGGCGTTTTTTGGCATCAAGATGTGCATTATAGTTTGTTCTTATAGCAACTTCCATAATTTTTACCTCCGTTCATAATGGTGGGATTTCCCACTATTGTATATATCTATTTTAAACTAAAAAGAAATTTTTTTCAAGAGTAAAATGTAGAGAAACGAATAGCTCATGGAGGCCACCCGGTGCTTAGATGGATGATGGATAATATTTTCATAAAAACGGACCCAGCGGGAAATATAAAGCCGGACAAAGAAAAATCCACAGAGAAGATTGACGGTGTGGTAGCAACCATAATGGCGCTAGATCGTGCAATCCGCTGTGGATTGGATAATGGTGAAAGCGTGTATGATGAACATGGGATATTGTTGATTTAAGGCAAAATGTCTTGTGGGGGGGGAGTATATGCTATAATTATAATATATCTATAACATAGGAGGTAATACCATGAAACTTGCAGATGATTTTAAAAGATTTTTGGATTCAAAAGATATAAGGTACGACTATAAATATCATGATGACGGAGAAGGAGTACATAGTTTTAGTGGGAATCAAATTATTGATAATGGTCCAACATTGAAATTTTTTGTTTTGATAAGAGATAACGGAATAGTAAATATTATGGTACCCAATATTGTCCGTATAAAGGAAACAAATAGGTATCTAGAGGGGTTAAAACTAGTTAATAAACTTTCTGGGGAATATCTATTTGTAAATTTTTATTTATCTGATGATATGAGTATAGATGGTCAAATGGATATTAACCTTAGGTGTGCGCAAGAAGATATGAGTACGGTTATTGCAAATAATTTATGTAATATGTACGAGGTTATTGAAAGTGCATATCCTGAGCTGATAAAGCTTGTGTGGAAATAGATTTGGAGTGATATGGTATTTGTAATAGCAAACATGGAGCCAAATTGTAAAGTTAGATATCAAAGTAAATGCTGTTGGGGATGGAAAGAATCATCTACTGCCGAAATTTCGATACCAAGAAATATGTCTTACAATTGGTCGGAATGTGGCAAAGGAGAATTCTGGAACAGTGAAATGAAGTATGATATTAGCGTCAGTCTTATGGCTGGCGCTTTTATATTGCAACAAAGGAGGCATCAGACCATGAATATCTTTTCAAAATTATTCCGTTCTAGGGATAAGCCAACTAATTATATATCAACACACTGGCCTTTTTTATGGGGACAGTCGACATCAGGTCAGACTGTAAATGACCGCACTGCCATGCAGGTAACTGCTGTTTATGCCTGTGTGCGGATTTTGGCAGAGGCTATTGCAGGCCTGCCGCTGAATGTGTATCAGTATAGGCCGGATGGCAGCAAGGAAAAGCTGTACAGCCATTCCTTATATCATTTGCTGCACGATGAACCGAATCCTGAGATGACCAGCTTCATTTTCAGGGAAACCATGATGAGCCATCTTTTGCTGCATGGCAATGCCTATGCCCAGATTATTCGTAACGGCAGGGGCGAGGTCGTGGCCTTGTATCCGTTGCTTCCAAACAAGATGGATGTGAGTCGGGATAATTCTGGAAGGCTTTACTACACCTACACCAGAAATTCTGACGAGCCAAATGGCAGACAGAAATTTGAGCAGGTGGTTCTGCCTAGAGAGGATGTGCTGCATATTCCCCGGCCTTGGCTTTGATGGCCTTATCGGATACAGTCCTATTGCAATGGCAAAAAATGCTATTGGCATTGCCATAGCCACAGAGGAATATGGTGCCACATTCTTTGCCAACGGAGCAACACCGGGAGGTATATTGGAACATCCGGGAATTGTTAAGGATCCGGAGAGGCTTCGCCAAAGCTGGAAAGCTCAGTTTTCAGGAAAGAACAACCACAGTGTGGCTGTTCTTGAAGAGGGCATGACATTCAAGCAGATGGCCATACCGCCTAATGAAGCACAGTTCCTGGAAACACGAAAATTTCAAATCAACGAGATAGCTCGAATTTTCAGAGTACCGCCGCATATGGTAGGCGACCTTGAAAAGTCGAGCTTTTCTAATATTGAGCAGCAGCCTCTTGATTTTGTGATGTACACATTAAATCCATGGATAGTCAGATGGGAACAGGCAATGCAGCAGTCGCTTCTTTTGCCATCTGAAAAAGGCAGGCTATCTTTCAGGTTCAATGTGGATGGACTCTTACGAGGAGATTATCAGAGCCGCATGAATGGCTATGCGGTGGCAAGGCAGAATGGCTGGATGTCAGCCAACGACATCAGGGAGCTGGATAATATGAACCCGATTCCTGATGAAGAGGGAGGCAATCTGTACCTTATCAATGGCAACTTAACATAACTTAAAGACGCAGGACTGTTTGGACAGACTGCAGGAGGGAATGATAACAATGAGTCGTAAATTTTGGAATTGGGTGAGGAATGATAATGAAGATAGAATTCTTGTCCTTAATGGGGAAATATCTAACGAAACCTGGTATGGTGATGAAATCACTCCACAGATTTTTAGAAGCGAGCTTAACAGCGGACAGGGCAAGGTTACTGTGTGGATTAATTCTCCTGGGGGAGATTGTTTTGCTGCTGCGCAAATTTATAATATGCTCATGGAATATCCAGGATGTGTTGATGTACACATTGATGGTATTGCTGCTTCCGCTGCTTCGGTGATAGCCATGGCAGGCAATCATGTAGCAATTTCCCCCGTGGGCATGATGATGATTCATAATCCTGCTACAGTGTCAATCGGCGATGAGCGGGAAATGAAGAAAGCCATGAATATGCTATCTGAAGTGAAGGAGTACATTATTAATGCCTATGAGATAAAGACAGGGCTGCCTAGAAAACAGCTTTCCAATATGATGAATGCAGAGTCCTGGTTCAATGCCAGAAAGGCTTTGGAGCTGGGGGTTGCGGATAGTGTCTTGTACGATGGCGATGATGACGATGACATTAAAGATGAGGGTATGATTTTTTCAAGAGCGGCAGTGACAAATTCACTGCTGGATAAGTTAAAAGCTCAGATGACAAAACCTGATAACCGGGTTGAGGCATCTGTATTTCATAAGCGTTTGGAATTAATTGGAGGAATGTAAAATGGATAAGATTATGGAACTTAGAGATAAGCGTGTAAAGCTGTGGGAAGCAGCAAAAAATTTCCTGGACTCCCATACCGATGAGGATGGCAAGCTTTCTGCTGATGATGCTGCTGCCTATGAAAAGATGGAAGCGGATGTTGTGGAAATGAAAAAGGCTATTGACCGCCTGGAGCGTCAGGCTTCCATTGACAGGGAGCTTGATAAGCCTACCAGCAAGCCTATTACGAATCAGCCGGAAAATGCAAAGCCGGCAGGTGGCTTTCGGGCAACCGATGAATACAAGCAGGATATGCTGACTGCCATGCGTACCCGTTTCCGCAATATCAGCAATGTGCTGCAGGAGGGCAATGATCAGCAGGGCGGCTATCTGGTGCCGGTAGAATATGATAACCGGCTTATTGATGTACTCAACGAGGAGAACATCATGCGCAGCCTTGCAACAAAGATAACCACCTCCGGAGAGCACAAGATTAACATTGCAGCTACCAAGCCTGCTGCAGCATGGATTGAGGAGGGCGGTGCACTGACCTTTAGTGACGCTACCTTTGACCAGATTATGATGGATGCCTACAAGCTCCATGTGGCTATCAAGGTAACCGAGGAGCTTCTCTACGATGCTGCTTTCAATCTGGAGGGCTATATCATTGACCAGTTCGGCAAGGCTCTGGCCAATGCTGAAGAAGATGCCTTCCTGAATGGCGATGGCAAGGGCAAGCCTATGGGCGTTTTTGACACCACAAATGGCGGTCAGTACAACACTACCACTTCTACGGCAAATATCTCTGCTGATGATATTATCAATCTGGTGTATACCTTGAAGCGTCCATACCGCAAGAGTGCAGCCTTTATCACTAATGACAAGACTTTGGCTTCTCTTCGTAAGCTGAAGGACAACAATGGAGCATACCTCTGGCAGCCGGCCCTTACTGCAGGTGAGCCGGACCGTCTCTTTGGCTATGCTATCCACACTTCTCAGTTTGCCCCGGAAGCTGCCGCAGGAAAGCCAGCCATGGCCTTTGGTGATTTCTCCTACTACAACATTGGTGACCGTGGTTCCCGCTCTATGCAGGAACTGAAGGAGCTGTTTGCAGGCAACGGCATGGTAGGCTATGTGATGAAGGAACGTGTTGATGGCCGCCTGATTCTTCCAGAAGCTGTACAGATTCTGAAGATGAAGGGCACTGCTTCTTCCTAAGAAGGTGAAGGCATATGCTGGTAACTCTGGAAGAAACAAAGGAATATCTAAGGATTGATGGGGATTATGATGATGGGCTGATTAAAGGCTTTATAGCCACAGCCCAGGAACTGTGCCTTACAATCCTTAGAAAAAGTGAGCTGGAATTGGCTGGGGGTAATCCCCAGCTAAAGACAGCCGTTTTTTATGCTGTGGCATATCTCTATGAGCACAGGGAAGAAGCAGATCATAAGAATCTGGTGCTGACACTAAGGGCTCTTTTATCAGGACTTAGAAAGGATGTGTTTTAATGAAGGTTGGAAAAATGAGATACAGGGTTACTCTGCAAAAGCCTTCCGAGGACACAGATGAATTTGCTAATCCTAAAGATGAATGGGTGGATGTGTCTACCATATGGGCAGATATTGTGCCTGTGAACGGCAGGGAATATTTTGCAGCACAGCAGAATATGTCTGAAACACAGTATAAAATCTACATCCGCTTCCTTGATGGCATTACACCTAAAATGCGTATGATGGCTGGAAATAAATTTTATGAGATTCTTACAGTTCTGGGGGATAAGCGAAGCGGCCTTCTTATCCTGATGGTAAAGGAGATTCTATGAGAAGGAAGAAAAGCAATGAATCCCTGTCAGCTCTTTTAGACATTATCGGGACTAATGCCGCCAAGGCTGCCAAGGCTGCTTTAAAAGAAGGAGCTGATGGTGTGGTGGAAGATGCCAAATCAAGATGTCCTGTAAAAACAGGAGCCTTGCGTGACTCCATTCATGCTGAGGTTAAAAGAAATGGTACATACATCAAGGTAGTGGCGGATGCACAAAATGATGGAGTTTATTACGGCAAGGTCGTAGAATTTTCGCCAAAGATAAACAAGCCATTTCTTTATCCAGCTATAGACGCAGCCAGGGACAGTATCAGGGATAATATTGCCAGGGCAGTAAAGGAAGGGCTGAAAAAGAGGTGATTTTATGCTTGAAATAATGTTAAAAGCCATGAAGGAGGATAGGGAGCTTGCCGGGATGGGAATATACCATCAGGCCAGCCCTCATGGCTGCAGGTTTCCTAATATTGTCTATAATGTGATTTCCGATGTGCCGGCTCTCCATGCTGACAATGAGGAAATCCAGAGCAGAATGACCGTAAGAATACATATTGTCACCAAGGCAGGCGGTCATGCCGGGATTTATAGACGGGTAAATAGGATAATGTCTGGGCTGGGCTTTATGAGAGTTCAGACAGTAGAGTTTTTAGAGGACGGCCTTAAGGTACTGGCCGTTGATTACAGGATAGGAGTTGATTCGTAATGACCACACCGAAAGCAGGAATAACTAATTCACCATTTATTGTATTGCAGGGATTTCATGTAGCAAAGATGGTTGATGATCAGGCAGGAGGCACTGCTTCCTATGAGGAAATACTGGCAGTGCCCCATATCAGGCAGATTGCCATAAAGGCACAAAATTCCAGTGCCACCCTTTATGCAGATAATCAGGCTGTGGATTCAGCCAGTACCACATCTGAGTATGAGCTGACCATAGATGTGGCGGCTCTGCCTTTAGAGTACAAGGCATACCTTCTTGGCCATGAGCTAAAGGATGGAGTAATGACCGCCAGCAAAGAGGATGTTTCGCCTTATTTTGCTGTGATGTTTGAGAGCACAAAGAAAAATGGCAAAAAGCGTTACTGCAAATTTCTAAAGGTGCAGTTCTCTGAGCCGGATGAATCCCCTCAGACCAAGGCTGACAGCCTGCAGTACAATACTCCTTCTTTGACAGCCAAGGCAATATACCGCACATCTGACGGTGTGGCATATAAGCAGGCAGATGAGGAAACCACAGGCTTTACGAGTGAAATGGCAGCAGCCTGGTATACGGAGGTGTAATAAATGGAAGTACCATATATTGTAATTGCTGGCAAAAAAATAGAGCCTGCTCCACCTAAAATGAAGGTGTGGCGGGCCTTTTTAAAAGAGGCAGATAAGGATAGAGGTTCAGAGCAGCTTGAAGAATTTCTAAATGACCAGATTCAGTTAATCATTCTGGCATTTGGCAGGCCGGAGATTACAGAGGACAGTATTGATGAGAATCTGGAAATAAGCGAAGTTGTACCTCTTGTCAGAAAACTGTTCAAGTGGATTCAGGCCATGACATTTCAGAAGCTGGCACAGGCCCCAAATGTAGAAACGGGGAATGCTTAGCGCTTTCCCCGTATGAACACATATTGAATTATTATGAACGGCTGCAGTCTGCCTATGGGTGGACTGTGGCTGAGATTGATGAATCGGAGCTTGATGTGCTTTTAGGACAGATGGTGGTTCTGGCAAAGAAGAATCTAAAGCCAGCCTTTATTGAAGATGTTATGGGATAACTTTTAAGGATGTGAAAAAATGGCTAAAGGTCAGGAAATTGAAGAACTTTATATCAGCCTGGGGCTTAATATTGATGACCTGAAACTTGGCTTCGATACTGCCGGCAAGACCGTTAGCCAGGCTATCACCAGGCTGAATAGTGAAAACAAGAAGATTCAGCTAAAGACAGATGTTGACTTGTCGAAGCTGGAGGGAGTCAGCAACGAGCTTGATAAGATTCGCCTAAAGCATGAGGCCATCAATAGGCAGTTGGAGATTCAAAGGCAGAAAGAAGCAATCCTTCAGGCACAGCTGCAAAGGTCCATAAATGACCATGGCTTGGATCACGGTTTTACCCAAAGGGCACAGATGAATCTTCTTTATCAGCAGAAAACTGTAGCAAATCTTGAAGCACAGCTCCGTTCCCTTGGTACAGCCTTTAACCAGACTACACCGAAATCAAACGGATTCTTTTCCTCCCTTGTAACAGGGGCTGGACGAGCAAAGACAGGTATTGGGGAACTGACAGGCTCTTATACACTTCTTTCTACCAAAATGGCTGCCTTTATGGCTGTGGCTTCAACAGGTGCCGGGCTTTTCAGTATGACCACTGCTGCCATGAACGCAGGTCAGGCCACATACCGCCTTACTCAAAGGCTTCATATGAGTGCTGCGGAAGCAGGAGAGCTTAAAAGAGTATTCAGCCTTGCAGGAGCTGACCTTAACAGCATAACACCATTTATAGCAAGGCTGGATAAGCAGCTCATGACTGCTGGGGAAAATGGTAATAATACCACTAAGGCACTGGAGAAATTTGGTATTTCTCTGGTTGAAGATAACGGTCATTTATTAGCCATTAATGAACAGTTAGCCAGACTTGCCAAGGGCTATGAAAATGCAGTAGCAGCAGGCGAGGAGGAAGCCTTTACAGCAGAGGTCCTGGGGGCCAAGGGGGCTGCCCTTATTCCTGTGCTGCAGGACTATAACAACCTTCTGGAAATTTCCAAAAGCATAAAGACCACAGGCCTTTTGAATCCCCAGGAAGCACATGAAACATGGCTTGAATGGCAGAAAATGACCATGGAAATGGGGCAGCTTAAGATGGCCATGGGTGCAGCACTATTGCCTATAACAAGGGATTTGATGCCGGATGTGGTGAAAATGTTTCAAGGCATGGTTCAGTTTATCAAGGATAACAAGGAAGCCATTGTGGATTTGGGACAGGCCATTGTGTCTGCCATGGGAGTAGCCAAGGATATGATAGCAGATGTGGCGGATATGCTGGACAGTGCAGGAATAAATGCAAAAAATTTCAGGGATGTCATGACGGACATTAAGGCAATAAACAAGGCAGGTCAGGGAAGAACACTATTTTCCAGTGCTTTGGTTGGTGCAGGAGTAGGTGCTGCAGCCGGCTCATTTCTGCCAGGCCCCGGCACAGTGGTAGGTGCACTTGCTGGAGCCGGCCTTGGTCTTTATGGAAGTTATGAAATCCTGTCATCTTCCAATGCTGCAAAAAAGCAGAAACAGCTGATTCTTGATGAAGAGCAAAAGAAAAAGACACCAAAGAAAAATAAGGGGAATGGGAAAGTTCCTGATAACACAGCAGCAATTCTGGCAGAACAGAAAAAGGCCGCAGAGGAAGCGGCCAAAGCAAATAAGGAGTTAGAGGAAAGTCTTTACAGCCTTACCCACAGTGATTTGGATAATTCCCTTCATGCCATTGATGTGGAAATGAAAAAGTACAAGGAGCGTGGGGCATCAGAAATTGAAATTGCCAGAGTGACTGAAGCCAAAAAGGCTAAAATTCTAAAGCAGTTTAATGAAGATGTCGCTCAGTCCATTGATTCCATCTGGAAATCAGAGCTTCAGAACCGGCTTGATTCCATTGACCGTGAAAAGGAAGCATGGAAGCAGAAGGGGCTTGATGAGGTAAAGGCCACGGAGTGGGCCGAGGAAAAGAAAAGACAGCTCCAGCAGGAAACAGCCCTTCATATGTTTAAGGAGCAGTATAAATACCTTAAAATCTATAGAACAGCAATGGCAGGTTATGGCACAGAGGAAGAAAAGCGGCAGACAGCCATGAGTAATATGCTTACGCAGCTCCGTAAGGATGCTAATCTTCCAGAGGATGCCTGGACTACTCCCGGAGAGATGCTGGGGTTCAGCGATATCTATAAAAAAGCACAGCAGAACATTGTACCTATTTATGATAAGATACCAGAGCACTTTGTCTGGAAGGGGACAGATGCTGTTCCGATGTTTGAGCCAGGATATGAAGATTCCATGGCAAATATGAGTCAGGCAGTAAGTGGTGCCAGCGACACACCGGGTGGTTTTCAGAATATCAATTACAATCTGAATGTGAATATCAGCGGTCTGGAGGATGTAGGCAATCAGGTAGCACAGACTGCAGCAAAGAAGATAATTGAAAGGCTGCCGGGGAATAATAATTACAAGGTTTCATATGGGAGCTGATATAAATGCGTATAAAAATAGGAGAGGCAGTTTCTCTTTCAAGACCGGATAGTTGGAAAATATCCCCAGACGATAGGCAGTCCATTATAGAAACTGATGGTGGCAATGTGGTACAGGACTATGGCCATATTGCCAGCGGGGATAAAATCAGCTTGTCAGCCACATTCTATAAAGAAGAATTCCAAAAGCTCTGGCAGTATTTTCATGCCAGAACCATTGTTGATATGATAGACCACAACGGAATTACATGGCAGGGCATGAGAGTCAGGGTGATTTCCTATGGCTATGAGGAACGTTTCGAGAATTATATTAACTGCGAGCTGGAATTATGGAGGATCTAAATGAGTGAATACATTTCTTTATATATGAACAATCCTACTAAGGGTGGGACTGATGGAACGGCGGTGTCTGAGGATATGTCCCAGACATCGCCTGTTTCTGTGGTTTTGAATGCCACAGAAAATGAGACAAAGGCAGTAAAGGCAGCTCTCAGGTGCAGTGAAGGCTATAAAACGAGTGGTAAAACCAAGGTTTCCTTTGCTTTTTGGGATGGCGCTTACTACAAGGACAGCGGAGGCAGTATAGAAAAGTGGCAGGTGGCCAAGGATAATGATTTCACAGAGGAAACAGTACTAAATGCGGGAGAGTGGAAAAATTCTCTGGAAATAGAGGATGTAATAAACAGTAAAAACTATTGCTTCTGGCTGAAAATTGCAGCGGATTCCACAGAAGCACCTCATACGGATAAAACAGTTTCCATTCATATCGAGGGAACCATTGAGGAGGATGTGTAATGAAGTACATAAATCCATACTATCCGTGGTTTACTAGCATTGGCAATGTGAAATACTCAGGCAGTAAGGATGGATGCCTTGCTGCAGATGGCTGGGGCATTGTTGTATTGGACGAGGATACAGGCACTCATATGAAGATGTCTTTTGATATGATGATTACAGCAAGCTATATGAATGAGTACACGGCTGGATTTTATTTTAAGTCAGTGAGAGATAAAGCCGTTGATGATGTATTTTTATATGTAAATAACAGTAATTATATGGAAATAAGACTGGCGAATAAAAATGTACTAACAACCAGCTTTAAAGTGAGTCGAGGCATTTGGTATCATGTGTTCCTGGATGTGGATACTGTGGCGGGATGCATTACCGTATATGTTGATGGAAATAAGATAGGCGAATATACAGACTATGTAAAAACAGGTGCAATGGCAAAAGATTTCAGATTTTATTTGAATTCCAGTTATTACAAGATGAAAAATATGATTGTAACTGATGGGGAACTGTCTATCAATGAAACAATTATGGAAGTGGAAACCTCGGTTGAAAGCTGTGAGTGGAATGAGGCTCAGGATGGATACAGCACAGAGGATATAGGCAAGAAAATTGTGCTAAAGCCAGCCAGAACTAAGATTGATGGCTATACTATCACGGCTGCTGGTATGGTCTGGGAGAATGCTCTTGGCTCAGATAATGTACCGTCCGTCAATATATCAATGGGCCAGAAATCAAAAAAAGTCCAGCTCCCATCGGGCAACAGCCATAATGCAGGGGCCTGCTTTGACAAAGTGGCTGCTCTTGAAAATATAGTTATTACATCGGCAGAATAAAGGATGGTTTGTATGGCAGAATTAAAGAATCCTGTTCTTTGTATAACAGCAGGAAAAAACAGTTCAAGTCTGAATCAGCCCGCAGCCTTTGCATCAGTCACTCCTGTTAAATCCCTTGTAAAATCTCCTAAACTATTTGCCACAGTAAATAAAAGCAAAACAGTTATTGGAAGTCCTCGTGTCTTTGTAAGCGTAACCGAGGGAAGTCCTGTGTTTTCCCTTAGCTGCGATACAAGAAATGCAGTAATTAAGGATTTTGCCATTAATGGAGATGTGCTGCTGGCAAATGTTGAAAATGCTGTGCTTATGGCTGACTCCTGCAGGAAGCTGACAGCAGCTTATGATATTTATGCTGACAGCTCAATAACTTTTACAAAACCTGGAGAAGCTGTTCCTTTTAATATGCAGGCTGACTCAAAGTGCAGGGTGCTTAAATCATATAAAATTTATGCTGACAGCACTGTCAGAAGCCGTAGGGAAGCAGAGCCTATAGATTTTGATACGCAATTTGATAGCCTGCTCATTATCCGGCAAGGATTCTCGATTAAAGGCGATGGTATTCGCAATGTTCAGAGGCCGTTTTCCCTGTTTTTTGATTCCTGCCTAAAGATGCCATATGATACAACTTTTATTCCTGCCCATACTGATGAGCCATCATCACCATTCATCATACCGCCCCAAAAGGCTAAATATGGCATGGTAAGCATGAAGATTTCCATGAATGAGCTTACCCTGTCAGACAGCTTTGAAATGGAAACTACCTATCCTGTGAATGTCCTAGATGCCATATCTGGTATGATTTTTGACTATAGATACAGCTATGTTATCGGGGAAACAGACCAGCAGGATATGACCATTACTGCCAGCGGTATGTATGATGTGGACAGTATTCTCTATATGCCAATGAAGTATTCGGAAGGAAGCATTAAACACAAGGCTGGCTACCATGCCAAAAAGATTGCGGGGGCTTTGGGAAAAAAGCTCAATATAGCCATTGATGATTTCACCCACAGCAGTACCTGGGTAGGAAATGGGCAGACATATGAGAGCATTATATCTTCTCTCTTTGGCTGGACATCAGAAATTCCCCATAGGCAGATTAATGTGTTTTTGAGAGCTGCAGATAATTCCATTAATATTATTCAGCGCGGGCATGAGGCAAAGACCACAGATATAAGCAGCACCCACCACACAAGGCCACAGTTTCACAGGGAACTGGTCAGAACGATGTGGAGCGGGAAAAGCAGTAATGGCACTATTGCTTCGGTTCAGAACATTAACATTGAGCCGATACCATTTTCTGGGACCATAACCTTCGGGGACAGCAGCTGCAGTTATATTTCCGGCTATCTGGTGCAGGAAACTGCAAATGGTGACAGCAGCGAATACCGCTATGAAGGCAGCAGTGAAACAGGGATGTATCTTTCCGGTAAAAACATTCGTCATTCGGATGGAAGCCGTACCGTCATAACATATAATTACAATATGGGAGCCGGCGGGGTACATATTCTGGGAGAGGAAAAGGAAATAACATATGACAAAAAGGACAGGATTCAGAGCCGGCGTCTTACAGTTCATGCACCTCTGGGTAACGGCTTTTATGGAACCAGCGTGTATGTTGATGGTGAATATCAGGGTTCTTCCATAAGCACAGGCTCTCCATCCGGTGTGGCTTCAAGGTATATGAGAAATGAGGAGAGTATTACTCTTGGAGGTGCCAGATATTCTGGCAGTTCTGATAAAAACGATGGCAATTCATTCATAGATGAAGCTAATTTTCCAGTTGAGGAATCCGACATATTAAAAAGGCTTACCAAAGAGCTTAAGTGGCTTAACAGGCGGATAAAGGAAACAGTCAGCATGGATATTTACAATTATGGCCATGCCTTGGATTTCTTTGAGAAAATCCGCTTTAATGGGCATGATTATTTTCTCGTATCCAATGAAATCAGCCAGACCACAAGAGAGCTTAAGCAGAGTATTACCATAGTGAGGTGGTATTGATGGATTACATAGTAAGGCTGTCTGATAGTGTTGAAGAAATCTATAAAGCGGCAGAGCAGGCAAAGCACCCAAGCAATGTAGGTGCTCTGCCGGGTGTTTTGGGTGGTGATGGAACAGTAACCATAAAAGGAAAGAATTACTATGCTGTTTTTGTATCCACTGTCAGGAATGTGGCAGGAGTAAGGGTGTGGTGTCAGATTGCGGACAACTACAGGGCTGTGGTAATAGGAGGTGCGTGATGTATCAGACAGTAATAGAGAGCTGCAATGGAAGGACAGCAGTAGACATTTTAGGAAGAAGCTATTTTGTAGCCGGCTCTGCTCCGGTGGTACCGGGCAAGAAGATATGGACTGATGGAAAAATCATATATGGCAATATTGCTGCAGGCAGTTCTTCATATATTCCTGTAACCGGTGATTTGATATATGTTAATCATGCCAGAGAGCTTTTTGTTATTAACGGTTTTCAGACACGGAGAATAGGCTGTGCCAAAAACATTATTATTGGCAGCAGGGGCAATGAATTTGCCATTCTGGTAGATGGCAAAGGATATATGTGTGGTGATCAGAAAAAAGCTGATGAGTACACATTATGTGCTGCAGTTCTGGAAAATGGAGATTTTATGTCGGTTAGTGTAAATCCAGAGGACTGCATGACGGAATGCCATCAGAAAAGCATATGGTATCCTGGAAAAATGCCGGTAATGATGAGCTTTAGAGCACTATGGGATGGTTTAAACTATGGTGCGGATTTGAGACGGTCAAAGTATGTTTCCAAGCCTCTTATACTTCATATTGGGAATGGTAAAAAAATTACTATTGACTACACCGAGGAATATATGGCAGAGGATAGTTCAGCAACCCGCAGTTTTGCTGAGGCAAATCTTCCCAAAGAGCCGCAATGGCTGGAAAGGGCATACTGCTATACTTATTATGTTCCGCTGAAAGCAAGCGTGGTAGTTTGCGACTGTGTATGCAGTCAGCAGGGGATTATACTGCTTTTAAAGGTGGCAAATAAAGTCACCGCCACTGCCAGGGCAGTAGCATACAAGCAGCAGAACACATATGTTTATGATAAGGATGGAGTTCTGCTGACAATATTATGTAAAAGAATTGACGGTCATGGCCAGCAGGAGTGGAAAGAACAAATAAAAGAGGGGATTCCCGATCATAGCAAGGATGAAAAAGGTCAGTGGGAAAATGGATATGGTTCTATGTACACACCGATATCCCACTCTGCAATATATCAGTGTATATATGATTGGGATGGTAGAAAATTAAAAAGTGAAAGGATATACTCGGGGGCTTCAATAACAGGAAGTGCGCATGAAAGCAGTGCCCAGAAGAATAAAATTTTTAAAAATACGCATTCCTGCACGATTGATGGTTATGAAGTTATATACAAATATTCATTGAGTAAAAATGGAGCTAATATTTATAAGACAGTGACTGTTCAGTTTGATGATTTTCTATGGGATTCAGGATTGAATCTTTATGTGGCAAGCATAAGAAAACATCGAAATATTTACTATGTGGTTGTTAGAAATCCAAGCAGCAGCAATGAATTTTCTCATGCCGTTATTGCTGTTGATTCAGAAAAGGCGGTTATCATAGAAGAACTTAAAGAGGGTGTGGATTGGGACCTGGAAAGCTTTGTGTATAATAACTATCCTGCGGCAGTATATCGTATGTACGAAAGTGAAAAATACTATTACGAAACAGGGAAAATATCCTTTCATAAGTGTGCTCCTTCAACCATGTTTATTCCTTATGTAAAAAAGGGTGTACGTAATCAGATACAGGAGGTAGATGAAAATTGAATGTAGAACAGTTTATTATCATAGCCTTTACAGCACTATTAAGTTTTCTTTCTGGCAGGGCACAGAATATAGCCAGCCGGCACGATGAGGAATCTGCCAAAAAGCAGGAGCAGTTTCAGCATATTATCGAGCAGCAGAGGGAATTTTCTCTATGGCAGGCAAATATTACCAAGCAGATAAAGGAGCTTGATAGGAAGCTGGGCCTTATTTCAATATGTACAGACCGTCTGAGAGATGGCGGCCTTATTCTTTTGAGGGACAGGATAATACAGTCCTGCCGCATATTTATAGAGCGGGGTGCAATTCCTATAACTGCCCGGAACAATATCCGTGATATGTACAAATGCTATCACGATGAGTTCAATGGCAATGGCGATGGGGAGTATTATTTTAAGGAAATGATGGAACTGCCTGTAGATCAGGATGTGCCGCTTATTTCTCATTTTGATGTGGGAGGTTCGCATGATAGAAAGAATTAATGTAGCAGATGTAATTGTGGTGGTTGCCTTGTCAGCTGCCTTGATTATTTCTATATATAACGGCCTGAATGAACTGAGCATGAGTATTGCAAGTGGTCTATTGGGCTATATTGGCGGTGCTGGAAAGCACAGCTTAGAAAAGAAGGGAGAGAAGAAAAATGAAGGTATTTATTAATCCTGGCCATGCGCCGGAGGGAAATCCAGATCCTGGGGCCTGCAATGTATATACAGGTCTTAGGGAGTGCGATGTAGCAGCAGAGGTAGGACGGCTTACAGCCCATTACCTTAACGCTGTGGGCATTGAAACAGAAATCCTGCAGAGTGATAGCCTTTATGAGGTCTGCCAGAAAGCGAATGCTTCTGAAGCAGACCTTTTTATTTCCATCCATTGCAACAGTGCAGCAAATCCCGCTGCCAATGGTACGGAAACATGGTACTGCCATGGCTCTAAGAATGGAGCCAATCTTGCCAAGTACATAAATGGGCAGATATTGTGGGCATTTGATACAGCAGACAGGGGCATTAAGGAAGCCCGGCCTGGTGTCAACGGACTCTATGTCCTGACTAACACAAATATGCCGGCTGTATTGGTAGAGCTGGCATTTATCAGTAACAGCGAAGATTTGGTGCTCTTAACAGAGCGGCAGGAAGATTTTGCCAGAGCGATTGCCAGAGGTGTAACGGATTATACCTAATGGTTAAATGTCGATATTTTGCTTGGTTTATGGTATAATCAAGTCAACATATGAAATGAGGTGAGTCAATGTATATCAAACCATATGATGAACTTACAATTCAGGATAATTTTATTTTTCAAAAGGTGATGAGAAATAAACGTATCTGCAAGCAGACCATAGAGCGGCTTTTGGATATTGATATCAAAGACATAAGCTACCCGGAAGAAGAAAAATCTATAAATGTTCGTTTGGATAGTAAGAGTATTCGTCTGGATGTATATGTCAATGATGATAAAGGAACTGTATTCAATATAGAAATGCAGACCACAAAAGATATGGATGAACTGGTAAAAAGAGCCAGATACTATCAGGGCTTGATAGATATTGACAATATTGAAAAGGGGCAAAATTATTCTGCGTTGCATGATACCTATATAATTTTCATTTGTACCTTTGGCGTATTTACGGGCAAGCGTCATAAATATACCTTTAGAAATTTGTGTATTGAAGATAGTGAAATATTATTGAATGATGGTACAACAAAGCTGTTTTTGAGTACAAAAGGTGAGGCAGATGATGTTTCAAAGCCGTTGAAGATGTTTTTGGACTATGTTGACGGTAAAAAGCCAGAGGATGCTCTTATGCAGGAGATTGACCATGAGGTTTATACTGTAAAACATTGTGATGAATGGAGGCGGGATTATATGACTTTAGCATTAGAAATGGATAAAAAATGGAGAGAAGGCAAAGCTGAAGGTAAAGCTGAAGGCAAGATTGAAGCTATTAGAAATGCCATTAAGGATGGGTTGACCACATTAGCAGCTGTGAAGAAATCTGGCCGTTATACAGAAGAAGAAATCGCAGCCATTGCTGCACCATAACAGCATAAACAGTCATAACTGACTTGGGCATCTAGATGTTTTCTAGGTGCTTTTTTTATGGAAAATTAAAAAGAGTAGTATATAAAGGTGGTATGTAATTATGAATAGGGAAGAAATGAAAAAGGCAGCAGTTGATACTGTTGTGGCCATTGCAAAAGAGGAGGCAGGAGCAGTCCTGAAACTCCTTAATACCGATGAGGTAAAGGAGCTTCTTAAAGCACAGATGGACATCGTCATAGCACCATTGGAGCAGGAGATTAAGACCACAGACAGCCTCTGGGTAAAGGTCAGAAACCGGCTGTATATCATCGTCCTTAACAAAGCAGTAGATGATATCGTGGAAGGCGTAAAAAAGAAAATAGGGTAAACAGCAATAAGGCAGCAGGGAAAATATCCTTGCTGCCTTATTTTTTTGCCCGGAAAGTTCTAAATACCACTCACTATGTCCTTGTACTAGTGAAAATGAGATTTCTGGAGGTGTTCTGAAAAAATCCGCTCAAATGCAATGTTCATCTCCAGTAATTATCATAACAAGATTTGCTGGGAGAAGGACATTATGACCGAAAATGAAAAACATAGAATTAACGAACTGCGGCTGAATGGCTATGGCTATAAGAAGATAGCCAATGAGCTGGGGCTTTCCATCAACACAGTAAAATCCCATCTGGCTCGTGCTAGAGTTGAAGAATCGGCTGTGGAGGTTAAAGATATATGCCCTAACTGTGGAAATAAGCTGATTTATATTCCCGGACACAAAAAGAAAAGGTTCTGTTCAGATAAATGCCGTATGATCTGGTGGAACAGCCATCTTGACAAGGTTAATCGTCTTGCTAACCGCATAGTTGTATGTGCTCAGTGCAGGCAGGAGTTTACAGCCTATGGCAAGAGGGAGAGAAAATACTGTAGCAGGAAATGCTATTTCAAGGCAAGATTTGGAGGTAGTGGCAATGGTTCCATTAAATGAAAAATATACCCTGACAATCAAGGAAGCATCTGGATATTTCAGTATAAGCATCAAAAAACTGTATAAGCTGGCATCTGAGAATATAGGTAATTTTGCTGTCAGGCATGGCAACAAATACCTGATTATCCGTTCCAAATTTGAAGAGTATCTGCTGAATATTGGCGAATTGCCATAATAGAGTTTATTGGCCAAATAGTAGTTGATATTATGGTGGTTTAGAGTGATATATGTAATGGAAAGGAGGTACTCTGATGGAACAGACACCGATGAGCGAAAGAGATTATCTTACACCTGGCGAAGCCATTGAGTATTGGGGACTAAGCCAGCGCAAGTTTTACAGTTTCTTAAAGGAAGGCCCCTATGACTTTCTGGTATTTTATAATACCAGAAGGTTGATTTTGAGGGTAAGTTTTGAGCGCTATTTATGGAGAAATCCAACAATATGGGAGGCACTGAAAAATAATGGCAAAAAAGGACAAGGTTAGGAGAGATAGCAGGGGCAGGGCACTTCATGTGGGTGAAAGCCAGCGCAAGGATGGCAAGTATATGTTTAAATATGTGGTTGATGGCAAAACATACTTCCTTACCAGCTGGAAACTGCTGCCCTCTGACAGACAGCCAAAGGGCACAAAGCCTACATTGTCTTTGCGGGAGATGGAAAAGGAAAAAGGGCGCGACCGCAATGTCGGCTCTAATCGCAGTATGCAGGATATGACAGTACGGGAGCTGGTTGAGAGGTATTTGGCAACAAGGATTAATGTGAAGCCTAATACAATCATCAACTACAATTTTGTAAGAAACCTTATGGAAAAAGAGGATTTTTACAACAGAAAAATAAAAAACATCCGGGTGTCAGATGCCAAGCTGCTGTTGATAAAACTACATGATGATGGAAAGAGGGCAAGTACCATAAAGACAGTAAGGGGCGTGTTGCGACCGGCCTTTCAGCTGGCGGTGGATGACGATATTCTTGTCAAGAATCCTTTCAGCTTCCTGCTGGCTGGTGTATTGGTTAATGACAGTGTGACCAGGGATGCAATTTCCAGAGATCAGATGAAAAAATTCCTGAGATTCATCAAGGCTGACAAATGCTATCATAAATACTATGAAGCTATATACATTTTGTTTCACACAGGTATGAGAATCTCAGAATTTTGCGGACTGACGGTAAAGGATATAGATTTTGTAGGTAAAAACATCACCGTGGATAAACAGCTGCAGCGTATAGGCATGAAGCTGGTGATAGAATCCACCAAGACAGAGGCGGGTAAGAGGGTGCTGCCTATGACTGAGGATGTGGAGGAAATGTTTAGAAGCATTGTGGAACATAGGCATAAGCCTGTAAAGGAAAGAATCGTAGATGGTTACAGTGGCTTCCTGTTTACGGATAGGAATGACCTGCCACTTGTGGCTATGCACTGGCAGCACCGCATAAATCACATGGTGAAGCGCTATAATGATATCTACAAGGAACAGCTGCCGAATATAACTCCCCATGTGTGCAGGCATACCTATTGCAGCAATATGGCAAAGTCAGGTATGAATCCTAAGACGCTTCAGTACTTGATGGGCCATTCGGATATAAGCGTTACCATGAACACATATACCCATCTTGGACTGGAAGATGCCAGAGATGAGGTGAGGAAGCTGGAGGAAGCCAGGAAGGCTTTAGATAAAGGAAAGGTTGTGGCAATGTCTGTGACTCAGGCCAAATTTAAAATAGTATAATGCTTACAAAAAGCCGCCTGTGGAAAATCTGCAGGTGGCTTTTTGCTGTCTATTTATGGTATTATAGAGGTATATAAAAGGCAAACAGTGATAAATACAAATAAATTGTAATGTTTATTGTCATATATAGAATTTTTTAGAAAGTAGGTGAGGATATGATTTATCCATTTATGACACTGGAAGATGATACAGAGATTACTCATTCTGAAATGCAGGAAAATGGTGAGGTAAAGGTGTATGTTGAAACACCAGATGAAAAGGATGGCTTCCATAGTTTGATATGCTATCTTCCTGATTATCGTGTTGAAGATGTAGTAGGTTATTCTGAGGAAGAAGTTGAAAAGTACCTTGATTTTATTCGCAAAGCTGCACATCTTATCCTTGAGTTTTCTCAGGAAGGTGGATTTAATCATGCCAAAGCTGTTTAAAATTGGTTGCTATTGGGTATACTTCTGGTCGGATGAAAGCCAACCCCTAGAGCCGGTTCATGTACATGTATCTGAGGGGCGGCCATCATCTAATGCCACAAAAATCTGGATTACTGCGTCAGGTAAATGTCTGAAATGTCATAACAAATCTCATATTCCAGATAATACATTAAGAAACATTATGCGTATGATAGAATTGCGTGCAGAATATATTGTTAATCGCTGGAAAGAAAGGTTCGGTGAAGTTTGCTTTTACTGCTAGATAGTAGGAGGGTTATGTTCTGCTTAAGACGGTTGTTCTGGTGAATTTTTTAAAATATGTATTATACATAAAAGCATAAGGGGGTGCATAAAACTTAACGATGCACCTCCTTGACTCTAGGGGGGTGCAAAATTTTTCTGCCCCCAGCTATATCAAGGGGTTAGGGGCATAAAAGGGGGTGCAAACCTCTGTGCTCTGACTTAGAAAATGCACCCCCTTGGGGGCATTGGGAGAGTATACGGATACGGAAGTTCGTATACTATTAATCTACGATTTTTTTGCACATAATGCTTCAAAATGCCTTAAAATGTCAAATATGTACAAAAACGCCCGGTTGTTCTCATCTTTGGCAATGGGACAGAATAGGGCATAACGGGGCGTTTTAGAGCATTTCAGGAAAGGAAAATGGCATGAATAAGATTTTGTTTATCTGCCACGGCAATATTTGCCGTTCTACAATGGCGGAGTTTGTTATGAAGGATTTGGTTAGGAAGGCTGGTCGGGAGAAGGAGTTTGAAATTGCTTCTGCGGCTACCAGTCGTGAGGAGATTGGTCATGATATTCATCAGGGTACCAAGGCCATATTACAGGCTAAGGGGATTCCTTTTGCTAGCCGTCAGGCTGTGCAGATGACCAAGAATGATTATCGTTATTACGATTTAATTGTGGCTATGGACAAGGAAAATCTGTGGGGCATTAGCAGGATTATTGATTTTGACAGAGATAACAAAGTGAAACTTTTGCTATCTTATGTTGATGAACCTGCTGGAGAGGTAGCAGATCCTTGGTACACTGGGGATTTTGAAACAACCTATAGAGATGTTTTGGCAGGCTGCCAGGGAATCTTGGACAGCTATCCTCCTATTGAGGAGAATTAACCCGTAAGGATGATAATCTAAAGGAGTAATATATGATTACAAAAGAATTGATAAATGAAATTAATGAACTATCAAGAAAGCAACGGTCTGTAGGTTTGACTACAGAGGAAAAGGAACGCCAGGCAGAGCTGCGTCAGGCTTATCTGGTAGGCTTTCGAGAGAATATGAAGAATGTGTTGGATAGAATAGAAATTGTAGATAAGGTTGATTAATAGTAAGTTTAGCCAAGTAATATAAAGCTGTGATGGTTTCAAAAAAATAAAAAAATATGTCGCTCTTGGAATATTTTGCTGTTATTAGGACTTTGAGAATAAAGAACAACTAATTCTCTGTGCTAATAGGGCACGGATATGTTTTAATTTTGACACAATTGAAATTTTGTTCTTACAAAGAGACAATTTGTTATACAAATTATGAAAAAATAAGTGTTATTTATAGTTTTTGTTGACAATAAAATCCAAAGACTTTATACTTGATTTATAGAGATTGTTAGGGGTAACATTGGAGTTTTTCGGGGTTATAAAGTAAGTATATTTTATGTTTAAGGAGATGTTTTATATGTCCACTAGTGCAACAAATTTTGGTCCTGTAAAGATTACCGAAACCGTATTGCGTGATGCTCATCAGTCCCTTTTAGCAACACGTATGCGTACCGAGCAGATGCTGCCAATGCTTTCTGCCTTGGACAAAATCGGCTACAATGCTCTTGAGGCATGGGGCGGTGCAACTTATGATACCTGCCTGCGTTTCTTGAATGAGGATCCTTGGGAGCGTCTTGATACCTTGAAGGCACATCTGAATACTCCTATCCAGATGCTGCTGCGTGGCCAGAATCTGCTGGGCTACAACCACTATTCTGATGATGTGGTTCGTGCTTTCGTAAGAAAGGCTTCTGAGCATGGTGTTGGTGTATTCCGTATTTTTGATGCACTGAACGATGTTACTAATCTGCGTACAGCTATTGATGCAGCATTGAAGGCAAAGGAGAAGCCACATGTACAGGGCTGTCTTGTATATACTGTAAGTCCATTCCATACCAATGAAACTTTCGTAGAGCTGGCTAAGCAGCTGCAGGAGATGGGTGTTCATTCCATCTGCATCAAGGATATGTCTGGTCTGCTGAAGCCTTATGTAGCTGAGGATCTGGTTCGCAAGCTGAAGGCTGCTGTGGATCTGCCAATTGAGCTGCATACTCATTATACTTCCGGCTTTGGTTCCATGACCTATCTGAAGGCTATTGAGGCTGGTGTAGATATTATTGACTGTGCTCTGTCTCCATTGGCTAACGATACTTCCCAGCCATGTACTGAGACTATGGTAGCTACCTTGGAGGGTACTGAGAGAGATACTAAGTTGGATCGTCAGGCTATGGATCCTATTGCTAAGCATTTCCTGCAGGTAAAGAAGGACATTATGAAGGAATTCAACCTGCCTGGTTATTTCGATGTAAATCCAAAGGTTTTGGACTTCCAGATTCCTGGTGGTATGCTGTCCAACCTGGTAAATCAGCTGAAGGCTATGGGTGCTGCTGATAAGTATCAGGAGTTGCTGGATGAGATGCCTCGTGTACGTGAGGATTTGGGCTTCCCTCCATTGGTAACTCCATCTTCTCAGATTGTTGGTACTATGGCTACCATGAATGTAATTATGCAGGCTAACGGTCAGCCTCGTTATTCTATGGTTCCTAATGAGGTTCGTGATCTGGCTCGCGGTAAGTTTGGTAAGACTCCAAAGCCAGTTAAGCCAGAGGTATTGGCTGCTATGAAGATTAAGCCTGAGGAAATGATTACTGACTGTGCTGTTGAGGATGCTAAGGCACCTAAGATGGCTGATTTCCGTAAGGAGCTGGCTGCCAAGAAGGTTGAGAAGAAGCTGGCTGGTATCAAGGCAAGCTTGGCTAGCGTTGATGCAGATATCTACGAGCAGGTTCGTGATTCTCAGATTGCCAAGGTTCTGGATGAGATTCCAGAGGAGGATGTTCTCTCCTACGCTTTGTTCCCACAGGTTGCTTTGGACTTCTTCGAGAAGAACGGTCGCCTCTAATCAGAGCAAAATATTATATGATTTACTGGATGGCGGGGATTTTCCCCGTCATCTTTTACTTTCTGGCGGAATCGCCCTACCTATTTTCCAGGGATTGTTGTATAATCATAGTTGGATATCCTGTTTGTCTGCTTAGGCAGGGGAATTTGATTTTTTTAGTTTGATTCATGAAAAATTTATAATAAAGGATGGTTGAAAATGGTTTCAGAAAAGATGCATACCTTGGGTACAAAAAAATCTACTATTCGCACGATTTTTGAATATGGCAGAAAAAGAGCAGCTGAGGTAGGGGAGGAAAATGTTTATGATTTTTCCATTGGCAATCCTAATGTGCCTGCGCCAGAGGCTGTAAAAACTGCAATTATAGATATTCTGAATACTGTTGATAGCTGTACTCTTCACGGCTATACAATTGCTCCTGGTGATCCTCAGGTTCGTCAGACCATTGCCGAAAGCATTAACCG
>Ga0129311_1000749_pt1 | contig 25979 bp, 24 predicted proteins | sample Go1ome_FD_94435 | JGI IMG/M metagenome (GOLD analysis project Ga0129311, IMG submission 94435) | Western lowland gorrila individual fecal microbial communities from Wisconsin, USA - Go1022B metagenome | ecosystem: Host-associated > Mammals > Digestive system > Large intestine > Fecal | place... | reverse complement strand
CCCGCAACCATTCCGCCAATTACCAGAACAAATACAAAAGCGATCATAATAATAACTGCCCATGCAATGCCCATATTTTCGTCCCCCTAACACCATAAAATAAAACGTAACTTCTCCAGATTCGGCGCTTCTGCCAAAATCTTCTTTTGGAACTCTGCATCCACCTGGCCCAGTGCATTCACAAAATCCTGATCCAGACGATAAAACTTAAGATTCTTGATAAATCCGTTTCGCTTTCTCGCCGCTTCCTGAATCTCATCATTGTCTTCCCAGCTGAAGAATTCCTTCATACGACACACATAGAAAGAATGTTCCAGGTCCACCACGAACTTATCTTCGAACTCATCTCTGGCAAATGAGATGTCCCGGGATTCCCCAGTTTCTGGATTCATAAAGTGGTAATTTAACTTACTGTCATCCTCATCCACTGTGGCCTTGGTCCAGGTCTCATCCAGTCCTGCCTCCGCCTTTAAGGCCTTGGTATCGATACAACGATTCATGACTTTGCAGGTACGAAGTTCTTCCTGCACCGTTAAGATTCGCATAGGATCTGTATTCCTATCAAATAGTGTATAGCCATATTTTTCAGAAATATCATTGATCCCTTTTCCTGAGATTTCAGCCAGTTCCTCATCACTGAGAGCACTTACCTCAAATACATATTTCTTCAAACTTTACCTCCACCCTAATGTAATCACCTTCTTAAATTTGGGAATGCCCAATTAAGGGCAAATTCAAAACCAGTTCTATTATACAAAAAGGCCACCCGTAAAACGAGTGGCTTTCATTATTTTTACAATATTTTAAAATTTTCGCGCATCTCATTTGCAAGGCTTAGTTAGATGCCTTCTGGAATGTGAGCTGTGCATCGTTGCCAAGACCAATAATATCTCCGACATGAACTTCCTTGCGGCTTCCCACTTCGATCTGCTTTCCATTCAGGAAAGTACCATTTCTGGACTGGTCATCGCTGAGATACCATGAGCCCAATTCATTTGTTAAATGAGCATGCAGACGAGATACGGTTGCTACCATAATCTGCACTGTGCAGTCACTTGTTCTACCAATTGTGACATGTGGCTCGCGAAGAACATGTTCTGTTCCATCTATTTCAATTAAGGCAAACTCGCCCAGAGCACCGAAAATGCTCGTTCCCTTGAAATCCATAATTCCTTACTTCCTTCTCAATATTCCCAACCCGAAATAAATGGCCTTTGAGCCCTCCCCGAAAACATTGTATCACAATGGTAACTTCATGGCTATTCCATTAAGAATCGGTTGCGCACATTTTTCTACAGTTAACATTTTACTGCCTCTTCCCAAAATCCGCTTATAAATATTTTTACTTTTTTATTAAATTTTTATTTAAAAAGGGACACACGCCTTGCGAGTGCCCCTGAAATGTCTTTTCCTTCCGGCAAATGAACTGCCCTTACTGCTTATTATTTGGGTTATAACCCTGATAGTTGCCAGCATCAAAGCCCTGGTATGGTGCCTGCTGTGTAGGCTGCTGCGCTGTTGGCTGCGCATAGTCCTGTGGTGCAGTTGGCTGCGCTGGCGCTGTTGGCTGTGCATAGTCCTGTGGTGCTGTTGGCTGCGCTGGCGCTGTTGGCTGTGCATAGTCCTGTGGTGCTGTTGGCTGCGCTGGCGCTGTTGGCTGTGCATACTGCTGCGGATCATAGCCCTGGGCTGGCTGACCATACTGTTGTGGCGCCTGCTGGCCAAATCCATTTGCATCATATTGTGGTGCCTGTCCAGGCTGGGCATATACATTTGGATCAAAGGACTGTCCATTTGGAACTGCCCCATTCTTTTTCTTCTTACCAAGAACAATCACCAGAACCAGAACGCCTGCAAGCACTGCTACAAATGCAATAATTAGAATGATCCAAAGTGGATTAAATCCACCCAGCTTAAATTCAACATTAATATCATCCTTACATGTAACAAGATCCCATGTGAGCGTCTTTCCATCATCAGAAACACTGGTTGCATTGTGGCTGATTGGCTTCTGTGGGAAAGTCATTACAACTCTTACATATCCGTCGTTGGATGAAATATAGGATGCATAGGAATCCATATCCGCACTATCTTCACTATCACCAATTGCCCAGTTCAGGTTATATCTGCTTCCATCCTTTGTAATGGTGAAGGAATCTGCATTTATATCATAATCATCAGATTCCCCTGAATTCATTTCAAAAGCAAGTTTGTCAATGTCGATATCTTCCTTGCTTACCACATAACCTGTATAACCATCCTGGTTATAAGCTGTATAGGTCCAACCTTCTTTTTCATATTTTTCTTTTTCTTCTTCATCAATTTCTGCCTCGGTACTATCCTCTGAAGAATCGTCTGTAGACAGAGCTGCCACCGTCATGGACAAATCACATTTGCCATTGTTTTTAAATGTAATGTCCGTGGACATTCTCATACATCCCGTCGTCATGAACACTGCCATCAAGGCCAGCATGAAGATGGCGAGACACTTTTTTCTTCTTACCTTCATAATCTTCCTCCTTCATATATAAAACTTTAAATAAACTCACGATAATCTTCTGCAGACTCTTCTGGCTGATTGCCTACATTGTCTGGTCCTGGCCAAACAGTTTCCTTTTCCATGTTACTCATGTTCCAATCCTCCTATAAAATTCCATGTGTTTTCTTCTCCCCTATTTTCCCACTGCTCTTATTTTAACCGAAAAAGCCATATATTCCTATCAAGCACATTTGCTAGGGTGACATTCATAAAAACGCCCAGTTTTTTTGGGGCGTTATTTCTCTACAATGTCCTAGAGACACTGCTCCACAATCGTATCGTAAAGATTTCTGCCGGAATTCACATCCGTTGGTGTGCAGGCCACGGTAATTTTATAACGTTCATCATCATAATATCTGTAAATACAATGATTGCTTGAATTTTTCAAAACAAAGCCCGTCTTGCGAAGCACACTTTCAATGGAACTTATATTTCTATAATCTCGAATCTGATATAGTTCTTCCTTTTTCTCTTTTACTTCAAAGGCAAAATCATTTGCCTCCAGGATTTCATTTAACACATCATTCTTGGCATCATCAAAAATATCGGAAATAATATCCTTTACTTCCCCTGGAAAGAATTCGAGTTGTGGCGGATAGGTAAAGAGACTGGCATAATCCCAATTCTTAAGTTCCGTATCTGCATCCATTTGCAAAACCAGATTCACGATTTCAAATCGACGGTACTCTGGATTTAGTGTTTTATAGGAGCTAAGAAGAACCTTCATGGCTTCCTCTTTCACCAGCATATAGATGGCAGGATCCTGGAATTTTTCCGGCATTTTAAATAATGACGGATGTTCCTTACTCTTTATTTTGTCTTTTGCTTCCTTCTCCATTTTCGGAATTTCAATGGGTCTAAGAAGAATATTTTCCTGAGACAGTTTTCGTACCTGTTCATCCAACTCTTTGATTTTCTTATTTAGCTTTGTTTCCAGTTCGTCACTCTGTCGATTGTTCTCCTGAATAGTTTGCTGCTTCTCAGAAATGGTAATGCTCAGATTCTTATTGTTCTGAGAAAGTTTTTCCAGCTTTTGAGACTTATCCAGCAATTGTTCTGTCAGAGTGGAAATCTTCTCTTCGTTGGCCCGATTGATTTTTGCCACGCCTTCTATACCCTGCTTCTCGTAGAAAGCCTTTTTCATCTCCCGGTAAAACTGAGTATCTGCAAAATGGTAATCCATCCCTGTGGTGTAGGATTGAGCATAGTCCAAAAGATCACGGAATGGTGTACATGACATTTCCGGAATATCCTGCACAAACGGATTAATATCCTCCAGGGCTGGGTCATCCGCCGTGGTAACAATCATAGTCATTGGATTCCTGGGCAGTCCATTTTCCGCAAGTCCCGTATGCACAATGATGGATGTGTCCCCGGAACTCAACTCATCCCCATACTCACTGCAAGGTCCATTTTCCGGAAATACCTTGGCAATCAAATCATTGGCAATTACCACCACATGTGCAAAGGCAAGTAAGCTACTGCTGATGGACTTCAATGTAAGCGGACGCTCTTGTCCCTCCTCCATCATGAAGAGATCTGGTGAACAAATAATGAGGGGCATCTGGAATTTATTTTCCAAAAAGAAATCCTTCTGAAAATCTTCTATATCCTTCTCTTCCAGCATAATAGGATTGCAAATGAACTTGCCATCTTCATCCTGCATTTTCACAAAACGACTGGCAGAAGAAAGTCCATGTTCCTTCATCTCCAGATCCTGATCATTCAGGAACATATTTCGAATAAATCCCAGTCTGTATTCCTTAGCCCTTTCCATATTGGTTTCCGGTTCTCTGCAGGAAACCTGCATGGCCAGAACCGCTCCTTCCTCACTTCTGGAAAGTGCAATATCCGTGGTAAAGGTTCTACCATAAATCTGCCCCGGCTTTTCCCCATAGGAAGAATGACTCTCGGAGCGATTGTCTGGTTCTTCAATTTTCAGGGCAAGGCTATCGCTAGCATTTACAAAAAGTCGGATATCCAGGTCACCCTTTAATTTAAAGCCACAATCATCACTAAGTTCAAAGTTTTCAAAATTCTCCGGTTTAGGAAAATTTCGCAGAACTTCCATTCTATCTTCCTTAAGAATATTTTCTCCCACCCTGAGTTTTACCCAGTCCATGATGTAAAGGAAAGTCTTCCGATAAACCTCTTCCGGCTTTAAGTTTTGGGAAAAGATATCCAGGCTGGCCTGATAAGTTGGATACTGACGATAACGGACAATTTGATTTACAGATGTTTCCACCCTTGCAAATGAGTTTGCCGCAGCTTCCTTCAGGTCAATCTGATTACTTTTTCCGTACTTTAAGAGGCCTGAAATGTAGTCTTTTACTCCCAGATCCAGGCCGAAATTTTCAGTTTCAATACTGATTGTTTCCCCATTCTCAAGCATATACTTCTCCTAAACACGCTTCACAAATACACGCCCACATTTATTACAAACAAAGGTCACCTTCTTATGACCATTAAAGCCCAGTCCCGTTCCAGCCAAAGCCCCAGCAGGTCCTGCGATGGTACCGCCAACCACATTTCCCACTACAGCCTTGCCTACAGAAAATCCCTTCTTCTGTGCGGCAGGAACGCCAATACCATGACAGCCCAAAAATGAAGACTTCATCCTGGGATGAAAGACGGCTTAATCTGTGAAGCCTCACACGACTGAAGTCGCGTGCTTCCCATCAAAGCCCGTAATTCCAACATTGGGTTTATCTATAAAAATACTCTTTTCATTTTTCTACCCCCTAAGTATCTTTTAGTACTCACATTTTTCTAACTTTACTACTGCAATTTTAAATAAAACAAAATCCATAATTATGATTTCTATGATTGGTATGATAAGCGCTCCCAAGTCATACTCCATCATATACACATATGAAAGAATATAGGTGGGCAGGTATCTACCGAACATAAAGAGAGCGAGTAAGTCTGGTCCCAACAGAACAAACACGATGATTGAGATAGCTGCAATAATTGGATGTTTTCCAATGGCCGAAGTAAGTATGGTTACCACCACAATGGTTGCCATGGCGATGGTCAACACCACAGAGTCAATCAATGCCTCTCCAAAAGTTAAATCATGAACCATAAATAATGCAGAAACTGCATAATAAATCAAAGAAAATACAAAGACCGGAAGACTTGCTCCCAGACTGTAAACAATGCATTTGGAAAGAAGAATTTGACTCTTCTTGTAGCCAACTGCATTTGGCATAATCCAGCAACCCCTGTGCCGCTCATTTGGAATAATATTCAGAGTGATCAGCACCACCAGAATCGTGTAGAAAAGACAGACATCTGGTGCCCATAAGCCAAAGCTGGTACGCATGTCAGCAGCGTAAAAGTTTCCGATGGTCTGTTTCAGAGCCTGGGGGTCCATCACCATGCCAGGTGCCAGCTGATTCATGGCGTCCATGAGGAGAGGAAAATATCGGGTGGTGAGCAGAAGCATAGCTCCCAGACCAAAAAGTACCAGACTAAAAATCAAATACTTGTTTCCACGGAGATATTCTTTCCAATCCTTTTTCAAAAGACTTGATAAATTTGTCATTAGCCGCACACCTCCTGAAAAATAGAGTCGAGGTTGCTTGCTTCATTCTGAATGGATAAAACCTTTGCCTTGCAGGTAGCAAGAGCCTGGAACAAAACCTTCTGGGTCTCCAAAGAATCTGCTCCATCCAACTGAAAACGAAAGACCTGATTATTCATAACTGTGAAATTTAGATTTGCCTTCTTAAAATGATCCATGAGACCTGCCACAGCCTCTTCAAAAACCACTCTCACAAAGGAGCAGCCAGCATTCAGTTCTGAAACATATAACTCTCTCTTAATCAGGCCGTCCTGGAGAAAACCAACCTTATCACAAATCCGTTCCATATCCGCAAGGATGTGTGTGGAAAGCACAATGGTCTTTCCCTGCTTTTTCAAATTCAAGAGAATGCGCATTACGTCAGCCCGTCCGCTTGGGTCCAGAGCTGATGTTGGCTCATCTAATAAAATAATATCTGGATCATTGATAATGGCTGCGGCAATACCAAGTCTCTGACGCATACCACGAGAAAGGGTCTTAATTCTCAGATTGTCTGCCAGTTCCACCAGACTTAAAAGTTCATTTCGTTTTTCCGGATTTTGATTTTTCAGAAGAAAATCGAGATATTCCCCTGTTGTAAGATACTCATAAAATGAAGGCAGGTCTGGAAGGTATCCAACTTTGCATTCCTGGGCAGTACATTTGCCAGCGTCTGCTTTTGAAAGTCCAGCCATGATATTCATCAAAGTGGTTTTTCCCGCACCATTCCTACCAATCAGACCATAGATTTCCCCACTATTTACTTGAAAAGAAAGGCCAGTAAGCACCTGGTGCTTGCCGAAGGCCTTTGCCACATTTTCAACTTTTAACATATATCTCCCCTAATACATTACACGCGTCTTGCAGCTTTCCTTTTGCACCTTCAAAGCAAAAGAAAAAACGGTTGCAATTGATATCTAAATGATACCACTAATTGCAACCGATTCGAAATTTTTTTAAGATTTCCTTTACGCAAGGCCCATGACTTCTCCATAGGTCATTACCGCATTACGCACGCACTCAGAACATGGGCAAATAACCTGTCCAGTAGTCACTCCTTTTAAGTCACCACACGTTACTGCTCCACACTTCTGCTTAAAGCCTTCCAGCAGATTGTGGTTATAGATAAGGGCACGATTCCCCTGGGTATTCAGTCCCACAACCATTCCTGCTCCAATGAGAGCGCCACAAGTTGCTTCCAAAGTTCCCATTCCAGCGCAGAAACCAGATGCCAGATTTCTTAACTGCTCTGGGCTTAGTTCTGTCTGATCTCGCAGGGCGGCCACTACTGCTTGAGCACAGTTACAGCGACCACTATTTTTTAATTCCACAGCCATCTCGGCTCTTTCTTCTAATGTCATAGCTACTCCTTTCTGTATAGATAATTCTTATATCTATTGTAGGAGGAGCAAGCCAGAATACAATCACAATTTTCTGCCATTTATTCCACCTTGTGGATGGCACTATCATAGGTTGCCTGTGTTCTTTTACCAAAGCAACACCACTCCACCTGATCAAAGGCGTCGGGATGTGTTTCTTCAAAAGCTTTCACCGTTGCCACGGCTGTGTCAGACAATATCTAAAACGATATAACCATACACTCCTGTGGAAATAGAGGAGAAAGCAATGCTGCGGATTCCCTTTTCCAGAGCACAGGTGAGAGAATTGGAGTAACAAGCTGAAAGATCCTGCAGATTCGGATTATTCTCCACTCTTCTTGTGAAACATCTCCTGCATAGTTGGATTATTCTTTGTCAGTTTCTTCACTGTCAGATCCACAGCCTTGTTATTAGCAAGACGCAGCTGATTGCCTGATGTCTGCAAAGCATCCTTTACCTTCTGCAGGTGAATGATGGTCTTGTCGATTTCATCAATGGCCTTTTCGAAGTTCTTAGAAGCAGAATCAAAATTCTTGGAGAAGGCAGTCTTGAAAGCATCCAGTTCTGCTTCAAAATTGCTTACATCCACATTCTGATTGCGAACCACTGCCAGTTCCTGCTTATACTGCATGGCATTGCTAGCAGCATTACGAAGGATGGTAATGATTGGCACAAAGAACTGAGGACGAACAATATACATCTTCTCATACTGGTAGGCTTCACAAATGCCCTGATTATAATAATCACTATCGGCTTCCAGGAGGGTAACAAGAACTGCGTACTCACAATTCTTTTCTCTGCGATCCTTATCCAGTTCCTTGAGGAATTCCTCATTCTTATGGCCCTTCTTCTGTTCAGAAGTGGAATCCAGTTCATTCTTCATCTCGAACATAATAGAAATCAGCTCATTGCCTTCATCATCGGTTTCACGATAAATGAAATCACCCTTGGAGCCTGACGCCGAAATCTTATTATCCTTTTCGAAATATACATTCTTACCAAAGAGAGGGCGAACCTTATTAAATTCCATAAAGCAATGCTGCTCCAGGTCTTCACCTACCATCTTTGTGGACTGCTTTGCCTTCAGATCCTTGTACTGAGAAATAGTCTCGTCCTTAAGGGACAATTCCTTTTCGTAGGCTTCCTTCTGCTTCTGCATTTCAGCATTCAACTGCTTCTCCAGGTCACCTCTTGCCTTCACCACTGCCGTTTCCTTGGCAGACTCAGCAGCCTTCAGATCTCCTTCCAGTCTTGCAGACTCTTCCCGAACCTTGGCAAGCTTCTTTTCCAGTTCTGATTCCTTGGCTGCAACCGCCTCATTCACAGCCAGAAGCTTTGCATTTTCAGCAGCCTTCAGGTCACCTGTCAGCCTTGCTGTTTCCAGCTTCTGGGCTTCCAGTTCTGCCTTTAACTTATCTGCCTTCTTTGCCTCTTCCTGCTGAATATCAAGCTTCAGCTGATCCAGCTTTGCCTTCATCTCAGTTTCCATGGCCTTCTGCATTTCTGCCACACGCTTTTCCACACCCTCATCTACAAGATGATCCTTAATCTGTGCAGAAATAGCACTTGCCTGAGAGGCATCAATCTCAAATTCTTCACCACAATTTGGACATGTAATCTTCATTCACTTATTTCCTTTCTTTTATAAATCCATCCAGTGCAAATAAACTTGGTCTCCCTGTATTACCAGTACAAGGAGCTTAGTATTTGCGTCTATGTTCATATTATAAGAAATCACCATCCAGATTTCACTCAACTATCAGTTGAATCGTAGCTGCAGTTAAAATATCCCAGCTACGTAAATATCCCAGCAGTTGAATCATAGCATTCGTTGCAGCCTACTTTTTTATTTCATGTACCAGTAGACTGAACATTCTAAAGCTTCAACTCACAAACAGCTCCGTAATCCAACATATAGACAACCTTCCCCTCAGCCTTCTTCTTGAAGAGATCATAAATGCGACCAGCACTGAAGGACTCACCCTTTACCGTATTGCAGCTATTTGCCACATGGCCAATGGGACCAAGCCCATCCAGCAATACCAGAATTGCTTCCTTGTCATACTGATTATCAAATTCCTTCTTCAGCTTCACCTTCATGCCAGGCTCCAAAAATTCCTGACCCAGGAAATAATTCATTCCTGTCAGTGTGAAATAAATCTTCTTGTTCTTTGCCATTCCTTAGTCCTCCTTACTTCTGACCATTTAGTTACCAGCTAATCAGTCTTCTACATTACATTTCCAACTTTTCATAAATCATCCAGATTTCCAACTTGTTTCCAGAGTTATTTTCCTCTCCAGATTTCCATTTCTACTTTTAGTCTAAAATATAATGTGGTCAAAAAAAGGAACTTACATGCAAATAAGTAAAAAACGCTGCCAACTATATGGTTGACAGCGTTATTGGTGTACTTTGCAAGTTTTTATTTACGTGAAATCCCAGCAGTTCCTTGGACTCCATAATGAAAAGGAACATATAAATCTCGTCAATCCCATTTGCCTCCATCAGGCTCTTTGCATAAATAAGATCCTGATGGGATAAGACCCGCCGGGCCATATGGCTATGAATCAGTCCAATAAAGGAAAAGCCCTGATCGGAATAGACTTCTATTTCCTTATTCACTTTATGATGATCTGGCACGAATTCGCCAGATTTATCTGCCTTGCCCTGATCAAAGATGAATCGTTCGATGCAGTCGTCCTGTCCCATAAGGACGCCGCCGGATTCAAAAATCATCTGGGAAGATTCCGTAAGTTCCTGCTGGCTTGCACCAGCATGTTCATCCTCCGCAAATCTTGCCTTAATTTCGGCAAGTACATTTGCATGAATTTTTAATGTAATCACTGAGCATCATCTTCTTCACGTGGTGCATAAGAGTTGCAAATCTTATCATCAAATTTCACATATTTCTGTTTCTGACTGCAGCGATAGCCGGAGCCAATTCCAAAGGTCAGCCTGGCTGCTTTGTAATCGTTCTTGTCCAGGTACTTGCACTCGAAGCAAGAGATTTCACAACATTTCCCTTCTGGTAATTTGATACTCTTCTTTTCCATATGACTCACCTCCACATGTATCACTAAACTCCCAATTGCGATGTTCCAGGTCGCAATAATTTTGTATCTTGTTTTTATTTTATCACTAAAAACCCATAACTGTTTATGTAAATTCTGCTTTTTTACTATCATTTTTTGACAATGGAAAATGAATTTGGCTGGGACTTCTTCTCGGAAATCCCAGCCAATAAATTACATATAAAGATAAATCAGTTTTGTAGTGATATTTTCCTCGGCCATAGCAAAGGTCTTTGCCACAAGGTCGGCCTGACCATTTACCCAGAATTCAGCATCATCCGCTGCTGTCTCAAAATGGAATCTCTTTTTGAATTCTTCCTTTTCCCCATCATCCACACAGAAGTTGAAGGAATATTCCGGATAAACTTGTCTTGCCCCGTCTTCCACTGCAGCTTCCTAGAAGCACGCGTCCAAAGTAGTCCTGCATTTTTTCATACTTATTTGATTCGATTCTTCACTGGTCCAACTTATTATTTGATTTAATCTTTTATTGTTTCAATATATTATTTGATTCGATCTTTCATTGGCACATAATCATTTTCTGGTGCAATGGATTTATAAGCTGGGCGGATAATCTTACCATTGTTGGCAAGTTCTTCCATGCGGTGAGCAGACCAGCCAACGATACGAGCCATGGCAAAAAGTGGTGTATAGAGTTCTCTTGGAAGGCCAAGCATATGATAAGCAAAGCCTGAATAGAAGTCTACATTTACGCAGACACCCTTATACATCTTACGTTCTTTGGCAATGATTTCAGGAGCCAGACGAGCAACCATTTCATATAAAGCATACTCTTCTTCTCTTCCCTCGAACTCTGCTAACTTCTCAACATAGGAATGGAAGATTTCTGCACGAGGATCCGACTTGGAATATACGGCATGGCCTACACCGTAAATCAGACCTGCATTATCAAAGGCCTTGCCATGAAGCAAGTTTTCCAGATATGCAGCAACTGCATCCTCATTTTCCCAGTTAGGAACCTGATGCTTCAGGTCATCAAACATTTCAACAACCTTCATATTGGCTCCACCATGACGTGGTCCCTTCAAGGATGCAAGGGCTGCAGCAATGGCCGAATAGGTATCCGTCAGTGTTGATGTAACTACATGAGTTGTGAAGGCAGAGTTATTACCACCACCATGATCCATATGAAGTACCAAAGCAGTATCCAGGGCCTTTGCTTCGATGTCGCTATACGTGCTGTCTGGACGAAGCAGGTGCAGGATATTTTCTGCAATACTTCCATTTTCCAGTGGCTGATGAATAACCAAGCTGTCGCCGCATTCATAGTGGCGATATGCCTGATAACCATAGATGGAAATCATTGGAATTAAGCTGATTAACTGCATGGACTGGCGCAGTACATTTGGCAGGGATACGTCATTGGCATTATCGTCATATGGTGAAAGGGTAAGTACACTTCGCATAAGCACATTCATCATGTCCTCCCCAGGAGCCTTCATGATTACATCACGAACGAAATTCTTTGGCAGACTACGATAGAAAATGAGTTTGTCTGAGAATTCCTTCAGCTGGTTTACATCTGGCAGGTAACCAAAGAGCAAGAGGTAGGCGATTTCTTCAAATCCAAAGCGATCCTCCGCTTTGTATCCATCAATTAGATCATGAATTTCGTAACCACGATAAAAAAGACGTCCAATATCTGGAACTTCTTCTCCATCAACGATTTTCTTGGCACGTACTTCGGCTACATTGGTAAGACCTGCAAGGACACCCTTACCATTAATATCACGAAGTCCTCTTTTAACATTATATTTGGAATAAAGTGATGACTGAACCTGGTCGGCAGCTCGCGTTTTTTCTGCCATTTCCCGCATACGTGGTGAAATCTCTGAGTATGCATTCACTTCCTTATCTTTACGTTCGACTGTCATAGATGCCTCCTTCACTAAGTTCGTTATTTCGACTAACTCACCTATGGGACTTAACCCATGTCCCAGCTGCGAATTAAATATCTTAAATTAGAATAAAAAGAAGTCGCCCTTCCCCATGAGCGGCTTTAACTGAATAAAGTGTATCAAAAATGGCAGATTCTGAAAAGTGTCATGGACTCCCAAAAGTCCTCCTTTGTCCGAATTTCAATATTTTTTCACAGTTTTGCCTTGTAGTGACACATTGACTGCCTTATAATGGCTCTATCCTAAAAGCTTGAAGATTGGCATTTTACTTTATCTTCATAAGCTTATCTTTATAAGCATTTACTTTTAGATTTGCTATTACAGTATGACAACAGGAGGGAGTTATATGCCAAACCAGAATTACGATCCATATAACAATGGATATCAAAATAACCAGTATAATGGTCAGCAGTATGGACAGCAGTTCCAGAATCAGGCTAACCAGTACGGTAATCAGCAGTACGGCTCTTACAAGCAGAACCAGTACGGCCAAAATCAGTACAACCAGAATCCGTATGCAAACCAGGGACAGGTTAACATAAACGGCCAGCCTATGAATGCAACAAGTCAGTTTGGTAATCCTTATGGAAATACCTACGGACAGAGCATAGAGGCTATGAATCAGACGAACCGCCAGGCAAGTCCTCTTGCCGGGGTTGGGAATGTACTTGCTGCTGTGGATATGAACAGCATCATTACCAAGTCTTTCCTTTTCATGTTCTTAGGACTTCTTGTAACGGGTATCGTTTCCGTAGCAACTGCTTCTGCAGGTTCCGCTCTCTTTGATATTTTCTGGGGATCTGGTTCTTCCATTCCTTTAATTATTTGCATCGTTTTAGAGTTTGCTCTGGTGTTTGCAGCAACCGGTGCCATGAACGCAAATAATGTTGGCCTTTCTGCCTTCCTCTTCTTTGCCTATGCCGCAGTAAACGGCTTTACACTGTCCGTTATTTTCCTGGTATATAGTGCTTCATCCATCGCAAGCACTTTCCTCGTTACCGCAGTGCTCTTTGGTATTATGGCAGCAATTGGTGCCCTGACAAAAACAGATCTGACTTCCATTGGAAAACTTCTCATGATGGGTCTCTTTGGTATCATTATTGCTTCTCTGATAAATATGTTTATCGGTTCTGGTCCACTGGATTACTTAATCTCTATTGTAGGTATTGCCGTATTCATGGGACTTACAGCCTATGATATGCAGAAGATTAAGCGTCTTGCTTCCGGCCACACAGGCTACTCAACAAATGTTATTGGCCTTTGGGGTGCCATGGAACTTTACCTGGATTTCGTTAACCTCTTCCTGAAGTTACTTAGAATCTTTGGTAAGAAAAGATAATGTATCCATAAAAATTATTATGAAATTCAAGTAAGAAATTTCAAGTACTCATAAAAATGAAAAGCCACGTTCTGGGACGTGGCTTTTTTATGTCTACTGTACTATAAAGATCTATAATCAAGGCAAGTAAAAAGAGGCTGACCCTAAGGTCAGCCTCCTGAATACTTTATTTAGATTAATCTTTGCAAATCTCATTTGCCGGATTATTTTACGTAATCAGACTTCTTGATTACATAGTTGCCTGCCTGGAATTCACAAAGGAGCTGGTTCTTACGATAGAGTTCCCATGTTCCATCAGACTCTTCGACGAAGTTATCAACCTTGAACTCTTCGCCATCGCCATACTTGCAGTTGAGGAACTCAACACGCTCCAAATATACCACCAGGGTATCTGTGACGCCACAGTATCCGAACTGTGGAATGGTGAGCAGCTTCTGCTTTGGACGTGGATGATTCTTCTTTGGAACAACACGAAGTGTCATCTTCACGGAGTCAATGGAAGCACGACGAAGGCTTACCATAACATTGTAGGACTTCATAAAGTCGATTGTGAAATAGAGGTAATCGTCCTGAAGATTATCCTTGTAGAAATCACGTGGAAGCTGGCTTTTAACTTCGGCGAGTCCCTGTTCAATATCCTCCTTGGTAGACTGATCACCAAACTTTACGAATGACTTCATTCGATCCGTAATGGCATAATCTGCTTCCAGATAGAAGCGGTATGCCTCTTCCAGGTAGAGGTCCTTTGCATTGATTGCATAGTTTGCTCTTCTCTGGCGAATACGTGCCATACGGTAAGCAATTTCAGCAAAGTTTGAATCCTGCTTTCCGTTACAGAACTGGTACAGGGATGCTGGATAAGACCATTCAATGACACAGTCTGCAGACTTTGGAGATCTGACAGTACCATTACCATCCCAAAACATATCCGCAATCATATAGCATGATTCATATACACGGTTGATGGCACCAATTGTAAAGAACTGGAAAGCCTTATCATACTGTGGAATACGATTATTTACACGACCATAGTAGTAAAGGAAGCCAAGCTTATTTGCATACTGTGGGTCCTGTGTATTTTCATAGAGGCGAAGCAGGCAAGCTTCAGAAGCCTTCCAGTCACAAGGGAAGATATCGTCACCGCCGTAACAGCCATAGCCCTTTAAGAAAAGTGCCAGATCCATGTTACGCTTGCAACCTTCATCTACGACCTTCAGGAAAAGAGGAATATCTGCCTTTGGTACACGAATCTGTTCACCAGGAACAGCGTAACCATTCAGGAAGTCATCCATCTGCCACTGAGTCAGATGTCCCAGATCATCCGGGAACTTCTTACGATATTCGTATTCTTCGATTACTTCATCACTCAGCTTATAATCTGGAACACCAGTATCACTGGTCTGCATTTCCAGACCTTCCAGTAAGTTGAAAAGACACGCCTTTAAATCTTCATCTGTTTCTGGCACACGCACCTTAATCTGATGAATTGTTTCATCATCAATACCAAAGTTCTCAGCCATAACTACAATCATAAGATTCAGCCAGTCTGTCAAATGGAATGTGCTGACTTCTTTCTCTTTCAGATTCTTGCAGGCCTCTTTGATATCCTCAAGGGTTACCAGATAGAATCCCATGATTCCCTCAAAGTTAGAGCGCTCAAAATCATTGGCAGAAAGACCAATGAAATCTGCAGGTGAATCTTCGTAGCGAGCCAGTCTTTTCAGCTGCTCTGGCGTTGCCTGTTTTGTAACGTAAATTGCTTCTGCCATAATTCCCCCCATAAAATGTGTGCAGAACCGTACCTGCTGCATGTGCGTTGCAGTTCACCTTCCAGCACAGTTCATTTGCAAAATGCGATTAGTGATGGAACAGTCTAATACCTGTAAAGCTCATTACCATATTATATTTATCACATGTTTCAATAACATTATCATCACGAATTGATCCGCCTGGTTCTGCGATGTAGTTTACGCCGCTACGGTGAGCACGCTCTACATTGTCGCCAAATGGGAAGAATGCATCCGAGCCAAGAGATACGCCTGTGTTCTTAGCGATCCAAGCCTTACGTTCTTCCTTTGTGAAAGGCTTTGGCTGCTCTGTGAAGTACTTCTGCCACTCGCCATCAGCGATTACATCCTCATAGTCATCTGAATTGTAAACGTCGATGCAGTTATCGCGGTCTGCACGTCTGATGTCTGGCTTGAAAGGAAGATTGAGAACCTGTGGAGCCTGACGAAGGAACCACTTATCTGCCTTATCACCTGCAAGACGTGTGCAGTGGATACGAGACTGCTGACCAGCACCGATACCAATTGCCTGTCCGTTCTTTACATAGCATACAGAATTTGACTGTGTGTACTTCAGCGTGATCATAGAAATTGCAAGGTCGATCTTAGCTTCCTTAGGAAGATCCTTGTTCTGGGAAACGATATTGTCGAAGAAATCATCGCCAATGTTCAGTTCGTTTCTACCCTGCTCGAAGGAAACACCAAATACATCCTTTGTTTCGATTGGAGCTGGAACGTAATCTGGATCAATCTGGATTACACAGTAGTTACCCTTCTTCTTTGAACGAAGAATTTCAAGCGCTTCTTCTGAGTAAGAAGGAGCGATAATACCATCAGAAACTTCTCTCTTAATGAGACGTGCTGTATCAGCATCACACTCGTCAGAAAGAGAAATGAAATCACCAAAGGAAGACATACGGTCAGCGCCACGTGCTCTAGCATAAGCGTTAGCCATTGGTGAAAGTTCACCCATATCTTCTACCCAGTAAATCTTCTTTTCGATATCTGTCAGTGGAAGACCAACTGCAGCACCAGCAGGTGAAACGTGCTTGAAAGATGTAGCTGCTGGAAGACCTGTAGCCTTCTTTAATTCCTTAACTAACTGCCAGCCATTGAATGCATCAAGTAAATTGATGTAACCTGGCTTACCACTTAATACTGTGAATGGAAGCTCGCCGTTCTTCATATAAACACGTGCTGGCTTCTGATTTGGATTACAACCATATTTCAGTTCAAGTTCTGTCATTTCTTTTTCTCCTGTTATATGTTCTTTTCTTTATGCAAATGAGTTGTTCTTGACTTTATGCGCAACTCATTTGCCATGTTTGCCATTGGAATTCACTAGTGATTTATTACTGGTTCTTGTTAACAATCTTTGTTTCCTTAGCACCTGTTTCGATATCAATGAAACGTGTGAAAAGTGAAACCTTGTTGTCTTCATTCAGGCTATTCCAAACAAGCTCTGTGAACTCGTCTAAATCATTTGTAGGGATTTCTACAAGTGTAGGTTCGCCTTCAAATGATGGAAGTGGATTGCCATCCTGCATGTATGTGTGGATGAAATGTCCTTCTCCTGTGATTGGAGTATCGTATGAGAATGTGTAACGGTTGCAGCAAGATGCATCACCGCGATTACTCTTCAGGATTGAGATTTCATAGTTGAACTTGTCTGCAAAATGAAGGCAGGCTGAAATTCTTGGAGTAAAGTTTGGACCATCTGGTTCAAACTGACGTGTACGAAGTGACTCTTCAAATGTCTTTCCCTGTGCCATCAAGTCATAGATTGTATCTGTCTGGTCACCGTTAGTAACGATGGTATCTGTACCTCTTACGCGAACTGGTGCATAAATAATCAGGCTTGGATCTTCAAGTTTCTTTGGGTCAAATGCCTCTGTACGAATGCCTTCACCCTCGGTTACGAATACGCGGTTACGGCTGTTTTCTGAACGTCCCATGATAAAGTAAGCAATAGCTGCCTTCTTGCCATCTGGTGTCTTACCTACAACAATGCCTCTTCCTGGGTAACTTGTTGCGCCAATTTCCTGTCCTAACTGCTTCTTGTCCATTATGTCCTCCTTGTACTATGCAAGCGCTTTCGCGCGAGTTGTTAAATCAATGTGCAAATGAGTTGTTCTACCATAGTGATTCTCTCTAGATTCATTTCTATTCTCGGTAGATTCTCGATAGATTCTCTGTCGATCACCTGCGCAATCCATTGCGCAAAGATTTTAATTCCCATCGTAGAGGGTCCGCATAAGAGCAGACTTATAGGTGATTTCTTCGTTAATCTTATCCACACCATCTTTCTCTGCCAGCGTATCTTCTGTAGAATACAGATTGGTTCCCATACCAAGTCTGTCCCCTGGAATTTTTACATTCAGGGCTGCAAGTGTAGTTGGGAACATATCTAATGTTGTGAATTCACGTCGTCTTTCCCCATCCATAGGAGAAATAGGCGCATTAACAATACAAGTATAAACCTTTCTTTGATAATTTTCATCAATATCGTTACAGAAATCTTTATCCATGGTTGGGTGATCTCCAGAAATGATAATGGTTGTATTGTCGTAAAAGTCCTGATCCTGAATCCAGTGAACAAACCTTACCACCTGCTGGGATGAGCAGTGCATTACATTTGCATACTTATTATCCCCGTTATCACTTGGGCAAAGCCTGCAGGAATGTCCATCCTCAAAGTGAGTATCCACGGTCAGCATAGTAAAATTAAATGGCTGGTTCTCTGCTGCAAGGTCAGTAAGTTTATCTTCCGCATATTGGAAGAGTTTTTCATCTTCATATCCCCACCAAACCTTGTAATTACTTGGAATCAGGCCTTCTTTCTTGGCCCATGGCCAGTCACAGATTTCATAATCGCCGTGCTGCTGAAAGTACTTGCGGCGACCACCAAAGGTGGCATTGGAACCAATCATCAAAACATTGTGATAACCATTTTCTTCTAGAATATCTCCCAGGCTGGTAACTCCTGGCATAAACTTATTTACATAGACCATCTGATTCTGACCCATTGGGATTTTCAGAGGAAGGCCAGATGTCTGTCCGAACATGGCTGCCATGGTCCAGGTGGTATCTTCCACCGCATAACCACCATTGAGCTTATCATTGCTATTTTGAACTGTCAGCATTCCTCTCTCTTCATCATCATTTTCCTCTGAATAATCTGACCCATCTGGAATATGACTATTTAAGGTCTGGAAAGACTTCAGATCTTCCTTTCGCGACAGAAGGTTATCTGGGGTATCCGACCTGCTGAGTGAATATTCATTTCCTGAAAAATCTTCATTCTCTTTGGCAAGAAGAGTCAGTTCCGGAATAACATTCTTATCAAAAGCCCCACCACTTTCCTTATCTGCATAAGTCATTTCCATTGACTCCAGATATATGTAAATGAGATTTCTTTTCTTTTCTGGGAACTGAAGATCCACAGTCTTTGGATCCACATAATTATCTTCAATATAAGTTGAGGAAACAAACTGTCCTCTCAGGAAAGTCCAAAGATGAAAACTATAGGCACCTACAATCAGGGCCACCAGACAAAAGGCGGCTGCCAGCCACTTAAGCGGGCGAGCTAGTTTGTTACCAAGTCCGGCAAGTATAGCATAAAGCGCTGTTACGAGTAGGGTTGGAAGAATGGATGCCAGCAGATACTCATTCACTACACTGGCGCTGGCTCCGGTGAGAGATGTTTTTATATGAAAGAGCATTTCTTCCATGGTCATGGAGAACCAGGCAAATTTTACGAAAAGAATTCCACTACCGATAAACACGAAAAGGAAGACCACCACGGTAGATAGGATGGTCTTCCATTTATTACGCATTTTCCTCCTCCAGCTGTGACAAGGCATGCTGGAAAATTGATCTATGAATAATTGTACAAATCAGCGCCACAACGCCGAAGCCGATTGCAATGAACATAACAATAACTGGCAGGAATGCAAAGAGAAGTGCCATGATTCCCACAACAATCATTGCATATAAAAGAGAACGAAGAGCCTCATGTCTGGCAAGGTACCAGGCAGTCTTAACAGTACCCTTCCAGTCATTTTCATAATTTCCAATGAGTGGAAAAATATGGCAGGCAAACATGATGAAAAGAAAGAGCAGGATAATGCTGATTACAAGGCTTGTGATTACACGTCCATATGTCATCCCTGCAAGTCCTTTCCCCACAGAAAGAAATGCCAGGTTTGCATACCAGTACCAAACGCCATAAACCAGAATTGCTGTCTCAACAAGAGTTGCCAGCCAAAGTCCAATGGTCTTCTTAAAGTTTCCCTTAAACTGCGCCCAGAAGGTGGTCCAAATCTTTGTATCATCCTTCTTCAGGAATTTCATAACGGTATAAGAAACGGAACTGATGACGTCTCCGATGGTAATTACTGGAATTGAAAACAGGGTAATAATCAGAGCCAGCTGGATCATTGCCCAGATGATTCTACACATCCCCTTTGCTGGATTTACTTTTCTACGACTCACTTTATTTTTCCTAGCCTTTCGCCATGTATATATAAGATGACTAATTCTTTCGATAGCCTTTCCTAGTATAAGGAAATACGGTGTATTTCTCAAGAGATTCCCCTATTTTTTCCTCTGTTTTTTTATGTTCTTGCGCTTCCCTGTTCGAGGTATTCCCCGCGCTGCAGTTTTATTTTCATTTTCCACCTGTAGCACCACAAAAAGAGGACTCAGCCGAAGCTGAGTCCCTATAAGTCATTTTGATATCCTATAGCAAGGAATACAAATTATTAGCGTTTTTCTAACAAATCACTTATTCCATTACTGTTTCTGGTTCTGGATAATCAACACCCTGAGTATCAACAGTAACTGTCTTCATCTGCTGTGGTTCAACTGGCTTGTCGCCCCAGCCTGTACGAGTAGCTGCGATGCGATCTACAACATCCATACCCTCGATTACCTTACCGAATGCAGCATACTGTCCATCCAGGTGAGGTGCATCCTGATGCATGATGAAGAACTGAGAGCCCGCAGAATCTGGTCTCATAGAACGAGCCATTGAAAGCACGCCTCTCTCATGAATGAGGTCATTGTCGAAACCGTTTGCAGCGAACTCACCCTTGATTCCATAACCAGGTCCACCTGTTCCACGTCCATCAGGATCTCCACCCTGAATCATGAAACCAGAAATAACTCTGTGGAAAATAAGGCCATCATAGAAGCCCTTCTTAATCAGCGAGATAAAATTATTTACTGTATTGGGTGCCTTTTCAGGATAAAGCTCAGCTGTAATAACGCCGCCATCCTGCATTGTAATTGTAACAATTGGATTTGCCATATTAATTTCCTTTCTTAATGCAAATGAATTTGTCTGAGATTCGCTTTCCGCCCAATTCATGGCAGTAAAAATTCTCAAGAGCACACTGCAGACATTATAAAAAGAAGTCAGGATTAAACTAGTTGACCGAAGTCCATGCACGTAATGATAATCCTGACTTTTTTTACATAATTATGAAATTATCGAATATATGTAAGCAAGACTTCAATTCACCATCCATCGAAGCAGAGAATCATAAACTCATGTTTCCTCTGAAAATCAGCCTTGCATCTTATACGAAGGAAGGGCCGTTTGGGAGAAGGCCCTTCAGTTGAAAAATGTGGGGGAAGGTATATAGAATCCTTCAATTGGAACGACTGTATAATACCACCAGGCTCCTAATAATTTGTGAAGAAGTTGTGAACTTTCTGTGAAACTGCAAATATTACCATAAAAAATGCAAACATATTAATATTTTTGCAATTCTAACCCGACATTTTAACAATCAAAAATCCCTCAAGCCTTATAAAACATAAAGGTTTGAGGGACTTTTATTTCCATCGTTTGACAGAATTTTGATACTTTTATGTTTGCGAACAGTCCATTTACAGGGCTAAAGTGAACATATATTTGCATTTATTTGCATAAATTTGTATTTATCATCCCATTTGTGACTTATGCAATTTTATACTTATTTATACTTCATCACTTCTTCTGCCAAACATAAAATTCATTTCCTGCACCGATACATTCTCTTTCAAATGCAGAACGAACCATTCTTTCTTCTGAATCGGTGAGTGGATTATAGTATCTAATATATTCAGAATTGTAGCTGACAACCAGCACGTAGCCACTACTGATGCGGGCAACAAACGGTGCACCGTCGGAAAGGAAGACAATGGCTGTATCCAGGTCCGCTCCAGAGACGTTGAGACCCAGAGCGTTGCTTCCATATTCCTGAAAGGCTTCTTCGAAGTTGTGTAACTTCTGGACGGATGAATAATCCGCAGCACTACCTGTGGAAAGAAGAGCCATGTAAGTGCAGGCATCATAGGATGCATCCACCGTATCCGCCTTCTGATAAGCAAAGGTTCCTGCCACTGTAAGGAATGGCTTTACAGTCTTCTCTTCGTAAATCTTATTTCCATCGCCATCGGTAATAAATCCATGATTCTCTTCCGCCAGCTTAATGGCACTACCTTTGGAACGATAGAGCCCCTGCACGCCTCGTACATCATAGAGATATACATCATCCTTGGAAACCGTGGATTCAATGTTAAGAACTCTTTCCGCTCTGTTCTGCTGAACCTTGGTCAGAATTTCATCTGGAGAGCCACTGATATAAACTGTATTCGGGAATTTCAAATAAGTTCTTTCAATTCCATCCTCATCAGTCTCGCTAGTTACCGTCACTGCTGTGGCCTTATCTTCTGGCAGGTAGGACATATAATCGCTACTTGCCTCCATGTATCCGCCGATTACATTTGCATCACTGGCTGTTGCAATGTCCAGGCTTGGATCTGTGGTTACGCGAGTCAGGTATACCTTGCCCTGCTCCAGGGAGTAGTCTGAAATATAGAAACCAGACTTTTCATATTTCTTTACCTGGCTATTATCCCTATTCACAATGGTGAATGCAGAATAATAGAAGTTCGGTGTACCATCTGCTCTCTTGGATACTCTTTCCGCATCTGCAGAACCGTAAAGAAGATTGTCTCCCAGGAAGGAAAGGATGTTCAAATTTCTTCCTGCATCTTCAATGACATATTCCTTATTGGTCTCCAGATTAAGCAAATGAATTTTCTTCACTGCTGTGAGATCTGAAGTGTCCGGGAAAGCCACCGCTGTCATGTCCTCTGATACATAAATTAAATCAGCGGGCATATCCTTTACCAGCTCCTTCTTGGCACCTGTTCTTACATTTACTTCCAGCAAGCTGTCACCCAGAAGAGTGTAGAACATATGTCTCTCACTCACGTAATACATGAGTCGACCCACCTGTAACTTTAAAGCCTCATATTCAAGATCTGTTTCGATAAATACAACTTCCTGCAAAACACCTGTATCAATCTGATACTGATAAAGGGCAATACCGTTCTGTCCTTCTCTTTCGCCTTCCTGTACACGTCCAAATACGGCAAAGGTAAGCGTCTCCTCATCCAGCTTTAATAGGCGAATACCAGAGCCCGTGAAGGAATGTGTGGCATTTGCTGCTTCTACCGCATTGGAACCAAAGACCGAAGAAATGTATTCACTACGGGAATTGTAGAACCATACAGAATCATCCACCACAAAGGCAACTGCATAGCCCTTTTCGTTTTCAATCCAGTTCACCTGGTCTGGATCTGTTACTCCCAGCAGAATGCTACGATTGTTAGAATCAATATTGGTAAGGCGGAAATCCTCTTCCATATCACGGGTATATGCCGTCATGGTAACCGCCGCTTTACTCTCCTCATACTTCAACTGGAAGTACTCATCAATGGAGTAGGTATGCACGCCATCGTTCTCATTGCAAATAGCCTTGAAGGAATACTTGATTGTGGCATGATCCCCGGCAAGCTCTGTAATGCTGGCAACCGGTGCTTTTGCAATTTCCAGCTGCATGCCTGCATAGGTTAAAGCATCCACACTAGAAGCAAGAGTCACATGGTAAATGGAATTGTCTTTGCCACTACCTGTCTGAATAACCGCATCCATACCAGTAGCAATTTCTACAACAGAGACATTACTCTCGCCTGCAGCATTTGCTGCTTCCACTGCTGCATTCTGATCTGCGGCAAGCATATTTGCATGAAAGAGTTCTGCATAGGAAAGGAAGGCCTGAACCTGATTCTTTTCCATTTTCTTTACACGTGTGCTGTAATAGATTGTCTCCCCCTTTGCATCTGTGGCGGAGGCATCCTTGATTTCATCCATAGAAATGAAGAATCGATATTCTGTGTCCTGGGTAAGACTCATACGGAAGGCAACCGTGAAAACGGCCATGCCATTTTCCATATCCTTAAAAGTCATTTCCCCATCTTCCACAAGATTGGAGCCATCAAAATTTCGAAGCATGTAACTGACTTTCTTGTCTGCATATTTCCCAGGCAGAAAAACTTCAATTTCCTGGCTCTTGTCCACCGTGACAATACTGTCACGAGTCAGACTGGTATTCAGCACTTGTCTCTGGCCCTGCATCTCGTCGATTACAACGCCATCAAAGCCGGCATAGGCAAGGTCCATTGTCGGCTTTGTGTTTTCTACTGACTGATAAGTCAGATTTCTATTTAGGATTACATTAAACACGAGGACAGCCCCCGCGAAAAAAATCACGAAGAGGGCTGCCGCAAATAACTTTCTTTTCATCTAGTTGTTCTTTCTATATTCAGTCACCAAATGAGATACCCAGAGTCTTCGCTTCCTGAATCATCTGATTATTTGGATCAACATATTTCAGCTTTCCAGCTGTTTCTTCCAGAGGAATTGCGGTTACTTCACCGTTCAGCATAACAACCAGCTTACCGAAATCCTTTTCCTTAATCATCTCTGCTGCCTTCGCACCAAAGAGACTGGAGATTACACGGTCATATGCATCTGGAGAGCCACCACGCTGTGTATGACCTGGAAGTGCTACACGCACATCGCTGGTATACTTTTCGCGGATCTTATCAGCAATTTCATAAGCAATTGATGGATAAGGACGTTCCGCAATAACCTGCTTTCTTTCCTTCTTAGGCAGTTTAGCAACTTCCTTGGAAATTGCACCTTCAGCAACCACAATAATTGTGAAGTTCTTTCCCTGCTTTGTTCTCTTATCAATTGTCTTGTAAATCTTCTTCATATCATATGGAATTTCTGGAAGCAGGATAACATCTGCACCACCGGCAATGCCAGCATGAAGTGTAATCCAGCCAACCTTATGTCCCATTGTTTCAATAACGAATACACGGCTGTGAGATTCAGCTGTTGTATAAATACAGTCAATGGCATGCGTTGCCACATCAACTGCAGACTGGAAACCAAATGTCATATCTGTTCCCCAGATATCGTTATCAATTGTCTTAGGCAGACCTACAACATTCAGACCTTCCTGTGACAGACGGTTTGCTGTCTTCTGAGAACCATTACCACCAAGAACCACCAGACAGTCCAGTTCCAGTTTCTTATAAGTCTTAACCATGGCTGGAACCTTATCAATACCATCATCTGTTGGGATGTCCAGCATTTTAAAAGGTACACGGCTTGTACCAAGAATTGTACCACCCTTGCCGAGGATACCAGAAAATTCCATTGGCTTCATCTTCTGATAATTGCCATAAATAAGTCCCTTGTATCCATCCTTGAAACCATAAATTTCAATTTCGCCAAAGAGATTTTCAAGTCCCTTAACAACACCACGCATTGTAGCATTCAGGGCCTGACAGTCACCGCCACTTGTTAAAATTCCAATTTTCTTCATGTGTTACCCTCCTTCATTATTAGCATCTTCCATGATGCTTTGATTGAATACATTTATAATCGTTTATCCGAGAAATGCTTCTCCATGCAAGCATGGTCGCATTCCGGGCTGTACTACATTTGTATCATTACATCTTTACTCGGCCTTCCAGCGCTCGCAGTAAAGTCATTTCATCTGTCATTTCCAGGTCCCCACCAACTGGTACACCGCTGGCAATTCTTGTAACAGGAATACCTGCAGGTTTTACCATTTTAGAAATGTACATGGCTGTTGCTTCTCCCTCCACAGAAGAGTTGGTTGCAACAATGAGTTCCTTTACGTCACCACGAAGGCGAACCAAAAGTTCTTTTAATTTAATGTCCTGTGGACCAATACCAGCCTGTGGATTGATTACACCATGCAGAACGTGATAAACGCCCTGATATCTGCCGATTCTTTCCACGGCCGCAAGATCTCTTGGTGTTTCAACCACCATGATGGTCTCGTGATCACGTTTTGGTGATGCGCAGATCGGACATTCGTCCCCTTCCGTAATGGTGCAACAGGTCTTGCAGTAATGAATTTTTTTCTTGGCATTGATAATCGATTCGGATAAAGCCTGTGCCTGGTCTTCCGGCATATTGATAATGTGGAAGGCAAGACGCT
>Ga0129311_1000747_pt1 | contig 26125 bp, 22 predicted proteins | sample Go1ome_FD_94435 | JGI IMG/M metagenome (GOLD analysis project Ga0129311, IMG submission 94435) | Western lowland gorrila individual fecal microbial communities from Wisconsin, USA - Go1022B metagenome | ecosystem: Host-associated > Mammals > Digestive system > Large intestine > Fecal | place... | reverse complement strand
GGAAGGATAGTTGGAAAGGGAACCGTCAGGGTTCCCTTTCCTTAAAATCAACAACATTTTAACGCAGTTAAAATGTTTGCAGCTTGTCAAAAAAGTGGTTTTACCACTTTTTTGACAAGCTGAGAGGACCGATCCCATATCTGTGGGATCGGTCCTCTTTTATTCTTCCTGAGCTGCCGCCCGGAGCGCCTTCTTTTTGCGTTTGGCCGCCATGTAGCGGTCCTCCTCGCTGAAGATACAGCCGCAGTACTTCTGCATATAAAATCCGTGGGCGCGGGCAAACTCCTGCCCAGCCTGGAACAGGGGGCGGAAATCCCGGTATAGAAACTCTACTCCGTATTGCTCCCCCATCTGTCTGGCTATGGCCGCAATCGCGTCGTGCTTCTGATAGGGCGACACCAGCAGGGATGTGGTAAAGCTGTCATATCCGTTCTCTGCGGCGTAGCGGGCCGTGGCCTCCATCCGCACCCGGTAGCAATAGGCGCAGCGGCCGTCGATATTGTCCGCCACGCTGGTGATAAAGGGGCGCAGATCGTAAGAGCCGCCGATGATCAGCTTCATCCCGATTTCCTTGGCATACTCTTCCAAGGTATGCTTCCGGGCCTGATACTCCGTATAGGGGTGGATATTGGGGTTGAACCAAAATCCGGTCACATGAATTCCCTCCTGCTGCAAGGCGTCGATCGGACGATTGGCGCAGGGGGCACAGCAGATATGCATCAACGTTTTCATTCTACATTACTTCCTTTACGACAGGGAGATAATATCCGTCTCCAGCCCGCTTTTCAGCGCATAGGCCAGGGCGTAGGCCGTCCCCCCTTTGGGGATGCCGTTGTATACCGCAATGAGATAGGCCGCATGGTCCACCATATATCTGTTCCGCCGGAGCATACAAAACCGGTCGTAGTGGTGCTGCACCAGGGTCTCAAAGTCGCACTGCTCCAAAATGTCCTGATATCGCCGCCGCTCCCGCTCCGGCCAGGCATCCGCCTGAGTCTCGCAGGGGCGGGCACATTCCAAGGTCACCCCAGGGGCTCTGTCCCGCAAGGCCAGCACACCCTCGGCAAAGTACAGGTCGCTTCCCCGGGCCATGCCGCAGATAAAATGCCGAAATCCCAGGTCATAGGCCCGGTCAAGCGCCACGGTCAACCGTTCTTTCAGGGCGATGCACCGGGCGTCGTGCTCATTCTCTCCCCACGGGAGCTTATGGGGCCGGTGTCCCGTAAAGCAGCAGGTATGCTCCCGGTCCATGTCATCCCTCCTTTTCTGCGTTGTAAATCCAAACAAAAACAAGCTTGCAAGCTTGATTTTTCCGCACAGTTATGCTAATATTGTGAATCGAAGAGCGGATACCTTACCGGTATTGGCTCTTTTTTAGTACAGTGCTTCTGTGTTCCTTTAAATTGTAGCATGCGCCCCCCGGAAAGTCAACGAAAGTAGAGCATTTGTTCTATTTATTTTCTGCGGACATCACGGGCCGCTGTCTATTGAATTACCGGCGCAAAATTGGTATAATCGCTGTATATAAAAATAATTTATCTCTTTTTTAATAATTATAACTTTCAGGAGGTCTCTATGAAAGGTATTGTCTTGGCAGCGGGTAAGGGCACCCGCCTCTACCCTATGACTAAGCCGGTGTGCAAGCCCTTGCTGCCGGTCTACGACAAGCCCCTGATCTACTATCCGATTTCCGTGCTTATGCAGGCGGGCATATCCGAGATTCTGGTCATCGTCCCTCCCCAGGAGACGGACACCTTCCGCGCCCTGCTGGGGGACGGAAGTCAATTCGGTATTTCTATTTTTTATGCGGAGCAGCCTGTGGCCCGCGGCATCGCCGACGCCTTGCTCATCGGACAGGAGTTCGTCGGGGATGACCATGTGTGCCTGGTGCTTGGCGACAACATCTTCTATGCCCCAACGCTGGCGGCTTCGCTGAAAAAGGCGGCCTCGCTGACTCAGGGCGCCACGGTATTCGGCTACTGGGTGGAGGACCCCCGTCCCTTCGGCGTAGTGGAATTTGACCGGCAGGGCAGAGCCATCTCGATCGAAGAGAAGCCCCGCTATCCCAAAAGCAACTATATCGTTCCCGGCCTGTACTTCTACGACAATCAGGTCATGGACATTGCCCGCAACCTGAAGCCCTCCGCCCGGGGCGAGTTGGAAATCACCGACGTAAACCTGGCCTATCTGAACCGCGGACAGCTGCAGGTGGTCCCCCTGGAGAAAAACCTGACCTGGCTGGATGCCGGCACCGCCGACAGCCTTCTGGCGGCCGGGCAAACCATCAAGCATATTCAGGACACCACCGGCCGCTATGTGGGCTGTCTGGAGGAGCACGGCCTGTACGAGGGCTGGCTGACTCCGGAGCAGGTCCACGCAGCCGGAGCCGAGCTGTCCATGACCCTGTACGGCAAATATCTTCAGTGTCTGTAAACAATAAGGAGTACACCCGATGAGAGAGATCCTGATGCTGGCCACCGGGGGCACAATTGCCTCCCAGGATGCCGGAAACGGGCTGCGCCCCGCCATTACCTCGGAAGAAATTTTAAGCTATGTACCGGAAGCCGCCCGCCTGTGCCGGGTAGACGCCATCCAGCTTATGAATCTGGACAGCACCAACGTGGGTCCCGCCCACTGGCTGCAAATCGCGCAGGCCATCCGGGAAAATTACAGCCGCTACGACGGTTTTATTATCACGCATGGAACCGACACCATGGCCTATACAGCCGCGGCCCTGTCCTATTTGGTACAGCAGTCCCCTAAACCCATTGTGATCACCGGCTCCCAAAAGTCCATCTGCATGGCGGATACCGACGCCCGCCGCAACCTGTACCAGAGCTTTCTATACGCCTGCGACCAGGGGTCACAGGGGGTCAGCCTGGTGTTCGACGGAAAGGTGATTCTGGGCACCCGCGCCCGAAAAGAGCGCACCAAAAGCTGGAACGCATTCTCCAGCGTGGACTATCCGGAAATTGCGGTGATCCGGGACGACCGGATCATTCGCTACCTTACATTAGACACTCCGGGCGTAGAGCCCGCCTTTTATACCACCCTGGACGACCGCGTCCTGCTGCTCACCCTGATCCCCGGCATGGGGGCCCAGGCCTTGGAGCGGCTGAGCGACAGCTATCAGGCCGTCATTCTCCAGTCCTTCGGCGTGGGCGGTCTGCCCGGTGGAGACAAGGGCGAGCTGGCCCAGGCGTTGAAGGCCTGGCTGGACGCTGGCAAGACTGTGGTGATGATGACGCAGGTGTCCTATGAGGGCAGCGACATGACGGTCTATCAGGTGGGCCACGACCTGAAGGAGCGCTTCGGCCTGATGGAGGCCTACAACATGACCATGGAGGCAGCCGTAACCAAATTGATGTGGGCTCTGGGCCAAAGCCAGCGGCCGGATGAGGTCCGGCGGCTGTTCTACCGGCCGGTGCAGTGCGACATCATTCGCTGACGGAGGGACACAGCTATGAACGCCAAACACAGAATCAAGCGGCTGTCCTGCCTGCTGCTGGCCCTGCTTCTTCTCTGTGCCATGATCCCGGCCTGCCTGGCCGGAGAGGCCAGCCAGAACTGGGAGGCCACCATCCTCTTCACCCACGACCTTCACTCCCACTTTCTCCCTCAAGATACGGCGGAGGGCGGCCAGTCTGGGGGATACGCCCGATTGAAAACCGCCATCGACCGGGAAAAAGCCCGGCATCCCAACGCCCTTCTGCTGGACGGGGGAGACTTCTCCATCGGCTCGCTGATCCAGACCCTCTATGTGGATGAGGGGGCAGAGCTGCGCACCATGGGCGCCCTGGGCTATGACGCAGCCGCCTTGGGCAACCATGAATTCGACCACAAAGGCACCGGTTTTGCCCAGATGCTGCGCTCCGCCGTGACCAGCGGAGATCCTTTGCCCGCCCTGGTATGCGCCAACTATAAGCCCGCCGACAGCAATCCCAACAAACTGGACATTCAGCGGGCCATGGCGGCCTACGGCATGGCCGACTACACTCTGTTGGAGCGGGGCGGCATCACCTACGGCATTTTCGGTATTTTTGGCAAGGACGCAGATGACTGCGCCCCAACCTCCGGCTTTACCCTTACAGATGCGGCTCAGGCCGCCCAGCGCTGCGTGGACGCCCTGAAGGAGCAGGGGGCCCAGGTCATCATCTGTCTGTCCCACTCCGGCACCAGCGAGAAGCAAAAGGAGTCAGAGGACGAGCAGCTGGCCAAAAATGTGTCCGGGATCGATGTGATCGTCTCCGGCCACACCCACTCCACCCTGCCGGAGCCCATTGTGGTCAACGACACCTATATCGTCTCCTGCGGCCCCTACTGTTCCAACCTGGGCTCTATCACGTTAAAGGGCACTGTGGGCGACAGCAAGAAGACGCTGGAGGATTACCGCCTGATCCCCATTGACGATACCCTTGCGGATGACCCTGCCATCTCTGCCTTGGTGGACAAGTGGAAACACCAGGTCACCTCCGGCTATCTCTCCCGGTACGGGCTGACCTATGATCAGGTTCTGACTCATTCCGACTTTTCTTTGTCTACACCGGAATCCGGCGTGCAGGAGAACAACGCCCTGGGAACGCTGGTCGCCGATGCCTTCCAGTGGGCGGCCCAGAATCTTCAGGATGAGCCCTATGACGGTTTGACCGTTACGGTCACAGCGGACGGAGTGCTCCGCGCCCCCCTGTCCGCCGGAGATATTACCACCTCCATGGCCTTTGATGTGTTGTCCATGGGAGTGGGGGAAGACGGCACCTCCTCCGGATTCCCCCTGGTGGATGTCTATCTCACAGGGAAGGAGCTGCGGGCCGCTGTGGAGGTGGACGCCTCTGTCACCCCCATTATGCCTGCCGCCCAGCTCTATTTCAGCGGGATCGAATACCGCTTTAATCCCCACCGGATGTTCTTCAACCGGGTGTACAGCGCCCTGCTGGCAGAGGAGACCGCCCAGCAGGAGACGGACAGTTCCGGCTCCGCCGCGGCTCACGTGGAGCGGACCCTGACCGAGATCGACAACCACAAGCTCTACCGCGTTGTCACGGGGATGTATTCCGCCCAGATGCTGGGCACGGTGAAGAGCAAGTCTATGGGGCTTCTCTCGCTGGTGCCCAAGGACGAAAATGGCAACGAGATCACCGATTTCTCTTCCCGGGTGCTGAAGGATAAAAACGGCAATGAGATCAAAGAGTGGTACGCCCTGGCAGCGTATTTGAAGCACTTCGGGGAATCCGGTGTACCCGCCAGCTATCAGAACCCCGATTCCTGCGGCACCAAGCATGTCAGCCGCAGCTGGAATCCGCTTCAGCTGCTGCGCTCCCCCAACTGGATCACCCTGCTCACCCTTTTGTTTATTGTTATCGTTCTGGCCCTTGTGATATTGATTCTGCGCAAAGCGATCCGCCGGAACAAAAACCGCCGTTACCGCAGCAGCTACCGCGGCTGACCCCAATCCCGACGGCGGAGCATTTCCCTGTTCATCCTTGTTTTCCATACAATGGGAGGCATTATTAAGAAAAGGAGTGGTTTACTATCATGTGTGACTGCAAACAGATTGATCTGACCCCCCTGGACCCCGTTCTTAACGCTGCGCAGAACGGCTCCGGCAACCTGATCGCTATTCTGCAAAAAACACAGGAACTCTACGGCTATCTGCCCATGGACGCGATTTATTACATCGCCCAAAAGACAGGCTGCTCCCCGGCCAAGGTACTGGGCGTCGCCACTTTCTATGCCCAGTTCCGGCTGCAGCCCGTAGGCAAGCACCTTATTATGCTGTGCAAAGGCACCGCTTGCCACGTCAATGGCGCAGACCGTATGGAAAAGGCCATCAGCGAGTATCTGGGCATCCATGACGGTGAAACCACTCCCGACGGTCTGTTTACCTTGAAGCAGGTGGCCTGTCTGGGCTGCTGCAGCCTGTCTCCGGTTATGATGATCGGGGATGAGGCCTACGGCTCCCTGACCCCGGAAAAGGCCATCTCTATTCTGAAGGACTACCAGCGGAAGGAGGGTCTGGCGGTATGAACAAGCTGAAAATCATCGTGGGAGAGGGCAGCTGCGGCATCGCCGCCGGCGCAGGCAAAGTATATGACGAGCTCCAAGCCCTCCTCCAGCCCGGCGAAAATCTCTCCCTTGGGATCACCGGCTGCATCGGTATGTGCTTTCTGGAGCCTATTGTGGACATCCGGGATGAGAACAAGGAATTGATCCGCCGCCTGGTCCATGTGCACCCGGAAGACGCCAAGACCATCGTCTCCGCCCTGCGTTCCGGCGATCTGAGCCAGCTGGACGGTCTGACCATTCAGGACGAGGACGCCGCCTTCCTGTCCGCCCAGACCCGCATCGCCCTGCGCCGCTGCGGCATTATCGACCCCAACAGCATCGACGAGTACTTAGCCGACGGCGGCTATGAGGCCCTGAAAAAGGTGCTGACCACCATGACCCCCGAACAGGTCATCGAAGAGATCAAGATCTCCGGTCTGGCCGGCCGGGGCGGCGCCGGCTTCCCCACCTGGTTCAAATGGAACGCCGCCCGCCAGTCGGAAGGGACAGAGAAATATCTTATCTGCAACGCCGATGAGGGCGACCCCGGCGCATTTATGGACCGGGCCGTCATCGAAAGCGACCCCCACGACCTGATCGAAGGCATGCTCATCGCCGCCTACGCCATCGGCGCCCAGGAGTGCGTCGTCTATGTCCGGGCGGAGTACCCTCTGGCGATCGTCCGCCTGCGCCACGCAGTGGAACAGGCCACCGCCATGGGCCTTCTGGGGCAGCACATTATGGGTATGGACTTCAGCTGCACGGTCCGCATCAAAGAGGGGGCAGGTGCCTTCGTCTGCGGCGAGGAGACGGCCCTGATCGCCTCTCTGGAGGGCGAGCGGGGGATGCCCCGTCTGAAGCCCCCCTTCCCCGCCCAAAAGGGCTATCACCAGAAGCCCTCCAACATCAACAACGTAGAGACCCTGGCCAATGTGGCCTGGATCATGGCCAACGGCGGCGAGAAGTTTGCCGCCATGGGCACCGAGAACAGTAAGGGCACCAAGGTATTCGCCCTGACCGGCAAGATCCGCCGTGGCGGCCTGGTAGAGATCCCCATGGGCCAGACTCTGCGCCACGTCATCTTCGACATCGGCGGCGGCATCCGGGACGGCAAGCAGTTCAAGGCCGTCCAGCTGGGCGGTCCCTCCGGCGGCTGCATCCCCGAACAGCTGCTGGACACCCAGATCGATTATAAAGCCCTGACGGCCACCGGCGCTATCATGGGCTCCGGCGGCATGGTGGTCATGGACGAGTCCACCTGTATGGTGGGCATGGCCCGGTTCTTCCTGGAGTTCACCACCCGTGAGTCCTGCGGCAAGTGCGTCCACTGCCGCCTTGGTACCCGCCGTATGCTGGACATCCTCATCCGCATCACCGAAGGTGAGGGTCAGCCCGGCGATATCGAGCTGCTGGAGGAGCTTTGCGCCGCGGTGAAGGACGGCGCCCTGTGCGGCCTGGGCCAGACGGCCCCCAACCCCGTGCAGACCACCATCCGCTACTTCCGGGATGAGTATGAGGCCCACATCAACGACAAGAAATGTCCCGCCAAGGAGTGCGCCGCTCTGCTGCAGTACTCCATTGATCCCGCCAAGTGCAAAGGCTGTACCGCCTGCGCCCGGAAGTGTCCCGCAGGGGCGATCGCCGGGCAAGTGAAGCAGACACACACCATTGATCCCGCCAAGTGCATCCGGTGCGGCCAGTGTCTGGCCACCTGTAAGTTCGGCGCGATCAACGTGGGTTAAGGGGGTACGGAACATGGAAATGATCAAGATTACGATTGACGGCCGGGAGCTGACCGCCCCCGCCGGACAGACTGTTTTGCAGATCGCGCTGGACAACGGGATCGAGATTCCCCACCTGTGCGACAATCCGGAGCTGAAGATCTACGGCGCCTGCGGCATGTGCGTGGTGCAGGCCGAGGGCGCGGGCAAGCTGCTGCGCTCCTGCGCCACCGTGGCCACCGACGGCATGGTGGTCCACACCCACAGTCAGCGGGTGGATCAGGCCCGCAAGATCGCCCTGGAGCTGCTGATGAGCGACCACAGCGGCGACTGCGTGGGCCCCTGTTCCCTGAACTGCCCCGCCGGCACCGACTGTCAGGGCTATGTGAAGCAGATCGCCCTGGGCAACGAGTATGAGGCCACCCGCCTCATCAAGGAGAAGATCCCCCTGCCCAGCAGCATCGGCCGGGTGTGCCCCCACCCCTGCGAGAAGGCCTGCCGCCGCCAGTATGTGGAGCAGCCCATTGCCATCTGCAACCTGAAGGCTTACGCCGCCGACCACGACCGGAAGGCGGAGCACCAGTATGTGCCCGAGGTGGCTCCCGCCACCGGCAAGACCGTGGCCGTCATCGGCGGCGGCCCCGGCGGACTGACCAGCGCCTACTTCCTGGCCCGGAAGGGCCACAAGGTCACGGTGTATGACGCCATGCCCAAGATGGGCGGTATGCTGCGCTACGGCATCCCCGAGTACCGCCTGCCCAAGGCCATCGTGGACGACGAGATCGCGCAGATTGCCGCCCTGGGTGTGGAAATGAAGAACGATATCCGCATCGGCAGGGACGTCACCCTGGAGCAGTTGAAGGCGGAGCACGACGCGGTGGTGGTGGCCATCGGCGCGTGGACCAGCATGAAGCTGTCCTGCCCCGGCAGCGACCTGAAGGGCGTTTGGGGCGGCATCGACTTCCTGGGCCAGGTGGCTCTGGGCAGAAAGCCCGAGATCGGCCGCAGCGTAGCCGTGGTAGGCGGCGGCAACACCGCCATGGACGCCTGCCGCACCGCTGTGCGTCTGGGGGCGGAAAACGTGTACGTCATCTACCGCCGCACCCGGGCGGAGATGCCCGCCGAGGAGATGGAGATCGACGAGGCCATTGAGGAGGGCGTCACCTTCAAGTTCCTCACCAACCCCGCCGAGATCACGGGGGAGGACGGCAAGGTCACCGCCATCCGCCTCCAGGTGATGGAGCTGGGCGAGCCCGACGCCTCCGGCCGCCGCTCCCCCGTCCCCGTGGAGGGCAAGTTCGAGACCCTGGCCGTTGACACGGTGATCTCCGCTCTGGGCCAGTCCATCAAGGCCGACGGTTTTGAACAGCTGGACAAGACCCGCAAGGGCACCATCGCCGCCGACGAGGAGACCTTCCGCACCAGCATGGAGGGGGTGTTCGCCGTGGGCGACGCCACCAACAAGGGGGCCTCCATCGCCATCGCCGCCATCGGCGAGGGCGGCCACGCCGCCGAGGTGGTGGACGCCTATCTCAACGGCAAGGAGGCCAAGTACGTCAAGCCCTTTGTCTCCGAGCGGCAGGTGAGCGCCGAGGACTTCAAGGATCGGGAGAAGGCAGCCCGGGCGGTCATGCCCAAACGCCCTGCCCAGGAGCGCCGCCGCGACTTCCTGCCCGTGGATCTGGGCTTTACCAAAGAGCAGGCCATGGCCGAGGCCAAGCGCTGTCTGGAGTGCGGCTGTCACGACTACCACGAGTGCAGCCTGATCCGCTATGCCCGCCAGTATCCCATCCATCCCGAACGCCTGGGCCGGCGGGAGACCCACCCCAGCTATAAGGAAGAGAAGCTGCAGGTCATCCAGCGGGATCAGGGCAAGTGCATCCTGTGCGGCGTGTGCGTGCGTATGTGTGACGAGGTAGCCCATCAGGGGCTGCTGGGTCTGGTGGGCCGTGGCTTCAACACGGTCATTAAGCCCGAGTTCCGGGACAAGGACGTGGCCTCCATCTGCGGCGGCTGCCGCAAGTGCGCTCAGGCCTGTCCCACCGGCGCGCTGAAGCTGCTGATCCCCTGACAGCTCAGAAGGTCAATATTTTAAATGGAACAAGCTCCGCCCGTTTTGCAAAAGCAAAACGGGCGGAGCTTTTCGACCAATGTCATTCAGTTAAGAGAAACCTGTCATTCCGAGGCAGTGACCGATGTCACTGCCGTGGGAATCCGTATTCAAAACGTCAGAGAAAACGGATTGCCGCACCAGTCTGCGGACTGGTTCGCAATGACAAAGCCCTTAACTTAATGGCATTGGCTTTTCGATTTCAATGTACGCAAATCAAAAGACGTCCGGCAGCAAAATGCCGGACGTCTTTCTGTTAGATCTAAACGTGCTTCCGTAAACTTCACGTATTACACGCTGGCAACAGCCACAAGCGTACGGGGAGAGATACAGCCCTGAAAATCAGCGGCGCCGTTCCGGACACGGGCCACGGCATACGTGGGGTCGATATTCTGCCAAGCACCGTTGACGTAAACCTGATCCCAGGCGTGATAGACGTTCCCCACATAGCCGTTGGTCAGCTTGCAGGGAACACCCTGGCTGCGGCACATGGCGGCAAACAGAGAAGCCAGATCGTAGCAGATGCCCTTCTTGGCGTTCAGCACACTGTTGGCGTTGGGCGCGTAACTCGTTACGGCGCCGGAATTGATTTGAGCGGCCAGATCGCTGTCGTAGGTATAATTGGCGGCGATGTAGTTATGGATTGCAACTACCTTTTCAGCTGCGCTTGTCTTCCCGGCGCACAGCTCAGCGGCCTTGGCGGTCACGGCGTCACCGGCGGCAAAATTCACCTTGGTGGTACTGGCCAGATAAGGCGCAAACTCGCTGTTCAACACAACATTGACAACCTGCTTGGCCACCTGTCTATATGAATTGCCGGCGATGTTGCTGTACAGGCTGATGGTATACTCCCCATTCCCCTCAACCAGAGAGTAGGAAGAAACCGTTCCCTGCGTATAATCCTGATACGTGGTCTTTCCGTTGATGGTGATGGCCACCTTCATCTTGGCGTTGGTCCCGTCGTTGTAATTGACGGTGACCACTCCGGAAGACACCTTAGAAACATCGATCTCATTTGATACGGCAAATGCGCTGACAGTCATAGCCAGCATCAGCATAAAAATGCATACAAAAACACCGGATGCGCGGGCAATGCGCTTCATACCCATATTCTCCTTTCGGCAACTGGCTGCCATGCCCTTCCGGGGTTAGGCCCTTTAGCTTTGCGTCACAGTCTTTCGGCTGCTTTGCCTTTGTCGTTTGAGCTGGGGTACGGCGTCTCCCGTATTCCGGCGTTCAAACAGACGTTTTATTGTTTATATCCTTTTCTTTTTTTCTGACACACAAAAAAAGACTCTGTTTCGGCAGCTGGCTGCCAACCTGAACACTCAGGGAAGGCCCTTTAGCTTTGCGTCACAGCCTTTCGACTGCTTTGCCAGTTCGCTCAAAATCCTACTCATGTGTATGCTTTTAACATATTATCGGTATAGCACGCTTTTCCCCTTCTGTCAACTACTTTTTGTCTTTTTATTGAAGTTTTACCGCTCTTTGCTGTTTTCGTCCGCTTTTTCCCCTTCCTTCCGCTTCCAGGTTTCTCCAAATGAGCTGTCCGAATCAAAAAACTCTATTTCAGGATATACTACCACTGCTGCGTTCTTTTCAAAAAAATTGAACCACACACACATAGGACATAGGGCGCTCCGATCCAGCCCATCAGGGGGTAAAGACTGCCCACCAGCTTTTGAAAGGGGCACATTCCCAACAAAAGAGCCGTCCCCATGACCAAAACAGCCCTTCTCCCCCCTTGTTTTCGCGGGCATACCGTCCACAGCATGGCAGAGCAGGAGGTAAAAATGCCCGCTAACAGCTCCCAGAAAAAACAGCTCCCCAGCAGGGGATGGATCCGCTGGGCCAAATACAAAGTGGGCACTGACAATCCCATGGCCGGACCGCCCTGAAGCGCCGCACAAAGCAGCGCAATAGCGCCCGTCAGCGCCGCCGTCCCCAGGACAGCCCCTCCCAGCCCGGCCCGCGAACTGCGGACCTGCTTGCCCAAGCTGCAATGGTAGGCGCTCGCCCCCCAGGCGTTCATAGACAGGTATAAAAAAGCGCTTTTTCCCCATCCTGCGCCTGCCTGCGCCGGGACCGACGGCCCTCTTTCCGCCACTGTCACAGCTCCAACCGCCAGCGAGAACAGGATCACCACCGGGGCTGCCCAGGCCGCAGCAGCAGTAAACCGCTCAAATCCCACCCGCCACGCGGCCAAAACCAGCCCGGCCAAGCAAAGCGTCCCCAGTCTCCGATCTATTCCGCACCCCTCGTACAGGGCAGTTCCGCCGCCAGACAACAGCACCGGCATAATCAGGATCACTGCCGCCGGCGTCACCAGATCATAGACCGTTCCCAACACCGGCCCGCAAAAATACCGAAAATGGTCAAATTTCTCATTCTCCCGGTGCTCATATCCTGCCAGCACCGCCGCCCCTCCCAGCACAAGCAGACCGATCCCCACAGCCAACACTCCGCGCCACCCCGACCGGCCATAGCGGGCAAAAAACTGGGCAGTCTCCTGCCCCGTGGCAAAACCAGAACCGATGATCCATGCGGAAAAGGCTCCCGCACACCTCCATGCACCCATCTTCCGGTGCTTCCTTTTCCCCATATCCCGTCCCTTTTCCTTTCCTTTTTCTTTTTTTGCCACACTTTCCATCCCGTTTTTTCCACACCCTCCGGCGCAGAAGGGGGTAATTTTTCTCTGCCAAAGGTGGAATTGCTTTCTTGTTCCTGTCGCCTCTCCTGCGGACATACTGAACAGGCAGAGCACAGCGCTCTGTAAAAAATATCGGAGGTGACTGGATGAACCCTATTTCCAAGCACCGAACCCCATTTTTCCGTCTGGGCACCGCTGCGGTCCTGTGTCTGATGCTTATGGCCCTTCTCCCCGCTCCGGTCAGGGCAGAGGGCGGCAGCGCCGTCTCTGCCTTCAGCGCCCAGGCTCAGCCCCAACAGCTGGTCCCTGTGGGTCAGGCCGTCGGCATCAAGCTGTTTTCTGACGGCGTCCTGGTGGTGGGTCTGTCCTCGGTGGAAACCCAAAACGGCCCCAAGGAGCCGGGCAAAGCCTGCGGCCTGAAAACAGGCGACCTGATCACCCATATCAACGGGCAGGATGTGAATACCGTGGAGCAGGTACAGGCTGTGCTGGCTCAGCAGCCGGGACAGCCCCTGACCATCCGCGCTGTGCGGGGCAAAACGACCCTTCAGCTGTCCGCCCTCCCCACCGTAAATCAGCAGGGCGCCTATCAGCTGGGCCTTTGGCTGCGCGACTCCATGGCCGGCATCGGTACCATGACCTACTACGACCCCGCCACCGGCGGCTTCGCCGCTCTGGGCCACGGCATCAATGACGTAGATACCGCCCTGCTCATCCCGCTGGAGTCGGGCAGCATCATGCACGCCCAGGTAAGCGATGTAAAAAAGGGGGCCGCCGGACAGCCGGGAGAGCTCCACGGTATGTTCCGGCTGCAGCAGGATATGGGCGTTCTTTCCGCCAACACGCCCCAAGGGATCTTCGGTAAGGTGGACGGCAGCACCCTGACCCAAGCCCGCGCCCCTCTGCCTGTGGCTGCCTGGGACCAAATTCACACCGGCGAGGCCACCATTCTCTCCAACGTCCGCGGGGAAGAGATCGAGGAGTTTCGCATCCGCATCACACACCTATCCGCCAACGACGACAGAGCCATGACCCTGCAAGTGACAGACCCTGATTTGCTGGAACTCACCGGAGGCATTGTTCAGGGGATGTCCGGGTCCCCCATTCTGCAGGATGGTCGGATCATAGGCGCGGTGACCCACGTTATGGTCAATGACCCCACCAAAGGATATGGCATTTCCATCGCCCGTATGCTGGATGCTGCGGAACAGTCCAGCCAGGAAAAAGCCAGCGCCTGACCCGGCGCTCCCATCCCACCCGCGCGGCCCTGAGTGGCCGCGTGGGTGGGTCCTGTTCTGTCCCCATGCTGTCGCTGTCTGTTCGTCGTTCTTATCATCCTTTTTATCCCATTTTTGTCGAATCAACTCGTCGTAAAAGTTAAAATGTCGTATATTTTTTACATTTTTTTCATATTTCTTCTTGCGTTACTTGTCAATTTGTGGTAATTTATTGCCAGGAGTTGTAAAACTTAAGAACGTAAAGAGAGGACGAATGAGTTATGGTAGAACCTATCAAAAGCATTGTACTGGCCGACACTGGAGATCTGTTCCGCAAGAGCATGACAGAAGCGATCAACACCGAACCCGATCTTCGGGTCATTGCCAGCACCGGCGATGGGCCCCAGCTTCTGGAAATGATCCAGCAGCTCCATCCGGATGCGGTGGTTATGGAACTTGTCCTGTCCAGAATGGATGGTCTGGAGGTCTTATCTGCTCTGCAGGAGCTGCCCGCCGAACAGCGCCCCCGCGTTTTGGTCCTGTCCAGCTACGTACAGGGTTCCATGGCTGATCTGGCAGCCTCCAAAGGTGCTGACTTCTACCTCAGCAAGCCATGCCGTCCCAGTGTAGTGTGTGAGCGTCTGCGTCAGATCACCGCTGTGAATTTATCTCAGCCCTCCCGGCCCCGCAGTCTGGAGGCCGAGGTCACCGCCATTATCCACGATGTGGGTGTGCCCGCCCACATCAAGGGGTATCAATACCTGCGGGAGGCGATTCTGATCGCTGTGGCAGATATGGATGTGATCAACGCCGTGACCAAGGTTCTGTACCCTGAGGTCGCCAAGCGCTACAATACCACTGCAAGCCGGGTTGAGCGGGCCATTCGTCACGCCATCGAAGTGGCGTGGGACCGCGGCGACCTGGAAACTCTGCAAAAGTACTTCGGCTACACAGTTTCTAACGTAAAGGGCAAGCCCACCAACAGCGAATTCATCGCCATGATCGCAGATCGCCTCACCTTGGGACAGCAGGGCGCATAAATACCATATGGCCTTCTCTGAACATGAGACCTTCGGATTCGTTCCGAAGGTCTTTTTTATCCCCAAAATATCCTTTCATCCCCCCAATTGAACCGCTCCTGCCCTTGCGTTTTTTCAGTCCTTTTGTTATACTGGCGTAGAAAAGGAGTGAGTTCCATGACCATTAACTATACCCCCAAGGGTGTATGCGCCAATCATTTCACCATTGACGTGGAAAACGGCGTGATTCAGTCTGTTAAGATCGACGGCGGCTGCCCCGGCAATACGGTGGGCGTGTCCCGTCTTCTGAAGGGCATGAAGGTAGAGGACGCCATCGCTCGGCTGGAGGGCATCCGCTGCCGCGTCAAGCCCACCTCCTGCCCCGACCAGGTGGCTCAGGCTTTAAAAACGGTTCTGTAACATCCCAACCGCGGAGCGCTGATCACAGCGCTCCGTATGCCTTTGTCGAAAGGAGAATTCTTATGATCTATTCGGAAGTTCTGTCCGCAGCCAAGACTCGGATCGGTCCCTACTGCAAGGTCTGTCCGGTCTGTGACGGCCGCGCCTGCCGGAACACCATGCCCGGCCCCGGCGCCAAGGGCACCGGCACCGCAGCCATGCGCAACTACGCCGCCTGGCAGAACATCTTTTTGAATATGGATACCATCTGCGAAAACGGTCCGGTCGATACCAGCTGCACTCTCTTTGGCCAGCACTACGCCCTGCCCCTATTCGCAGGGCCTGTGGGTGCGGTAAAGCTGCACTACGGCGACCTGCTGGACGACACCCAGTATAACGACATTCTGGTCTCCGCCTGCGCCCAGGCCGGAATCGCCGCCTTCACCGGCGACGGCACAGACCCCAAGGTGTTTCAGGCCGCGGCGGCCGCCATCGGCGCCTGCGGCGGCTTGGGCATCCCCACTGTAAAGCCCTGGGACCGGGATACCGTGTTCGCCAAGCTGGATCAGGCAAAAGCTGCGGGGGCCAAAGTATTTGCTATGGATATTGACGCGGCAGGCCTGCCCTTCCTGAAGGGACTTCAACCCCCTGCCGGCTCCAAAACCGCGGCGGAGCTTCGGGAGATCATCGAATACGCCGGAGTTCCCTTCCTGATCAAGGGCGTTATGACTGTCGCCGGAGCCCAAAAGGCCCTGGAAGCCGGGGCCGCCGGCATCGTGGTGTCTAACCACGGGGGCCGGGTTATGGACGGCGTCCCCGCCACGGCTCAGGTCCTGCCCGCCATCGCTCAGGCGGTGGGCGGACAGATGGCCATTCTGGTCGATGGCGGCATCCGCAGCGGCACCGACCTGCTGAAGGCTCTGGCTTTGGGCGCCGACGGCGTCCTGATGGCCCGCCCCTTCGTTACGGCAGTATACGGCGGCGGCGGGGAGGGCGTCGCTCTGCTGGTACAGAAGCTGCAGGGCGAGTTGTCCGATGCCATGGCCATGTGCGGGATCCACTCCCTGAGTGAAATCAATCGGGACCTGATTTTCAAAGATTTTTCCCTTTAAACAACAGCAGCATACCGTTTTCTCCACCGGATTTTCAGGTTCGATCCTGAAAATCCGGTTTTTTATCCAATTTTCATGTTCATATTTTGTTCATTTCGCATACAAATCTGCGTTAATTTTCCGTTTCTTCTTTGTTCGAACGTGTTAAGAAGTCGTTAATTTTGTTGTTTTCGTAATCATTAGGCGCTACCATTTACCATTATATAAAGTATTACTTTCAAATGTTCCACCCGCCGCTCCCTCCATTTTTCCCTTTCTGTGGGAAAATCGAGATCACTCAGCTGTGCGGCGGGTTCAGGAATTCTCTTTCGGGCGGTGTATCATGAGTTTACGAGTGGGTATCGACATCGGCTCTACGACGGTAAAGGTCGTGGTGCTGGACGATCAAAATAAATTGCTGTTCCGCTCTTACGAACGGCACTATTCCAAGGCCCGGGAGCGGGCCTGCGAGACGCTGCGCTCCATCCAGTCTATGCTGGCCGGACAGCAGATCCGCTTGGCCATCACCGGCTCTGCGGGGTTGGGCGTGGCCTCCGCCGCAAAGATCGACTTTGTGCAGGAGGTATATGCCACTGCCGCCGCGGTGGACTGCTATATCCCGGACACAGACGCTGTAATTGAACTGGGCGGCGAAGACGCCAAGATCATCTTCTTCGGCGGAGCGCTGGAGGAGCGCATGAACGGCTCCTGCGCCGGCGGCACCGGCGCCTTTATCGACCAAATGGCCACTTTGATGAACGTGAGCGTCCAGGAGCTGGACGCTCTGTCTTTGAAACACGAGAAGATCTATCCCATTGCCAGCCGCTGCGGCGTGTTCGCCAAAAGCGATATCCAGCCTATCCTGAACCAGGGCGGGCGCAAAGAGGACGTAGCGGCCTCCATCTTCCAGGCCGTGGTAGACCAGACCGTGGCCGGCCTGACCCAGGGCCGGGAGCTGAAGGGCAAAATCGTATTTCTGGGCGGCCCCCTGCACTTCCTCATGGGCCTGCGTCAGCGGTTTGTAGAGACCTTGAAGCTGGACGCCGACCACGCAATTTTCCCGGACGACGGCGACTGCTTTGCCGCCATGGGTGCGGCCCTGTGCGCCACCGAGCTGACTCCTCTGCCCTTTGAGCAGGCCCTGGATAAGCTGGAAAAGAGCGTGGACGCCTCCTCTTTGGTAGACACCATGCCCCCGCTGTTCAACAGTCAGGAGGAGTACGACCAGTTCTGCGCCCGGCACAACTCCAAAAAGCCCCCGGAGCTGGACATCCACACCTACTCCGGTCCCGCGTATCTGGGCATTGACGCCGGCTCCACCACGACCAAGCTGGTGCTCATCACCCCCGACGGAGCGCTGCTCTATACATATTACCACTCCAACCAGGGAAACCCCGTCTCCATCGTGCTGGAGCAGCTGAAGCAGATCTACGCCCTGTGCGGCGACCGCATCGACATCCGCGGGGCCGCCGTCACCGGCTACGGCGAGGATCTGATCAAGTCCGCCTTCTCCTGCGACTTAGGGTTGGTGGAGACCGTGGCCCACTACAAGGCCGCCGCTCACTTCGAGCCCGATGTGGACTTCATCATCGACATCGGCGGCCAGGACATGAAGTGCTTCAAGATCCGCAATGGGGCGGTGGACTCCATCCTGCTGAACGAGGCCTGCTCCTCCGGCTGCGGCTCCTTTATCGAGACCTTCGCAAAGGCCCTGGGCTATCACATCGCGGATTTTGCCAAGCTGGGTCTGTTCACCAAAAAGCCGGTGAATCTGGGTTCCCGCTGCACGGTGTTTATGAACTCCAGCGTAAAGCAGGCCCAGAAGGACGGCGCCTCCGTGGCAGATATCTCCGCCGGCCTGTCCACCTCCATCGTAAAAAACGCCATCTATAAGGTCATCCGGGCCGCCAACCCCGACGAGCTTGGAAAGCACATCGTGGTCCAGGGTGGTACCTTCCTCAACGATGCCGTGCTGCGTGCCTTCGAGCAGGAGCTGGGCCGGAACGTCACCCGGCCTACCATCGCCGGGATCATGGGCGCCTTCGGCGCCGCCCTGGCCGCCCGGGATCTGCACCTGGAAAAGAGCGCACTGCTGTCCCCCGCAGCGCTGGAAAAATTCACCCACGTGGCCCGTCCCGCCACCTGCGGCCTGTGTACCAACCACTGCTCCCTCACCGTCAACACCTTCGACGGCGGCCGGCGGTTCATCTCCGGCAACCGCTGCTCCCGCCCCCTGGGGCAGGAGCCCCACCGCCAGCCCGACCTGATGCGCTACAAATACGCCAAGCTCCGGGCCATGAAGGGCAAGGGGGAAGGCAACGGCAGCCGAGGGAAGATCGGTATCCCCTTCGGGCTGAATATGTATGAGAATCTGCCCTTCTGGTTCGCGGTGTTCACCCGCCTGAACTTCGAAGTGGTCCTCTCCCCCGAATCCAGCCGCAAGCTGTATCTGAAGGGGCAGCGCACCATCCCCTCCGACACGGTGTGCTACCCCGCCAAGCTCCTCCACGGCCACGTCATCGCCCTGACCGAGGCGGGTGTGGACGCCATCTGGTACCCCTGCATGAGCTATAACAACGACGAGGGCATCGGCGACAACCACTACAACTGCCCCGTGGTGGCCTATTACCCCGAGCTGCTGGCCGCCAACGTGCCCGAACTGAAAAAGACCCGCTTCCTGGACCCCTATGTGGGTCTGTGGCGGCGCAAAGATTTCACCAAGCGCTTCGCCAAGATGATGGAGGAGGACTTCTCCATCCCCAAAAGCGAGACCAAGGCCGCTGTTCAAGCGGGCTATGAGGCCTACGAGGCCTACGAGAAGGATGTGCGCGCCACCGGCATGGAGTATATCCAGCGGGCCCGGGCAGAAAAGCTACCCATCATTGTGGTGTGCGGCCGCCCCTACCATATCGACCCGGAGATCAACCACGGCATCAACGACCTGATCACCTCCTTCGGCTTCGTTCTGGTGACCGAGGATGCCCTGAGCTATCTGGAGGGCTATGCCCCCCGGAAGGTGCTGAACCAGTGGACCTTCCAGAGCCGGATGTACAACGCCGCCCGGTATGTGTGCACCCAGCCTGATATGCAAGTGGTACAGCTGGTGTCCTTCGGCTGCGGCACCGACGCCATCACCACCGACGAGATGCGCTCCATCCTGGAGGACGGCGGCAAGCTGTACACCCAGCTGAAGATCGACGACATCAGCAATCTGGGGGCGGTGAAGATCCGCATCCGGTCCCTGATGGCGGCCATCGAGGAGCATAACAAGCGGGAACCGTGACCGTTTCCCCATACCTGTTCTTGAATTCCAAGTTACAGCGCGAATTCCCGAAAGGAGTTTTCCATGGCTAAATTAGTCTATGACGACAACGGACGTCTCCTGTTCACAAAGGAAATGAAAGAGGAATATACCATCCTCATGCCCCAGATGCTGCCCGTCCACTTTGGAATGTTCCAGCGTCTGCTTCAGCTGGAGGGCTACCATGTGGATATGCTCACCAGTCACCACCGGGGCATCGTGGATGAGGGGTTGAAATACGTCCATAACGACACCTGCTACCCCGCCCTGCTGGTCATCGGTCAGCTGATCGACGCCATTAAAAACGGCGGCTACGACCCCCATAAGGTGGCCCTCTTCATCACCCAGACCGGCGGCGGCTGCCGGGCCTCCAACTACATCCATCTGCTGCGCAAGGCTCTGGCCAAGGCCGACCTGGCCTTTGTGCCGGTGATTTCCGTAAATCTGTCCGGCCTGGAGAAGAATCCCGGCTTCTCCCTCACTCTGCCCCTGATCCGCAAAATGGTGTACGCCATGATGTACGGCGACCTGATCGTCAACGTGGCCAACCAGGTGCGCCCCTATGAACTGGAGGCCGGCGCGGCCGACGCTATGACCGAAGCCTGGCAGACCAAGCTGATCCAGGGCTTCCAGCAGGGGAAGGGCATGAGCCGTCGGCAGATGTCCCGTATCTTTGATCAGATCTGCGCCGACTTTGCCTCTATCCCCGTCTCCCACGAGGAGAAGGTGCGGGTCGGCGTGGTAGGCGAGATCTATGTGAAGTTCTCCCCCCTGGGCAACAACAATCTGGAGCAGTTCCTGCTGTCTGAGGGGGCGGAGCCCGTAGTGCCCGGCCTGACGGACTTTATGATCTTCAAAATCTACAACCGGGTGGTGGATGTGGACCTGTACGGCGGCCATTGGATCAAAAAAGCCGCCTGCACCGCCTTTATGAAATACATCGAGGCCTGCCAGCACGACATGATCCACGCTTTGGAGCGGTCCAACCGCTTCCGCGCCCCCGGGGACTTCGCCCAACTCCACCGCCTGATCCAGGGCTATCTGGGCGACGGCAACAAGATGGGCGAGGGCTGGCTGCTCACCGCAGAAATGCTGGAGCTGATCCACTCCGGCACCCCCAACATCGTCTGCACCCAGCCCTTCGGCTGTCTGCCCAACCACATCGTGGGCAAAGGCATGATCCGCCGGCTGAAGGATGACTACCCGTACAGCAACATTGTAGCCATCGACTACGACCCCGGCGCCACCAAGATCAACCAGGAAAACCGCATCAAGCTTATGCTGGCCAACGCCAAGGCCCTGTCCCGTACCCAGAAGGAACACGATCAGGACAACCACGGCGGCAGCCACGGCAGCTCCGCTGTTCATAAGGGGACTCCGTCCTGCACCCATGCTCCCGTACATGAGGTGCGCTCCGCCGCCCCCCAGACCGCGGCTATCTCCCCCGTATAATAAAAGTCCACCCATCCGCAGCTGCGAATGGGTGGACTTTTTCTTCCAAAAAACGCAAAAAACCAGCCGCAGACTTCGGTCTGCGGCTGGTTTCAGGTTTACATCATTTTCACCGTGTAGTACACCAGCAGGGCAAACAGCCAGGCAACTACGGCGTATACCAGATAGTAGGCTGCCATGGCGCCCAGGAACTGGGCCGCGGCCACCGCCAAAATACCGCCTACACAGGTCAGGTAAATAGCAGTATACTTAGCTTTCTGGGGCAGCAGGCGGACTTCCTTGCCCGCCAGCTTCAGCACGCCCTGGTTCTTGTCCAGATACAGTGTCAGCGCCGCCAGCAGCACCAGACAAATCACAGCCGCCGCCGTATACAGCATACGGCCGCCGGAGGTGCGCACCAGCCACAGGCCCACAGCCGCCAAACCGGCCGCCGTGCTGGAGAAGAAGAACTCCCGCTGATACAGATAATATACCAGAGCCAGCCCCGCCCAAGCGGGCACCAGCAGGAACAGCATCCGAACGCCGGCAGCGTTAAAGGTAACCGATATATAACCGCAAACGGCCACCGCGCCGCAGGCGCCCGCCACTGCGCCGGGGGCCGCACCGCAGCGGCCCGCAGTACGCAGACGCATCCAGGCCCAGACCAGTCCAGCCACCAGGCCGACCAGTCCCACCCAACGGGCAAGCTTCAAGACCTTGAAAATGGTATCCGCCAAGGCGATTCCGCCCTCGGTCACCCGGAAGTTGATATAATATTTGTTCACCATCATCAGCAGGAATTCCAAAACAATGGCACCGGCCACCCACAGCAGCCCACGATTCAGGGCCGCGTCTTCCTGATGCTGACGTGCTTGCTTCTGATCTTTATCCATCAAATCTCATTCTCCTTACCAGTGTATTCCGCAGCCGCCGTTGGCCAGCGGGCACCCAGTCAAGTGTATATTTTATCAGATACGTCCGTTTTTGGCAAGTCAAAAAGAGGAATCTTAAAAGAAAATACATATTTATAGCCGTCTGCCGCAGACCGTTTTCTCCCGGTTCCGCCCCCGTTGTCTAATCCTCCATACAGACGGCAAAAAGCCGCCCGTTGTGGGCGGCCTTTTGAATTTATCCGCGTTCAGTTTACTTCGCGCTGTCACCAAAGAAGCGGTCATGGATGGCCTGAACAGCCCGGTCCGCATCCCGCTCATCAATCAGGACAGAGATCTTGATTTCGCTGGTGGAGATCATGTGGATGTTGATGTTCTCGCTGTACAGCGCCTCGAACATCTTGGAGGCCACGCCGGCGTTGTTGGCCATGCCCGCGCCCACAATAGAGATCTTGGCCACCTGCTCGCTGACCTCGATATTGTGGAAGCCAATGGCCTCCCGATGCTCTTCCAGCACCTGAGCCGCCCGCTGGGCGTCCCCCTTGGCTACGGTAAAGCTGATATCCTTGGTATCATCCCGGCCGATGGACTGAAGGATCAGGTCCACGTTGATGCCCTCCTTGCCCAGGAGAGAGAAGATTTTAAACGCGATACCGGGGCGGTCCTGCAGACGCACCAGAGCTAAACGGGCCACATCTTTGTCCTTGGCAATGCCGCTGACATAGGATTTTTCCATGGTTTTGACTACCTCCTTAACTTTGGTGCCGGGGTTCCCGCTGAAGCTGGACAGCACCTCCAGATTAACATTATAGCGCTTGGCCATCTCAACGGAGCGGTTGTGCAGCACCTGAGCACCCAGGCTGGCCAACTCCAGCATCTCGTCGTAGGTGATGGCATCCAGCTTCTTCGCGCCCTTTACATGGCGGGGGTCGGCCGTATAGACGCCGTCCACATCGGTGTAGATCTGGCACAGGTCTGCATGGAGCACGGCGGCCAGCGCCACGGCAGAAGTATCAGAGCCGCCGCGGCCCAAGGTGGTGATATCGTCATATTTATTGATCCCCTGGAAGCCGGCCACCAGCACGATCTTCTTTTTATCCAGCTCCGCCTGGATCCGCTCTGTGTTGATCCGCTTGATTCGGGCCGAGCTGTAATGGGCGTCGGTGTTCATACCCACCTGCCAGCCGGTGAGGGAGATGACCTGATAGCCCATGGCCTCAATGGCCATGGCGCACAGAGAAATGGAGATCTGCTCACCGGTGGACAAAAGCATATCCATCTCCCGGCGAGAGGCCTTGGGATTGATCTCCTGCGCTTTGGCAATCAGATCATCGGTGGTGTCCCCCTGGGCGGACAGCACAGCTACCACGCTGTTTCCTTTGCGATAGGTCTCGGTGATGATCCGGGCCACATTACGGACACGGTCTGCGTCGGCAACAGAACTGCCGCCAAATTTTTGAACGATCAGTGACACGCTTGATTCCTCCTAAGCAATAATTACAGCAGTCAGTCCAGCACCCGGAAGAGAGAGCGGACCTCCAGTCCGGCGACCAGCTTGTTCAGTTCGGCCTCGTCCATGGCCGCGGTCAGGAATGCCTTTTCGCCCTCGGGCGCATCTGCGCGGCTGAGCAGCTCTACCCCGGCGGGGGCAGCGTCAGCCCGCACATACCAGCGGACAGCCAGATTCTCCGGAGAGACTACCAGATCCTCTCTGCCGGGGCCCCACATATTGTGACGCTTGCGCTTGGGGTCCCGGGCGATGTCGATGATATCGCCCACAACGGCGGAGGCTGTGGGCAGCTTGCCGGCGCCCCGGCCATAGAACATCACATCGCCCACGGCGTTGCCCGTCAGCGCGATGGCGTTGAACACGTCCTCCACTCCGGCCAGCGGGCTGCTGTCAGGCACAAGATGGGGCGCTACATAGGCGCACACCTTCTCCCCCTGGCGCAGCGCCCGGCCCAGCAGCTTGATACGATAGCCCTTGCTCTCCGCATAGGACACATCCTCCAGGGCCACGCTGCGGATGCCCTGGGTGGCCACCTGCTCGGGATAGACATGCTGACCATAGGCCAGGGCCGCAAGGATGCAGATCTTCCGGCAGGCATCGTGGCCGTCCACATCGGCGGTGGGGTCCTTTTCCGCATAGCCCAATTCCTGGGCCTCGGCCAAGGCCTGGTCGAAGGTCAGTCCCGCCCGAATCATCCGGGTGAGAATATAGTTGGTGGTGCCGTTGAGGATACCGGACACCTGGCTGATCTCGTTGCCCGCCAAGCAATTGGACAGGGGGCGCAGAATAGGAATGCCGCCGCCCACGCTGGCCTCAAACAGGTAGCTGACGCCGTTCTCCTGGGCCAGCTTCAGAAGCTCATAGCCGTGGGCAGCCACCAGCTCCTTGTTGGAGGTGACCACACTTTTTCCAGCCTTTATCGCCCGAACGGTATAGTCCAGGGCTGCACCGGTGCCGCCCATGACCTCTGCCACCACGTCCACCTCGGGGTCATCTTCGATAAAGGAGAAGTCCCGGACGAACTTGTCCTGATAGGGGCTGCCGGGGAAATCCCGGCGGACCAGGATGTATTTCAGATCGACTTGGGTGCCCACCCGCTGGGTGATCAGCTCCTTGTTCATAGTCAGCACTTCGGCCACTCCGGAGCCCACCGTTCCAAATCCTAATACCGCTACATTGATCATACTTATTCTCCAATCCGCCGTCTGTTGGACGGCCCGCATTTTCCGCTCTGGATGGCCGTACTCAGCCGGCCAGGATCTCGCATTTGATCACGCCGGGGGCCTCTCCGGCTCTGGACAGCAGTTCCTCCAGGGAACTCTGCAGGGCTGAAGTCTCCGCCGTCACGGTAACCACCGCACAGCCATTCACGGGAATATTCTGGTTAATGGTCAGCACATTCATACCTGTTCCGGCAAAAATGTTCAGAACGCCGGACAGAATACCCGGCTCGTCCTTCAACATGGCCTGGAAGGTCACAATGCGTCCGTGCAGCATATCGTTGAAGGGGTGCACCGCATCTTTATATTTGTAAAAAGCGCTGCGGCTGATCCCTACGGCCAGGGCCGCTCCGTTGACCGTATTCTGTTCGCCGGTCTCCAGCAGGCGCTTGGCCTGAGCCACCTTGCGGAAAATCTCCGGCATGGCGGACGCTTCCACGATAAAGTACTTTGCGCTATCGCTCATAATGACCCTCCTTACAAGCTTTGTTCACATATCAAAGCCACTTGTTTTTCTACCGTGGTCCATTTTACCACGTCAAAGTGAAAAACGCAAGAATCACTCCCCACAGAATCATCACTTTCTTAATTCTATCCCCTGTAAAATTCGTACAAAAGCTTCTGTCTTTCCTCCATAGTCAACCGGCCCGTCTCTGCGGACACGCTTCACTGGACAAACAGAAAAAGTGGGAGTACAATAATAAAAAGTTGTTTCACCAAGGAGGAACTATATGGACAAGAAAGAGATTATGCAGCATGTAGACCATACCATCCTTACTCCCACCGCCACTTGGGAGCAGGTGAAGAAAATCTGTGACCAGGGGATGGCCTATCACACCGCTTCCGTGTGCATCCCCCCTTGCTATGTGCGTAAGGCAGAGGAATATGTAGGGGACCGGCTGAAGATCTGCACGGTCATCGGCTTTCCCAACGGCTATAACACGCCGGAGGTCAAGGTGTTCGAGACAGAGGATGCCATCCGCGGCGGTGCCGACGAGATCGACATGGTCATAAATCTGGGAATGGCCAAGGCTGGCGACTGGGAAGGCGTTCTCTATGAGATCAAGGCCGTGAAGGAGGCCTGCCACGGCCGTATCCTAAAGGTCATTGTCGAGGCCTGCCAGCTGACGGAAGAGGAGAAGATCGCCGTCTGCCGGGTGGTCTCCATGTCCGGAGCCGATTTTATCAAGACCTCCACCGGCTTTTCCACCGGCGGAGCCACTGTGGAGGATGTGAAGCTGTTCCGTCAGCACATCTCCCCCGACCTGCGCATCAAGGCCGCCGGCGGCATCCGCAGCTTCGAGCAGGCCCAGGCCATGCTGGACGCGGGGGCCGACCGCATCGGTGCCAGCGCCCTGGCCGCTTTGATGGAGGAGTAACTTCTCATCAGCAGTATAAAAGCTCAGCTTGTCAAAAAAGTGGTTTTACCACTTTTTTGACAAGCTGCAAACATTTTAACTGCGTTAAAATGTTGTTGATTTCAAGGAAAGGGAACCCTGACGGTTCCCTTTCCAACTATCCTTC
>Ga0129311_1000746_pt1 | contig 26169 bp, 22 predicted proteins | sample Go1ome_FD_94435 | JGI IMG/M metagenome (GOLD analysis project Ga0129311, IMG submission 94435) | Western lowland gorrila individual fecal microbial communities from Wisconsin, USA - Go1022B metagenome | ecosystem: Host-associated > Mammals > Digestive system > Large intestine > Fecal | place... | reverse complement strand
CAGGTCGCCCAGGCCGATGGTGTCGAACCAGAACACGTTGTTCAGAGCGTGATGCAGGCCGGTGGGGATCAGCAGACGGTTCAGGAAAGCATACAGGCCAACACCGAACACGCCCATGCCCTTGATGCCGTTGCCAATGGCAACCAGAACGCCGAAGACGATGGGCCATACGAACAGCAGGATGGCGGCAACGACGATGGAAACAAGGCCGGTCACAATGGCGACGGAGCGCTTGCCGCCGAAGAATGCCAGAACGTCGGGCAGCTTGGTGTTCTTGAACTTGTTGTAGCAGGTAGCACCGATGATGCCGCACAGGATACCGATGAAGGGGTTGGCGATCTTAGCGAAAGCAACCTCATTGGTCTTGCTGGCGATCATGTTGGGAGCAATGACGCTGACAGCGCCAACGGACAGCAGGGTGGTGATCATCAGCCAGCTGACCAGACCGGCCAGGCCGGCAGTGCCGTCATTCTCTTCAGCCAGGCCAACAGCAACGCCGATGGCGAACAGCAGAGCCATGTTGTCGATCAGAGCGCCGCCTGCCTTGACCAGGAAGAAACCGATCGTGTACAGTGCGCCGGAAGTAGCTGCATCGGGAACGCCCATAACACCAGGAGCAATGGCGTAGCCCAGACCCATCAGAATACCGCAGATGGGCAGGATAGCAACGGGAAGGAACAGAGCCTTACCGAGCTTCTGAAGATATCTCATCATAGAATTATTCCTCCTTAATACTCTTTGCCGTATATCAGGACCGCCGGCCCACAGCGGTCAAGTGGCCAAAATTGTGGATGGGAGAAGAATCTCCCAGGGGCAGGCGGGCTTGGCCGCCTGCGGGGATATGTGTGAAATTACAGGTTGGCTTCCAGGAAGGCCTTCAGTTCAGCGGCGGCCTTCTCTTCGTCAGCGCCCTCAACGGTAACGGTCAGCTCCATGCCCTGCTTGGCAGCCAGCTTCACCAGAGCCATCAGGCGGCGGGCATCGGCGGTGCCGGTGGGAGCGGTGATGGTGATTTTGGAAGCAAAGGGAGCAACGGCCTTCACCAGCATACCGGCGGGACGAGCGTGCATACCCATGGGGTCAGTGATCACATGCTTGAATTCTTTCATTGTTATTTCCTCACTTTCGTGCTTTTCAATGATGTTGCAGCCTTACAGCTCCGACTGGCAGACGATCTTTCTGGTTTCCAGAATCCGGCCGGCAGCCATGGACAGCTCCTTGTAGCCCATTTCGATGAACTTTTCGGTCATCTTGGGGTCAGCGCCCAGCTCGCCGCAGATACCGGCCCAGATGCCGGCCTCGTTGGCAGACTTGGCGATGTGGGCCAGCAGAGCCATGAGGGCGGGGTGATAGGGATCGTAGAACCGGCCCAGATTGGCGTTCTGACGGTCTACAGCCAGGGTGTACTGGGTCAGATCGTTGGTGCCGACGGAGAAGAAAGCGGCTTCCTTTGCCAGCTCATGGGCCAGCACGGCAGCGGCGGGAGTTTCCACCATCACACCGATGGGCACGTCCTTGGTCTCAATGCCTTCTGCCGTCAGCTCCTGGCGCAGCTGGGCGCACAGAGCCTTGGCTTCCTTCAGCTCCCACACGGATGCCACCATGGGGAACATGACCAGCAGATTGCCGTAGGCAGAGGCCCGGAGAATGGCCCGCAGCTGGGGACGGAAGATATCTTCCCGGGTCAGGCAGATCCGCAGACCACGCAGACCCAAAGCGGGATTTTCTTCCTTTTCCAGACCCATGTAGTCCACCTGCTTGTCTGCGCCGATGTCCAGGGTGCGGATCACCACAGGGCGGCTACCCATGATCTGCGCAACCTTCTTGTAGGCTTCAAACAGCTCATCCTCAGAGGGCAGGGTGTCCCGGCCCAGATACAGGAACTCGCTGCGCATCAGACCAACGCCTTCGCAGTCGGCAGCCAGAGCAGCCTCGGCATCCTCAGGAGAGCCGATGTTGGCAGCCAGGATGATCTTCTTGCCGGATTTGGTAATGCTTTCCTTGCCCCGGTAGGCTTCCAGAGCGGCACGGTCGGCAGCGGCCTCAGCCTGCTTGGCCTTCAGCACAGCCAAGGTCTCGTCGTCGGGGTCAATGTACCAGTTGCCGGTAAAGCCGTCAACTGCCAGAATGGTGCAGTTTTCTGCATCCTCCAGGGCGATATCCGACTGTACCAGAGAAGGAATGTTCAGAGTTCTTGCCAGAATGGCGGTATGGCTGGAGGAGGAGCCCTGCTGGGTCACAAACCCCAGAATCCGCTCTCTGGGCAGCTGAATGGTCTCAGAGGGAGCCAGATCCTCGGCCACCAGCAAAAACTTGCCCTCAGGCAGCTGGAAGCTGGTGTTGCCGCACAGAATATCATAGATCCGATGGGACATATCCCGGATATCCGCAGAGCGGGCGTTCATGTACTCATCGTCCATAGCGGCGAACACGGCGGCGAATTCCTCGCCGGTGTCCAGAGCGGCATCGGCAGCGGCTGCGCCGCCTTCAATGGCAGCAGCCACCCCTTCCAGGTAATCCAGGTCGTCCAGCATCAGCATCTGCACTTCTACAATGGCGGCCTTTTCTTCGCCCAGTTCGATCTTGGCCTTTTCATACAAGGCACCAAGCTGCTCCCGGGCAGTGGCAACAGCTTCATTGAACTTTGCCTGCTCAGCGGCGGGATCGCCGGAGGAAACGGGCACACAGCGCTCAGACTTGCGGTAAACCACGGCCGGTCCCATGGACACGCCGGGGAATACAGGCAGACCAATACCAGTTTTCATATTCTGCTCCTTACTTGCCCAGCTCGAGGACGACGTCATCGTTGGTAACGTCCTTGTCCACATGGGTCTTAAAGGTGGGGTAGGCATCGGTGTTGCAGATCAGAACAGGGGTAATGGTGGGAAGACCGGCGGCCTTAACGGCTTCCAGATCCACCTCCAGCATCAGCTGGCCCTTGGTGACCTTATCGCCGTTATGAACATGAACGGTGAAGGGCTTGCCTTCCAGGCTGACAGTTTCCAGACCAACGTGGATCAGGATCTCAGCACCGGACTCGCTGACCAGGCTGACAGCGTGGCCGGTCTCAAACATCATATCAACGGTTGCATTACAAGGAGCGTAGACCTTGCCGTCGGTGGGCTCAATGGCAATGCCATTGCCCAGCAAACCTTCTGCAAAGGTGGGGTCGGGTACTTCGGTGATCGCCACAGCCTTACCGGCCACAGGCGCATAAATTTCCTCCAGCTTCTTGCCGAACAATTTATCAAAAAAACCCATAGTATACTCGTTCCTTTCCTGTTTTGATAATATATCATTTCTTGTCAGAGACGATACGCATATATTGATAGACCATATATCTAATAGAATAAGCCATCGTTCATAGATTGTCAATATACGGTTGAATTCGACAGGATATTTTGGCAGAGTGCCTAGTTTTAATTGTGCAAATTTGTATATTTTGACGGTCATACAGAGCAAAATAGGATAAATGGTCTTTTTTGTCACAAGATACTTTTTACTGCCGGATCGTGCTGTTTCTGGGAAAGACCAGGCAATTCGTGGGCCTTCCCAGAGCCGGGAAGGGATCGGTCACCGAAAAAGCCCCTGCCGTAGAAAGGATAACGGCAGGGGTGCTTTGAAAGGGAATGTACCAATTTGAATTGTGTAGATGCAATTTTCGACACACGGCGGGAGAAAGCAGGGCGGTGAAGGTCTTCGTGGTGCTTCCAGAACTTGTGTGTACTTGCATTTTTACTGTTATGAGGACGGGAGGCATCTCCTAAAGCGCTGCAAAACCTTTCTATCTGTGAAAGGTTTTGGGGGAATTTGGGGAGAAGGAAAAGGGAACTTATTTTATTTATCCAAAAATCGCGCGAAAAATCAGGCTGTTTTTGTGAGAAAAATTAGAAAAAGAAATGTTTGACCTTATAACTGTCACAACGGTTATACTATTAGATGGAACAATATGGCGGCCGATGCCTTTTGTGGGCTCGGTTTATCATGATTTTACAGGAGGCTTACATTATGGAAGCAATCAAGCTGGCTGGGCTGGAACCCAAGGCCGTTCTCGGTCATTTTGAAAAGCTGTGTTCCATTCCCCACGGCTCCGGAAACACCAAGCAGATCAGTGACTACCTGGTGTCCTTCGCCAAGGAACACGATCTGAGATACATTCAGGATGCGCTGAACAATGTCATCATCTTTGGCAACGGCACCTGCGGCATGGAGGATCATGCACCTGTGATCTTGCAGGGTCACATGGATATGGTCTGCGACAAGGATGCTGACTGCACCCTGGACATGGCAGTGGATCCCCTGGATCTGACCCATGACGATCAGTACATTTTCGCCAAGGGAACCACCCTGGGCGGCGACGACGGCATTGCTGTGGCCTATGCCATGGCACTGCTGGAGGACAACACCATTCCCCACCCGCCTCTGGAGGTGGTCATCACCGTGGACGAGGAGATCGGTATGCCCGGTGCCAACTTCATTGATGTGTCCATGCTCAAGGGCAGAACCATGATCAACCTGGACTCTGAGGTGGAAGGTGCGTTCACTGTGGCCTGCGCCGGTGCAGCAACAGCCACCCTGCGGATGGATGCTCCCCGCACCGATCCCGGCGGTGAAACCATCCGGCTGACCGTGGACGGCCTGAAGGGCGGTCATTCCGGCGGCGAGATCCACAAGAACCGGGGCAATGCCAACAAGATCATGGGTCAGTTCTTGCAGCGGATCCAGAAGACCGGTGCTGTGCGTTTGGCATCTATTGCCGGCGGCGCTGCGGACAATGTCATCCCCCGCGCCTGCCAGGCTTCCATTGTGGTGGAACCCCTGGATCCCAAGGCCATTGATGAAATTGCCGGGGCACTGGAAGCAGAGGTGCGCAGCACCTATGATGAGCCTGAGGCTCGTGTGACCTGGGCACAGGGTGAGATTGCCGATACTACCGTTCCTGCCAAGGAGACGGAGGGCATCATTTCCCTGATCTGCCAGGTGCCCAATGCCATCCAGGCCATGAGCAAGGATATCCCCGGCCTGGTAGAGACCAGCCTGAATGTGGGCATTATTGCCATGGAGGAGGACTTCCGTGCAGTGTTCTCCGTCCGCAGTGCAGTGAATGCCGATAAGGATGCGCTGCTGCTGAAGCTGCGCACGCTGACGCAGAAGCTGGGCGGCCGCTACAGCCAGTGCGGCGAGTATCCTGCCTGGGAGTACAAGGCAGAATCTCCCCTGCGGGATACCATGGTTGAGATCTTTACCCAGCAGTATGGCCATGCACCTGAGATCATGGCTGTCCATGTGGGTCTGGAATGCGGTATGCTCAGCGAGAAGCTCCCCGGTCTGGACTGCGTATCCATCGGCCCGGAGCTGAACGACATCCACACCAGCCGGGAAAAGCTGGGCATTGCCTCCAACGAGCGCACCTGGAAGTACCTGCTGGCTGTGCTGAAGGCACTGTAAGCAAGACGATCCCATCTATCATAAAAAAGCAGACACGTCATAAAGATGTCTCCCGATAAGAAAACATCGTGGGGCAAGAGAGAAACGGTATAGCTTCGGCTATGCCGTTTTTCTCATGCTTGTCTTGATGAAGTGACTTTGGATACGTCCGGGGCTCCAATGCCCTGATAGCAGCTGTTTTCCGCAAGGGAAAACGTATTCTGCAAGGTAATGTCAAAGCTGTATGCAAGCTGCATCTCGGCTCGTTCCTTTTCGGCTCGAAGCTGTTCAAGGGTTTTCGGTTTTGTCATTGTGCTTGACCTCCTTTTTTGATTTTGGGGATAAAAAAGACCGTCAACTTTTCGCATAGTGCGACCAGTGGGCGGTCATTTTTTTGATATTTAGTTATTGTGTGTTACCATTTGTCGATTTTTAATTCTGCTTTTCGCTTAACCTTAAACCAGAAGCTATTTGAATAGTTCTCGTTATGGACTAAAACCTCATACGCCTCCATAGTTCCAGCAGAATATACAAAGCCAAATAATCCGACTGACAATCCTAAAAAGACAAGCGAATGATAGTGTGTCCATGGAATTATTCCTCGAACGGTAATAGCGAGTGTCAAAAGACCTATGATGAACAGAACTGTGCAAGGGATAGCAACAACCATGTTCTTTTTCTTCATGGAACGATATTCGTCAGTTCCCACATTTCAGATCCCGAACAGCGACTGAAAGTGTTTGATAAGAACAGCGTGTATCTCCCAACAAAAAAGATAGGCAAGAACAACCCCAAGGCTGCCGAAATCGAAGCAGACAACACCGCAAGGCAGGAATGGAACAGAACGGCGGATTTGGCTCTTGTATCGGGCATTGAAGAAGCAAGGATGCTGGAAATCAAGCAGACCGAAATCCACGACAAAGCCGGTCAGTCCATCCGTGAAAATGGTTGGCTACCAAACCTGTTCAGAAGTATCGTAGGCAAGGCAAAGGAATTTCTGCAAGCCATCATCCGTGAAGAGGATATGCCACCCAAACCAGTCCTCAATATGGATATGGACGAGTTCCGCACAATGCAGACCCTTATGCTAAAGGTACAGAAACAGGCGAAAGCAATCAAGAAGATACAGGAGGTCACACTCCCAAATCTGCGACAGCAGCTTGCTGAAACAACGGGTATCTTCAAAGGCAAGGAACGAAAGGCTCTGGAAAAACAGATACAGCAGACCGAAGCCGAGCTTAATGAAAAACTGGATAGACTCCCTGATATTCTGACCGATGACGGTTATCCTGATGTACAGGCATTTATGAAAACTTACCGCAAAGCAGAGGCTATTGTGACACAGTATAACCAAGACCTTGCAGAATGGGAGCAGGCAGTTAAGAACGGACAGAAACCCGCTGAAAAACAGCACAGACCGCCCGAAAGACAAAGTGTGCGTAACAGGCTCAGACAGCTTCAGGAAGAGAGTAAACAGAACTCTCAGCCGAAGCAGAGAAAGAAACCCCAAGACAGGGACAGATAATTACGACATAGGAAATCAACACCGCAGGGCAACCTGCCTTGCGGTCTTACATATATATGAGCATAAGAAAACACCCTGCAAGATTTTTGCGTCTTGCAGGGTGTTACGTGAAATTCAATTGTTATAGTTTTTCAATTACCTTAATGGAACACTCAATTAAGTTTGCTCTAATGCTCTTTTGCGTATTCCAGTTGCGAGAGTCCCAAGTAGAACCGCTTACGTCATCACCTGCGTATAGGAGTTGAACCAAAGGAATATCGTAGTACTTTGACACTGCAAAAAACGCAGCCGTCTCCATTTCTACAGATATGCATCCTTCGGAACGCCTTAACTCAATCATATCAGGAGTTTCTCGGTACATTGCATCGGTTGTCCATGTTTTTCCCAATGTAAATGGAACGCCCATTTCGGTCAATGTTGAAATGGCAGTTTCAAGTGCAAATGGATGACAAGCAATATCTCGAGAAGGCTCGATATAATGGTAAGAAGCTCCCTCATCCCTTACTGCAGATGTAGGGATAATGAGTTCACCTATCTTGCTACCTTTCACTAATGCCCCAGCACCTCCACATATAACAAATTTGTGGCGACCCATAGCTCGTAATTCCTCAATCGTGCCAGCGGCACCTGGAGCAGTACAAAATGGCATAGTAAGGCAAAGATGTTCTTCCCCTTGACAATAATCGTAGATAGGTATATCTAAAACCTCAGAGTGAAGATACCCAATTACAGATAAATCATTATCCTTCACGAATTGTTCGAGTTCTTTTCTGAAAAAAGTAATTACGCACTTTTCGGGCAGGCACTTCTCCAAAAAATCAGTAGGTTTAATTATTGGATTCCTATTGGTATCGTACTCACAAATAGGATACGTATGATGTATTAGCATACTATTTCTCCTAAAAAAATCTATTATAGAATTATTATATCACTAAGACGTGAAAAAATAAAGATACCGATAGCAAAATACACAATACCGTCAATGGTCTCGATAAACAGTGCTTGCACTGTTTATCGAGACCATTGACGGTATTCCTTTATTTTGCTTATGAGCAAACAAGGGCGGTAAGCCCAAAACTGGCTTACCGCCCCTAACCCATATTGGATTATACGTAAATCAATTCGCTATTGACAATCTCTCTTGCACAGGCTTGAATGTTGTTCATCAATCCTATCCATCCCCAAGGTTTCTCTGCTTTGAGTGTTTCCGTCACCCCCTGCTTTTCTGCCATTTCTTTAATCAATCTATGGAACATTTGCTCCGCTTGTTGGTTAATATCGGCAAGATAGCGATTAAGGGTCCCCTCAATCAGCATTGTGGTATAAATAAACTGCTTATGTTCTTTTAGATACTGCTTGTGGCGTTGTCCCCATAGCCGATAGGCTGTGTTTCTTCTTCGTAAAGTATCAGGCAAGGGATATAATAGTCACCCTGCAATTCATACCATAAACCGTTGTTTTCATCAAAAATGTACTTGTCCATATAATAAATCCTCCAGTATAATATATTCGCACATACGTCACAGTTCTCCGATTGCCACATTCTGTTATATCTTGTTATCAGATTTTCTTGCCCTTGTGTTTGCCCTTATCAGCTTCCAAGAGAAGAATAAAACAGTGTGAAATCATATAATAAGTTAAGGTGAGCATTTTGCGATAAACCCTTTATTTTCAAGGCTTTTGGAGGATTTTATTAAAACCCTGTAAAGGTTAATAACCACTTATAAAATTGTGGTTTTCAAATTCCAATTTGTTGCTTACTTTTCGTATTCAAATTATACCATAAAACTTGTGAACAATTCCACCGCAACTTTGGGGCTATATGAGAAAAGCCCGGACAGTTTTCTGCCCGGACTTCCTCGCTCAATCATAAATCAATTCTGCGTTCCTCCAATTCCTCCGGGGTATGTTTTCTTGTTAGGAGGCGGGGAGGGTGTCTGCTTTTTTGTGCCGCTGACAGAGGGAAAAGGGCAGGAAAATGTCCCATTCCGGGGATGCCGGAATGGGACGGAAGGAGATTACCAAAACAGGTAGGATCCAGAATCCTATGGGAGCAGCCGTGATGGCGTCACGGTTGGAAGATGGCTTCCGGAAGGTGGAAACACCCGCTTTTGCAGATTAAGCACCCAGGAACATACCGATCAGAATACCGGCGTAGTTACCGAGGATGTAGCCCAGAACGCCCACCAGCATAGCAGGAGCGATCAGGGGAGACCAGCCCTGGGAAATGGCCATGCCAGCTGCGGTGGTGGGACCGCCGATGTTGGCATTGGAAGCGATGATAGCATCTTCCAGATTGCACTTGGTCAGCTTTGCACCCAGGAAGCAGAACACCATGTTGATGAAGACAATGATGAAGCACAGCACCAGGAACAGGGGGGACTTGGTGACAACGGTCATAATGTTGGCGGGGGCGCCGATGACGAACAGGAACATATAGATCAGGTAGGTACCGATCTCCTGAGAACCGGCCATTTCGTCAGCCACTTCGGGCTTCAGAGTAGCAAAGGCAACGGAGATAGCGGTGATCCAGATGTACTGGTTGCCCAGGAACTTGGACAGGATCTCGTTGGCAACGCCGCCACCGCTGAACAGGGAGGAGAACAGGTTGGAGATCAGAACGGAAGCCCAGACAACGGCAGCAGCAAAGGCAAAGTCAATGGCGATATCCTTCAGGGAGATCTCCTTGCGGCCCCAGAAAGCGGAGGCCTGGGTCTGGTCGCTGTCGCGATGGGTGTTCTTTTCGATGTCGTCGATCAGGGGATGAGAGTAGTGCTTGCGGAAGAAGTTCATGCCTGCGAAGGCAATCAGAGCAAAGAAGTACAGAGCCATCAGCAGGTTATCTGCCACGACAGCAGCGGCGGTCAGGTCGGTGCCGTTAACGCCCCAGGTCTGAGCCATGGCAGCCAGGTTGGCAGAGCCGCCGATGTAGGTGCCGGTCATCATGGAGGTGACAGCAGCCAGGTCCTTTGCGGAGCCGCCCAGGGAAACGTAGGCGCCCTTGAGCACAGTGTAAGCAACGATGGCGCCTACACAGGTACCGACGGAGCCGATGAGGTAAACTCTCAGCATCTTGCCGGTCTGTGCCCAAACCTTCTTCAGGTTGCACTTGAGCAGCAGCAGGGGAATTGCCAGGGGAACCACATAGCCCCAGACAATGTCATCATACAGAGCGCTGGATACAGGGATGATACCGATGTTTGCCATGATCATGGCCATCAGCAGTGCGATGATACAGCCGGAAATCTTGGATGCCCAGTCGTACTTCTGCTCCAGGTGAATGGCCAGAGCAACAGAGATGAGCATCACGCCCAACAGACCCCAGGTGTTGTCAGCCTGGATCAGGGGGTGACCCAAAATGGAATCAAACAGCATAAAAAAGATCCTCCTTTTTACTTTTCACAGCACGCCGGCTTCCCTCCGGATGAGCTGCTTAATATCAGAGGGTGCCGGGAAGCAAGCCCTCATAATATCCGTGATTGTTTCTGCATCCCACAGAAATCCAGCAGCCCGACTTGACTGCTGGAAATTATGGATGATCGTTTCCTGACGACAGGATCGGCAGGTAGATCCGGGTGATGTACTGCCCGGGATCCTGGGTCATGGTAGCACCTACCAGGTACTCTTCCAGAGAGGTGCCGTCGAGAACCAGGTTCTGGGATGCGGCAAATTGAACCATGGCCCGGTAAAAGGGCTCCATATCGGTGTACGGGCCGATGTAAGTGCCGGACACGGCATCAAAGCCCTCCAGCGTCCGGCAGGATTCTCCCCACTCGCCGTCCTTGACCTCCACCAGAACCTCCAGATCTCCGTTTTCCTCCTCAGGCTTTCGGCTGAACTGCTGCAGGCCGCCGCAGTGAAAAACGGCGATGTGCGCACCGATGGTGGTGTAGCCGTGGTCGGCAGCCACCTTTCGCAGCTCGGCCCACCGGGGGATAAAGAGCTTTTTGGTGTTGACGCAGCTTTCATACCGGGTGTAGACCACCGGACGGGCGTGAAAGTGGACGATTTGGAAGGAATGCTGCACCGGGGGCTGCTCCAGCACAATCCGTCCCCGCATGACCCGCAGAAGCAGATCCAGGGTCTGGTCATGTTTGCTTTGCAAATCGGCGATTTGCTGTTGGAGATTTTCACGGTGCTGCTCCAGCTCTGCTTCAAAGGCGGCCAGATCCCGATCCAGGAAAAGCCTGCTGATGGTTTTCACCGGGCAGGACAGAGCCCGAAGCTCCTGGAGCAGGAGGATGGATGGGATCTGCTCCGCAGTGTAGAAACGGTAATTGGTTTCTTCATCCCGATAGGCCGGGACAACGATCCCGTTCTGATCATAATAGCGAAGCAGCTGGGCAGAGATGTGGCAAAGCTCGGACATTTGTCCGATGGTGTACATTCCATCAATTTTCAAGGCGGCAGGTCTCCTTCCTGCGATGCCCATTGGAAGCATCGCAAAACGTCCCCACCATTGCCGTTACCACTGATAAATAGTATAAGGCATACCGTGGGGAGAATGTCAATATGGATGAATGCGCCAATTTATCATTGGCAGTGTATTAGGAAAAACGATATATTTCGTCGAAGCGCACAAAAAATGAATAAATGCTGAACAGAAGCCTTGGGACAAGGTTATAACAGTGAGAAGGTTTGAAAGACGGCGAACCTTATTATACCATGTTTTGTCCTATTTCGCTACCGAAATTTTGGCAATCCGACAATTTTCTTTCCCGGCAGGCCGTTCCAATCGGGCTTACAACAAAAAAGCACCGGCCAACCCTTTCGGGCTGGCCGGTGCTTCGGCTTTTTTTGCTGTTTTCACAGCGTTGGTTTATTCAATGGCAATGGCGGTGCTTGCGGGGCTCTTGCGAACCTCTTCCTTGGGCACCAGGACGGTCAGGACACCGTCTTCATACTTGGCCTTGATATCCTCAGGGCGTACATCGCCAACATAGAAGCTGCGGGAGCAAACGCCGGCGTAGCGCTCCTGGCGAAGGACACGGCCCTTCTTATCCTCTTCATCCTTGTCAAGACCCTTCTCGGCACGGATGGTCAGATAACCGTCCTTAACATCCAGCTGGATCTCATCCTTCTTGAAGCCGGGCAGATCCACGGCCAGGCGGTAAGCCTTTGCGTCATCCGTCTCCCGAATGTCCGTCTTCATCAGGTTCCGGCCGTTCTTACCGAACAGGGGGTTCCTTGCGCCAAAGAAGTCATTACCAAAATCGGTACCAAAGAAATCATCAAACATGTTTTCACCATAGATTGCAGGCAGCATAAGTCATTCCTCCATTATTATTGAGATGCTTTTTCTTGCTGAATTGGATCAACTTTGCTTTCTTTCCGGGTGTCTGTCATGCTCCTTTCTTTTTTCTGATTGCATTTTACCGCTTTTTCCTTGCGTTGGAAAGGGTATGGGAGTATAATAAATGAAAAAGGATTTGTGCTGTCAGCACAAATGAGAAGGAGGCGCAGTTATGACACAGCCAAAACGGGAGACGGATGCCCTGCTGGCGGCATTTTTTGACCGGAACGATCTGGGGGAACTGACGGCTGAGGCAGGAGGCTTGCTGAACTGTCCCATTCTTGTGCTGGATGATGCCTTCCATGTGGCGGCTCACTACTGGCCCCTGGGCTTTTCTGACCCGGTATTTCAGGAAGCTGTCCGGCAGCAGCGGGTCTCTTATGAGGTGGGGGCCTCCATCAGCCACAGCCCCAATTTGGCGGCGGGGGGTGCAGACTACACCCGGCGGGAAGGAAGCCCTCTACTCTGGCGGGTGGCGGCTCTGATCAGCGGCGGCATTCGCCTGGGCTATCTGATCTGCGGAGATACCGACGGCAGCCTTCCCGGGATTCGAGAGGAAATCTTTGACACCGTTCAGCGGGTCTTGGCCAAGCAGCTCTACATTGAAACCAGCTGCCAGGATCGGCTCTTTGAAACGGCGGAGGACATTCTCATACACCTGCTGGATGGGGGCTTTTCCTCGGAGGCCTATTTCCGCCTTCAGGCCGCCGGAACCTATCTGGCGGAGCTGGATCCCGCAGGCTTTGCTCTGGCGGATCTGACGGCTTATCATGAATTGCACCCCGGTCAGCGGCATTTGAAGGATGCGCTGGAAGCCCGGTTCCCCAACTCCCATTCTTTCTTATATCATGGAGATGTGCTGTTCTTCCTCTATGGGAAGGAGCGCACCGGAGATTTTGCTGCCCTGGCAGAGGAATTTCAGCTGAAGGTGGCAGTGTCGGAGGGGCTGGATCGGCTTTGGAGCCTGCCCAGCCACTACCGTACTGCCCATGAGGCCCTGGAGCTGATGCTGGACGAGGGATTTCACGGCGGAAGGGTGTGCCGGGTGGATCGGATGCGCACGGCCCTGCTGCTGAAAAATCTGGAGAGCCGCAGTGACCTGGTGGCCCGGGAGCTGCGCACTCTGGCAGACCACGACCGGCAGAAGGAGACCCAATACTGCGAAACGCTGTATACCTACCTGTGCTGCGGCCGTTCTCTGAAAAAGACCTGCGATGTGCTGTTTACCCACCGCAATACGGTGCTGTACCGGATTCAGAGGATGCAGGAGGATTTTTGCCTTCCCTTAGATGAACCGGCAGCCCATGCCGATTTGCTGCTGGGGGTATCTTTGCTGCTGTTTCAGCGGAAGGGGCCGGATTTCTTCCTGCCCCCGGAGCCGGAGGAAGGGTAAAGCATCACGGGGTTGCATTTGGCGGCCAGGTTCGCTATAATGGAAAGAAATTGACAAAAAGCCTGGTTTGGGAGGGCATTATGAACATTTACGATTTTGACGGCACCCTGTATGCCGGGGACAGCACCATGGATTTTTTGAAATTCTCCCTGAAAAAGCACCCTGCACTGGTGCGGTTTCTGCCGGAGATGGGACTGGCGGCGGTGGGGTACTATGTACTGAGAATTTCGGACAAAACCGCCATGAAGGAGCGGTTCTTCCGGATCTTTACAGGCTATGATGCCCAGGCTCTGGTGGAGGAATTCTGGGATACCCATGAAAAGAACATCTTCCCCTGGTATCCGGGAAAGCAGCAGCGGGAGGATGACATCCTGATTTCCGCATCCCCGGAGTTCCTGCTGGAGCCCATCTGCCGCCGACTGGGGATCCGGCACCTGATGGCCTCCCGGGTGGATGCCAAAACAGGCAAGTACACCGGCTTCAACTGCTGGGGCCCGGAAAAGATCGTCCGATTGAAGGAGCAGATGGGCATCACCCACTGCGATAACTTCTACTCCGACTCCAAAGCTGACACCCCCCTGGCAAACATCGCCGACCACGCATTCACCATTGAGAAGGACGGCACCATCGTACCCTGGAAATGGTAAAAAACAGCCTGCTGCAAGCGGCGCACCCTCAAGGGAGGCGCACTTGCAGCAGGCTTTCTGTTTTGCTTGTGTGCGTCCGGTGAGCGCACGTTCTCTGGGGTGAAAGTCTCGGAGCCGCCCGGTGGCGGGAAGATTGAGCCAAAAGGTCTGCATCCGGCTGTTACCATCCGGAAGGACACCAATGATCATTTTTATCATGCACCGAATGCTTTTTTGCCTTTTCGATTTTCTGGCACAGGAAAAGACTATCTTGCCCGCAGTTCCCAGAAGGCCACGGCGCTGGCGGCGGCTACGTTTAGGGAGTCTACTCCGTGGGCCATGGGGATCTTGACGGTGTAATCGCAGGCGGCGATGGTGCTGTTGGCCAGACCGTCCCCCTCGGTGCCCAGCACCACGGCCAGCTTTTCCACGGCACGAAGGGCAGGATCGTCAATGGAATAGGAGTCATCCCGCAAGGCCATGGCGCAGGTGGAAAAGCCCATGCGTCTCAGAGTCTCCGGCCAGTTGGAATCCAGATAGGCCCAGGGGACCTGGAACACGGTGCCCATGCTCACCCGGCAGGAGCGGCGGTACAGAGGGTTGGAGCAGGCGGGGGTCAGCAGGACCGCATCCATTCCCAGGGCGGCGGCACTGCGGAAAATGGCCCCCAGGTTGGTGGGGTTCATCACATCCTCCAAAACCGCCACCCGGCGGGCTGTCCGGCAGATATCCTCTGCGGTGGGCAGGGGCGGGCGGCGCATGGCGCAGAGCATTCCCCGGGTCAGCTGGTATCCGGTCAGCTGGGTCAGCACATCAAAGGGGGCGGTGAAAACGGGAATGTCCCCGCAGCGCCGGATCACCTCCAGGCTTTCCGAGCGGATGTGGGCAGTCTCCACTAGAATGGACACCGGCTCACACCCGGCATCCAGTGCCCGGCTGATGACCTTGGGGCTTTCGGCGATGAACAGACCTTCCTTTAAATTGTGGCGGTTGAGCAGCTGGGCTTCGGTGAGCCGGGCGTAGACATCCAGCTCCGGCGCAGAAAAATCGTGCAGTTCCATCAGGTGCATAGGGACTCTCCTCACTGGTTTTTTGTTCATTATAACCAGAAGCCCCTGCCCTGTCAATCCGAAACCCCCATCGGACAGGGCGCAGGCAGGGGCTGTACCGGGGAAAAACAGGAAAATGTAAACTTTTTTCAGACCTATTGTATTCTAAAAAACACTGTGCTAGAATAATGCGTAGCTTGCTACATATTTTTGGAGGTGAAGCGAAAATGCAGTTTTCTTACGGCAGCCTGGTAAGGGTTTTGTATTGGGGGACCAACCAGTGCTTTACCCGTGCCCTGGAGGAAATGGAGCTGACCCCGGCGCAGGGTCATGTGATGGGCTTTCTGTCCCATCAGGATCAGCCCCCCTGTCCCAGGGATGTGGAGGAGGCACTGCATCTGACCCATCCCACCGTATCCGGGATCCTGTCCCGGCTGGAGCAGAAGGGCTTTGTGGAGCTGAAGCCGGATGCTGCCGACCGCCGGTGCAAGCGCATCTATGTATGCGCCAAGGGGCAGGCGTGTCATCAGCACATGAAAAAGAATATGCAGCAGATCGAGGGGCAGATGGTGCAGGACTTTACCCCCCAGGAGCAGGAGCAGTTTGCCCGGCTTCTGCGGCGGGCCATTGCCAATATGGGCATTGCCCCAGCCCCAACCTATCCCAAGGAGGAAGAATAAAATATGATCAAACGGCTTTCCCGGTGCGTCCGGGAATACAAATGGGCGGCCATTGGCAGCCCGCTGTGCATGATCGGTGAGGTCAGCATGGAAGTGCTGATCCCCCTGGCCATGGCAAAGCTCTATGACTACGGTATCAGCCAGCAGAATATTTCCGTAGTGGTGCAGCAGGCGGTGAACCTGGTGATTTTGGCGGTGTGCTCGCTGATGTTCGGCGTGGCCTCTGCCACCCTGGCCTCCAAGGCCGCCACCGGCTTTGCCAAGAATCTGCGCCATGATATGTTCTACAATGTGCAGAACTTCAGCTTTTCCAACATTGACAAATTTTCCACCTCCTCCATCGTCACCCGTCTGACCTCGGATGTGGCCAATTTGCAGATGGCCTTCCAGATGATGATCCGCATGGCGGTGCGCTGTCCCATGATGCTGATTCTGGCCATGGTATCCTCTGTGCGCATCAGCCTGAAGCTGAGCCTGGTGTTCTGCGTGGCTCTGCCGATTCTGGTGGCGGCGCTGGTGGCTCTGGTCCCCAAGGTGTTCCGGATCTTTGACCGGGTGTTTAAGACTTACGACCGGCTGAACAACGTGGTGCAGGAGAATGTCCACGGCATCCGGGTGGTCAAGTCCTTTGTCCGGGAGGATCGGGAGATCCAGAAATTCAACGATATTTCCGACAGCATCTACCGGGACTTCTGCAAGGCTGAGCGGATCCTGGCGCTGAACAACCCCATTATGCAGCTGTGTGTCTACGGCTGTATGCTGGCCATTTCCTGGCTGGGTGCCCACATGGTGGTGGCCTCCGGCAATCAGGAGGCGCTGGGTCTGACCACCGGCCAGCTCAGCTCCATGTTCACCTATGTGACCCAGATCTTGTCCAGCCTGATGATGCTGTCCATGGTGTTTGTGATGATGACCATGGCCCGCTCTCCCATGAACCGCTGCTGCCAGATCCTGAGTGAAACAGCCGATCTGGATTCCCCGGCGGAAAATGCTGTGACCCAGGTAGCTGACGGCTCCATTTCCTTTGAAAATGTGTCCTTCCGCTACAGCAGCACTGCCCAGCACCGGGCACTGAAGGATGTGAATCTCACCATACCCTCCGGGGCTACGGTGGGTATTCTGGGCGGCACCGGCTCAAGCAAGACCACCCTGGTGCAGCTGATCCCCCGGCTGTATGATGTCAGCGAAGGCTGCCTGAAGGTGGGCGGCGTGGATGTGCGCCGCTATGATCTGGAGGTGCTGCGGAACAATGTGGCCATGGTGCTGCAAAAGAATGTGCTGTTCTCCGGCACCATCAAGGAAAATCTGCGCTGGGGCAACCCCGATGCCACCGATGAGGAGCTGATCCGGGCCTGCCGTCTGGCCTGCGCCCATGACTTTATCATGGCCTTCCCTGAGGGCTATGACCACAAGATCGAGCAGGGCGGCACCAATGTCTCCGGCGGTCAGAAGCAGCGGCTGTGTATCGCCCGGGCGCTGCTGAAAAACCCCAAGATCCTGATTCTGGATGACTCCACCTCCGCCGTGGATACCCACACCGATGCCATGATCCGTCAGGCCTTCCGCCAGGAGATCCCCGGCACCACCAAGCTGATCATTGCCCAGCGAATCTCCTCGGTTCAGGATGCGGACATGATCGTGGTGATGGACAACGGCATGATCCGTGATGTGGGCACCCATGAGGAGCTTCTCAAGTCCTCCACCATTTATCAGGAAGTCTATTACTCTCAGCAGAAAGGGGGCGAGGAATAATGGCACCAATGAAAATGCACGGTGACGGCCGCAAGGCCAAGGATCCGAAAAAGACCTTCCTGCGGCTTCTGGGCTACATGAAACAGTACACTGCCAACCTGATCGCAGTGCTGGTGTGCATTGTGATCACCGCCTTCGCCCAGACCACCGGCAGTAAAAATATCGGCAGCCTGGTGGATAACTTTATTCTGCCCATGGTGGCCTCCGGCTCTGCGGACTTTGCCCCGCTGCTGCGGTATCTGACAGGCATTGCCTGCATCTTCGGCTGCGGCATTCTGGCCTCTTTTTTGCAGCAGTATCTGATGGTCACCGTCAGCCAGGGCACCCAGAAAACCATCCGGGACGAGATGTTTGCCAAAATGCAGCGTCTGCCCCTGCGCTACTTTGATTCCAACACCGCCGGCAATATCATGTCCCGGTACACCAGCGACATTGATACCCTGCGGCAGATGATCTCCCAGTCCGTTCCTCAGACCATTTCCTCTGGGGTCACCGTGGCGGTGATCCTTATCACCATGATCTGCACCTCCTGGATCCTCACCCTGGTGACTCTGATTACCGTTGCGGGGATTATGGCCATCACCGTTAAGGTGGTGGGTAAGGCTTCCGGCTACTTTGTGGGTCAGCAGCGCTCTTTGGGTGCGGTAAACGGCTATGTGGAGGAGATGATCAGCGGCCAGAAGGTGGTCAAGGTCTTTACCCATGAGGAAACCTGCAAGCGGGAGTTTGATGCCCTGAACGAAGAGCTGTGCCGCAACGCCTACACCGCCGGACGGCTGAGCAACATGATGGGCCCTGTCAACAACAACCTGGGCTACATCCAGTACGCCATTCTGGCAGTGGTTGGCGGCATCCTGGTGGTGGCTTCCGATGGAAAGATGATCACCCTGGGCAGCCTGATGACCTTTATGCTCCTGTCCCGGAGTCTGAATATGCCCATTTCCCAGGTCTCCAACCAGATCAACTCCGTGGTCATGGCACTGGCCGGTGCGGAGCGGATCTTTGATCTGATGGATCAGGAGCCGGAGCAGGACGAGGGCTATGTCACCCTGGTCAATGCCAAGATCGACGAAAACGGCAACATCACCGAGACCCCGGAGCACACCGGCCGCTGGGCCTGGAAGCATCCCCACAAGGCCGAGGGCACCGTCACCTACAAGGAACTCAAGGGCGATATCACCATGCAGGATGTGGACTTCGGCTATGTCCCGGAAAAGACCGTGCTGCATGATGTGACCCTGTACGCCTACCCCGGCCAGAAGATCGCCTTTGTGGGTGCCACCGGCGCAGGCAAGACCACCATCACCAACCTGCTCAACCGCTTCTATGACATCGGTGACGGCAAGATCCGCTATGACGGCATCAACATCAACAAGATCCGCAAGGCCGATCTGCGCCACTCTCTGGGTATTGTTTTGCAGGAGACAAACCTCTTTACCGGCACGGTGATGGACAACATCCGCTACGGCAAGCTGGATGCCACCGACGAAGAATGTATCGCCGCCGCCAAGCTGGCAAACGCCCATGACTTTATCCTCCGCCTGCCCAAGGGCTACGACACGGAACTGACCGGAAACGGCACCAGCCTGTCCCAGGGTCAGCGGCAGCTGATCGCCATTGCTCGGGCGGCAGTGGCGGATCCCCCGGTAATGATCCTGGACGAGGCCACCTCCTCCATTGATACCCGCACCGAAAAGCTGGTGCAGGACGGCATGGATGCCCTGATGAAGGGCCGCACCGTGTTTGTCATCGCCCACCGCCTGTCCACCATTATGAATTCCGACTGCATCATGGTTCTCGACCACGGCCGCATCATCGAACGGGGCACCCACGAGGATCTGATCGCCCAGAAGGGAACCTACTATCAGCTCTATACCGGCGCATTTGAGCTGGAATAAAAAATCGCCTGTTGCAGGATACCTACGCCAAAAGGCGGCGGTATCTGCAACAGGCTTTTTTGTAGAATAGGGATCATCCGCCTCTACGGACGCAATCGTTGTAAGCGTTCCGCAAAATACGCACTGGGTGCGATGCGGTACATCTGCGTAGGGGAAGGTATCATCTTCCCGGTTGTTTCCCCGGCGGGGAAACAACGTCGGCGCATTGCGCCGACAATGGTAGTATCGAACATTTGCAAACGAAATTCGGTGATATCATGTCGAAACATGGTACATTTGGCAACATCGTTACATTGCCGGGCCAATTCGGTTCTGCTCAGAAATTTGCCACGTTGGCGGGCGGCTGATAGCCGCCCCTACGCAGACTGTGCCACCGAATTACCCACACGAACATTTCGTGGCGCCGTAGGGGCGGCTATCAGCCGCCCGGTTGTTTCACATGGGGAAACAACGTCGGCGCATTGCGCCGACAATGCAATATCCAATATTTGCAAATGAAATTCATAGGTACAATGTCGAAACATGGTATATTTGGCAACATTGTGACGTTTCTGGGCTGAATCGGTTCTGCCCAGAAATTTGCCACGTTAGCGGGCGGATGATCCGCCCCTGCACCTGCGGAAGGGCTGTTTGCACGGAACTGTGCAGGCAGCCCATTTCTTTTTTCCGGCATAAATGATTTTCCTTCTTTGGGAGATACTAGGCAGGAAAGGTGGTGGGGGGAGTGGAACGGTTTGCCTGTAAGACTGCGGTGGTGTCCGGGGAGGATGCCCTTTCGGTGCTTTCGGCGTATGCTCCTGGGCAGCTTTTGCTGGTGACGGAGTCCCGGCTGCTGCGGGATGGGCTGGTCAGAAGGATTCTCCGGGCAGCAGGCAGTCCGAAAACGGAATATCTGGAAAGCGGGGGCGGCATGGCAACCATGCGCCAGGCGGTAAATGCCAGCCGGGTTCTTCAGTCTCTGGAGCCGGATCTGGTGGTGGCATTGGGCGGGCAGGAGGTGCTGGACTGGGGGAAGGCCATGGTATGCTTTTCCCGCCGGGGCTGTCCCCTGGCAGTGATCCCCACCGCCTTTGGCCCGGGGACGGAGGTGACCGGTCAGGTCATTCTCACCCACAACGGCCGCTGTCATCTGCTGCGGGACGATGCCATGGCGCCAACGGCTGCCATTCTGGGGCAGGTGCCGGAAGTCCGGCTGCCCCGGCAGGAGATAGGGGAGGGGGGCTTTGCGTTGCTGTCTGCTGCCTTGGAGGCCTATAGCATCTGCGGCAGTCCCCTGGGGGAGGTTCACGCCCGGGAGGCTTTCGTGTCTGCCTGGGCCGCTCTTCCCGGGGCCTATGGAGGCAGCGCCGCCGGGGCAGAGCGGATGGAAACGGCCTCGATCCTGGTGGGGATGGCTTGCGACGGAAATCCTCTGGGGCTGTGCCGCGCCATGGAGAACAGCCTGGCGGTGGTGTTTGGCCTGACCCGGGGGACGGCGGCGGGGATCCTGCTGCCGGTGATTGTGGGCTGCAATGCCCATGCCGCCGGGAGCCGCTACGCCGAGCTGTCCCGGGCGGCGGGGCTGGGAGGCAGCAGCCGGGAGCTGGGCTTGCGGAACCTGAAAAACGGTCTGTGCCGTCTGCGCCGGGAGCTGGGGCTTCCGGCGACCCTGACCCAGGCCGGGGTGGATCTGCGCCGGATCCGCAGCAGCGGCAGCAGGATCGTGGAGCTGACACTGGAGGATCCGGCCTGCCGGAATAACCCGGTGGCGGTGGATGATTTTGTGGTTCGGCGGATCCTGGAGGAGATCACGGGAAGAATGTAATGGGAGGAACGGTATGAAATTAGGCGTTGTTACCCGGCAGGTGGCTGTGAAAAAGCAGGCTGCCTGCATGGAAAATAAGAAGATCTTTCTGGTGGAGCTGGAGGGAAGCAGCATTGCGGCCCTGGATGCCGCCGGGGCAGAGCCGGGGGATTCGGTGCTGCTGGTGATGGGAAATGCGGCGGCGGCTTACTGCATGGCTGCGCCGACGGATGCGGTGATCGTGGCGGTGGCGCAGAAGTAGAATTTTGGGTTGACAAAACAGGGGCAAACCCGCTATAATAGACCCAATATGGAAAAGCTGTGAAGAGAAGAGTAGGCTGTCCATACCGTTCAGAGAGCCCGGGCAGGTGGAAGCGGGTACGGTGGAAGCAGCTGAACATGGCCTTGGAGCTGGTCGGCCGATGGTTAAGCCGTCCCGGGTGCGCCCGTTAATGCGTGTGAAGGTGTTCTATGGAACACGAATCAAGGTGGTACCGCGTCAATTTGTAAAATTGTCGCCCTTGGGGGTTATTCCCAGGGGCGGCTTTTCTATTTCAGGAGGTAGAACATAACTATGTGCGAAAAATGCAAGGGTAATTACTATATTACCACCCCCATTTACTATCCCTCTGCCAAGCTGCATATCGGCCATGCCTATTGCACCGTGGCAACGGATACCATGGCCCGGTTCAAGCGGCTCCAGGGCTACAATGTCAAGTTCCTCACCGGCACCGATGAGCACGGCCAGAAGATCGAGGACAAGGCAAAGGAAGCCGGCATTACTCCCCAGCAGTTTGTGGACAACATCGTTACCGGAGACCGGGGCGTTCTGGATCTGTGGAAGCTGATGAACATTTCCTATGACCGGTTCATCCGCACCACCGATGACTACCATGTGGCAGCCATCCAGAAGATCTTCCGGAAGATGTACGACAACGGCGATATCTACAAGGGAACCTACAAGGGCAAGTACTGCAAGCCCTGTGAGTCCTTCTGGACGGAGAGCCAGCTGGTGGACGGCAAGTGCCCCGACTGCGGCGGCCCCGTGCAGGACGCTGAGGAAGAGGCTTACTTCTTCCGCCTTTCCAAGTACGCCGACCGGGTGCAGGATCTGCTGGAAAATACCGATTTCCTGGAGCCCCGCAGCCGTGTCAACGAAATGGTGAACAACTTCATCAAGCCCGGTCTGGAGGACCTGTGCGTTTCCCGTACCAGCTTCACCTGGGGCGTTCCTGTGGACTTTGATCCCGGCCATGTGGTGTATGTGTGGATTGATGCCCTGTTCAACTATATGACTGCCCTGGGCTTTGAAAATGACAAGTACCATGATCTGGAGGAATTCTGGCCTGCCGATGTCCACTTTGTGGGCAAGGAGATCGTCCGGTTCCACTCCATCATCTGGCCCGCCATGCTGATGAGCCTGGATCTGCCCCTGCCGAAAAAGGTCTTTGGCCACGGCTGGCTGCTGCTGGACGGCGGCAAGATGTCCAAGTCCAAGGGCAATGTGGTGGATCCCTATATCCTGGCGGAGCGCTTCGGTGTGGATGCCCTGCGGTTCTTCCTGCTGCGCTCCTTCCCCTTCGGCTCTGACGGCAACTTCTCCAATGAGCTGCTGATCAGCACCATCAATGTGGATCTGGCCAACGACCTGGGCAACCTGGTCTCCCGGACCGTTGCCATGGCGCAGAAGTATTTTGGGGAGCATCTGCCTGCCCAGCAGACCGAGGATCCTGCCATGGATACGGAGCTGCTGACTATGGTGACCACCCTGCGGGATCGCTATGAGGAGCAGATGGAGAAGTTCGCCTTCCAGAACGCTCTGGCTGAGGTGTTTAAGGTCATCTCCCGTGCCAATAAGTATATTGACGAAAACAGTCCCTGGGTGCTGGCCAAGAGCGAGGAGCTGAAGCCCCGTCTTGCCAAGGTGCTCTACAACCTGCTGGAGACGGTCCGTATCTGCGCCGGTCTGCTGAAGCCCTTCATGCCGGATACCGCCGAGGAGATCGCCCGCCGTCTGGGCGGTGCCCGGATGGATTGGGACAGCCTGAATGTCTTTGGCGTGCTGCCTGCGGAGGTGGCTGTGGTTGCAGGCCCCGCTCTGTTCCCCAGAATCGACATGGAGAAGGAGCTGGCTGCCCTGGAGGAGCTGAAGAAGCCTGAGACACCTGCCCTGGAGGTGGAGCCCTACGCCCAGGAATCCGTGGACTTTGATACCTTCTGCAAGTCCGATCTGCGGGCTGTGAAGGTCAAGGACTGCAAGAATGTGAAAAAGAGCGACAAGCTTTTGCAGTTTACGCTGGATGACGGAACCGGCACCGACCGGCAGATCCTGTCCGGCATTGCCAAGTACTACAAGCCTGAAGATCTCATTGGCAAGACTCTGGTGGCCATCACCAACCTGCCCCCCCGGAAGATGATGGGCCGGGAATCTCAGGGTATGCTGCTCAGCGCAGTGCATACCGAAAACGGTGAGGAGAAGCTGAACCTGATCATGGTCAGCGATGCCATCCCCGCCGGTGCCAAGCTTTGCTAAAACAACAATGCGCCCTGCGGACTTCACCGCAGGGCGCATACGCTTATTCTTAGTAGAGCAAATCTCTTAAAACTTCATTAGCACAACGAAATTTTACGGCGGTAATTCGGTGGCACAGACCGCGTAGGGTGGGCAACCCACAGCGAATCAAAATCCAATGATCGCCGGGGGCGATCACACCATAATATAACGGATAGTATCCGCCCGCCAACGTGGCAAATTTCAGGGCAGAATCGTATTGGCCGAATTGTGGCTCTGATGTTGCAAAATATACCATGTTTCGACATTGTACCGCCGAATTTCGTTTGCAAATGTTCGATTGTGCATTGTCGGCGCAATGCGCCGACGTTGTTTCCCCGATGGGGAAACAACCGGGCGGCTGATAGCCGCCCCTACGAACCTCTGACATCGGGCGTGGTGCGTATTTTGCGGATAGCTCAAAATCTTTGAGTGCGTAGGGGCGGATATCATCCGCCCGGCGATTCCCACCGGGAATCGCGCGGCACAACGTGCCGCAATGTACCATGTTTCGACATAATAGCGCCGAATTTCACCGCAAAATGTTCGATATTGCATTGTCGGCGCAAAGGCCCGACAATGGCACCATCGAACATTTTTCCGATAGAATTCGGCGGCGCAGCCGCCCTTGGCTCTCCCTATGGGAGAGCTGGCGAGCCAGCGGCGAGCCTGAGAGGGCGTGTGCAGTAGCAAATATGGGAAAAGTGCGGAGATTGCCGCTTATGTACCCTCTCAGTCACGACCACCACCCGCCATCGAACCGGGTGACCCCCAACGGTGTTGGTCAAGTGCCAGGGTCACAGTCTCGAATTGCCAGCAGGTGCTAAGTCGCCCTCTCAGTCACGGCTACGCCGTGCCAGCTCTCCCAAAGGGAGAGCCAAGGGGCGGGCGTTGCCCGCCCGGCGCACAGAAATCTCCGCCCATGTAATTCGGTTTCACTCGCCTGCCATCAAGTCCGATTTGCGGCACTTCCAGAAAGCCCCCCAAAAAAGACATCCCCTTTGACAGACCAAAGGCGGGCAAGCACAATCTGTGCCTGCCCGCCTGTATGGATTCTGGAATTCCCCTTACGGCTGGGTGAGAATGGCGCTTACATCTGCCATGTCTTCCCCAAGGGTGAAGGTGACGGTCTTGCCGTCGTGGGTGAGCTTATAGGTCTTACCTGTGCTGCCGTTTTCCAGCAGGTCGGCAAGGGCAAATGCGGACGCTGCGCCCTTGGTGACAAAAACGATCTTCTCCATCCCCTGGGCCTTGAGGGTGCGGATGTTGCTGAGGCTGCCTGTGAGGATAGCAAAGTCGGCATCCGCCGTGACAGTCAGCACGCCGCCCGCTTGCTCAGCGGTGTAGGTAATGTCCCTGCCGTCCTTGTCGGTCACGCGGTAGAGGGGGGAGATTTTTAACCGACTCCCCACATCCGGTATGGTGTGGGTCTGCCCGCACTGGTCATACCGCACGCACTTTGCCGTCTTGGTTCCGTCGCTTTCATAGGTGGCGTTGTTGTCGGAAACATACTCCTCAAAGAGATGCCCCAGCTTGCTGCCTGTGTCCGGTACCGTGTCTGTTTCCATACAGCCGCCTGTGCCGTAGCGCACGCACTTAGCCGTCTTTGTTCCGTCCTGTTCGCAGGTGGCATCGTTGTTGGAAACATACGTCTGCCCTGCAAAGCTGTGGTTCAGGGCGGGGATATCCTCGGTTCTTGTATGGGTGGAGCCGGTACAGGTGTAAGTCCTAACTCCCTTTTCCGTGCAGGTGGCGGGCTTCGTCACCCTGCCGCCGTCCCATATATAGTCTCCGGTGGGATTGGTGACCGTTTTGGGGGGAGTTCCCGTCATGGCACTGCCGGGGGCGTAATATTCGATTTTTCCGTCGGGCTTCAGCGCGCAAATATCCGGCTCCACCTCTGCGCCGTTGGGGCCGCCGTGGTTGCCATATTTGCCGCCGTTGCCGATGCCTGCGCCCGCTCCGTAATGTTTGTCTTTAACGCCGCCCTGCACCTTCAGCTTCGCATCGCCGGAAACGGTGATATTATTTCCATCTCCATAACAGCCGCCGCCGATGCCTGCGCCTGTTACGCCGCCGATGGCATTGACCTCGCCGCCGGAGATGGTAATATCCTTGCCGATGCGGTAGTTGCCGCCGCCGATGCCTGCGCCTCTTCTGCCGCCGGTGGCCTTGACCTTGCCGCCGGTGAT
>Ga0129311_1000741_pt1 | contig 26292 bp, 28 predicted proteins | sample Go1ome_FD_94435 | JGI IMG/M metagenome (GOLD analysis project Ga0129311, IMG submission 94435) | Western lowland gorrila individual fecal microbial communities from Wisconsin, USA - Go1022B metagenome | ecosystem: Host-associated > Mammals > Digestive system > Large intestine > Fecal | place... | reverse complement strand
TTGATATTGCGGTCATTGGGGCCGGCCACCCAGGGCCCCGGCGAAGCCGGGACGCGCTTTGCGCGTAAAATTGATTTGAAAAATCAATTTGCGGAGGGACGATTCATTCGTCCCGAGCATTTTGAAAATCCCCGGGTACCCGCGGGGCCGGAGAGAAAAGGTTTGGGATTCGACTATGAGAGAATACGACGCAGGACAATTTGATATTGCGGTCATTGGGGCCGGCCACGCGGGCATTGAGGCGGCCCTCGCCGCCGCTCGTCTGGGGCTGCGCACCCTGTGCTTTACGGTGAATCTGGATGCGGTGGGCAATATGCCCTGCAACCCCGCCATCGGCGGCACGGGGAAGGGCCATCTGGTGCGGGAGCTGGACGCCCTTGGGGGCGAGATGGGCCGGGCCGCCGATCGGGCCTGTATCCAATACCGGATGCTCAACCGGGGGAAGGGGCCGGCGGTGTGGTCCCTGCGGGCTCAGGCCGACCGGCGGGACTATCAGAGGGTAATGAAGCACACCCTGGAGCGGCAGGAGAACCTGTGGGTGAAGCAGGGAGAGGTGGTGGCCGTCCGCACAGAGGGCGGGGCGGTGTCCGCCGTAGTGACCCACACCGGGGCGGTGTACCGGGTGAAGGCCGCCGTTATCGCCACGGGGACCTATCTGGGCGGCCGCACCATCATCGGCGACGTGGTGCGGCAGTCCGGGCCAGACGGCCTGATGGCCGCCCTGCCCCTGACCCGGTGTCTGGAGGAGCTGGGACTGTCCATCCGCCGGTTCAAGACGGGCACGCCCCCCCGGGTGAACGCCCGCAGTGTGGATTTCTCCAAAATGGAGATCCAGCGGGGGGAGGAGGACGGCCTGCGCTTTTCTCTATACACCCAAACGCCCCCGGAAAACCGGGCGGTGTGCTACCTGACCTATACCAACGAGGCCACCCACCGGATCATCCGGGAGAATCTGGACCGCTCCCCCCTGTATGACGGCACCATTCAGGGGGTGGGCCCCCGGTACTGCCCCTCCATCGAGACCAAGGTGGAGCGCTTTCCGGACAAGGAGCGCCACCAGCTGTTTATCGAGCCCATGGGACTGGATACAGAGGAGCTGTATATCCAGGGATTTTCCTCCTCCCTGCCCGAGGAGGTGCAGGTGGAGATGCTGCACACTGTCCCCGGTCTGGAGCGGGCGGAGATGACCCGGGCGGCCTACGCCATCGAGTACGACTGCGTGGACCCCACCCAGCTGCTGCCCACCCTGGAGACCAAGGCGATTTCCGGCCTGTACGGAGCGGGACAGTTTAACGGCTCCTCCGGCTATGAGGAGGCGGCGGTGCAGGGCTTTGTGGCCGGAGTGAACGCCGCGCGAAAAATAAAGGGACAGTCCCCCTTTGTCCTCCGCCGGGATCAGGGGTATATCGGCGTACTCATTGACGATCTTGTGACCAAGGGCACCAACGAGCCCTACCGTATGATGACCAGCCGGACGGAGTATCGCCTGCTCCACCGGCAGGACAATGCCGACCGGCGGCTGGTGCCCATAGGGTATGAGTTGGGACTGGTCAGCCGGGACGTGTATGAGGCCGTACAGGCGAAATATACCGCCGTGGAGCGGGAGTGCAGGCGCCTGGAGCATGCCGGCGCGGCCCCCGGGGGAGCGCTGTCCGCACTGCTGGCCCGCCATGGGCAGCCGGAGGCCCCCAACGGGGCGCGGCTGGCCGATCTGCTGCGCCGCCCGGGGGTGACCTATGAAGAGCTTGCCCCCCTGGACCCGGAGCGGCCGGAGCTGACGGCGGAGCAGCGCCAGGCGGTGGAGATCGCCGTGAAGTACGACGGCTATATCCAGCGCCAGCTGCGGCAGGTGGAGGAGATGCGCCGCCTGGAGGACTATCCCATGCCGAAGGATATGGATTACCGCGCCATTACCGGCCTGCGGCTGGAGGCGCGGCAAAAGCTGGAGGAGATCCACCCCCTGAACCTGGGACAGGCCAGCCGGGTGTCCGGCGTTTCTCCGGCGGATGTGGCGGTGCTGATGGTCTATTTAAAGACGGCCCGATCCCGCCGCGGGACAGAGAAATAAGGAGGAGAACAGCCATGGAGCTGACTCAGGTAAAGAGCAATACCTATGTGCTGGAGGGGGAGGAGCTGATCCCCCTGTATCTGCTGGGTGGCGGGAAATGTATTTTGCTTGATACCGGCCTGCTGAAGGAGCGGGAGGATCTGGAGCACACGCTGCTGGAGCATGGCCTGACGCCCGCGGCCATCCTGTGCTCCCACGCCCATATCGACCACTGTGCCAGCAACCGGTATTTTCAGGAGAAGTACGGCGCGCAGGTCTGGCTCACCCCCGAGGAGGCCGGCCTGTGCCGCAGCCTGCTCAGTCTGAAGTGCTACTTCCTTACCCTGCCGATGCGGATGATCCGGGAGGAATCGGAGTGTCTGGTCCACCGGCCTGATCACTACTACCCCATAGAGGACGGCCCCTTCGAGGCAGAGGGACACACCTTCCGGGTGGTGCATACCCCCGGCCACTCTGTGGGACATGTGAGCGTGATCACCCCGGACAATGTGTGCTATGCCGCCGACGCCCTGCTGTCGGGCGAAAAGCTGAACGCCAAGCTGCCCTACGGCCTGTCCCTGGGGATGATGATGGAAAGCCGGGAGAAGCTGCCCGGCCTGGGGTGCGACGCCTATATCATTGCCCACCGCAGCGTCTGCTCCGGGACGGAGATCGGGGAGCTGGTCCGCCAGAATCAGGCGCTGCTGCTCAACCGGGTGCAGACGGTGAAGGACCTGCTGGCCGTTCCCCGGAACTTCTGTCAGGTGACGGAGCTGATGGTGCAGCGGCTGGAGCTCCACTCTCACCGCCCCCGCCGTGGCCTGTACTACGAGCGGAACGTCCACTTCCTGCTGGACTTCCTGGTGGACCTGGACGAGGTGGACATGACGGTGGAGTCCGGCGTGGTGTACTACCGGCGAAAGGACGACGGCCCGGTGCGCTGGCAGGGGATGGACTGACGGGCCGGAGCGGGGAGAAAATCCCGGGAAATGGGGAAAATCCCTTGCAATTTGCCAGGGGATATGATATCATCATTTCTGCGTCCGGACCGAACAGGCCCGACTCAATGAATTTTCGCCCCGGTGCCGGGGCTTTGAAAGGAACGAATTTTATGCAGCTCGCGCTTACTATCGTGCAAGTGGTGTTCTCTCTGGTCCTGGTGGCTGTGGTCATGCTCCAGTCCGGCAAGTCCGCCGGTCTGTCCGGCGCTATCGCCGGCGGTGCGGATACCTTCCTGTCCAAGAACAAGGCCAAGAGCGTGGACGCCAAGCTGGCCCGCTGGACCAAGTGGGTGGCCATCGCCTGGGTGGTGCTCACTCTGGCACTGTGCCTGATGCAGTGATATTCTGAACCGACTGGCCGGGACCGCGGAGACGCGGTCCCGGTTTTTCGTTGCCGCAGGGCTTTTCTGGTAGACAAGGGCGGCCGGAGCCGCTATAATAAAATAATACATATAAAGTGGGGGAGTTTCCCCGCAGATCTGGGGCCGCGCCGGAGGAAAACGGCGTGCGTAATTTTGGGTCGGCCTTGGATCTTTGCTGAATGTGTCCCGGCCTGTTTGGGCGGACGGGAAAAAGAAAAGGAGAAAAACAGCATGGAGATCAACGGTCAGATCGTAAACGATGTAGTAAATTACAGCGACCTGCACCTGTCAGAGGTAGTGATGCGGGCCATTGAAAAGAAGGGGTATGTTCAGGCCACCCCGGTACAGGCGGGGGCCATTCCCTTCTTTATGGATTGGAAGGACGTCATTGCCAAGGCCCCTACGGGGACAGGCAAGACCTTTGCCTTTGGCATCCCTATGGTGGAACACACCGAGCCGGATTGCAGTGACGTCACCGGACTGATCCTGGCCCCCACCCGGGAGCTGGCCATCCAGATCCGGGACGAGCTGCGGGACCTGTGCGCCTTTAAAGAGGGGGTCCGGGTGGTGTGCCTGTACGGCGGACAGCCCATCGACAAGCAGATCACCCAGCTGAAGAAGGCGCCTCAGATCGTGGTGGCCACCCCCGGCCGCCTGATGGACCATGTGAAGCGCCGCACGGTGCGGCTGGACAAGGTGCAGACCGTGGTGCTGGACGAGGCCGACCGTATGCTGGACATGGGCTTTGTCCGTGACGTGACCCATATTCTGGACCTGATGCCCAAGCGGAAGAACCTGGGCATGTTCTCCGCCACCATCAGCCGGGAGGTGCTGGACATCTCCTGGGTGTATCAGCGGGACCCGGCGGAGATCACCGTTCAGGCTGACCAGGAGAACAAACCCGACATCGTCCAGTACCGCCTGGAGGTGGACCGCAACCGGAAGGCGGACACTCTGGCCCGGCTGCTGGAGATGGGTGGCTATGACCGGGTCATCGCCTTCTGCAACACCAAAAATATGACGGACCGCCTGACGGGGCTTTTACAGATGCGGGAGATCTCCTGCGAGCCGATCCACGGCGACATCCAGCAGCGGGTGCGGGAAAAGACCCTGCAGAAGTTCCGGGATGGGCAGCTGCGGGTGCTGGTGGCTACGGATGTAGCCGCCCGCGGTCTGGACATCGACGACGTGGACGCGGTGTTCAACTATGACATTCCCGACCACAACGAGGACTATGTCCACCGGATCGGCCGCACCGGCCGGGCCAAGCGCCACGGCGTGGCCTTCTCCCTGGAATCTACGGTGACGGAGAGCCTGCGTATGGACGACATCGCCAAGAACACGGGCAACAATATCCGCCGGGTATGCTTCAACGCCAACGGCGATTTGGTGGCGGCGGTGGAGAAAAAATAAGCGTTTTTTAATCGTTTCTTCATGTTTTCTTTTGTGTTTTAATGTATAATGTAAGTGCTGATCGTGCTGTGTGCTGCTGATTCGCGTCAAATTCTGCCTCCCTTGCCCCGGGCGGGGAACACAGATCGGGTTGGGAGCATAAAAGTCTTGTACCGGGACAATTATTATATAAGGAGGGCTTTCTATGGAAGGGAAAAAGCTGTATCGTTTGGACGGCCCGGATAAAAAGCTGTTGGGCGTATGCGGAGGGTTTGCGGAATACTTCGGCCTCGACCCCACTGTAGTCCGGGTGATCTGGGTGCTGGCCTTCTTCCTGTGGGGCGTTGGCCTGCTGGCCTATTTGATCTGCGCTCTGATCATGCCCAAAAAGAGCGATATTTACGGCCCCTATTGACCGGCCGTCTGCCCCTGCTGAAGCGCCCCGCCGGGACGCGGCGGCAGGGGCTTTTTGTCTTTCGTATTTATAAAAAACACTGGAGAACAGAACTGGAGGTGCCGTTATGAAAGGGAAATGTTTATCCGCTGTATTTGGGATCGCCGCCTTTGTTGCTGCCTATCTGATCTGCTGCTATGGGATTCCCGGGTGGCGCATCAAGCTGGAGGCGGATACGCTGACCTACTTTTGGGCCAGCGTGACCCATATGGTCCTGCTGAAAAGCCTGATCTCGCTGGCGGTGGGTGGGGCGGTATACGCCGGAGTCAGAACGCTGACGAGAAATTGACGCATGGTTTCGCCCCCGCGGGCGGGAGAGAAGATCAAAGGAGAAGAACGCTATGTGGAACATCCGCACCTCCGTACCGGAGGATATCCCCGCCCAGCGGCAGCTGTGGAAGCTGGCCTTCGGGGATGAGGACGCCTATATCGACAATTTTTACCAGATCTATTACCGGCCGGAGCGGGTACTGGTGTTGGAAGAGGAGGGGAGCATCCGGGCTATGACGGCCTGGTTCGACACCGTCTTTCGGCTCCCCGGGGAGGGGGACTTCCGGGCCGCCTATCTCTATGCGGTGGCCACCCATCCCGACTGCCGGGGGCGGGGGATGTCCGGGGCGCTGCTGGCCTGGGCGGACGAGTATTTCCGGAGCCTGTCCATCCCTGCCGTGACCACCGTTCCGGCCCAGCCCTCGCTGCACAACTTTTTCGGCCGGAATGGCTTTCGGGAGTGTTTTGTACTGGACCAGAGGAAGCTGGAGGCAGAAAATCTGCCCGGGCCGGAACCCGGGGTACAGGTCCGGCGCGCCGCTCCGGAGGAATACGGCGCGCTGCGGGAGGAGCTGCTGGGGGGGATGCCCCACATTGCCTATCCCCGGCAGGCCCTGGAGATGCAGGCGGGCTGCTGCCGGGTGGACGGCGGCGGCCTGTATATCGGGGAGAGCGAACAAGGTCCCTTCTGCCTGTGCGCCGAAGAGGCGGGGCCGCATCTGACGGTTTGCAAAGAGCTTTTGGGCGGCTCCGCCGCCAGCCGGGCTGCTCTGTCCGTCCTGAGCGAACTGGGACCGGACCGGGCGTGGCTGATTCGGGAACCTGCAGACCTGAAAAATGGCGGAAATTCTGCCGAAAAATTCGCGATGCTCAAGTGGATCGATCAAAAAACGGGGAAAAACTGGGATTGGAGCCGGACTGCTTTCCTTGGTTTGGCATTTGATTAACAAAGTATTGCAAAAACGAATTTCACGATGGAAATAAAAGGGAATAGATTGTATACTTTACACAAGAATAGGGGGGATAAAACTGGCGAAAATAACGTAACTAACGCTGGTACAGTTAAAACAATGTGGAGCCCACAATTAAAAACTTGATTTACATATATAACTTTTGTGATATTCTAAGTAAGAGGTAACGAGAAAGTACCCCATCACCGTTTTTGGTGAGAAAACAGAGGAAATCCACCTAAAATTTATAATAACAGGAGGAAGATCCCAATGAACAAGTACATTGAAAAGGTCCTCGAGGCTACCAAGGCTAAGAACGCCAACGAGCCCGAGTTCCTGCAGACTGTTGAGGAAGTGCTGACCTCTCTGGAGCCCGTCATCGACGCCCATCCCGAGTATGAGAAGGTCTGCCTGCTGGAGCGGATGGTCGAGCCTGAGCGCGCCATCTCCTTCCGCGTCACCTGGGAAGACGACAACCATGTGTGGCACGTCAACCGCGGCTACCGCGTTCAGTACAACGCGGCTCTTGGCCCGTTCAAGGGCGGCCTGCGCTTCGACCCCTCCGTCAACCTGTCCATCATCAAGTTCCTGGGCTTCGAGCAGGTCTATAAGGATGCTTTGACCTGCCTGCCCATCGGCGGCGCTAAGGGCGGTTCCGACTTCGACCCCCGCGGCCGCAGCGATGCTGAGGTCATGCGTTTCTGCCAGGCCTTCATGACTGAGCTGTACCGCCACATCGGCCAGGATATCGACTGCCCCGCTGGCGACCTGGGTGTCGGCGGCCGCGAGATCGGCTATCTGTACGGCCAGTATCGCCGTCTGGTTGGCGCTGCTGAGTTCGGCGCTCTGTCCGGCAAGGACATCAAGACCGGCGGTTCTATCCTCCGTCCCGAGGCTACCGGCTACGGCGCTGTGTACTATCTGTGCGAAGTGCTGAAGCACGACGGTCTGGACATCAAGGACAAGAAAATCGCTATGTCCGGCTACGGCAACGTGGGCTGGGGCATCATGAAGAAGGCTGCTGAGCTGGGCGCTAAGGTCACTTACTTCGCCGGCCCCGACGGCTACATCCACGATCCCGAGGGCGTCTGCACTGACGAGAAGCTGAACTACATCCTGGAGATGCGCGCCAAGGATCCTATGCACTGCAAGTCCTACGCCGAGAAGTTCGGCTGCGAGTTCGTCGAGGGCAAGAAGTGCTGGGGCGTCAAGGACGTGGACATCTACATGCCCGCCGCCACCCAGAACGACGTCAAGATGGAGTCCGCTAAGCTGATCGCCGAGTCCGGCGTCAAGTACTACATCGAGGTCGCCAACATGCCCACCACCAACGATGCTCTGGAGTTCCTGAAGGAGCAGAAGCACATGGTCGTGGCCCCCTCCAAGGCTGTTAACGCCTGCGGCGTGTCCGTGTCCGAGCTGGAGATGGCTCAGAACGCCGAGCGTCTGTACTGGACTGCTGAGGAAGTTGACGCCAAGATGCACAGCATCATGACCAACATCTACAACGCCTCCGTCGAGGCTGCTGAGCGCTACGGCCTGGGCTATGACCTGGTCGCCGGTGCTAACATCGCTGGCTTCCAGAAGGTCGCCGACGCTATGATGTGCCAGGGCATTTTCTAATTCAGAAAATACCAAACAAAACACAAATCCCGGGCTGGTCCTATGGACCGGCCCGGGATTTTTCTTTGCCCGCTGAGAGACAGAGAGACAGAGAACGCCCCCTGCCCAATGGCAGGGGGCGTTGGTTTTGTGGGTTACAGCTGGTTTTTTTTCAAAAGTCGGATATCGTCCCCGAAAAAGTGGAGAATATGATATTCCCCCTCCAAGCGGGAGGCGATCTGGGGAGAGTATCGCCGGGCGGCCTCCTCTATGGTCAAGTTGGAGGAAATCACCGTATGGCGTCCGGCCACCAGCCGGGAGTTGACGAGCTCGTAGAGGGAAGTCTGGGTGAACTGGGTGGTCAGCTCGCTGCCCAGGTCGTCCAGGATCAGCAGATCGCAGTTGAGATACCGCCGGGTCTCGTCCCGGGCCTCCCGCAGATCCTCCTGATCCCGCAGGAACTTGCGGTTTTCAAACTGGGCGAACACGCTGCCCGCCGTGTCGTACACCACGCTTTTCCCCTGTTCGGAGACAGAACGGGCAATACAGGCGGACAGGAAGGTCTTGCCCAGCCCCGGAGCGCCGGACAAAAAGAGATTTTTGAAATAGAACCGCCCGAACTTCTGGGCGTAATTCAGGCAGACCTCATACACCAGCTCCATGTTTTCCCGGGGAGATACGCCCCGCCCGGGCCACTTGGCCTGACTGTAATAATCCAGGCGGAAGGTGTCGAAGGACTGTTCCCCCAGATCCAGCAGCTTGGATAACTCGCTGATCTGCTCCTGGGCGCACAGCTTTTGCAGGCAGGTACACATGTTGGCCCCCCGCCAGCCGGTGTCGCCGCACTTGGGGCAGGCGGGCTTGTCGTCCAAGGCGTCTTCGGGCAGACCCATGGCGCCCAGCAGCACCGCCCGTTCCCGCTGAAGGTCCAGATTTTGGCTGCGGATGGCCCGGATGGCCTCCCCCGCGGGCTCGCCGTTTTTCAGAGAAGCGGCAACCAGGCTGGCCATGGTCGCCCGCAGTTCCCGGTCGATCTGAGCTAAGCGGGGCTGCTTGGCATAGGCGGTCAGCCGGCGGCGCTCCGCCTGGTCGGCCCGGGCCCGACGGCCCTCTTCCAGACGGGCGGTAGCCCGGCGCAGTACATTGGAGTCGTATGCCATATTACTTGTCCTCCCGCTTCATCTGTTCCATCAGCCGGCGCATCCGGTCCATATCCTCCCGGGCGCGGCGCTCCTCTCCCGCGGGCTCCGGCCGCTGAGGCTGGCCGCCTGCGCGGATGGCCTTGGGGTCCCGGTCTCCGGCCCGCACCGCTTCGGCGGTGTGCAGCCCCTTTTCGTGCCAGCGGCGGAGAATGCCGTTTAAGTAACTCCAGTCCATGGACTGCTTTTTCATAATGGTCTTTTCATAGGCGATGCGGATCGCGCCGTCGTCAAAGCCCATGTCATCCCAGGCGGCGATGTAGGTTTTCTCCCGCTCCACCAGGGGGCGGGGAGGAATGTCCAGCAGGCGGAGCACTTCTGCCTCCCGGCCCCGCAGGCGGTGCAGGCGCTGAATGTGCCGCTCGGCCTGCTCCATGGTGTCGATGCCCCGGCGGGCCCAGGCAAAGCCCTCCTTCCGGATCTGCGACAGGAAGGGCTTCCGGCCGGGACCGTACTTCCGCTCCATCTCCTCGGTACACCAGCCCACCAGCATGAGCACAACTTCGGCCGGCATGGCCAGGTGGTCAAATAGGGTGTACAGAATTTTCAGGTCGTTGGCGGTCAGCTTCCGGCCCAGGCGGCGCTCTACCTCATCGCACAGGGCGGGGAAGGAGGACGCCTTGTCCTCCAGCGCCTGGGTGATGTCCTCCAGATCGTACTCCGGCGGCGGAGCGTCGCTGGGAATGGGGTCGCTGACAGGCACCTCTGCCGGGGCCAGCCCCATGCTGCGCAGCTGGGACAGGGCGGCGTCCAGCCGCTGAGCCGACCAGCTCAGCCCCTTTACCGTGCCCCGGCGCAGCAGTTGAAGGTAAAGCAGAGCCGCGTCTCCGTTATCTGCCCGCAGCAGGCGGTCTGCCGCCTGGTCGGTCATGGCAATGATGCTGCCCGGCAGCAGGGTCTGTGACATAGGGCTCCACCTTCTTTCTGTTCTGGTTTTTTGATGGGTGCACATTTCTTATTTTACCGCAAAATCCGGCCAAGGTAAAGTCCCCTTTCCCTCTGTGTTGTACAGCAAAATCCGGCAACAGCCTAAATCCCTGCGTTTTTTGCGCAGGGGAGGCACAAAATTCATGGATATTTTATTTTCATCCCCGGGGTTATATGGTATAATCAAACTATATTATAGGCATATTGCGCCCAAACCGGGCGAGAGCCCAGGAACAGGAGAGGGTCACACAATGAAAAATAAAATCACAGTTACCATTTCCGGACAAGACTACAACATGGTGGCCGCCGAGGATGCGGCCTATGTCCGCCGCTGCGCCGAATTTGTAGATGGCCAGATCAGACAGGTGACCTCGGGCAGCCGCCTGGCTCTTGCCGATGCCGCTGTGCTGGCCGCCATGAACATGGCTGACCTGTACTTTAAAGAGCAGGAAAGCAGCGAAAATCTCCGCCGGCAGATCAAGGATGCCCTGGAGGCCAACAAGCAGTTGGAGAACGCCCTGTCCGAGAGCAAGCGGGAGATCTTCAAGCTGCAGAACGGCCGGCACTGAGCGCCTGACGCCGGCCGAATCTCGTAAACTTGTGTTCGCACTTGCGCCGATTTAAGATCTGATTTGCAGGATCACCCCCGGAGCCGCCCAGATGGCGGCCCCGGGGAGCATACCCGTGCCCAGGAGGTCAACTATGTTAGAACTGCTATCCCCCGCCGGCTCTATGGAATCGGTGGAGGCCGCCGTGCAGAACGGCGCCGATGCGGTCTATTTCGGCTATGGAGCGTTCAACGCCCGCCGAAACGCCAAAAATTTCACGCCGGAGCAAGCTGCTCAGGCGGTTTCTTATTGTCACCTGCGGGGGGTAAAGGTCCATCTGACCCTGAACACGCTGCTGACCGACCGGGAACTGCCTCTGGCCGCCCAGCTGGCCGCCCAAGCCAGCGATATGGGGGTGGACGCGCTGATCGTGCAGGATCTGGGTGTGGTGAGGATGCTGAAGCAGGCCGCTCCCGACCTGCCCCTTCACGCTTCTACCCAGATGTCTGTCCACTCTCTGGACGGGGTGAAACGCTGCGCCGATCTGGGCTTTCAGCGGGTGGTGCTCAGCCGGGAGCTGAGCCGGGACCAGATCGAGTATATCTGCGCCCGTTCCCCGGTGGAGATCGAGACCTTCGCCCACGGCGCCCTGTGTATGTGCTACTCCGGACAGTGCTATTTCTCCGCTGTCATCGGCGAGCGCAGCGGCAACCGGGGCCTGTGTGCCCAGCCCTGCCGCCTGAAATACGGCTGGGGCAATAAGGCGGATGGCTACCCCCTGTCCCTGAAGGACGCCTCTATGGTGGAGCACCTGCGGGAGCTGAAAAAGATGGGGGTGGTATGCCTCAAGCTGGAGGGACGGATGAAGCGGCCGGAGTATGTGGCCGTGGTCACCCGGATCTATGCCAACGCTATAAAAGAGAACCGGGAGCCCACCCGGCAGGAGCTGGAGGAGCTGGAGCTGGCCTTCTCCCGCCAGGGGTTTACAGACGGCTACTATATGGACCGGAAGGGCCCCCAGATGTTCGGGGTGCGTGAAGAGATGCCGGAACCCAAGGAGCTGTTTGCCCGGGCGCGGGCTACCTATGAAAACGGGGAAAACCGAAAGGAACCCGTCCAGTTTTTCGCCAAGATATGCGCCGGTCAGCCCGCCCAGGCGGCGGTGCAGGACCGGGAGGGACACCTGGTCACGGTGGAGGGTCCGGAACCGGAATCTGCGGTGAATGTTCCGCTGACCCGGGAAAAGGTGGCCGGGCAGCTGTCCCGCACCGGCGGCACCCCCTATGCCAGTGAGAAGGCCGTCGTCCGGATAGACGAGGGCCTGTCCCTGCCCCTGTCCGCGCTGAACGCCATGCGCCGGCAGGCGCTGGAGGAGCTGTCACGGCAGCGGGTGGCCCTGCCGGAGCGCCGCACCGGCCCCTTCCGCCCGGGCGTGCGCTATGAAAGCCGCCGCCAGCCGCCGGTGTTCACCCTGTCTCTCCGCCGGGCGGAGCAGCTCAGCGACCAGCTGCTGGCCCTGTCCCCCGCGCTGATCTATCTGCCGGTGGAGGAGTTATCTGCCCATCCGGAGTTGCTGGAGCGCACCCGGGCCGCCGGGGTACCGGTGGGGGCGGCTCTGCCCCGCATCTGCTGGGATCGGGAGTGGCCCCAGGTGAAGGAGGCCCTTGTTGACCTGAAAAAACGGGGGGTGGATCAAGCCCTGTGCCCCACCTGGGATGGGGTGGAGCGGGCCCTTCAGCTGGGTCTGCGGGCCAGAGGGGACTTCGGACTGAACACCTTCAACAGTCAGGCCCTGAAGCAGCTGCGTCAGATGGGGCTGGAGTCGGCTACGCTGTCCTTTGAACTGAAGCTGGCCCAGATCCGGGACCTGTCCAAGGCCATCGACACGGAGTTTATCGCCTATGGCCGGCTGCCCCTGATGATCACGGAAAACTGCATCGTCTACAACCATTCCGGCCAGCACACCTGCGCCGGCGTGAACCAGCTTGTGGACCGGAAGGGGGAGCGGTTCCCGGTGGTCAAGGCCTTCGGCTGCCGCAACGAGATTCTGAACGCCAAGAAGATCTTCCTGGCGGACAAGGCGGCGGACTGGCAGCGCTTGGGCCTGTGGGCAGCCCGGCTGCAGTTCACCACGGAGAATGCTGCGGAATGTGTTCAGGTTCTGTCCCGCTATCTTGGGCAGGGCCGTTATCAGCCCAATGACTACACCCGGGGCCTGTACTACCGGGGTGTGGAGTGAGGCGCACCGATGCAGGCAGAACATATTGTGATCCGGCCGATCCGCCCCGAGGATGACGCCCCACTGTCCCGGATCATCCGGAGCAATCTGGAACAGTTTCATCTGGATATCCCCGGCACCGCCTATTTCGACCCGGAGCTGGACCACCTGAGCCGCTATTACCGGGCTGCGCCGGACCGGCGGACCTATTTCGTGGCAGTGGATGGGGCCGGCCGGGTGCTGGGCGGCGTAGGACTTGCGGAGTTTTCCGGCTTTTCCCACTGTGCGGAGCTTCAAAAGCTCTATTTGGCGGAGGAGGTCAAGGGGCGGGGGCTGGGTAGCCGCCTGATGCAGCAGGTCCAGAGCTGCGCCCGCGGCCTCGGCTATGGGCAGATGTATCTGGAAACCCACTCCAATTTGCAGGCCGCCATCCGGCTGTATGAAAAGCTGGGCTTTCAGCGGATCCGACGCCCCGAAGGGGTTATGCACAGCACCATGGACCACTTCTATTTAAAAGAACTATAAAAACGTGAGGAACCAAATTATGGAATTAAAGATAAAAGCCCTTTCCCCAAAAATCGGCCATGAGATCCCCGCCCCCTTCTACGCCAGCACCGGGGCGGCGGCCATGGACCTTCACGCCTGCTTGGACGAGCCCCTGGCCATCCCCGCCGGACAGCGGCGGTCTGTGCCCACCGGCCTGGCCATCGCCCTGCCCTCCGCCGACTATGTGGCCCTGGTGTATGCCCGCAGCGGCCTTGGCATCAAGCACGGCATCGCCCCCGCAAACTGCGTGGGGGTTATCGACAGCGACTACCGGGGGGAATTGCTGGTGGGGCTGCAAAACTCCAGCGACCAGGAGTATGTGATCCAGCCCGGCGACCGCATCGCCCAGTTGATGGTGGCTCCGGTGATCCAGGCCAAGATCACTATGGTGGATGAGTTGGACGAGACCGCCCGGGGCGCCGGCGGTTTTGGCTCCACAGGAAAATAAAGGAGGGGGACAGCTATGTTCCATCTGTTTGGAAAAAAGAAAGAGGAGGCCTCCGCGCCGAAGCCTGAAAAGAGAGAGCCTGCGCCTCTGCCCTGCGGCTTCGATGGGGAGGAGGTGCCTGTATTGGCCATCACCGGCCCCGGCGGCTTTGCGGACCGGGAGGACGACTGGGGTCAGGCCTACTCCGCGCTGGAGCTTACTGCGTGGATGGAGGAGGACGGCCAGGAGATCCATCAGGGCTCCTATGAACTGGCGGTGCCCAAGGACGAGGAGCTGCTGGAGTATTTGAAGCAGCACGTCCCCCGCGACTTCATCATCAAATTTACCGCCCGCCTGTCCCCCGGGGAGGACCGCCTGCTGCTGGTCAGCCTGCCTGCGCCGGGCTTCGACCCCGACCTGAAGGCCATTCTCGATCAGCAGAAGGCGGAGGTCACCGCAGAGGTGGAGGGGCTTGGCACCTTTACGCTGAACCGCAGTACCAATTGGTTCCAGCTGGACGACGCCCCCTGGACCGGGGAGAGCACGGTGCAGCTGGTATTTGACCGGGGGACAGAGGAGGAGCAGACTGCCGCCCAAGACACCGCCCGGGCCATCTGGGCCGATGTGGATGGCTGGGACGACCGCCTGCGGACCTATGGGGCGCAGCAGCTGCCCCTGGACGGCGAGGATGTACAGGAGCTGACCCGGGAGGAACTGGCCCAGCGGCTGGAGCTAGAGTCGCTCCAGGTGTGGCCCGACGGCCGCTTTGAGGCATGGCTCCACGACGGAAATTACGAGTGGGCCCAGTCTGTCCGCATCAATGGTACGGCGGAGGATGGTCCCACTGAGGTCCATTGGGAAGGTTGAAGCGTATGACAGTGATTCTTGCGTCCCAGTCCCCCCGGCGGCGGCAGCTGCTGGGGCAGATGGGCTTTACTGATTTTAAGATCTGCCCTGCCCGCGGGGAGGAGGTGGCCGCCCCCGGCCTGACCCCCGCCCAGCTGGTAGAGGCCCTGTCCAGCCAGAAGGCGGCAGAGGTGGCCGCCGCAGCGGAGGCTGACGCCCTGATCATTGCCGCGGATACTGTGGTGGCCGTGGACGACCGGGTGTTGGGCAAGCCCCACAGCGAAGAGGAGGCGGCCGAAATGCTGTTGTCCCTGTCCGGACGGGAACACACGGTGTACACCGGCGTCACCCTGCGCAGGGGCAGCCAGATCGTAACCCGGCATGAGGCCACTCAGGTCCGCTTCCGCTCCCTGACCAGGGAGGAAATCGACGCCTATGTGGCCACCGGGGAGCCCATGGACAAGGCGGGGGCCTATGGCATCCAGGAGCGGGGCGCCCTGCTGGTGGAGGGCATCCGGGGGGACTACTTCAATGTGGTGGGTCTGCCTGTGTGTCTGGTGGGTCAGCTGCTGGCCCGGTTTGGGGTGGACCCCTTTTTGATCTGACCTGCAAGGAGGATGAGCGGTGAAAGACTTCTTTCATAAAAACGGCGTTCTGCTGTTGGTCATAGCCCTGCTTCTGTCCCTGTTGGTGGGGATCTCCTCCGCCCTGATGGGGGGGACGGCGGACCCCTTGTCCAACGCAGCCACCACCATCACCGCCCCGGTGCGCAGTCTGGTCTCCAACGTGCTGGATTGGGCGGAGGGGGTCTATAACTATGTCTTTCGATATGAGGAGCTGAATACCGAGCTGGATACCCTTCGCAAGCAGGTGGCCGATCTCGAGGCACAGCTCCGGGAGAGCGGCGAGGCTGCCCGGGAAAACCAGCAGCTGCGCCAGCTGCTGCGGCTTCAGGAAAAGCATCAGGACTTTGTGTTCGAGTCCGCCCGGGTCACCCAGCGCTCCACCACCAACTGGGAGTCCACCTTCACCCTGAGCAAGGGCAGCTCCGCCGGAGTTCAGACGGGCAACTGCGTGATTTCCGAGACCGGCGCCCTGGTGGGTGTGGTGGAGGAGGTCGGGCTGAACTACTGCCGGGTGTCCACTGTGATCAATACCGACATTGAGATGGGCGGTATCTGTGTGCGTACCGACTGTGCGGGAATTTTGGAGGGGGACTTCGCACTGATGTCCCAGGGCCGCCTGAAGCTGTCCTACCTCCCTGACGACGCCCAGCTGCGCCCGGGGGACCAGATCCTCACATCGGGACAGGGGGATATCTATCCCCCGGATCTGGTGGTGGGCCGGGTAGAGGAGCTGCGCTCTGACCCCTCCGGGATGATGCGCTACGCTGTGCTGAAGCCCCAGGCCCGGCTGGATTCCCTGGTCGAGGTATTTATCATCAAAGAATTTGACGTTGTGGAGTGATCGCCCCACAGGAAAGGAGGGACCTCGGTGACCCGACGGGACCAACTGTTCAAATGGGCGGTGTACGCCCTGGGTCTGCTGCCTGTCTGGGTGCTGGACGCCTTTGTGCTGTCCCGGTATCCGCTGTTTGGGGTTACTCCCATTCTGCTGCCTGTGGCGGCGGCGGCCGTGGCGGTGCTGGAAGGAGCCGCGGGCGGTGCGGGATTCGGCCTGTGGATCGGGCTGATCTGGACCCTCTCCTATCCCGGTGTTCCGGCCGCTATGATCTTTTTGCTCACGCTGGCGGGATTTTTTACCGGGACGCTGTCCCGGTATGCGCTGCGCAGCTCCTTTGCGGGCTGTATTGTGTGCGCTGCTGCCTGTCTGGCGCTGCTGGAGCTGTTTCAAGTTATCAGCGGTGTGATTATTCAATTGGGGCCTTTGCCCGCGCTGCTGTCCATTGCCCTTCGGGAGTGGCTGCTCTCTCTGTGTTGGACGCCGCTGATCTATCTGATTTTCTATCGGATCTACCGCCGGGTAGGCGGGCAGAAACTGGCATGATTTTTCATTGAAAGGAGATGTTCCCCTTAAACAGACGACAATTTTACCGCCGGATAGGCATTCTCTGCGGTGTGATGGCTGTGGTCCTGCTGGTTCTGGGGAGCACCCTGTATAACATCCAGAAGGTCAACGGCGACTACTATTACGAAAAGTCCCAGACCCGCATTGCGGAGACGGAGACGGTGGAGTCGGCCCGGGGCAACATTTTAGACAGCTCCGGCCGCACGATGGTCTCTAACAGCACCATCTATCAGGTGACTCTGAACACCTCTCTGATGGGGAAAGATACAGAGCGCAACGCTACGATCCTCTCGTTGATCCGGCTGGCGCAGGACAGCGGGGTGGAGTGGAACGACACCCTTCCGATCACTATGGAGGCGCCCTTCTCCTTTACCACTGACCACCCTTACACCACCACCTCCACCGATCAGGACGGCGTTACCACCGTTTCGCTTACCAGACTGGGGAAGCTGGCGGTGAAAATGAAGTGGATCCAGGACCCCACGAAGGAGCATACGTCCAAACCCGCTCAGACTTCCGCGCAGAAGCTGGGCCTTATCGACCGGGCCCTTGTGGCCATCGGGCTGAAAAAGCTGCCCCAGGAGCCGGAACAGACCCCTGAACCGGAACAGCCCGCCGCGCTGCCCACGGCGGAGGAGCTGCTGGGCCTGATGTGTACCAGCTTTTCCATCCGCGGGGAGGGGGCAGTGGACAGCAAAAATGCCGCCGAGGGGACGACAGTTCCGACGCTGAATATCGGCGATCTGGCTCCGGCGGATGCCCGGGCCCTGGCCGGCGTGCTGTATGAGGTCTACCTCCGCAGCCGGGATATCTATTGGGAGCAATATGTCTTTGCCAAGGATGTGGACATCGGCTTTATTGCTCAGGTGAAGGAACACGCTCTGTCCGGAGTGAGTATTGACCCGGTGAGCATCCGACAGTATAATACTCAGGTAGCCGCCCATCTTATGGGACAGGTGGGTCCCATTTACCGGGAGGAATGGAGCGCTTACAAAGACCTGGGGTATAACATGAACGACACCGTGGGCAGATTCGGGGTGGAGTCCGCCTTCGAGTCGTGGCTGCGGGGCACCCCAGGCGAGCGCACCGTCGAGCGCAACGGCAAGGGCAAGGTGGTAAACTCCCAGTGGATCACCGAGCCGGAGCCCGGGGGCGACGTGGTACTCACCATCGACGAGGACTTGCAGGCCATGGCGGAAAAAACGCTGGCCAAGCACCTGCCCCAGCTGAAGAGTAAAGAGGTAGAGGGCGCCGCCTGTGTCATTCTGGACGTAAACGATGCGGGCATCAAGGCCAGCGCGTCCTACCCAACCTTCGACCTGTCCCAGTACTACTCCAACTATAACGAATACCTGGCCGACCCCCTGAAGCCCCTGTTCAACCGGGCGCTCCAGGGCCTGTACGCTCCGGGTTCTACCTTCAAGATGATCACCGGCATTGCCGGATTGGAGGAGGGCATTATTACGCCCTATACCCAGATCAAGGACGAGGGACGGTATACCTATTACACCAAGGACGGCCCCCTGTGCTGGATCTACCGCCAGTATGGCCGCACCCACGGATATGAAACCGTGAGCAAGGCCATTACGGACTCCTGCAACTACTTCTTCTACGACGTAGGCCGCCAGCTGGGCATTGACCGCCTGCGGGACTATGCCAGCCGATTTGGCCTGGGGCAGAAGACTGGGTTGGAGCTCTATGAAGAGGCCGGTATCCTGGCCGGTCCGGACTATACGGAGGCCATGGGGGGCACCTGGTATGAGGGCAATGTTCTGTCTGTGGCCATCGGCCAGGAGAGTACCCAGGTCACGCCCATCCAGCTGGCCAACTATATCGCCACCCTGGTCAACGGCGGCACCCGGTATGCCACCCATCTGCTGAAAGAAGTCCGGGACAGCGCCAGCGGTGAAGTGATCTACACCCACGAGCCGGAGATCCTCAGCACGGTGGATATCGACCCCCAAAATCTGGATGCAATCAAGAAGGGCATGCTTGGCCTGACCACCGGCGATGGCTCTGTGGCCCGGTACTTTAAGAATGTGGGTGTTCTGGTGGGCGCCAAGACAGGCTCCGCCCAGATCAGCGCCCAGAGCGAGTCTAACGCCGTGTTTGTCTGTTTTGCCCCCTATGACGACCCGCAGATCGCCATGGCCATTGTGGTGGAACACGGCGGCAGCGGATCTGAGCTGGGCGCCATCGCCGCGGAGATCATGCAGTACTACTTTGCCGACGAGGTCACGCAGCACTATATGCTCACCGGTGAGGAGCCGCCCGCCCAAGACACCCAGACCGGAGCCCCTGAAGAAACGGCTCCCGAGGGCTGAGGCTCTTGTTTTCCCCGCCCGATTTTCCGTGCCCTTGGATGGTACTGATTTCGTATTATAAACAAAGGAGATGTTTTATATGTCAGAAGAGTGCAGCCACGATTGTTCCAGCTGCGGAGCCGACTGCGGCTCCCGGGACCTGCGGGCCCCGGCCAACCCCAATTCCAACGTAAAAAAGGTCATCGCCGTAGTCAGCGGCAAGGGCGGCGTGGGCAAGAGCACTGTCACCTCCGGTCTGGCCGTGGCCATGGCGCGCCGGGGCAAGAAGGTGGGTATTCTGGACGCCGATATTACCGGCCCCTCCATCCCCACTGCCTTTAATATCCACGAGCAGGCCAACGGCGACGATGTTGGGGTGTACCCCGCGGTGTCCGCCGGAGGGATCAAGGTGATCTCCCTGAATATGTTCGTGGAGCATGAGACCGACCCTGTTATCTGGCGGGGCCCGGTCATTGCCAACATGGTCAAGCAGTTCTGGACCGATGTGTCTTGGGGCGACGTAGATTACCTGTTTGTGGATATGCCTCCGGGAACCGGCGACGTACCCCTGACGGTGTTCCAGTCTCTGCCCATTGACGGCATCGTGGTGGTCACCTCCCCCCAGGAGCTGGTGTCCATGATCGTTACCAAGGCGGTGAATATGGCCCACATGATGTCCATTCCCGTCCTGGGCCTGGTGGAGAATTACAGCTACTACCAGTGTCCCGACTGCGGCAAGCGCCACGCCATCTTCGGCGAGAGCCGCATTGAAGAGACTGCCGCAAAGCAGCATCTGCCCGTTCTGGCTCAGCTGCCCATCGACCCGGCGCTGGCCGCGGCGGTGGATGCCGGCAAGATCGAGCAGGCCGATCTCCATGATCTGGAGAAGGCGGCGGAAAAGCTGGACGTCTAAGCAAAAATCATAAAGCCACCCCCGGCAGTCGATCGACTGCCGGGGGTGGCTTATTTTAGCGCATAGACAGCGGCGCGGCCGCCGAGGGTTGAAGGGAGCGGACCTCTGGCTGCGGTTTGCGCTTATCCCTGTAAAAGCTTGCTGTACTCCTCCGCGCTGCCTACCCGGCCCACGGCGGACAGAGAGGCGTTTTCAAACCGGAAGATTTCCTGCGCCAGGGCGTGGAGCTGCTCCCGGGTGACGGCGTCATACCCGGCCAGCGCCTCCTCCGCAGTGCGCACCCGGCCGTACAGCAGGCGGCTGGCACCCATCTGGCTCATGCGGGCCTGAACAGACTCCTGGCCAAGCAGCAAGCTGGCCTTGGCCTGCTCTCTTGCCCGGTCCAGCTCCTCTTGGGTGGGGCCGTGGTCGGCATAGTCCAGCACAGTTTGCCGGATGGCATCATAGGCGGCCCGCTCCTGGTCCCGGTTGGCGGCAGTGTAGACCCCTAAAAGTCCGGTGTCCACATGGTCGGCCACATAGGAGTAGACAGAGTAGCACAGTCCCCGCTTCTCCCGTACCTCCTGGAACAGGCGGGAGGAGCAGCCGCCCCCGAAGATGGCGTTCATCAGCTGGATCTGATACCGGCGGGGATCCAGGTAATTGGGGGCGGGAAAGGCCAGCAGCAGGTGGTTCTGCTCAATGGCTTTTCTCTTGGCGGTTACGGCCGGGCGGTAAGCGGCGGGTCTGGTGGTGGGGGCGGGGCCGGCCTCTAACTGGCTGAGCCGGGCGCACAGATCGTCCAGCTGCCGCTGGGTGAAGCTTCCCGCCAGAGAGACGACGATGTTTCCCGGACGATAGTGTTCTTTCTGCCAGGCTTTCAGCCACTGGCCGGTCATGGGGGCCAGGGTGGACGCCTTGCCCAGAATGGGCCGGGCCAAGGGGGAGCCCTTGTATACCACAGCGGCCAGCCGCTCGCTCACCAGATCTTCCGGGGCGTCTTCATACATGCCGATCTCCTCCAGCACTACGCCCCGCTCCATCTCCACATCGGACTGGTCGAAGCGGGAGGAGAACAGCATATCCAGCAGCAGGTCGGCGGCCCGGTCCAGATGCTCGTCCAGACAGCGGGCGTAGAAGCAGGTGTGCTCCTTGGTGGTGTAAGCGTTTACCTGGCCGCCGATGGCGTCCATCTCTCTGGCCAGGTCGCCGGAGGAGCGGCGGCCGGTGCCCTTGAATACCATGTGCTCGATAAAGTGGGCCGCGCCATTTTCTGCCGCCTTTTCGTGGCGGGAACCCACGCCGACAAAAAATCCCAGGGCGGCGGAGCGCACACCGGGGATGGGTAAGGTTAGAATTGTCGCCCCATTGGGCAGAATCGTGGTTTGATACATGGAAGCCTCCAAAATTTTTTAAACCCTCCCACCCACTCTTTTTAGATGAGCGGGGGCTATGCCCCCACACCCCATAGGGCGGCCCGATGAAAGGAACGGGCCAGACAGAAAACCGAATGGAGTCCCACAAAAGTCCGGCGGCAGCGGATTTTTTGGGGAAAGGAGGAGCGGTAGGGGGCGGATATGATCCGCCCGATCACCACGAAATTATAACACCGAACAGGACGCAAGTCCACGGTATGGTCGAAAAAAGGCGAAGAAAACTCAGGGGAGTTCCGGTATAGTGTTCCGGCAGACGGTCAAAAATAGGGGCAGAGGTGATGAGTATGAAACGACCCTGGACAGAGCGGCTGGGGGATTTTGTGCTGGGGCGGGGGTTCTACATCGTTCTGGTGCTATGTGTGGCGGCGATTGGGGTGTCGGGGTATTACCTGATGCACTCGGTCGGCAGTCCGGCGCCGGAGGGCCCCACAAAGCCCGCTGCGGGCACGGCAGTTGTGCCCGCTCCGGACAGCAGTGCCTTTGCCAAGCCCCAGACGGAGAAGCCGCCTGCGGCCGCGCCGTCCGCAAAGCCTGCGCCTAAGCCTGTGCCGGCCGCTCCGGAGCAGAGCGCCGACCAGAAGGGCAAGGGGGAAGTCCCCTCGCCAAAGCCGGCCCCTGCGGCCTATACATGGCCGGTAAAGGGGGAGGTGCTGCGCCCCTTCAGCGTGGAGACCCTGAGCTATGACAGGACTATGGGGGACTGGCGCGTCCACGCGGGGCTGGATATCTCCGCCGTAGAGGGCACTCTGGTGTCTGCCATGCGTGGGGGCGCGGTACACGATGTATACGAGGATGACATGATGGGGACCACGGTGGTCCTGGACCACGGGGACGGCATGGTCAGTGCGTACAGCGGGCTGGCCGCCAAGCCGCCGGTAGCGGTGGGCGACACGGTGGACACGGGCAGCACCATCGGCTCGGTGGGGGCCTCCCCCATGGGGGAGAGCGCCCTGACGCCCCACGTCCATGTCTCCCTCACCGTGGACGGTGTGGACCGGGACCCCATGGACTATCTGCCGCCGAAGTAAGTGTGCTGCAACTCCGGTTCCGGTAGGAGTCGGGAAGAGAAGAGAAGAGGGGAAGAGCGCCGCCCGGGTGGGCGGCGCTCAGGCTGTCGAAAAGTCCTTCCGCCCAAAGGATTCGGAGGGAAGGATAGTTGGAAAGGGAACCGTCAGGGTTCCCTTTCCTTAAAATCAACAACATTTTAACTGGGTTAAAATGTTTGCAGCTTGTCAAAAAAGTGGTAAAACCACTTTTTTGACAAGCTGAGCGCCGCCCGGTTGGGCGGCGCTTTGTCGTGGTTTGGGGTGAAAGAGTCATTGATAGGAAGAGCGGTCTTCTCCTCTCCGCTGGGTCCAGACGGAGCACAGCAGGGCGCCTAACAGTAAGATATTGCCGCAGAAGTAGAGCCATACCAGCAGGATGATCAGCGAGGCCAGAGAGCCGTACACCAGAGCGTATCGCGAGGACATCCCGATGAACCAGGAGAACACGGCCGAGCAGCCAACCATGGCCAGGGCGGTAACGGCGGAAAAGCCCCACAGGCCCCGGCGGGAGACCCGATCCCTGGGAATACCCAGGCGGTAGACGGCCGCCACCAGCAGCAGAACCACGCAGAACAGCAGCAGATATTTGGACCACTTCCACAGGTGAGACAACAGGCGCAGAGGGATGAGGGCAACCAGCTGCCGGGGCAGAAGCTCCTCCAGCATGTGGAAGAACCAGTCGCCGGTGAGAACCACAATGACAGACAGGTATATGGTGGGCAAAAACAGGGCGGACAGGATAAAGCTGAGGATGGTCCGCCGCAAACTGTCTCTGGCAGGGGCCTGAAACAGGTCGTCCATGGTCTGAAGCAGGGTGCGCAGACCGGCGGAGGCACACATCAGGATGGTGAACACACAGGCCAGAAACAGAGTGGGGGACTGGGTGTGGGCGGCGTAGGACAAATAGTCCGTGATGGTGTCCAGGGCGGCGGCGGGGAGGAACTGCTCCAGGCCGAGGAGGATCTGTTCCAAACTGAGATGGAGGGATCCGATCAGGGAATTGGCACACATGAGCAGGGGAAACAGGGTGAGCACTAAGAAGTAGGACAGGGCGGCGGCGGAGCGGGCCACCCCATAGCGGCCGTAGGAGTCCGCCATGCGCAGGCCCAGGTCTACGGGGGGCAGCGCCAGCAGGCGGCGAAGCATAGGGATCACTCCTTTCCGGGTTGTTCTTGTCTGGACAAACGACCCCTTCATTCCCGATATCGTTTCATTCAACTGAAAACGGTCATTCCGAGGCAGTGACCGATGTCGCTGCCGAGGGAATCCGTATCCCAAAGGTTTAGAAAACGGATTGCCGCGCCAGTTTGCGAACTGGCTCGCAATGACAAAATCTTAACCGGGAAGAATCAGGAAGATAGAAAAAAGCCGTCTGACCTATCAGACGGCTTTTACTCTGTTTGCGTGCATCAGGCCAGCTTGTTCAGCTTGATGGTCATGCTGCTCTTTTTGTTGGCGGCATTGTTCTTGTGAAGCAGACCCTTAGCAGCGGCCTGATCCATAGCCTTGACAGCCACCTTGTAAGCGATATCGGCCTCGCTGCGGTTGCCTTCCGCCACCGCGGCGTCAAACTTCTTAATTTGGGTCTTCAGCGCGGACTTAGCGGCCTTGTTCTGCATGGCCTTGGCCTGAGCGACCAGCACACGCTTCTTGGCAGACTTGATATTCGGCAAACCAAACACCTCCTCCGATGTTACATCGTAAAATAAGCACAATAGTACTGTGCAGATATGAATTGTAGCATGACCGCGAAAAAAAATCAACTATTTTTTTCAAGAAATTAAAAGAAATTGAATGGAACGGGCGCTGGCGCAAAAAATAGGAAGCGGAAGAAGGGAAACTACAAGATATAGTGCGGGATACAGAGAGGAGCGGCAGGGTGAATTCCATGATTCGAACGGATCTGGCCCTGGAGGCCAGACAGCTGTGGCAGGAAAGTGCAGGACGGACCACCAAACTGGAGGGCGTGCGCGCCCGGGAGGGGGAGCGGTTTGGCCTTCCGGTGACTGTGGTAGAGGTGCTGGACGAGCGGGGGGAGCAGGCCCTGCACAAGGCCAAAGGGACCTATGTGACGGTAGAGCTGGAGGGGCTGGCCCGGCGGGAGAAGGATGTGTTCTCCCGGTCAGCCCGGGCGGTGGCGGAGCAGTTGACCGAGCTGATAGGGGAGCTGCCTCCGGCGGCCTGCGTACTGGCAGTGGGCCTGGGCAACCGGGCGATCACGCCGGACCGGATCGGCCCCGGCGTATATGACCACCTGTTGGTGACCCGGCATCTGGTGGAACAGCTGCCCGGGCAGTTTCAGGGGTTTCGCCCTGTGGCCGCTCTGGCGCCCGGGGTGCTGGGGACCACGGGGATGGAGAGCGGAGAGACGGTGAAGGCGGTGTGCGATGCCCTGCATCCGGCCCTGGTGATTGCGGCGGATGCCCTGGTCTGCGGGGGGACGGACCGCCTGTGCAGGACGGTGCAGCTGACAGACGCAGGCATCGCCCCGGGCTCCGGAGTGGGCAACCGGCGCTGGGCGCTAAACCGAGAAAATTTGGGGGTTCCGGTCATTGCCATAGGCGCTCCCACCGTTATGGACGGGGCTGCCCTGACGGCCGGCTTAAAGGATGAAGCATCGTCCCGGGCCGGGCGGGAGCTGCTGGTGACGCCCAGGGACATTGACAGCCGGGCGGCGGATCTGGCAAAGGTGATCGGATATGGAATCAATCTGGCCCTTCAGCCCGGGCTGGAGTTGGAAGAGCTGGAGCTGCTGCTCAGCTGAGGGAATATCTCCCGGCGTACCGGGACAAAATAGAACCGAGGACGTCTTCTGCCGCGGGAGAGGACAAAACGATGAGAGAGGATGTGGGGACCATGGTAAAGGGGAGCACCCGACAGGTCATTTTGGTGAAGTCACCGGACCCGAAGCTGTTTGAGGAGGCCATCTTTCTGGTGCGGGAGGAGGCGATCCAGCGGGAGGGCGTTACGGCGGACCAGGTGATCCGGCAAGCGCAGCAGGCCGCTGACAGCTATCTGAAAGGGCATCGCCGTCTGGAGAAGGAGGCCGGCGGGTGGCCCGGTCCTCTGTGGGGCGTGCTGGGCGCCGTGGCCGCCAGCGCCCTGTGGTGTCTATGGCTGCTGGTGCTGTAACCCGCGGGAGAACAGGAACGCGGCAGAGACCGTAAGGGACAGTCTCTGCCGCGGCTGCACTTCTTTGTCAGGTGGTGCTTTGACGGACCGACAAACCGGGATGGTACAGCATATCATTTTGATTGCGCAAAATGGTACGCCTGTTCAATCCAGCCGAACAGGTCTTTGTCCAGATCGGAAGGGCGGCTGATCACAAAATGTGTTGTCCACCGTCCGGGATACGGCTCGGTTTTTGCCGCCACCCGGTCGGATTCCAGCGGAGCGGGCAGGCCCAATGTAAGTACAAAATAGTCCTGGGGCAGCTCGGCTTTCTTTGTCACCTTCAAGAAAGAGACGCAGGCATAGAGATGCCGATTGTAAAATGAGATTTGGGATTTTTGCACTTTGATCCGGCTTTCGGGAAATCTGGAAAGCAATTTTTCCAGAAAACACGCATACAGCGGATAGACCCCCTGGCGCCGGCCAAAGAAAAGCAGGGTGTCCTGCATCGTTGCATCCATGTTGTTTACCTCCGCAAACCGCAATTTTCTGAAGCATTTTTACCTAATTTATTTGCAAAATGTTTTTTATCCATTTCAGGGTTATTTCTATTACATCATTTGCTTTAGAGGCATTAGGTATTAGAACATTAAAAGTGTGATTAGAATTTGGCACAATCACAACCTT
>Ga0129311_1000739_pt1 | contig 26374 bp, 20 predicted proteins | sample Go1ome_FD_94435 | JGI IMG/M metagenome (GOLD analysis project Ga0129311, IMG submission 94435) | Western lowland gorrila individual fecal microbial communities from Wisconsin, USA - Go1022B metagenome | ecosystem: Host-associated > Mammals > Digestive system > Large intestine > Fecal | place... | reverse complement strand
GTAAAGAATCAGATAGTTGAGCAGCAGATATGCAGCCCAGAAGATGACCTTATCCCAGCCCTCTCCCACGATTCGGCAAAGCCCTCCGCAGAAGAAGTTGACAGTGTACTTAAGGTCGAAAATCTTAGGCAGCATAAAGATGGCTATGGAGTTCATACCTACCACCTTTAGAGGGAAAGCCCATTTCTGATATCCCTTTACATCTATTATCCAGTAGAATAGCGAGAGCATAGCTACGGAGTATCCTCCCACCACGAGGGTAAAGGTGCTGCTCCACAACTTTTTGTTAAGCGGAATCCAGTGCGATCCTATAAGCCCCACCACTATCAGCAAGGCAGCGGCTCCCAGCATATATAGAGTCTTGGCGTTACCGCTTTTCTTATTGTTTCTTATAAATTCTCCCGCGAAATTACCGAGCATCGCAGTTACCACTGCCGGGAAAGTGCTAAGCAGGCCTTCCGGGTCGTAGACGCCTTCTTTATAGATCCTTCCAGGGAAGAGCATACGGTCGACATAGGCAGCTATGCTACCTTCGAGGCTATGCGGAGAAGTCCCTGCAGGAGCGTCTGGCGCCACTATGAAACTGATGGCCCCGTAGGCGATTAAGATAAAGGCTGCGATGATTATCCTGCCTCGCGGCTTGAAGTTCATATAGATGATGGAGGCCAACATTCCCGCCACGCCTATACGCTCCAGCACGCTGAAAAACCTGTGCGGCCCGCTTTGTAACTTAAGCAGCCCATTGCAGATCATTCCGAGGAGCACTAAGATGGCCGCTCTCTTGAATACCTTCAAGTATATCTGGCCCTTGGTCCTGCCGATGCTTACCTGCTTCGCGTAGGAATAGGGGAACGACACTCCCGCTATGAAAATGAACAGCGGGAATATGGTGTCGTGATGTGTGAGTCCGTCCCAGGCCACGTGGTGCATCTGAGTCTCCAGCCAGCACGACTCTCCGCCCGGAAACAGGCAGCAAATCGCCCGGATAAGATAGGCAAGACCTGCTATGAATAGCATATCGAAGCCTCTCAGCGCGTCAAGAGACGCGAGACGTCCGTTTGGCTGTAGATTATTCATTTCTCAAATCAGCATTGTATTTTTTCCAGATACTCTTCACTACTTTTATTTCGTCTCCGCTCTTTTCGGTAGGGAAACATTCCGTGTCGAATATCCAATTCCATTCGTATTCCTTACACTTGCGGGCGAAGGCGTCCTGCTCGAACTCTCCCCAGTTTTCAAGCACGTCCTCGAAGAAAAGGGCCCACCTGTGTCTATAGTATCCGTTCATCATTCCGGACCACTGCTTGCAGGCATAGTCGAAGAGCTTGCAGTCCTGGTTACCCCAAGTTCCCAGCAGGTTACGCGCATTCTGCTCGTAGAGCCTAGCTTCTTCCTCGGTCGTGCCCATAGCCTTGGCGCTTTCGAGCCATCTTCCCAGCAGCAATTCCTCTCTGGTCGCGAGCAACTTGTCCATATCGGCGATGAGTGTGTCGAAGGCTTTAGAATTGGCCTTAAAGGCCTCCAAATCCCCATTCCGGTAGTCGGCTGCGAACCTCTGCTGAATCACGGACGCGTAGTCGGCGAGCACCTGGCGGGTTATGTCCACCAAATCGTAGCGGTATCCGTCGCTATGCGAAAGGGCATCGGCGCAGGAATAAAGTTTCTCCCAAGCCTTTACGAGGTCTATGCGCTCGTAGCATTTGTTAGTGTTCGTGCAGCCCTTCGGGTTCTCCTTAAAGGTAGGACGTCCCGAGATAATCGACTCGTGTCCACCATTGTTCACGTCGTTCTCGAAGGCAGTAGCGAAGATGATTTTCCACGCTTCCACAGCCTCAGGCACGAGCTTGCCATAGCGATTAGTGGTGTAACTCTCTATGAATGAATCTATGTTGATAGGCTTGCCCTCGTTCCAGACATTTTCCAGCATCAGTGCATAGATGATAGGAGTATGGCCAATCCCTTCGGGAGTGAGGCCTATGCCGCTCATCTTGCCGGATGACGGGTCTGCCAATGCCGCTGCCGGGTCGTTCGCTACCGAGGTGGCGTTTCCAGAGAGGGTGATGTTCTGTCCGAAATTGTGCAGCATGCACCACAGCCAAGGCTTGCCGTAATAGGCATTAGTGCGGCTCCAGACAGGGAACCTTTCGCTCCAGAGGTCGAGGATGAGCATCTTGTCGTCCGGAACAGCGGACAGAAGTGCCTCTATCTGAGGGTCGTGCCAGAATCTGCGTTCGTGATAGAACATCCATCCCTGCATTACCCACACTGCTTCCGTATCTACTTCCGACATGGCATGGTAGACTTTCGCGCTCACACCGCTGAGATATGCCGGGTCGCTGGTAGGCGGCTCGTTCTCGTTAAAGGTGTCGGCAGTGTAGAAATGGTTAGTGCCGTAAATCTCGGTTTGTGTCTCCAAGAAGAGCTTGCCTATGGTAGAGAACATCTCTTCCGAAGGGTCCAGAACGAAAGTCTGCGGGAAGTTAACCCATTTGGTGTTCTTGAACTTGATGTTCGGGTATTTTTCCACAAGCGCAGGCGGAACGTGTCCGGTGAAGGAAGGCAGGATAGGAGTCATACCTAAAGACCTTTCCTGGTAGAGAATCTTCTTCTGCAACTCTTCGTGCTTTTCCATAAAGCTCTGTGGAAGCGGGCCACCCCAACCATCCAGATTACCCATCCAGAACCAGTTGAAATAGGCAGGGCCGCTGAAGAATGTTTCCAAGTCCTTGTCCGTCAGGCCAAGCTTATGGTAAACCCTGCGCCAGATGGAGTTCTGTCCCGTGACGGCGAGGGGCATATTGATGCCGTTAAGTGCCATCCAGTCGATTTCCTGCTGCCATCTATCGAAGTCCCACCAGCTCATACTGTAGTTAAACGTACAATAGTTCAGGTAGTAGCGGTATTTGAAAGGTGAGTGGCGGGTAGTGGTCTGCTTCGGAAGAGGAAATTTCCTCGGGAGCACGGTATTCTTACCGCACCACGTGTAGTGCCATCCGCATTCGTTCTTGAGATAAGCGTTTAGGGCGCTTGCTACGGCTACGCCTGTTCCTCCGCAGAGAAGGACCTTTCCGTCGAGAGTGCCATAGGTGAATGACTTGTCATCGTCGCCTTCGAGTCGTATTTCGAATTCGTCGGCGCGACCTTCGGTCACTCTGTTAATAAGAGCTTTTACTGCACGGAGTTGTTCGTGCGCAGTAAAAGTGCTCTGAGGCGATTTCACGAGGAACTCTGCCATCGCGATAGGGTCATCGAAGGCCTCGACCTTTCTTTCATAGCGAGACTGAATCCATTCTTCTTCCCACGCATCGGTTTCCTGAGCCGAGGTGCTGAAGAATTTCTCCAGACGCGGAATGTAATAGTCTGAGATAAGACCTGACCATAGACGCGCAGCATAGTCTTCCTGCCAGCCTCCCCAAGTGGTTATGAGACGCTTAGCATTAGATTCATAGTGGTCGGCAGTCTGTTTGTCGCCGGCGGCGCTGCGCGCGCTTTCTATCCATCTGTCCAGTCTATGGTTCGGGTGTGAAGCGAGCAGCCTGTCCACATTTTTAAGTATGGCGAAGGTCTCGTGAAGTTCGTCCGAAGCCACGCTTTCCCGGCCTGCCTGATGAGCCTCGAGGGCGCGAGCGTAATGCTTGTCGGCGTCGGCGCTGAGCGAAAATGCTGCGAATTCTATGATGTCGTTTCTGTAAAGTTCCGAAGAGCTGCATTCAGGGGCACATTCGAGCATAAGCAGGAGTGCTTCCTTGAATTCCTCGCCTATGTTATGGCGGCTTACCCTACGCGTGTCAGGAACTACTGTCTGCCAGAGGAAGCGAGGGTAGGAGTATAGGTTGCTCCACACGCTTTCGCGAAGAAGGCTCATAGCCTTAAGCAGACGTGCATCGTCGGAGCCGTACCTGGCCAAGCAGTAAGACCTGCACCATTCGTCCAAGTTGACCTCTTCGCTGCTCCAGCCCATATCTGAAAGCAATTCGTAGACTATCTCGTTATTCTCCAGTCCTTCAGGAGCGGAGCCGAAACCTACGAGATTGCCTTTATTTTCGTTATGTAGTGCCTCGGCGCTTGAACTTGCGTACATCTGAAGGTCTCCTGTCGGGAGCACCTTTCCTCCGAAGTTAGGCACGTAGCTGAATATCCACTTCTTTCCGTGGAATCCGTTCTGTACCTTCCAAGTCTGTTCCGTATTCCAGACCCACTTCGGATAGTCGTTACCGAGGTCGATAATTATCATCTTGTCGTCCGGGACCTCCGAAAGAAGAGCCTTGAGGCTTTCCGGATCCCAGAAATCGTGTTGATAACCGAAAGTCCATCCTTGTGTAACCCACACTGCGTCAGGGTTTCCCGCCGCGATGGAAGAGTAGATGGCCTTACCGTATTCGGAAAGTATTCTGTGCTTTCCTTCGATGTCATCTTTATCTACGGGCAGTCTCATCTCGTTGAAGCTGTCCGAGAGGTAAAAGTCGGCTTTTCCGAATTCCTTTTCCCACTCCTCTACGAAGAGTTTTCCTATTTCCTGGAAGTAAGGAGAATCAGGGGAAAGGACGCAGGCATTGTCTTCGGCAGGGAATCCTCCCCAAGTGAGAAGGGTCGCAGCGGCATCCGGATGAGCCTTAAGGAATGCCGGCGGCACGAAGCCTGCGAAGGCAGGAGCTATAGGCTGCATACCCATAGCGCGCATTTTCTTTAAAATCTTGTGCTGCAGTTTGATTTGGCTCTTATGCCAATTGGCATCAAGCGGGCCGTCGAAATGATTCAGGTTGCCCATTCTGTGCCACGGGAGATGCGCCGGTCCGGTGAAGAATTCGTTGATTTCCTCGTCGGACAGTCCCATCTTAAGCCATACGCGTCTGGCGATGGCTTCGCTGGCCACACTCGCAAGCGGCATATTTACGCCGTGGAGTATCATCCAGTCTATTTCTTCCGACCAGCGGTCCCAGTCCCAGTAAGGGGCCGTGTATCCGAAGGTACATACGTTCAAGAAATACCGGTACTCGTACGGGCAGCTCTGCTCTTCTTGATAGTCAGGCCAACTTGAGGGCAAATCCATTCGTTTGCCGCTCCAGCAGATCATAGAATGACAGGCCTCGCGCAGGTAACGGTCAAATGCATAGCCCATAGCGCTGGCGCTGCTGGCCTTGATCGTTAGATGTCCGTTTTGCGCATCGATGCTATAACAATCCAGCCCATTCTGTTGGGGGATTTCCACGAGCGTGATTTCGGATGTTCTGCCTGTCTGTCTTTTGATAAGACCCTGGACCTCGTCGGTCCAGGGCTTTTCACAACAGGAAGCCAGTAACAATATGCTCGAAAGTAGTATTATAAGGCTCCTTTTCATATTTTTATTCAGCAAGACACTGTACTCTTACGTCGAAATAGTTAGGCTTAAGGAAATTATTGTGTGCCTTCTCGCGGTCGAGGCAGGTAAATCCGTTCTCGGCAGTAACTACTGCTTGTGAATCGTCGAACAACTGAACTACCTGAAGAATACCATAGTAGTACTCGAACTTGTCGTCAGCGACCTTAACCTTGCTACGCATTACTACATAGTCACCGGCCTTGAAGTTCTCAGCCATATCTTTCTTTGCTGAATCTCCACCGTCGGTGTAGCGACGAAGGTATGTCTTGTTAGGAAGCGATGTAGGTTCCTGCTCAACTCCGAGAGTAGCGCTATCCATAACCTGCTGGATCTTTGAAAGGTTGTAAACACCCTTAACGCGATCGAGCTCAGTTACGCACTGGCTAGGAATGTTGATGAAGAGTGAGTCTACGAACTTGAATGTCTTCTCGTCGTATTCCTTTGACCAAGAACCGCGGATGATGGTCATACCGAAATCGTCGATGTTCTCGTCCTTAATCATGTGATTTTCCACCTCGTAGATGTCGCACTGTCTTCCGGTAGTACCGCCACCCAGGGATGAAGCCTTGCATCCTGAGAACATAAACCCTCTCTGGCTACCGATGTATTTTCTGTTAGCGGTGTTCTGGAGAACGTTTGCCCAGCAGAAGCTGAGTTTCTCACCGTCGCGCTCGCGAGCCTCGGTAAGGTTTAGCACGTGCTTAACCTCGTCACCGACCTTTACGCCGAGCATAGAGAAGAATGAAGGAGTCTCTGAACCTTTGCCTGTGAATTCTACAGGGAAGAGATCAGGAGTGTTCACGTGGTTCTGAACGATAGAGTCGGCCTGCATGCAGAGGGCGTCGTTAGCGTAGAAACCGATTTTTCTTTCAGGAGCCTTGATGGCTTCGATAGGGAAAGAGAAGTCCTTAGACTTGTCACCTGCGCTGAGAGTAACCTTAACCTCTACGGCATCGCGTGAGTCGATGAATACCAAACCTGAGATCTTGTCGCCTTCGATCTTGAGTTCCTGCTCAGAACCTGCGTTCTCGGCATCCTTAACTGTCATGGCGATAGCCTTTTCGATGGCAAGTGAAGAAACAACTGTTCCTTCCATTTCTACAGGCTGTCCGTAAACTACGGTGCCAATAGGGTTAGCAAGAGTGAAGTCTGCATCCAGAACCTTCTTTGCATCTTCGTTTTTGTCACAAGCTGTGATGGCGAAAGCTGCAGCAGCTGCGAGAATAAATAATGATTTTTTCATAACAATTTTGAGTATTTAGTGATTAATTAATGTAAAACAATAGTCGATTTGACAGGAAAATGGTCTGAAAGACCCGGATAGCGGGTGATTCTCTCAGTTTCCAGCAACTCAGCATCCTGAATAGGACGAGCATAGATGTAGTCTATCTTTATGCTCGGCTTCACGGTGCTATAAGTGAATTCGCGGTTAGTGCAGTCCAGCCACTTCTCGCGCAGCTTGCCCATCTCTGGAGAATCAGGCTTGGCATTCATGTCTCCGGCCAATATTACCGGGTAAGGGTTTTTCTTCATAAGTTTGTTTATGAAGTTAACCTGCTCGATTCTAATTTCTTCCGATGACACCTCCAAGTGAGTGCTTGCGATGGTTATGATTTTTCCCGTCGGCAACTCGATGTCAGCAATGAGAATGCTTCTCTGCTCGGCCTTGCCCTTATTAGGGAGAAGGACGCGCTCGGAGCGAATGATAGGGTAGCGGCTCAGTAGGCCGATCCCGTAGTAGCCTTTCTTGTAGTTGATGGATTTGCCGTAGAGTCCGAACATCCCGGTGCTCTGCGCCAGAACATTCACGAACTTCACTCCATTCTGCTTAGGTGCACGTTCGCGGTAGGTAGCCCAGTCACATTCCTGGAGCATTACCACGTCCGGTGCTTCCGCTGCGATGGCCTCCCCGATTTCCTCCATAGATGCCAATTCTCCGAAACGGAGGTTATATGACATTACCTTCAGAGTGTCCTGGGCTCCGGCATACAAACAGCAAAAGAGAGCGATGGTAGTAATAATGATTCTTTTCACTTTTTAATATAATTTTTCAAATAATATCTTTACGTATTCTATTCCGTCGTAGGACTGTTTTTCAAATCCGCGGTTTACATAGCCCGGCTGCAGAAGCGTGTAGAAGGTCTTCCCGTTCAGGGTAGTGTAGTCGAAACGCATACTCAGGGCCTTGCCCTCGGCAAATTCCTTCAGTGCCTTAGGGTCGCCGTCGCAGTATCCGTAGACTACTGCATCGCCGTACATTGCGCTCTTCTTCGAGTTTACTACCGATGCCAATTGCTCTTTCGAAGTGCAAGTGACATTGTAGAAAATGATGCTTACGGCGGTGTTAAGGGCAGTGAGGATGGTAGGTCCTCCGAAAGGAGTGCCGTCACATTCTCCATCGAATCCGCTTATGACATAGCGAGTCAGGAATCCTGTTCCCAGATTACCCGAAAACGAAGTGGCTCCTTTCTGAAGGAAGAATGGAAAACTCTTCGCCGCCATGGCAGCCTCGACTATCTCGGTCTGTTCTCCAGGAGTGTATTTCACGTTGTCGAAGACATAGACCATTGGCCTCTTTCCGCTTGCTCCTAAAATGTGGCTGGCGGTTTTAGAAGATGCGGGCATGGCGCTGAAATACTCCACTGCAAATGTGTTCGACGACACCACGTTCTCCGGAGCCTGAGGAATTACGAATTCATCCGGCTTCGGCTTTTCCGGTTCCGGCTGAGGCTTATCGGTCTTGCCGCATGCTCCAACCAGGGAAAGCATCATTAAAAGTGTTATGTATCTATTCTTCATACTTTACGTCCGCTACTATGAAACAATGGTCCGAAAGTTTCGGCAGGGCCAGTATCTTATAGGATGAGCAGCTCCATTTGCCCTTAGGGAAGCCCATGACATAGTCAAGCTGCTTGGCCGGTTTCTCCGAAGGAATGGTATATCCGCTTCCTGCGCCTATCTCCTGCCACTTGATTTTAGCATAGTCGATAGGACCGCTTTCCGGAGTGCTGTTGAAATCGCCTATGAGCAGTGTCGGAGTCTCCTTGTCTTCGAAAATCTTGGCATTTACCAGCGCGATGTTCTGTGTGGTGATGTCGGCCGATTCGAGTGCCAAGTGAGTAGAGGCTACGCGAATTTTCTTTCCGTTAGGAAGCATTACGTACACCCATCCGGTAGCGCGGTCCTCGCGCGTCCCTTTGATGACCGCCAATTGCTTTTGAACCTTATAGAAAGGGTATTTGCTGAGAATCGCCACTCCGAAGCCGCCTCCCTGATAGGAAATGGACTGACAGAAGTATGGAAACATTCCGGTCAGCTGGGCGAGTTCTCCCAGAAAGTCTTGTCCTCCGTTTCTCCTCGTGTAGTGGTCGACTTCCTGAAGGCAAACGAAATCCGGACGCTGCTCGTTTATGACGTCAGCGTAAGGCTGGGCTTTATGTGAAGCTCTTTCTCCGCCTTCCCTTATGTTCATACTCATCACCCTGACCTCCTGCGCGTTAAGCGAGAAGGCCAAGGAAATGAGACATATTATCGTCAGTATTCTTTTCATTTTAATTCCAGCCAGGGTTCTGAGGCTTGAGGTTTGGATTCAACTGCATCTGTGCAAATGGGATAGGGAAGAGGTAGTTCTTCTTCGGGTCGAATTTGCGTCCTTCCTCTATGAGAAGGTAGGATTCGCCGTTCACTGTCTTCCAAGTGAGAGTGTTCAGCTGCACGCGGGTGCGGGACTGGTCTATCCAGCGCTTGTTTACACCGAGCAGGTCTTGGCCGAACACTTCGCCCATCTTCCAGCGCTTGAGGTCGAATGGACGCATACCCTCGAAGAAGAGCTCGACTTTTCTCTCGCGTCTGATTTCGGAGAGCATGTCCGAGCCTGTAGGGATATTGGCAAATGTAAGGTGTACCATTCCCACTCTGTCGCGAAGCAGGTTGATGCTCTTGTCGAGGTCTTCCTGTGTAAGGTCACCCTTCATGAAGTGTGCTTCGGCATAGTTGAGAAGCACTTCGCCGAGTCTGAACATCACGATGTCGTTATCGTCGTGTCCTACATAGTAGGAAGTGGAAATCTCGGCATATTTGCGTGTGTAGTAGCCTGAGTAGGTCATACATCCGTCCTTCGAGTTGTCGAACTTAGGATAGGTGAAGATGCTCTTGTCCGTGCTGAGAAGGTCTCCGCTGTTGCCTGCGTTCCATTTCGTGCCAGGAGACATGATGGACTGCTTCATACGTGGGTCTCTGTTCTCGAACACTTCCTCGTAGGAGTTACAGGTCTTAGGGTCCCAGATGGTACCGTCGGTCTTCAGGTAAGACTCTATCATACTGTTTGTAGGCACCCATCTGGCGTAGTCGTTGTCTACCCATACCTCTCCCGTCAGGTTGTGCGAGGTGCGAGCGGATTGGCCCAAATCGTAGTTGAATACCTGAGCGAGGAGGACCTCCTTATTGTCGGCGTTTCTGGAAGCGCGTCCGGTGTAGTTGAAGAGGTTGAAATAGTCTTCGTCCGGATGGCCCGTAGAGTAGAGCTTGTGATATGGACTGCCCATCACCTTCTCGGCTGTCCTGATGGCATCGTCCCACATTTCGTTACAAAGATAGATGCGGGAGAGAAGCGCGTAGGCTGCAGCCTGTGACACGTGTCCGAATTCGGCAGATGCCGCAGGAATATACTCAGGAAGTGCACCGAGGTGGTCTTCCAAATCTTTAGTGATGTTCTTTATGATCTCGGCCTTAGGGTCTCTCCCTCTGAATACGTCAGGAGATTCGATGTTCAATTCGCTTGTGATGTAAGGAACGTCTCCCCAGAATTCGGTGAGTATCCAGTAGTTGAATGCCCTGTAGAAATAGGCTTCGGCTGCGAACCTTTCGAGAACTTCGGGTTTCACGGATTTGGCGCGAGTGTAGTTGTTCAGGAAGTAGTTCGTACGGCCTATGCAATAGTAGGCGTTCTTCCAAGCGCTGTTAAGCTGTGGAATATCGGTAGCGAGGTTACCTCCGCCGATGGTTCTCCACGCTGTAGTAACGGCCCACGGGTTACAGTCTGCCTGAATCTCTGTCTTGTTCAGCCAGTCCTTTCCCATAAATGAGCTCGTGAACGAGTAAGCTACGCTTCTTACGTGAGATTCCGTCTGCCAGAAGTTGGCGTCTGTGAGTGTATCCTCCGGCATCCTGTCCAGGAATTCGTCGTTACAGGATACTAATGCAGTGAGAGCTGCTATGATTGCTATATATTTTTTCATCGTCTGTTACTTAAAGAGAATGTCGATACCGAATACTACAGTCTTGATCTGAGGATAGTATCCTCCCTTCGAAACAGGGGTCTCAGGATCGTAAGACTTGAAAAATTTAGTGAATGTCAAGAGGTTGTCGCCTGATACATAGATTCTTGCCTTTTCCATTCTAATCTTCGATGCCATTCTTTTAGGAAGAGTGTATCCTAACTGGACGTTCTTGAGTCTCAGGTAAGATGCATCTTCGAGCCAGAATGTAGAGAATGTGTTCTGGTTGAATCCTGTGTTATAGGTAAGGCGAGGGTAGGATGCATTCGGATTAGGATTGCTTACGATGTTGAATCTTTCCAAATGACATTTTTGCGGATAGGCAGCCATATCCTGAAGGGCGTGTCTTGCAGTTCCCGATAGGTAACCGTCGCATTTGCCTACGCCCTGGAGTACGAAGCTGAAGTCTATTCCCTTGTAGCCCAATTCTCCCTTGAAGCTGTAGGTATATCTAGGAATGTTGCTTCCTATGACGGTCTTGTCGTATTCAGGAGAGATACGTCCGTCCGGCTTGCCCTCAGGTCCGTCGAGGTCCTTGTATTTGATGTCACCCGGCTGGTATGTGTTTCCGACTACTACAGGTATCTTAGGAAGGTTGTAGTTATTGTGCTCAGGGTCGTTGATCTTGAAGTCGTTTCCGACCATAAGTCCGTCGGCGATGTAGCCGTAGAATGCGTCGATAGGGTAGCCTACTTGGCGTATCTGGTTGCCGCTGAGGTCAGGAGCGTTGCCGCCGAGGCTGGTGATCTTGTTCTGGACGTCGGAAAGATTGGCCGATAAGCCATAGAAGAAGTCACCGACCTGGTCTTTCCAGTGGATGTCGATTTCCCAACCCTTGTTGTTTACGGTTCCGGCGTTCTGCTCCGATGGTTTCGCACCGATCTGTGCAGGATAGTTGAGCTGAAGGAGGATGCCTTCGGTATCCTTTGTGTACCAGTCGAATGTGAATCCGAGCCTGTTCTGAAGCATCATCAAGTCGAAGCCGAAGTCAAGCATCGTGATGGTCTCCCAGGAAAGGTTAGGATTGGCCAGTCTGGACTGAACATAAGCGGTGGTAGGGTTAGCTCCGATGAGGGAGATGTTGTTATCGCGGCTGTCGAGAGCGTTGAGAACCGAGAGGTAAGGGTAGTTCGACGAACCTACGTACTGGTTACCGAGCTTACCCCAAGATGCTCTGATCTTAAGGTTGTCGATATAGGCTCTGGTAGGCGCCATCCACTCTTCTTCCGAGATTCTCCAAGCGCCGGAGAACGATGGGAAGAGGCCTCCTCTGTGGTCCTTGTGGAAACGTGAGGAGAGGTCGTAGCGAAGGTTCACCTCCAGAAGGTATCTTTCGTCGTAGTTATATGAAAGACGTCCGAATCCTGAGCGGATGGCCCAGCTGGCGTAGTTCGCGCCGTTACTCATAGTGGATGCGTCTCCGAGGTTCAGCGTAGGGTTGTGCTCCGTGAGCAGGTTATTACGGCTGGCTTCGAATTTATGATATTCGCTCCATTCCTGAGACATACCGGCTACACCTGCGAAGTTATGCTTTCCGAGGCTGAAGTCGAAGTTAGTCTGAAGGATGAGTGACTGCTGAAGGTCGCGGATGTCTCTGTTCGTAAGAGAGTTAGGGCTCTGCGCGATGTGTGTGGAACCATCTTCCGGGTTAGTGAAGGTGATGGTCTTTCTAAGCACGTCCACGAATCCGTTTCGCGAGTTGACGTTATAGGTTCCCGTTATGTTCCAGCCCTTTAGAATGTCTACCTTTACTGTGTTATGCAGGTTTATGGTTTCGTTAAGGGTGTTGATATGACCTCCGTCTACGAGTGTGGCTACAGGGTTAGTGTTACCTCCGCCGTATGCCCAGCTGCCGTCGGTGTAGCGTATAGGAGCGTTCGGAGCGATTCGCATAGCCGTGTAGATGGCACCACCGCCGCTTGACAGGGAATTCACAGGGGAGTTTACGTTACTGTTAACGTAGCTCACGTTAGTCGTGAAGTTCACGCGGTCGAGAATGGTGGTGTTCAACTTGATACGGAAGTTATGTCTCTTTTCGCCGGTGGTCGAGCCTACGGTAAGACCTTCCTGGTCGAAGTAGCGGTAAGTGGCCATATAGCCGAGCTTGCCGGCCTTTCCGTTAATGCCAAGCGAGATGTTAGCCTGAGGAGCAGTCTTTCTCATTACTGCGTTAACCCAGTCAGTATTAGCGAAGTAGTTAGGTGCCGAGCCTGTCCTGACTTTCTCGAAGTCGGCTTCTGTCCAAGCTGCAGGAGTACCTACGTTCTGGCGGGCCTCGTTATCCAAGGTCATAAATTCGATGGCGTCGCACATCTCCGGAAGACAGGTAGGTGACTGAATGCCATAGTAGGCGCCGAAGCTTATGGTCGGCTCCTGCGCTGCTGCCTTCGAAAGGGATTTGGTGGTGATGAGAAGCACGCCGTTAGCTGCGCGGGCTCCGTAGATGGCCGATGAAGCTGCATCCTTTAGAACTGACATGGACTCGATGTCGTCCGGGTTCAGCGTTGAGAGATCGCCCTCTACACCATCGATGAGGATTAGAGGATTGGCATTGCCAATCGTACCGATGCCTCGAACTCGGATGGTGGTCATCGATTCGCCCGGCTGACCGCTTGGGCTGACTACCGTAACGCCCGGGAGCATACCCTGGATGCCGGAACTGAGGTTCGAGATAGGCCTTGAAGCCATATCGGCAGTGGTAATCATAGACACGGCACCGGTGAGGTTCACTTTTTTCTGAACGCCGTAACCGACTACCACAGTCTCTTCGAGAAGCTGTACGTCAGGTTCCATAGCGACATCGATGGAGCGTCTTCCTCCGAGGGTCTCGGTCATATTGCCATATCCTATGCAGGAGAAGTTAATAGTCTGTTCCTTAGATGGTTTGCGTGGAAGGTCTATGGAATAGTTACCGTCGACGTCGGCGATGGTTCCGTAGGTCTTTCCGTCCATTTCTATGAATGCCGCCGCACCTACCATAGGTTCTCCCGTTTCGTCGGAGATGTGTCCCTTGACCGTGAATGTGCCCTTCGTCTGCTCCGAAGGATTTTCCTTAGGGGTGACGATGCTCAGGATGATCTTCTTTTTGTCGAATTGGCAGTTTACATTAGGAATAATCTGAGAGAGGATCTGTGGGATGGTCTGGTTCTTGGCATCCACAGAGACGAGCTTGGTGTCGTTTATCTCAGTGTTGTTGTAGAAAAAAGCGTATTCTGTATTCGATTCGATCTCATCCAGAACGGCTTTGATGGTAACGTCATTCATCTTAATGGTAAGCTTTTCCGTCTGCGCCGAACCTATGGCTGCAGTACAAAGCAAAAGCACCACGGAGATGAACGTGGTCAGTTTTTTCCCTTTGAGTTGCATAATTAATTATTAGTATATTGTTATTTCGTTTCCGTTAATGGTGTATGAGCATCCGGCTATTCTCGATATGGCGTTCAAAATCTCCGGAAGCGGTTCCTGGCGGACGGTAAGCGACAGGTGCTCTTCTGCCACGTCGCCACGGAGATTTATCTTCACGTGATACCAGTGTTCGAGGTTAGTCGCGATGTCTTCAAGTGTGGCATTCGCAAACTCGAGCCTGTCTTTCGTCCACGACAGGTGATTTACGACTTGCACTTTTCTATGGTCGGTGTGTCCTGTCAGAGGGTCATAGGTAAAGGCCTCTCCGGGAAGTAGGGTGGTAGACTCGAACATAGGGGAGCTGACTGCTACTTTTCCGCTTTCGAGGAACACGCTGGTAGGTCCATCTTCATAGGCGCTCAGAGTGAATCGGGTACCGAGTACTTTCACGTCGTATTCCGATGTGCTTATTATAAAAGGATGCTTGGCGTCTTTTTCGACATCGAAATAGGCTTCTCCGTCGAGGGCCAGGCGTCTGTTCTTTCCTTTAAGATTATTATAGTAAGAGAGCTTGCTTCCCTGGTTCAGCCAGACTTTCGTGCCGTCAGGAAGCTGATAGTGTGTCTTCGCCTGCTCCGCCACGATTATGGTGGTGGTCTTCTGTGACCCTAGAAGGAAGGCTCCACCTAAAATACAGAACAGGGCGATGGATGCGAAGGCGAACGTAAGGTAACGATAAGTGCGTAACTGTCTGGTTCTTACAGGATTTTCTATGGCCTTAGCGTCGCGCAGAATGGATGCCGCAGATGGAAGCTCATCCGCGTGGTCGTAATTTTCTTTTTCCAGAGACATCTCGTCCCACAAGTCCTCGAGTACATTCTCCTTCTCTTCCGCATCATTTCTGTCTAGAATCCAAGACGAAAAGGCGGAACGGACTTGAAGCGGTACATAATTAGAACGGAACGAATCTATTAGTTCTCTTATAGTTTTGTATTTCATTAAGGGTCGTATTTACCTATATGACGGCTTACTCACCCTCAACACACAAGCGAAAATGAAAATTTTTCGATTTTTTAGGATTACTTAGGCATAGGCCTCGATGATGTATTTTCTGATGTCGGAGAGGGCGTTAGTGATGTGGTTTTCCACCGTCCTGACATCGATGTTGAGACGACGTGCGATTTCCTTATTCTCCACGTTCTGGTAGCGGCTCATCCTGAACACTTCGCGACGTTTCTCCGGCATACGGCTCACGGCCTCGAATATGAGCATCTGAAGCTCGTTCATAGAGATGGCGGACTGGGTGATGTCGGAATAGTCGTCCCTGAAGTTAGTGAGCTCGTCTATATAGTGTCTGCTTACCTGCATGGCGCTAAAGTGGTCGTACACAGCGTTTTTAAGCATCTGGTACAAGTATCTGTTAAACGAGAGCACCTTAGCGAGGGATTCTCGTTTAAGCCACAGTTTTACGAATACGTCGTGGACGATGTCCTTAGAGAGGGAAGAGTCTTTAACTAGTGAAAGCACGAAAGAATAGGAAACTCCGCGGTACTGTTCGTATAGCACGGCAAAGGCTTGCTGGTCTCCAGCGGCAAGTCTTCTCATTAAAGCTATTTCCTGTTTTTCCGACATTTAGTTAGTCTCAGTGCCACTACAAAGGTAGCAATTAAATCTGAATAAACTAAATAAACCGGAATAATCAGTCTTTCCCTGTTACGAGGAATACTACGGCTCCCATACAGATGCACACTCCTATGGCGATGCTCGCCGTGAGCTTTTCTCCATAGACTAAAAGCCCTATCATTATGGCGGTTATCGGCTCGAACACACCCAGAACGGCAGTCTTCGTAGCGCCTATCTGCCTGGTGGATATGGCCAATGAAAGCATGGAAATAAGCGTCGGAATCAGCGCCAGGCCCACTATGCAAAGCCAGCTGATGGGCCCGTGAATGGCTCCGGTAAGAGGCTGGGCATTGAAAGTCGTGAGCCCGAAGAAGAGCATTCCGCCGAAAATGAGTCCGTAGAAGGTGATGGCGTGTGCGGAGATGTTGCGGATGCGCGAGTTGTTGTTCACCACTACCAGATAGATGGCGTAGCTCAATGCGGACCAGATGGCCAGAATCATACCCACTGCGTTAATCGCCACCGATTCGCTTGGCATACAGATGAGTCCTACACCCACCAGGGTGAATACGATGCTGCACCAGGTGCGCGCCGTCGGGCGTTTGTGCAGGAAAAGCATCGTCAGTGCAGTGAAGACCGGGTAGAGGTAGCAGATGGTCGTGGCCAATCCTGCCGGAATGTATTTGTATGCCTCGAAAAGCCCCATACTGCTCGACGCGAACAGCAGTCCCAGCATTATGAGGATGGGAAGCTGTTTTGTGGTAATCTTCAAGCTTTCCTTCGCGAGAACCATCCAGATGCCCATACACAGCGCCGCTATGGCATAGCGGAAGAAAAGCATAGAGTAGATGGGAACTTGATTCTCAAGCAGATGCTTTGCGAACAAAGGGTTGAATCCGTATGAAACCCCGGCTACGACACCCGCGCCGTAGCCTAAGAGAGAGGTTTTCCGAGAGCTCATTCTAATTTAGACTTCTGATAGATTTAGCCACATTTATAAGGTGGTCTGCAATACGTTCCGTATTCGAAGACAATTCCAGATAGTGCGCACCTACGGCTGGAGTACATACCCCGGCGCTCAAACGCGCGATATGGTTATCCTCCATCATCTTAGTGAAGTCGTCTATCTGCTCTTCTATGACGTTAGCCTCGGCCATAAGCGTGAGGTCTTCCGACTTATAGGCTTCGATGACCTTATCGTAAAGCTTATGTACCAGTATCTTAAGTTCTTCGATTTCGCTAAGGGCGTCCGGAGAGAACTTTTCTCCGCTCTCCTTAAGGTCGTCGGCATATTCTACGATGTTCTCGGCATAGTCACCTACGCGCTCTATGTCCCTTATGGAGCGGAAGGTAGTGGAAAGATAGACGTGGTCGTGTTCGTTAAGTCCCGTCTTGTCCGAGAGCTTGACTACGAAGTCTACCAAAGCCCTGTTTATGAAGTTGATTTCGTCTTCTGTCCTGTTGAAGTCTTCGCGTTCCTTGAAATCCATAGTGGTAATGATGTTCATAGACCTGTCGAAGTTCTGCATAGCGAGCTCTGACATCCAAAGAATCTCCTTTTTAGTCTGGCTCACTGCAAGAGGCGGGGTACGAAGCATATTCTCGTCGACGAAACTGAGTCGGAACGCATTCTTGTCTTCCAAATCCACCGTGTCCGGAATGGCCTTGCACACCACTTTTACCATCAGGTTATTCATAGGGAGAATAATCAGGACGGTCATCACATTGAAGAATGTGTGGAACATGGCAAGCTGTGTCTGAGGTACTCCCGGGAACCAGCTTTCGAAGATGGTTCCGAATGTGAGGGTTCCTCCGCTGAGTGCGCCCATCAACAGTCCTATCAACAGGAAGATGACTACACCCGAGCAGTTGAACAGCAAGTGGATAAGAGCGGTTCGCTTGGCATTTCTACCGCTGGTAAGACCGGCGATGATGGCTACCACGCACGAACCTATGTTAGAACCCATCGTCAGGAAAATGCCCTGGTCCAGACCGATAAGCCCGGTCACTACCATAGCCAGTGCGATGGATGTCATTACGGATGAACTCTGGATGATGGCTGTGAATATGGCGCCTATAAGTACCAGCAGGATAGGATTGCTTACTCTAGCAAGGAAGGTCTTTACTCCGTCGAGCGCTGCGAAATCGCCCATAGAGCTGCTCATAAGGGAGAGACCCACGAAGAGCATACCGAATCCGGTGAGTATTCCACCCCAAGTCTTCCATTTTCCGGTCTTGGCAAATAGCGTTATGAACGCGCCCAATCCCGCGAAAGCGGAGAAGATGATCGTGGTGGAGATGGTGTTTCCACCGAACATACCCAGGGCCACAATTTGCGCGGTGACAGTAGTTCCTATATTCGCCCCATAAATGATGGTGGCGGCTTGCGAAAGGGAGATGATTCCGGCGTTTACGAAACCGATGGTCATCACGGACGTGGCACCTGAACTCTGGATGGCCGCGGTTCCTATCGTGCCAATTCCCACGCCAAGCATCTTGCTTTTCGATGCTTTCTCAAATAGTTTTTTAAGTTTGCTTGAACTTGCAGATTCGAGATTGGAACTCATCATCTGACAGGCTATAAGGAAGATACCTATACCGGCCAAAAGAGTAAGTAGGGCTGAAATCGCTGTCGTTGTATCCATTAAATTTTATTTAAGCACATTTGGGCGCAAATTTAGTTAAAATCTTATAAAAACACTATTTTTGTAGCATTAATAATACATTAATATGTCAAAAGTAAATATTTCTACTCCACTCGGAGATATAGTGGTCCGCCTCTACGACGAGACCCAATCTCATAGGGACAACTTCCTGAAACTCGTTAAGGAAGGGTTTTATGACGGTACGCTTTTTCATAGGGTAATTAAGGATTTTATGATTCAGGGCGGTGACCCTGAAAGTAAGGATGCGCCTAAGGGTAAGGCACTTGGCACGGGCGACGCAGGCTATACGCTTCCTGCCGAGTTCAATCCTTCGCTTCTTCACAAGCGCGGTGCGTTGTGCGCCGCTCGCCAGGGCGACCAGGTGAATCCCGAGCGCAGAAGCAGCGGCTGCCAATTCTACATCGTCTGGGGCAAGACCTATTCTTCGGGCCAATTGGGCCAATTGGAAAAGCAACTTCAGATGCAAGCTCTTCAGGGTGAGTTCAACGCGCTGGTGGGCGAGCGTCACGAACAGATAATGCAGATGCGAAGGAACCGCGACCAGGCGGGCTTATTGGCCCTTCAAGAAGAGCTCGAGGCTCTGGCACACGCTGCCGTGGCTCAAAAGGGACTTGGCCGGATGAGCGACGAGGCTAAGAGGGTGTATTCCGAGCTGGGTGGCACGCCCTTCCTCGACGGGCAGTATACCGTGTTCGGCGAAGTGGAAAAGGGTCTGGATGTGGTAGGAAAGATTCAAGAGGTGTCGACCGATGCTAATGACAGGCCGCTTAAGGACTTGAAGATGACGATGACTATAGTAGAATAGAATATGAAACGTGTATGGTTTGTTTGTGCGCTGGCGGTGGTAGGGCTGCTGAGCGCTTGTGCAGGGAAAGAAAATGGAGAGACTGTGAAAACGGCTCTCGTAGCACCTTCGGAAGTGACTGTGTCGCAGGTAGATGACACTACGCTCGATGTTAAGTGGAAAGACAATAGCACGGGCGAGGCGGGCTTCAACATCTATCTCATTCTTCCAAATGACATAGACAATGCCCGATTGGTAGGAAATGCCGAGGCTGATGCTACTTCTTATGTCCTTAAGGATAAGAGTCTTGAGGCCGGAAAGAGTTACTATGTGGGCGTGCGCGCATTCGCAAGTGAGAGCAAGTACGATTCGAGAATGACGAAGGTACTCTTTACGATGGCGGCACCTCCTGACCCTAATGCTCCGACGATTTCCATCTCCGAAATCACTTCGCACGACGTGTGCGTGGCAGTGACTATGAAGATGGCCCATCTGGATAAGAATGCAGTGTGCGGCGTGTGCTGGAGCGAGGAGGGGGAGCCGACGGTGGCTTCGACTCATCAAGATGCCGCGCCTATGAGCGTGGGTGAGCTGGATAAGCGTAAATTGGTGATTTCAAATGCTCTTCTCGATTACGGTAAGGAGTATAACTTCAGGGCTTATGTGAAGGTGGGAAAGGAAGTCTATTATAGCGAGGTGGCCAAGTGCTCGCTGGGTAAGGAATTGGCCCCTATAGAGTTAGAGTGGAAGAAAGAGGAGTTCGCAGGGCTGCCTTCGAGCGTGGAGGTGTATAAGTATTCGGGTCTTATGAACGGGCGCAAATGCAATGCGTGGTATGCCGTGGCTGACCTTTCTAAGGGAGATGTGGAGTTCAGGACTACCGTTCCTTCAAGTGCGATTACCATTGATGATCAATTCAAGTTATCAGGGAAGTGTCTGGTTATGGTCAATGGCGGCTATTTCTATAATGGAAAGAATACCGGATTGGGCTGCGTGGATGGCGTGATCAGTGGGGGAGTGACTGCCGTGAGAGGTTCTCTCAAGTCGGGAGATTCCGAGTATAACGAGATGTATAATGTGACTCGCGGCGTGTTCGGAGTGGATAAGAATCAAAAGCCTGCGGTGTATTGGACCGGAGCGGATGGTTCGGGTAAGAGCCACTTTTTCCGTCGCCCGCTTCCTACGGTAAAGGGTGAGGATAAGTTCGCTGCGGTGAGTGCCTCTAATCCTGACGTAGCTGTGGCTTGGAGCCCGTACTATGCTCAGAGTGCAGGTCCGTTGCTTCTAATGGATGGAAAGTGTCCGTTCGACTTCGAAACTACGGAAAAGGGAGATGATTTCTATCTTTCTAACTATGAGGTAATGCCTTACGATATCTATGGCACTACTGTGAAACCGGACAGGACTGCGGCTGGATACACCGCCGACGGAAAGGTGATTCTCTTTATCGTGGATGGACGCATCGCCGAGAGCGATGGCGCGACGCTGGTGGAATTGGCCCAAATAATGAAAGGACTGGGTTGTGTGGCAGCTGTCAATTTCGATGGCGGCGGCTCTACCGGAATGGTGGTCGGAGGCCGGCACCTGAATGACCTCACGGGAGGAAATCGCCCGGTGGTTTCGACACTTGGATTCTATAAGAAGTGAAAAGTGTAAGATAAATTTGATTTAACGGAAAAAATGACTACCTTTGTAGTCCATTTGGTGCTTGGGCCGGGAGGTTAGGCACTGGTCTGCAAAACCAGTTAGAGCGGTTCAATTCCGCTAGGCACCTCCGAAAATCCCCGCAGAATTGCTCTGCGGGGATTTTTGTTTTTTTGAAAACCCTGTGTTGAACTCACAATTCTCTTCGGACAGTTGACTTTAGGTCTGGTTTCTGGCGACTTTGCATCGAGATTAGTGACAGGAACGTCTTCCAGTACGGCGAAATGCCGTTTGGCCGTACGGCAGTCTCGTTCGGCTTTGACGATATCTGTATAGGGTGCTTTTGGTGGACCGTCAAGCGAGAATATGTCTACTTGAACCCGCAGAACAACGTTGTCGCATTGCCGCGTGGAATTGCGGACTTTATGGCGCAATCAAAAATAATCACTACCTTCGTATCAACATCCAAGACGTAGAGCACCACTTATTCGGAAGGCTCAGCTCCGAGGAAACATTGACTTAACAAGGGCTTAACCCTGTACAATCAAAGGATACAACTATATATAACACCGCATATGAAGACGCTTTTTGAGGCCATGCAAGATTTCAATGCTCGCAATGCGAGCGAGAATACTATTCAGGAAATGTTCGCAGAGATAGCCGTTCCCGCCCTTTCTGGCGGGTACTTCTTGGCTAACAACACGAAGATTTATCCAGTGGACATTGAGTTCTATCTTTACGGAGAACGGAAAGGAGATGCGCCGTGGATGAAAGATAAAAACATGTACCACAAGGGACCGAATGTGCCATATTTTCCGGTCATCGGTACCTTCTATCCCAATGAGTCGGGGGTCGATGTTACCTTTGAAAATGAGAAGGAGGAGTATCGCGCTTCTTTCCTCATCAGGGCATACAAGTACGATGACAATGACGAAGTAGTATCTACTCCGCGCTATCTCTGGGAGGATCTGTTCAGTTACGGCTCTTTTTTTGATGGCGGCCTTCATATCCAGTGGGTCGATGCCCCTGGGGATACCGACGTTTCCATAGAAACGGATGTGCGGCACAATCTAAAGGATGGCAATGGCAACACTGACAACAAACCATGGCGCTTCTATAGGCGTGACATTTTACATCAATAATAGGCTTATGAAAAAGATACTTATTATACTCGTCGGTATACTCATTTTGGCATCCTGCAGTAGGGTGTTTGGCACCTACGAAAGTGAAAAAATAAGTTTGGTCGATCAAGTCGAATTCGTGGGAAACAGTTCTTGCATTGTAACTTACTTCGGTATGAAACTACCAACCAAATATCGTATTAACAACGGACACATTCTTGTTGAAGCTGGTCAGGGCCTTAATCTTATGTTCGAGATCCTGGACTCCGAATGGACACTGTCGGCAATTCGCCCTTGCCCGTGGCCCGCAGATCAAAGTACTGGAGCCAAAATGGCTCGCGGATGAGATTAGGGCACAGCATGAATCAGCAGCGAAACTATACGAAACTAATTGACTGTAAAATGAATCCCAATATTTACGAATTTGCCCATACAGAATATGCGCAGGATGCTTTTATCGCCTGGATGTGTTCGTGCTATGACCGGAGTACGAATCCTTTCAAACGTCAGATAGCCGAGAAATTCATCAAAGAGCTTTTGGGTGTTAATGTGGATATTCAATCCGTCGAAGTCAAAACACAAGAAAAGAACATTGACATCCTCTTGAATTTGAATGACGGGCAGTACTACGTTATTATCGAGGATAAAAAGTATTCGAGTATACATGATCAACAGCTTCGCAAATATGTGGAATCCTTGAAAAAGAAGCATATACCTGAGAGCCAGATATTTGTTGTGTATTATAAGACGGGACACATTTCTTCCACTCCCAATTGTATTTATTTCAGAAACGGTAATTATTACTCTGATGCATCAAAACCATCTGAAAAACAAGAAGTACAGCAGGTCAAGCAAAGTTTTCCGGAATTGTCCGGGCTCAAAATCTGCAGCATTCACGAGATAAACAGCTTCTTTCAGTCTGTTTCAGACTTGATAAAGAAGAGCGGGAGTGAAATATTGGAAGATTATGCTGCCGCCATTCAATGTCAGTACAAACAATATATGGCATCATCCGTTGATGCCAAAGAGGGGCGGCGAGATGAAATTTGGGGTAAGATATTCGACGATTTCATCATCAATGTAGCAAAACCAAAATATAAGAACCTTTCGTTCAAGCTGGATTATTACTCGGGGAATTATTGGGAGATTTACATCACCGGACTTATCCCTCAAGATGGAGACGAGCATGATTTCTCGGGTCCTATTCTAAACGTTAGGTCTGACATTTTCGAAGGTAAGACTCAGCGAATCTATTTCTTTCATCTCGAAGATCTTCCGAAGTTTGAACCTATGAAAAAGTACACAATGTCCATGTCGTACGTGATACCATGGGGAAATTTCAGGAGGCAGCATCTGAATGAATGCAACTACCTTGGTGAAGAGGTAGATGTGAAAGATATCAATCTTCTTTTGGAAGCAATTTGTGATGAATTCAACCGCTCTGTGATTGAAGATGGCGAAAGTACATTTGGATTGTAAACTATGGAGAAGAATTTCTATACAGAAGAAGAAAAATACTGGAGCAGAGGTGGCAATACTGGCACTCTGCCTTCCAGGATTACGCCTTCCGGAGTCAATGTGCTTGAGCATAACGAGGTGTTCGTATTTGGAAGCTCTTTTCAACAGCTTGGAACGTTGGCACATGTGGGCATTGGGCGTAAAGTTGGGAATCATAAGCCCAATAGAAGAGGAACCGCAGATCAAGGCTCTCCCGAAAGAGTTGCGGGAAAAAATATTCTCAGCCCTAAAATCAATTTAGTACAGAAAATGCTAAAAGAATAAAGCGTATCTTTGTGCTGCAATTAGGGATAGTTATTATCCTGAACGATAATCAGTATTTACGACTAAAACTACGATTATGGAACAGACACACAATTACTCATACGAGCGCATCAAAGAACTGTGCCAGGAGCACTTCCAAGAAATTGCAGAGCGCGAAGATATCGCATATGTCTTGAACAACAAATGCGTCAGGTATGTGGACCCGGACTGTCACTTCGGTTACGCCAAGTTCGGCGACTTCTATTTCAACAGACGGGGAGCCATGATGCTGGTCACAAAAGACTATCCCATCGCCATCTATCATCGTCTTGACAGGCTGGAAAACTCCCTGTGGAGCACCGTGCCCGTATTCTTTGCCGGCATCGAGACCGGGCTGTGTGATTGTCACGGAAAGATGATATACTCAGGTGACGTTCTCCGCATCCTTGATCCGTATGATGTAGAAGGCACTGTCACATGGTTCCCGTTCTCCGATCTGCCACTGGTCCGTCTTGACAACCACTGCGTGTACTTTGACCAGATCAAGCGCTGCGAAATCATCGGGAATGTCTTCTATGACATCAGCACCATGGATTGGGATTACGGCGGGTATCCTCATTTCATCAGCCGTAATGCGTTCTTCCAGTGCTATGTTCCGCAGGAAATGTGGGACGAGTTTCAGCGGAACATCCGCAAAGGCCCCAATTTCAGCGAAGGTAAACCGGAGACCTTTGACAAACACTCAATGATCTATGGTAAAAGTTTCTCGGACGTGGGACTCAGGGAAGGCGACAGAGTCGTGGCCTTCTGCTGCGAGGGCGAATCGGATCCCGACATTGAAATTGACAGCATGGAACTCTATATCGACAGTTATCTTCACGGCGAGGACGAGGGTCACTATTGTGAAACCATTCCAATAGACCTTCAGCATCCGAACTTTGACAAAATCAAAGCCCGCATCGATGAAATCATCATGAAGGCCCACAACGACCCCGGTCGCCGCTATTTCCTCTACGATATGAAAGAGTACGTGACGAATAAGAAAATGTATAATCTGCTCGCTAGCATGTTTGATGACGTGAAAGAATACAACATCCGCAACTTCGTGATGCCGTTTGACATCGCCATGCACTTGTAAAACCTCAGAACAATAGCAGTCATGATAACAGACATCAGAATAAAGGCCATGGCCGATTGCATGAAAGACGGTCGCGGCATAATTGAGGAAGGACGTGAATATGTGGATACGGAGTCCGGAAAGTACCTGCATGTAGTTGTAGCGGCCAGATTCCAGCCGGATTTCAGCGGAGTCTTGCGCTTGGAAATCGCTCATGCCAAAAGCGGTTTCAGAACATACCAGATTGTCACTCCTCCGCCCAAACACCTGCTGCAGAACAAAGAGTCTGACGGTGAACTATGCTTTGGGTCTCCCGGCATACCAATCTCTGCAGTGCTCGGCCACAACTACAGACCAGTCATGGGCCAGCGCGACTCAGTCACCGTGAAGCTCTTCCTGGACAACAAAGAAATAGCCAGCAAAGAGTTGCCAGTACGCGGAATATTATCGTAGGAACCAATCTATACTAACTAATTAATTTTTCACCGTACGGGAAGACGTACCTGTATCTTTCGTTCCATATTCGGTTCTTTTATTTTTACAAAGGAAGCAATTAATTCTACTTGTTCAATCGAATTTCTCTCTACTTTGCAACCGCTCTTACATGCGGTACGGACGCATCAGAAACATTGCCTATTAGCAACTTATCCCCAAATCTAAGATTCAAGCGAGCCTTCTGCGGTCTTCGTTCGTTAAAGAATCATTAGAATGCTTCCGGCGAGCAAGAGCAGACATCCCAGAATGGTTTTCCACGTAAAGGATTCGCCGAGAAAGATGACTGCGAAGATAATGGTAAGTACCAGACTGCATTTGTCGATGGGTACGACTTTGCTCACATCGCCGTTCTTTATGGCGTAAAAATAGCAGAGCCACGATGCCCCTGTCGCGATTCCGGAAAGTATGAGGAATAGCCAACTCCTTGACGATATGCTACTTATCATTGCCTCAAGGCTTTGGCCAGGATGCTCTATCCTGTGCGCGACTATTACTACCACCCACGCCATAATGACGACCACCACCGTTCGAATGGCAGTGGCGAGATTCGAATCCACACCATCGATCCCTATCTTGGCCAATACGGCCGTGGCCGCAGCGAAAACCGCTGAAAGAATTGCAAATATGAGCCACATACGTTTCATTTTTTCTGCTCCCACTGAAAATTCTGCGGGCCTGCGCCGATCTCGAAATGCAGCTTCGCTATCCCTAGATCCATCTGCGTGTATCCTACGAACGGAATCCCTTTCACGCGAATGGACACTGTCGGCAATTCGCCCTCGTCCGCCCCGAGATACTCGATGAAGAATTTCTGCTGGTTTATCGCCGTCGGGGCCAATAGGGCCGCATCGACGCCCCTTTGAAACCAGTCCGGAGTGCTCGCGCCGGCATTGCTCACCTCCCCGGCACTCTTGCCTTTATGTGGTGAGCCCTGTGATTGGCCATAACCCAGAGCGATGTAGCAGGCTATTTTTTCATCCTCGTTCAGCACATAAGTGCCGCTGATTTTCCGGTAGCTCAATCCTGCCCAGCACGAATTTAGCCCCAGTTGCTGCGCGAGCAGTACGAGCCCCTCTCCATAATAGCCAATCCGCTCGTCAAGATCCTTTTCGCGCTTGCCTGCCATTACCAGGTAGTTATTCACGCCCTCGAATTTGCCGTATGCCATCGGGCCGCTGAATGC
>Ga0129311_1000738_pt1 | contig 26401 bp, 17 predicted proteins | sample Go1ome_FD_94435 | JGI IMG/M metagenome (GOLD analysis project Ga0129311, IMG submission 94435) | Western lowland gorrila individual fecal microbial communities from Wisconsin, USA - Go1022B metagenome | ecosystem: Host-associated > Mammals > Digestive system > Large intestine > Fecal | place... | reverse complement strand
ATCCTCAACCGGGAAATAGCCTCTCTCCGCCAGCGCCGCATACTGCACCGGACCGGCATGCCCCTTGGACAGGATAAATTTGTCTCTGCCCTCCATCCGCGGATGCTGCGGGTCAATGCGCATCTCCTTAAAATACAGCGCGGTCACGATGTCAGCGGCCGAAAGGGATCCGCCCGGGTGACCGGAGCCTGCCTTATGTACTGCTTTCACGATGTCCGCGCGGACACGAGAAGCAATCTCCTCGTAGTGTTTGAAATCCATGTTTTTCCTCCGTAAAATATATTGTGACAGGAAAACCGCCGTCGAGCCTCGCGGCGAGTACCTGGTCGGCACCCGCCGCCGGTCGTTTGCCGCGCCGATATGTTTTGCGGCGCGAATCTTCGCCTATGCCTCGCGGCGGCTTTCCCAAAATCATGAACAATTGTTTATCAGCGATTTTGCACAAGGTCGGCAATGCCCAGACTGACGCTGAGCGCTTCGTCTACAATCGGCAGCTTCTCGCTGCCCAGGCTTCCGATCCTTTCTTTCAGCCTTTGCTTGTCGATCGTTCGGAGCTGTTCCAAAAGTACGACCGAGTTTTTGCTGAGTCCTCCCTGTGTGGCCTGTAATTCCACATGTGTCGGCAGTTTTGCCTTGCCTGTCTGAGAAGTAACGGCTGCCACGATAATGGTCGGGCTGTATTTGTTTCCCACATCGTTCTGTACCACCAGTACAGGTCTTACTCCCCCTTGTTCAGAGCCTACCACAGGACTCAGATCCGCAAAATAAAGATCCCCCTTCTTTACGATCAAGTCCAACACTCCTCTCTCAAATCCTCTTTGGTGTTTTGTCTGTGTTTGAAACTTTTATGGAAACTATATCGTTTTTCGTATCGTGTTTTGCGCAGATAGCTCAGGAAATCTCCCGTCGTCGGGTTTCTCCGCGTTGCCTCGTGAAAATCTCGCATAGTCAGGCTTTGCCGCACTGCCTCGCGAAAATCTCGCATAGTCAGACTTTGCCGCACTGCCTCGCGAAAATCTCACATAGTCAGGCTTTAGCTCACTGCCTTGCGAAAATCTCGCATAGTCGGGCTTTGCCGCTGTCTTTGCATGCCGCGTCTTAAAAAAAGTTTTTACTGCCGGCGCTTGCTCTCCTGCACCGCGCTTTGCCGCGGCGCGCTACACGCCGCAGATACGCTTGATCGCGTATGCCGTATATTGCGCCAGATCTCCGGCTGTCACGCCGTATTCTCCCAGCTCCTGCGCTGCCAGGTCTCCCGCGAGGCCATGAATATATACGCCGCAGATTGCCGCGTCCCAGGCGCTCATGCGCGCGTCTGGATTTTGCGGCGCGGCTTCAGCATCGTCGGCATGGCTGCCGGCGCTTCCACCTGTGCGCGTGGAATTTGCTTCCGCGCGGGCAGGCTGCACCGCATTCACATCGGGCTTTGCCGATGCTTTTGAGACGTCCCCTTTCGCGAGGTCGCTTGCGCGCGCATCATCCGGCGCGTAAGCTGCTACTTGCAGCCGCTGTCCCGCGAGCCCTGTGATAATGCCGGAGAGCGTATCGCCGGAGCCTCCGGTTGCCATGCCCGGGTTCCCTGTGGTATTAGTATATGCCTTTCTTCCCCGCGCGGCTACTATCGTCCCCGCGCCTTTCAGGACGACAATGGCTCCGGTCTTCTCAACCAAAGCCTCCGCAACGCGCATGCGCGCTTGACTGTCATAAAATTGCGGCTGCACTTGTGTAGGAACAAGCCGCGCGTCAAGCTTCGAAGCCGCGCGGCAATCCGTTTCCGCCGCTTTCCCACGCGCTGCCGCGCCACTGCTCGCGCGAGCAGGCTGCTGCATCCGCGCGCAGGCAGCCTCTGTCCACGCGTCACCCAAAAGTCGTTTCGCTTCTCCCATATGCGGCGTCAAAATCGTTCGCGACGGGAATCGTTCCTGTCGCCGCAAAAGCAGCGGGAATAAATTCTGATGCGCGATGAGATTCAGACCGTCCGCGTCTATGAGCAATGTTTTTTCGTATTCTTCCAAAAGTTTCGTAATCAGTGCGATGCTTTCTTCCCCTTCTCCCAATCCGGGACCCGCGCAGATCGCATCGTAGGCTGCGAGGTCCAAATTCGAAAGCTTACGTTCGATACAGGTCGCTTCCGGAACACCGACCTGCACGATTGGAAATAGCGCTTCGGGGATGGCCAGCCGGACCAGTCCGGTGCCGGCGCGCAGCGCCGCCCGAGCCGCGAGGATCGCGGCTCCGGCCATCCCCCATGACCCTGCCGCAATCAGAACCCGACCGCAATCACCCTTATGTATTTCCCTGTTTCGCCTTCCGATTCTATTCTTGACCGTTTTTTCGGTAATCATACCATCCATTTTAAAAATTTCCTCTTTTTTTGCTTCCTGCGCCTGAGGCGCAGAGTTCGCCGCGGCGCTTTTTGTTTCGGAAACGCCGCGGCGGTATGCTGTCCTTGTTCTATTATAAAAAAAAACATTGCAAACTGCAATGCTTTTTCTTATTATGTAGGAAATATCGACAAAAGCACCTTGCGAAGTGGCGCTCATAGGTGAGCGCCATGTGCGCATAGAAATCTCTGATTTCGTTATGCGCACTTTTGTCCTGGATTGCGCACTCTTTTCTCCGGGATCAGTCGGAATATTTCCGGTTCAGACAGCGATAGATCACATCGACCAAGATCAGCTGCAGGATCACCCAGGCCGCCAGCGCGTACATCAGCTTATCGCCAAAGGCCAGAATATCAATCAATTTCAACGCGCCGCATATCAGCGCCGCCGCCATCGTCACCCTGAGGTTCGTGATATAGGCATGTCGATACGCCTGATCCCGCAGCATCTGCATAAGTTCGTCCTGCTGCTCGATCTGCTCGCTCTCCTGCATCTCCCGATATTCCGCTTGGTTCTCCGGTCTGCGCCAGTAAACATAATTGCCGATCTTCACAACGCCCTCGAGCAGGCCGACCGCCGCCCCCGCGATCAGCAGGCTGTCCAGCTTGCTGTCCGTCAGCACCAGCGCCGCAAAGCAGATCACTCCGATCACTAGATAGATCCATGCTGTCGTCAAATCTTTCTTTTTCATCTTGCTCTTCCCCCTGTGCTATCCTCTCGCACTCCACAGCCCCGTTTTTCGCGTCTTTACCTTCGCGTCTTTACCTTCGGTCAACCAAGGCATCATCATGATAGAGAAAAATCTTCTCAATCGGCTCTCCGAAGCAATTCGAGATCGCAAACGCCAGCTCCAGCGACGGATTATACTTGCCCGTTTCGATCGCGCTGATTGTCTGGCGTGACACCTTCATCATCCGCGCAAATTTTTCCTGGCTTAATCCCATGCTTTTTCGCAATTCTTCCACGCAGTTCTTCAAAATCCTCACTCCGATATATTGACAAGTTACCTTTACAGCTTGATCTTACCAGGATCATCTTCACTTGTCAAGTTTCCTTTACAGCCCGTCCCAAAAACAAAAACTTTCCGGTTCCCGAACCAACTTTCGAAAAAAATGCAAGCCGAGCGTTTACGCCTGACTTGCACAAGGATTTTCGTTTTTTTTGATTCAGATGTATCGAACATGCCCTCTGCGGGTCCATGTCTGCGCCTGCATCGGTGCCAGAAGCGATGCGCATCCTGCCTCCCGCTTACAGGCCCAAAAACAGGCTGGCCATCGCGAAATAGATGGTCAGCGCTACCGTATCGGAAATAGACGATATGGCCGGATTGGCGATCAGCGCCGGGTCCAGCTTGAGTTTCTTGACGAGCAGTGGTACCATACTGCCGAGTACCTTGGCAAAGATGACGATGAACAGCATCGCGGTGCAGACCGTCAGCGCGATCATCACATCATAGCGGTCAAACAGACAAATGCGCGCGAAATTAAACAAACTCAAAAGCACACCGATAACAAAACCGATGCGGATTTCCTTCCATAGAATGCGCAGCGCGTCTGAGGTCTCCACCTCGCCTGTCGCCAGACCGCGGATGATCAGCGTCGCCGCCTGCGAACCCGTATTGCCTCCGGTGCCCATCAGCATCGGCATATAAGCCACCAGACAGATGATCTCCGAAAGCCGCGCCTCAAAATTCGTGATAATCATCCCCGTAAAAATATAGGCAATCATCAAAATCAACAGCCAGGGCAGACGGTTGATCGCGTGCTGCCAGACGGAAACGTCCAGATAGTCTTTGTCGGGGTCATCGAAGCTGATGACGCCGTTCATTCTCTCGATATCTTCGGTTGCCGCTTCTTCCATGACGTCCAGCACGTCGTCAACCGTAATGATACCGACCAGCCGATGTTCCTTATCCACCACCGGCATCGCCAGAAAGTCGTATTTTTTGAAGGCTTCCGCGACTTCCTCTTTATCGTCATACACATTCAGCCAGATATAGTCTGTGTGCATGATATCCTTAATCTTGACCTCATCGCCCGTAATGACGAGCGTACTCAAAGACACGATGCCGATCAGCTTCCGGCCGGCGTCTTTGACATAACAGGTATAGATTGTCTCCGCGTCCATCCCCTCGCGCTTGATATAAGCGAGAGCCTCGCCGACGGTCATTTCCTTTTGCAGGCTGATATACTCCGGCGTCATCAGACTGCCGGCACAATTATCCGGATAGTTCAGATAGCTGTTGATCAGCGCGCGCTCATTTTTGGGTGTTTTTTCGAGGATCTTATCCACCAGATTGGCAGGAAGCTCCTCCAAAATATCGATTTTATCGTCGAAGTCGAGCTCCTTCACGATGTAACTCAGCTCCGTATCCGTAATGCCGTCCACAATCTTGAGCTGGTCATCCGACGGCAGGTACGAAAAAACCTCAACCGAAACGTCCTTTGGCAGCAGGCGGTAAACAACCACCGTCTGCTCGATCAGTTCCGGCTTATCCAAGAGTTCCTCGAACATTTCCGCGATATCGGCATCGTTGTACTTGAGCAGTTCATCCTTGGCGAGGAAATACTTCTTCTCATCCAAAAGCTGAAAAATCTTCTCCAGCGACTCCTTCATCGCCTCGTCGAGATTCATTAAATTCTGATCCATTGGAATCTCCTCCTTTCGCTGTCCCTGCCTCTGCGCAAAGCAAGTCTCGCGCTTCGGGTCCTTGGAGATTCCGTTTTACGCGCGGTAAGCAAAGGCAAGGTTATTCACTTTTACTTTTGTTGTGTTTTTCCCATCGGGCACACTATCCATGTCTTTGCTCCTTTCGTTTTAGTGCTGCCGCGTACGGCCATGCTGAGGAAAATCCTCGCGATTGACAGTTTTCGACACGTCCGGCATTTTTTGCGCCGCGACGGAGGAAAATTCGTGCTTTCGACTTTTTTGACACGTCGATAGAATCGCTTTTTTCCCAGTTTCTTATAGTATACAACTTTTTGCCCGCTTTTTGCAAGTAAAAAGCAAGCGCGCAGGCAAAAAAAAGTTCAGAAAACGTTAAGAGGACGCGCCGCTTTGACACGCCGGCCTGCGAAATCGCGGGGCGAAAATGTTTTCTCGGAAAAATCGAAAAAAGAAGCGCCGGATAAAAGCGCGCGTTGCTTCGGCCCAGGCGGCGCATCGTTGCTTCGGGGAGCTGAAAATCCTTGTAATTCAAGGCTTTTGACGTCTATGACGGCGTTGATTTTGTTCCGCAAAAAAAACAAAGAAATCTTGTATACACAGTGTTGACAAGGTCTTGCCTTAGTGTTACATTTGAGATAGAAAACAATTTATTTTAATTGCGGTGAAACATTCTAAAATCTTAAATGAGAAGAGGAGAAAAGCAATGGCAACTTATGTTGAAAGAGTAATCGAAGAATGTAAAAAGAACAATCCCGGCGAACCGGAATTCCATCAGACCGTAGAGGAAGTTTTAACTTCTCTGGCTCCTGTTATGGACGCGCACCCGGAATACGAAAAGGCCGGTCTTTTGGAAAGACTGGTAGAACCTGAAAGAGGTATCACTTTCAGAGTCGTTTGGGTGGACGATGCCGGCAAAGTTCATGTAAACAAAGGTTACAGATATCAGTTCAACTCCGCGATCGGGCCTTACAAGGGCGGTCTGCGATTCGCGCCGAACGTATATCCGGGCATCATCAAGTTCTTAGGTTTTGAACAAATCTTCAAGAATTCCCTGACAGGTCTGCCGATCGGCGGCGGCAAGGGCGGCGCGGACTTCGATCCGAACGGCAAAAGCGACGCTGAAATCATGAGATTCTGCCAGGCTTTCATGACAGAATTATATAGACATATCGGTCCGGATACCGACGTTCCGGCAGGTGACCTCGGTGTCGGCGCAAGAGAAATCGGCTACTTATTCGGCCAGTACAAGAGAATCAGAGACAGATTCGACGGCGGCGTTCTGACCGGTAAGGGTCTCTCCTACGGCGGCTGCCTCGGCAGAACCGAAGCGACCGGATTCGGTATCGTTTGGTACGCGGAAGAAATGCTCAAAGCAAACGGCGAGGATATCAAGGGCAAGACCGTTGCGATCTCCGGCTTCGGCAATGTATCCTGGGGTACTGCCTGGAAGCTGCAGCAGTTAGGTGCAAAGCTGATCACGATCTCCGGTCCGGATGGATACATCTACGATCCGGACGGCATCAATACGGACGAAAAGTTACAGATGATGCTGGAGCTCAGAGCTTCCGGCAAGAACATCTGCGCACCGTATGCAGAAAAATTCCCGAACGCAAAATTCGTCGCAGGCAAGAAGCCTTGGGAAGTTAAGGCTGACCTTTACATCCCTTGCGCGACCCAGAACGAGGTACATATGGAAGACGCGAAGAACATCGTCGCAAGCGGCGCGAAGTTCTACTGCGAAGGCTCCAACATGCCTACCACCAACGAAGCGCTGGCATACTTACAGGAAAGCGGCATCATCGTTGGACCGGCTAAGGCTGCGAACGCTGGCGGCGTAGCAACCTCCTGCATCGAAATGGGTCAGAACGCAGGTCACACCGTATTCCAGCACCAGGATGTATATGATCAGTTACACCAGATCATGATCAACATCCACAAGGCTTGTAAAGAAGCATCCGAAAAGTACTATGGCACGTATGACTTAGTCAAGGGCGCAAACATCGCAGGCTTCGAAAAGGTTGCAGAAGCGATGATGGCACAGGGATTGGTATAAACCAAACAAAACATAAGACGCAATCGCGAAAGAACAAGGGGCTGCTGCCCTAACGGAAACTAACCGTTAGGGCAGCAGCCCCTTACCTGTTATGCGGGAATATCATTTGCGATGCTTCCAAAATATCGGCAGAAACACCTTGCGAAGCGCCTGCCACGCATAGCAGGCATGCGCGTAAAGGAATTCGCGATTCTGTTTCTCGCACCGGCATGCCGGTTGCGGCTTCCGGCGCGCGACGGTAGATGTTCATCTGCGCCGCATAGGTCTTGTGGAGCTGCGGCGCGCGCCGCGCTCATTCCGTCATGGCCTCGTCCACATCGCCATCGATGTCGTTTTCGTGGATGGTTCCATCTTCGTTGACGGTCAGGTCAAAGGTCACCGTATACATGGTTTCCGTTTCGCTGTGGTACGTCATGGTAATCGTCAGATCGCCGGGCTTCGTTCCGGTCAGATCATACAGCCTCCAAATGCCGACATCTTCGTCCGAAATGGTGTCGGTAACGATTTTCACCTCACCGCCTCCGCTCTGTTTCATATCCCATTGATATTCCGGATTCGAACGGTCAGCAAGGCAGATCTCATAGACCGCGTGGGTGTACGCATCGTAAAAGGTCAGCCACACGCCGTTATGTCCCAGCCGCATTTTGCCGCCGTCAAGGATTTCGTACTCCAGCGTATCTTTTTCCTCCATATTCCAACACAGCGGCGGATCAAAATCATCACTGCCGCAGGAAACGCGCACAATGCCCTTGCTTTGACTGTCTCCGCTGCTTTTTTCCAGCTCCATCTTTCCCGAAATTCCGGGATTGCCTACTGTGTCGTAGAGGCTGAAACTGCCGTCTGTATTGATATCCATCGCGTAAAACTCCGTCACCGTCTTGCCGTCCGAGGCAAGCGGTTCGCAGGTCCAACTGCCTGCCAAAGCCTCCGGCAGGTCTGTCGAACCGCACCCGCTAAGCGCGAGCGCGAGCAAAAATATGAGAACGCTGATACTTAAAATTTTTTTCATGATTTCTCCTTCCCAAAATTACAAGTATACATCTAAATGAACTTACCTTTCATGGCGCCGATTATTCGGCACTTTTTTTATTATATAGGAAATATCGCCATGTGATATTTCCGGAATAACGACAAAAACACCTTTTTGCACACTTTTGTTCTGCTGCCGACCAAATCGAAAAAGACGAGATTCGGCCATGTCTGAACCTTACATGCGAATGGTTTCTCCAAGGTTTGTCAAATAGAGATAGGTTTCGCGCACCGGCATGCCGGTCGCGGCTTCCAGCGCGCGGCGGTAGATGACCATCTGCGCCGCGTAGGTTTTGCGAAGCTGCGGCGCGCGGCGCGCAAGTTCAGCCGCGTTCTCGACGCGCGTGGTCTTATAGTCGAGCAGCACCCACGCGCCGTCCTCTTCAAAGCAGCAGTCGATGATGCCCTGCACCGCCGCCATGCTGCCGTTCACCTCGAGCATGATATTGAACGGCTGCTCGCGGCGCAGCTGCGGACTTACCGCGATGCGGCGGCCGAGCGGTGAGTTCGCGAAGGCAGCGATTTTTTCTGCGTCCACGACCGCCGCCTCCTCCGCGGTCAAAAACTCCTCTGTCACCATGCGCGCGAGCAGATTACGCACATAGGCTGTGCCCTGCGGTTCCCCCGCGCCTTGATCGCAAGTACCTTGCGCCGCGGCATTTTGTGTTTCCGCGCCTGGAGCGAGCGCGGCTTGCGACAGCGCAGCCTCCATGCCGCGCGCAGCGTTCGAGCCTTCAGCATCCGGAAGGGCCGCGGCTCGCTGCGCGGCGCAAAAGTCCAGTTTTTCCAGCACCTTGTGGGTAATTGTTCCGATCTGCGCCGCCGTAAAGCTGTCGCGCGCGTGGAAGGACGCAGGCTCTGCGAGCGTGATTTCACTTGTCTTGCCGCGCGTATCTTTAAGGCAAAACCGTTTGTCCGCCGCCTTTACTGCTGCATCGGCGGCGCTGTGTTTCCTGCCCGCGAAGGAAGCGCAGGCTTCTGAGGCGGCGGCCGGCCCATCAGCCGCCGCCTCGCCCTCCTCATCCTGCAGTGCCAATTCACTGACCGCGTATTTGGATTTGATGTACAGATCGTTTTCGTACGGATAGCGGAACTCCATCTGCGATGCGATGCGCGCAGCGAGCGGCAGCGCGGCCTGCCTTGCCGCTCCGGTATCCTGCGCCTTGGTATCTGCGGCCCGGCTGCATGGCTTTACAGGCTCTGCAGCAGCCGCTCCTGCCGCGCTCGTGCCTCCGCTGGCGCCCGCCTCTTTTTGCGTCCCTGCCGCCGCGGGCGCTTCTTCCAGCAAGGCGCGCGCGTTTGCGACGGCGCGCCTTCTGCCCTTAGAAAGCCCGGTTAAATCGGCATTCGTGATGAACACATATCCATCACCGCGCTTGCAGATGGTCCTGCCGGTCATCGAAAAATAGCTGCTGTCCTTCGGCAGCTCCGCCAGGACCCTGCTGACCGCTTCCTGCGGATCATCCTCGATTCCGAGCAGGCACAAAAAATCCTTGGCGCGCGTCATCGCGACATAGAGCACGCGCTTTTCCTCAGCGGCTTCCTCACGCCGGATTTTGGCGCGAATGACATTCTGCGTGATACTCGTCCGATACCAGCTTTCTCGGTAATGCACCACCGGAAACCCCAGTCCGAGCGTCTTGTGTACCGCCGGTCCCTTGCCGATCGTCGTATAATTCAGCTTGCGGCAGTAGCCTGCCAGCAGTACCATCGGAAATTCCAGTCCTTTGGATTTATGAATGGTCATAATGCGTATCGTATCGTCATCCTCACCGACCATCTTAACCTGCCCCATGCTGACCTTGCGTTCCTTGACCGCGTCGATGTATTCCATGAAGCCGTACAGTGAGCCGTCCTGACTGTCCTGATACGCAAGCGCTTTATCGACCAGCGCGCGCAGATTCGCCTGTCGGCGGCTGCCGGAAGGCATCGCGCCCATGGCGAGATAAAACCCGGTTTCCAAAAGCAGCTCCCAGATCAGCTCATCCAGCGGCAGCAGCGAAGCAAGTCGTGACCACTTTCGCAGGCTCCGCAGCGCGGCCGCGCATTTTTCGCGCAGCGCCTCGTCCGCGAACCGGCCGCTTCGCCGCGCCATTGCCTCCGCGCCTGCCGCGCCGCATGTTTCCTCTGGATTTTCGCCCGCGCACGAGGCCAACGCCTGATAGTAGCTGCCCTCTTTGTGCGCGATCCGCACCGCCGTCAGTTCCTCCACGCTGAAATCAAAGATCTCCGAGCGCAGCACCGTCAAAAGCGGAATATCCTGCTTCGGATTGTCCAGCAGCGCCAGCAGCGCCATGAACGTGTTGATTTCAATGGTGTCAAAGAAGCCATCGTTGTCGTCCACATAGGCCGGAAGATTGTTTTCTGTCAAAATCTTGTAGAACAGATCGCCGTAGTTCTTCATGCCGCGCATCAAAATCACAATATCTTTCTTTTCCAGACTTCGCTCTTTGCGCGCCTTGCTGTCGTAAATCGTCCGCCCCAGATGGTCACGAATGATCTTGACCGCCGCGAGTGCCTCTTTTTCGGCCTTGCGCAGCAGCTTGAGCTCGTCGTCCGCTTCCCCGTCCTCGTCCCAAGGCGTCTGTGCCAGATACAGCAGCGGTTTCACTGAGCGGCGCTCCGCGCACGAATCTCCCGGATAAAGCGCTGCCCGCGCGTCGTAGTCCTCCATCGCGTCATAAAAAACCTGATTGATAAAATCGAGCACACCTGCCTTACTTCTAAAATTGCGGTTGAGATCAATGCAAAGGCTCGGACTCTCCTCTCCCTGCTCTGCCGTCAGGGCGTCATAGCGATGATAGCGCGCGCGAAAAATCTCCGGCTCCGCCAGTCGGAACATATAGATGCTCTGCTTGATATCGCCGACCGTAAAAAGATTGCGGCCGCTCTGCAGGCGCTCGATCAGCGCCTCCTGGATCACGTTGCTGTCCTGATATTCATCGACGAAAATATGCAGGAATTTTTCACGATAAAATGCCGCTGCCTCCGCATCCTTGAGAATTTCGTAAGCATTGTGCTCGATGTCGTTGAAATCCAAGAGACCCTTTTCCCGCTTTTTTTCCGCGTAGATCTCGCCGTAGCGCAGCAGCGCCCGCGCGAAGAAGCAGGCTGACGGATAACCCGCATGCACGTCCTCCGCAATACTTTGGAAAACATCGTAGAAGTACGCTGTCTTGAGGTCTTTGGCGCAGCTTTTGAGCGGGGCGCGGTTCTGCTCAACCATCTCCCGCACGTCAGCCATCGCGCTTTCATCGAAGTCCGCCGTTTCCGCAAAAATCTTTTTGCTCAAGGTTTTGAGGCGAAAACCGTCCAGGCGGCTGACCATGCCGTCAAAATCCCGCGCCGCCGCGAGCGCTTCCAGCTCCTCTGCCATGCCAAGATCCGCCAATGTCAGCTCCCGCACACCCTCAAGGCTGTGCAGCGCCGCGAATTCCGCCGTCTTTAGAAGCTGTGCCTTGGCGCGCGCGAGACGGGCTTCGGTATCCTCCCAAAGCTCGCGCATAACAGCGCTCTCCGCGAACGCCTCGATGCCGCGCGCCGGATTCAGCTCCTCCACCTTTTCGCGCAGCCACTCCGCAGGCTCCGGCAAGCTCTGAATGGTATCAAATGTGCTTTCGATCATCTGGCGAAAACGATTCTCGTTGCGGTCGCCGCTGAAGGACTTCAAAAACTCGTAAAACGCCGCGTCATCCGCTTCAAAAAATTCCTCGAGCAGCTCGTCCATCGCCTGTCCGCGCAAGATCATCTGCCTGCTGTTATCGCAAATCTTAAAATTCGGCTCCACGTCGATGAGGTAAAAAAAGCGGCGGATCACTTCGAGCGCAAATGCGTGAAAGGTGCTGATATTCGCGTTTGGCAAAAGATCCAGCTGTCTTTTTAAGAACACAAGATCTCGCTGCAGCGCGGCGCGCGCCGCGTCAGAGGAATCTCTCCGCACGCTGCTCTGCTTGCCCGCATGATTTCCGTCCTGTTCGCACGCAGCGCCATCCACCCCGGCTTCTGCTTCTGCCTTGGCTTCGGCAAGGCTTCTTGCGGCCGCGCTGCCTTCGGCGCCCGCGGCCGCAAGCGCTTCGGCGACTCGGTCTATCTCCTTGCGAATCGCCTTCTCGATCTTCTCTTTCATTTCTGAGGCCGCCGCGTTCGTAAACGTCACGATCAACATGTGATCAATCGCGCAGCGTTCCTCCAAAATCAGGCGCTTGATACGTTCCACCAAAACTGCCGTCTTACCGGAACCTGCCGCTGCCGCCACCAGCAGATTCTGTCCGCGCCGCGTGATTGCCTCCGCCTGCTCCGGCGTCCAGCGCACAGCGGCCGCCTGCGCGGACGCAGAGGCTTGCTGTGCTGCTCGTGCTTCTTCCTGCGCGCCTGCCTGCGCCTCGCTCTTTTTTGCGGGATCTTCCGCTATATCACAGCCGGCTGTGATTTCCATGCTGTTCTTATCATTCCTGCCATCTGCTCTTTTGCTCATGCTCACGTTTCTTCCCGTACCCAGCCTGCGCATCCTGTGTTCATGCACTGCGCATGCCTTTATTCCCTTTCCTCTCACATCTGCGTCACCGATGCTCTCTCCGCACCCATGCCGCGGCATGCCGCACTTCGCAGCATTCGCGCCATCTTAAACTGCTTCTATTATAGCCGATTTTCTTCCTTATTCCAAGACAGGAATCGCGTCTTTTCTGATTATGTAGGAAATATCGCATAGTGATATTTCCGGAATCACGACAAAAGCACCTTGCGAAGTGGCGCTCATCTGTGAGCGCCATGTGCGCATAGAAATCTCTGATTTCGTTATGTGCACTTTTGTCCTTTTACGCACTCCGCTCAATGCGGGCAAATCACTGCGGCATTCCGGTTTTCGCCGTTTCACTGCGGCAGTTGTTTTTTTTCGCGAAATTTGTTAGAATATTGAGGAAAGATTTTCGTGCCGCAGCTTCCGCGAAGATTTACGGGCACGCGCCAAAAAGCGCGCTGTGAGCCGGCAGCCACGCACGATCTCCATACAAAAAACAGAAAGCAGGCATATTTTATGAACAACAAACGACCAACCATGCTGATGATACTGGACGGCTTCGGTCTCAATCCTTCCGCGTACGGAAACGCCGTTGCCGCCGCCAGTACACCGAATCTGGACGCGATCTTCGCCAAATATCCGCACATCAAGCTCGCGGCGAGTGGTCTCGCTGTCGGACTTCCCGAAGGGCAGATGGGAAACTCCGAAGTCGGGCACCTCAATATCGGCGCCGGACGCATCGTCTACCAGGAACTCACCCGCATCACCAAAGCCATCGAGGACGAGATCTTTTTTGATAATCTTCCGCTGAACCACGCGGTGCGGCACGTCAGAGAAACCGGCGGCACGCTCCATGTTTTCGGTCTGCTGTCCGACGGCGGTGTCCACAGCCACATCACGCACATCGAAGCAGTGCTCAAGCTCGCAAAAATGCGCGGTCTGCAAAAAGTCGTCGTGCATTGTTTCATGGACGGCAGAGATGTTCCTCCAACCTCAGGGCTCGGTTTCGTGCGGGGATTGGAGGCTTATCTTGCCCGGCTCGGCTTAGGAAAAATCGGCGTCGTCTCAGGTCGTTATTACGCGATGGACCGCGACAAGCGCTGGGATCGCGTGCAGCTTGCCTATGACGCGCTGACGCTTGGCTCCGGCAGAAAGGCCTCTTCCGCGGAAGCGGCTGTGCAGGCAGCCTACGATGCCGGAGAAACCGATGAGTTTATCAAGCCGACCCTTTGCTGCGGCAGCGATTCCACAGTCGGAGATGCAGCACCAAAAACCTTGCGTGCCGAAAGCATACAGCCGTCTGTACAGGCCGCAGCGGACAAAAGCGGCATTTCTCCGAACTTCGCGCCCGCGAATGCCGCAGAGACGGCCGAGGAACGTGCCGCCGCTGCACTGACCGTACAGGACGGGGACAGCATCATCTTCTGCAATTTCCGCCCAGACCGCGCCAGAGAACTGACCCGCGCCTTTGTTGATCCTGACTTTGACGGATTTTCCCGCAGAAAGCAGATAAAGAATCTTGCTTATATCTGCATGACGCAGTACGACGCGACCATTCCGAACGTCGAAGTCGCGTTCCCGCCGCAGGTCATCACCAATACTTTAGGAGAATACTTATCAAAACTCGGTCTGCATCAGCTGCGCATCGCCGAAACCGAAAAATACGCGCACGTGACTTTTTTCTTTAACGGCGGCATCGAGCAGCCAAACCCACTGGAAGACCGCGTGCTGATTCCGTCTCCAAAGGTCGCGACCTATGACCTCCAACCGGAAATGAGCGCGCCGGAGGTTACCGCGCAAGTCATCAAGGAAATCGCATCGTCCAAATACGATGTCATCATTTTGAACTTCGCGAATGCCGATATGGTCGGCCACACCGGTGTCTTTGAAGCCGCGGTGAAAGCCATCGAAACACTGGACGGCTGCGTACAGCAGATCGTGAACGCGGTCTTGAATGTGGGCGGACAGATCCTGCTGACCGCGGATCATGGCAATGCCGACGAAATGCTCGACGCGGACGGTCATGTGGTTACCGCGCACTCGACCAATCCGGTTCCGCTGGTACATATCAGCGCGGAACCGGCTGTGTTTGACAAGGACTCCGGCAAGCTCGCTGACATCGCGCCGACCCTGCTGCGCCTGATGGATCTGCCGGTTCCGCCGGAGATGACCGGCGATTGTCTTGTTAAATAAATAACCTCGCGCAGAACCTTTGCAAAGCACAGAAAAGGTGGTATAATGATTCCATCGATTCTATTTGCGGCGTTGCCGCAAGGTAGGAACCATTGAAACACCTTTTCCCCGCTTCGCGGCGGCGTTATAATGTCCTTGTCACAGCGATGCGGAGCTAAAGGCGAACGCAGAGCTGATGAAAGACAGATGTCCGAGCGAATGGTCCTGTTCCATGAAAACGAGTATAAACGAAGTTTGAATGGATAAACAGACCTTCTGCTTTTGTTCCCCAGCACCAGCTGGCTAGGAACAAGTCGTAGAAGGCGATGTGGAGCCAAAGGCCCCAGCAGAGCCGCTCAGCGTCCGGACGAATGGTTCCATCGATTCTATTTGCGGCGTTGCCGCAAGGTTAGAACCATTACAACACATGTTATTTCTGGGTTTTCCCGTACAAACTATAGGAGGTATTCACACAATGGCAATTTTTGAGGAATTTGAAAAAAAACTGCAGGCTAATCCAAAATCAATCGTTTTCACTGAAGGTACCGACGCGCGTATCCTTTCTGCAGCAAGCAAGCTGCTGGCTGCTAAAACATTGAAGGTAATCCTGCTCGGCGAAGTAGAGGCAGTCAAAAAAGCGGCTGCTGACGGCGGTTTCGATATCACCGGCGCGGAGCTTCTCGACCCGAAGACTTATGACGGCATGGACGAAATGGTCGCTAAAATGGTAGAACTGCGCAAGGGCAAAATGACAGACGAGCAGTGCCGCGAAGCGCTTTCCAAGGGCAACTACTTCGGTACGATGCTCGTAAAGATGGGCAAGGCTGACTGTCTGCTCGGCGGCGCGACTTACTCCACCGCGGATACCGTTCGTCCGGCGCTGCAGCTGATCAAGTGCAAGCCTGGCATCAGCTCCGTAAGCTCCTGCTTCATTATGATGCGCGGCGAGGAAAAGCTCGCGATGGCTGACTGCGCGATCAATATCGACCCGAGCGAAGACGAAATCGTAGAATCCACCGTAGAAACCGCGCACACTGCCGAGATTTTTGGTATTGAACCGCGTGTTGCGCTGCTTTCCTACTCCACAAAGGGTTCCGGCAAGGGTGAAACCGTTGACAAAATGCGCAATGCGACGATCCGCGTACAGGAAGCGCATCCGGAACTTGCCGTTGACGGTGAATTACAGTTTGACGCAGCGGTTGCTCCGGAAGTCGGCCAGCTCAAAGCACCGGGTTCCAAGGTTGCAGGCTACGCGAACACCTTCATCTTCCCGGACATCAACGCAGGCAACATTGGCTATAAGATTGCGCAGCGTTTGGGCGGCTTCGATGCTTACGGCCCGATTCTTCAGGGTCTGAACGCCCCGATCAACGACTTGTCCCGCGGCTGCAACGCGGATGAAGTCTACAAGATGGCGCTGATCACCGCGGCTTTGATCTAATCCGCGCTTTCCGAATACAGTTTCCCTTGATTTGGCAATACCGTATCTGATGCGAAACTGTATTCATTTTAGAAGCTCTGACTCTTTCCCTCCATTTGGCGAATACGTCTCAGCTTCCGCCAACTGTTTCACAGGCTGAGGACTGTGTTTTGCAGAGATTTGGCGGATTTCACGTGAATAATTCACAAAAGGGCTGCCCGCTAACGGAAAATAACCGTTAACAGGCAGCCCTTTTCATTACTACGTATGGAAATATCGCTTGCGATGTTTCCGAAATACCGACAAAAGCACCTTACGAAGCGCCTTCCATGCATGGAAGGCATGTGTGCGTAACAACCTCTTCTCGCTGCGCCGGCACTATCAAGGGAAAGTTCCCATTCTCGGCTTTTTTGCTCAAAAAGATGTAATGCTTCACCTGTTTTTTGGGCGCGTCCCATAAATCTCCAGGAAAATATGCATGAAATTTCCATGTTGCCCTCGTGAAATTGTAGAGAGAACTAAATTTTCTCCAATTATGTTGGTATCCAAAACAATGGCAGGCGGACTTGTACCTGTTTTTTACATCTGCATCCGAAACAAAGCCGAGCGCGTTACATCTTTGAGGCATTTTTTACCCAAAAAGCGGCGCAAACACGCGAGCGACGAAAGCAATTAGCCTTTTCAGCGCGGCTCGGGATGTGAGTTACAGATAGAGGGGTTTCCATTTGCGGATGATGGTCTCTGCAATGCGAATGCCATCGACTGCGGCGGACATAATGCCGCCCGCGTATCCTGCTCCTTCGCCGCAAGGATAAAAGCCGATCAAGGTCTTTCCGTCCGCAGGTTCTGTCGCGTTTCCGACTGTCGGCATGGAATTTTCACATGGCGCGGCATCCGCCGCATGGTGCGGCGCGGTTGTCAAAATGCCGGTTTCCTGCGTAGATGCGTCAAGCATCACAGCATCCGCCGCATGGTGCGGCGTTCCTGCAAGCTTTGAACGAGCTGTACCTGCCACCGCGCTGCAGGCTCCCTCGTAATCCGCGTTACGCGCGAAACGAACCGGAGACGAACTGCGAGTTTCGACTGCAGTCACCATGGCATCCGGATTGTCAAATCCATGTAGTTTGCGTCCTAAATGCGGCATAGCTTCCCGCAGCGCGGCAACCGCGAAATTCGGCAGACAGCTTTCTACTTGCGGTGCCTGTCCATTGCGCAGCTCACCCCAGGTGCAGCGCGGCGGCGCATAGCTGCTGCCTCCCGCAAGAAAAGCCTGATGCTCTAATTTTTCTTGGAAGATTACCCCCGCCAACACGTCATCACTGCCAAAGTCTGAGGTTCGCACATCGCAGAGCAGCGCGCTGTTGGCGATGCCGCTGGCGCGGTCATGATAACTCATCCCGTTGGTCACCACGCCGCCTGCCTGTGAGGAAGCAATCACCACCTTCCCACCCGGGCACATACAAAAGGTATACACGCCGCGTCCGTTTTCACAGCGCCAGCTCAATTTATAGTCTGCGGGCGGCAGTCCCAGCTCCCGTCCGGGCGCGCCATACTGCGCGATATCGATCATATCCTGCGGATGCTCGATACGCACACCCACAGAGAATGGTTTCTGACTCATCGCAATGCCACGCGCGCGTAAACGGCGAAATGTGTCGCGCGCGCTGTGTCCCATGGCGAAGATGACCGTTTGGCAAGGGATGCAGCGTGTAGGAATGCCGCAGCCGTCTTCCGATTTCTGAGCGTTTTGAGGCGCAAGATCTCCGCGTCCGTTCGCAGGCGGCTGCGTGTCTTGGAATGCGCGAGCTCCGCGGCTGTCTTCTGAATTTTGCGCAAGTTGAGGCGCAAGGCCGCCGCAGTTCTGTTCCTGTGGCTGTACGCCGGATTCATGGTCAGTTTCCGCGCCGTCCTGCGCGCAGATCACACCGCTGACGCGCCCGTCCTCCACACGCAAGTCCTCCACCAACGTATTAAACCGCACCTCTCCGCCGAGACGCTTGATTTCTTCACGAATATTTTTGACAACCAGGCGCAGCACATCCGTCCCGATATGTGGCTTCTGCTTGTATAAAATTTCTTTCGGCGCTCCGGCTGCCACAAATTCCTCCAGCACCTTGCGAATCCGCGCGTCTTTGATACCCGTCGTCAGTTTGCCATCGCTGAAGGTACCCGCGCCGCCTTCACCGAACTGCACATTGGACTGCTCATTCAGCGTACCTTCCCGCCAAAAACGCTCCACTGACGCTGTTCTGGCATCTACCTCCTGCCCGCGCTCCAGCACCAACGGCCGCAGTCCTGCCTGTGCCAAGATCAGCGCCGCGAACATCCCTGCGGGGCCGAAGCCGACGATGATCGGACGATCTCGCAAAACGCGCGCGGACGGTAATGTTTCTTCAGCTCGGTTTTCGTCTTCTGCCGCACACGCCTCTCCCTCATAAACAGCGGGAACATAAGCCAGATTCGGTGCTTCTTCCAGCTTTAGTTTGGGATTCGCCGCGAGCCGCGCCTGCTTCTTTGGATTCTTTTTATAGACTGCTGTAAAATCGACAGAATACACCAGCCTTATATGCTTCTTATCTCTGGCATCGATAGATTCTTTGACAATATGCCACTCAGAAATCAGCAGCTCCCGATTTCCAATCAGTTTTAAGATCTTTTGCGGCAAGCAATCTGTGGATTCTCCAAGCTTCAATTTGATTTGATGAATACGATACATTGCGATTTTCTTTCCTTAATCTACAAATATTGATCTCTTTCGGTGCAAACAGCCGAAATACGGTCAGGGAAGCGGCACTGCCGCCATCGCGCGACCCGCGCGAATCCCTGTCAGCCATGCGTAGTGCAGATTATAGCCCCCACAAGGCCCCGCGTACTCCATCACCTCGCCGGCAAAATACAGTCCCTGCACCAACTTGGATTCCATGGTTCGGCTGTCAACCTCAAACTCTGATACACCTCCTGCGGTTACCTGCGCTTCATTCCAGCCTTTAAGCCCTTTCACCGTCAGCGTGAACTGCTGCAGGCTCTCAATCATTCGCGACAGCTGTGAGGCCGTAAGCTCCGTCGCCAAAATCTCCGGCGCAATCCCGGCGCGTTCGAGTACCATCGCCGCGAGCGGCGCTTTTACCAGCGTCTTGAGCAAATCCAAGCTTTGCGCGCCCGAATACCGCAGATGGTGATGAAACAGCTGCAGCAATGCGGCAGGGTCAAAATCAGGCACCAGATCGAGTTCCAGCCGGTAATCACGAAACGCCTCCTGTATGCCGCGCCCTTCACGCTTTTGCGGTTTCACATACGCGGACAGATTCATCACGCAAATGCCGGACAAAGCATCTTCACGAAACTGTACCTCTCCCGTCTCCTGTACGCAAGGCTGCCCCTGGCACCACAGACTGACCTTTGCTTTCGCGCGAATACCCTTCAGCGCGGAGACAGATTCGACCACCTCGATTCCCGTCAGCGCGGGAACCGGCGTTACAATTTGATGCCCAAAACCTCTGGCAAAGCGATAGCCGTCTCCTGTGCTGCCCAAATTCCCGTAGGATTTCCCACCGGTCGCGAGCAGGATCCTGCGCGCGCGGATAGGCGATGCCCCATTGGTAACGAAAAGATGGAAGCCACCTTTCGGAAGAGCTTCCATGCTTTGGATTTCATGATTGGTTTGTATTTTTACACCCAGCCGCCGCGCGTTCTCCGTCAAAAGTGCGGTTAGCTCACGCGCGTCCTCATTATATGGGTACAGCCTTCCGGCCTCCTCGCGTATCGCGACGCCCGATTCCTCAAAAAACCGCAGTACGGTCTCCTGCTCCGCGCAGGCGCGATTGGAAAGATTGCAGCGCCCGTTTCCTGTGACGGACAGTTTCCTGCCCGGACACGCATTCTTTTCCAAAAGCAAAACCGAAAGGGTCTTTTCGGTTCGCTTTGCTTCAATCGCGGCCGCAAGTCCCGCCGCGCCGCCGCCAATGACAGCAATATCCCAAATTTTTTCCATCTCGCGTTTTCCTTTTTCTATCCGCAGTTTATCCGCAGTTTATCCGCAGTCCGTCTGAAAGGAACCGCGTTTCCAAAAATTATCTGCCCGTCTGCGCTGCTGCGAGATCCGACGTGCTGTCGCTCGCCGCGTTCTCGTTTTCTCCGGTACCCGGCTTCGGCGCAACCGTAATGTCCAGCACTTCCTCCGGCGTCGCCTCGATCACGCGTACCTCCGCCTTCGCCTCTTTGACCGCCTTGATGGCCTCCTTGGCCGCTACATGCGCTTCTGCGGCTTTGGCAGCCGCGGCCTCCAGCTTTTCGGCCTTGGTCTTGAGGAAATCCGGCTTTTGAATGATGATCGTCGAGCCGACATGCAGAATGTTGATGCCCTGCACAACGACGCACAGGCCAACCATCATCATCGTTTGCAGATTGAGAATGTCGCTGTCAAAGAAAACATACAAGCCGCAGACCAGATTCAAAAGTCCGATGATCAGATGATCGTAGAAGTCATGCTTGCGTTCTTCGATTCTTTCCCAGGCGCGTACAAAATTGCGGATGCCTGTCGTAATAACCCATAAGCCCAGCACCGCCGGAATGACCGCGTCCGCGGTCAGCTTGTTCAAAATGATCAGCGCGCCCAGCATGAATGTGGTCGTGCCATCGATCAGAATCCAGGTTCTTTCCTCGTTGTCGCCGCGATAGCTGCTGTAGGAAAGGCATTCGACCACGCCCGCGATCATAAACGCCAAGCCGGTCGGAAACGCAACGGATAAAAAGGTGATGCCACTGTTCGCTATCAAAAATACACCGGCACCCATAAAAAGAATGCCTGTCAACATCGTCAAAATTCTCACTGTTTTGTCCTCCATTTCTCTGCAAGGATTTTCGGAGCAATGACAAAAGTACCTTGCGAAACACCGCGGTCCGCGCCGCGGCACAGGCACGCAGAAAACCGCGAAATTCGCTTTCGTGCCGCACACTTTTGCTTTAATATTATACAAATAAATCGCCTGCAAGTCAAGAAAGGCGGAAACTCTTCACAAAAACCACATAACTGTGCTATACTTAAGTTATACAAAACGCATTGCATTTTTCCGAAAAAAATCGCAGAAGGGAGGCATATCGCGCATGATGACTGCACAAGATTTTTCAAAAAAATATTCAGATTCGAGCGCCGGCGCCGCGCAGGATCGTGTCATTCTGCACTGCGATATGAACGGTTTTTTTGCGTCCGTCGAGCTTTTGGAACGTCCTGAGCTGCGCGACGTGCCGATGGCGGTCTGCGGTGATCCGGACAGCCGCCATGGAATTATTCTTGCCAAGAACGAGCCCGCCAAAAAATACGGCATCGTCACTGCCGAAACGCTTTGGCAGGCCAGACGCAAATGTCCGGAACTCGTTCTGGTGCCGCCGCATATGAAAAAATACCGCCATTACGCCGCCGAAATCAACAAAATCTACTGCCGCTACACAGATTTGGTGCAGCCGTTCAGTATCGATGAATCCTGGCTCGATGTAACCGCCAGTCAAAGTTTGTTCGGCAGCGGACGCGAAATTGCCGACACCATTCGATTTTCTGTCAAGGAGGAATTGGGACTGACGCTCTCCGCAGGGGTATCCTTCAACAAGATTTTTGCCAAGATGGGCTCCGAATACAAAAAACCGGATGCCACGACCGAGATCACCCGACAAAATTTTCGTGCGCTGCTTTGGCCGCTTCCGATTCGTGAACTCTTTACCGTCGGCCCCGCGACCGCGCAAAAATGCGCGCAGCGCGGCATCCGCACCATCGGCGCGCTCGCGGAAGCGCAGCCCGCGTTTTTGGAAACGTTTCTTGGTAAATCCGGCCGTCAGCTTTGGGAATACGCCAATGGTTTGGATGAGAGTCCGGTCAGCCGCTTTACCGATGAGGAAGAAATCAAATCCATCGGCAACGGCAGCACTTTTCGTAAGGATCTCTATACTTTGGATGAAATTCTGACCGCGGTGACGGCGCTCAGCGATACCGTCGCGACCCGCTTGCGCAAGGCGGGCCGTAAGGCCTGCGGTGTCAAGGTAGATATCAAAAGTCCGGATTTCAAGACGATTTCCAGACAAAAACAATTGATGCGGCCGACACATCTTGTTCGCGAGCTCGTTGACGCCGCAATGGAGATTTTGCAAGCCTCCTGGCAAATCGGTCAACCTATCAGACTCTTAACTGTGACAGCCATTAACCTCGTTCACGAGGACAGCGCCGAGCAGTTGGATTTTTTGGGTGGGAGTGCCGAAGCGCGCGAGCGCGCGGAGCGGGTGGAACTCGCGATGGATGAAGTGCGAAAAAAATACGGGACTTCTTCCATCGGCTTCGGCGCCGTCATGCAGAACGACATCGGCGCTTCCGTTCGCGGCGATCTTTTGGAAAGCGAATCCATCAAACAAAAAAAAGAACGCTGACCGCGCGAGCGGCGCGCGTGTCTCGCGCCGCGAAGATCCGTAAGAATCCGCGCGGCGAGAAATGACTGGATGCACGCGAGCGGCGCGTGCCCCGCGCCGCAAATTATCTATTTATGTGAACGGCAGGTGCTCTCCCTGTATGAAAGCACCTGCCGTTCGTCCTGTCAAAGGCGCGTTCATTCGCGCCCTCCTTCCGGATTGCTGATCTCCGAGCGGGCGCGGCGTTCCAATCCATACGCGCCGCGCCCGCTCCCCTTCACGCGCCGCGTTGAACTCCCTCCGCGGGCGGCCGCTTGCCGCCAAGAATCTGCACCGCCTGCACACGATTCGACGCGCCAAGCTTCCTATAAAGATTTGACGCGTGTACCTTCACCGTATTCGGCGATAAATACAAGAGTTCTGCCATTTCCTTGTTATTCTTTCCTTCAAAGATCAGTTTGGCAATTTCAGACTCACGCTCACTGAGACCGCAGACCTTCGAAAGCCGCTGCAGCTGTTCCTCCTCGCTGAGTGAATTTTCTCCGGCCGGCCGACTGTTTTTGCCCGCGCGAACCCGTTTGACGGGCAGAATCGCGTAAGCCAAGGCCAGCTTCGGCAGATTTTCCGCTGCGGACAACCATGTGGCCGGTTCTTCGCCCAACGCGTCCGACAAAAAGTAAAAGACAAAATCGCAAAGCGGAAACAGCAGCACCAGAAGCAGCCACTTCATCATATCGGACTTCATTTCGGGCTTCCTTTCTTTATTTACACACAACCTTTCTGTCATTTTCAGTTTAGCACAATTTTCCCGCTTTAGAAGTCTTTTTGGAAAGTTTAGGCATTGTTTTAACAAATCGCGCGGCTTTTTTGGCGAGACAAAAGCAGATAACAAACCTCGGATTTTCGTGCACATGCCTGTCATGCATGGCAGGCGCTTCGCAAGGTGCTTTTGCCTGGATTCCGAAAATATCACAGGCGATATTTCCTGCACAACGAAAAAGCCGGACGCGCGCGCCCGACTCCTTCGTCTTTATTTATTTCCCTCACCTTCGGGAGGACTTTCTCAATCAGAACTAAGCTTCCAGCGCCTTGAGAGCCGCCTGCTTTTCTGCTTCTCTTTCGTTGAGGATTTTTTGATATTCCTCTTCCGACAGCTGGGTCATCGTAATACCCGCGTAACCGTAGAATATCGATACAATCGGATTCAGCCAGTTCAGAATCGCGTAAGGAATATAGCTGGAATCCACGCCTAAAAAGTTTCTCATGGTTGCGCCGCAGGTATTCCACGCGAAGAAGTTGGATGTAATCGTACCCGCGTCTTCCAGACATCTCGAAAGATTTTCCGGACGCAGCCGCATATCCTCGAAAGATTCCTTGAACATTCTGCCCGGCAGTACCAGGGATAAATACTGATCGCAGCATACCGCGTTGGTAATGATGCACATCAGTTCTGTCGAAAGCACCAAACCGCCTCTGCCTTTCGCGACCTTGAGGAAGACCGCGGCGACAGATGCCATCATGCCGGTGCAGTCCAAAATGCCGCCGAAGCACATGGCCGCTAAGATAATGGAAATCGTCCACATCATGCCCTGCACGCTCGAAGAGGACAGGAGGTCACTGAGCTTTGAGATGACCGGAGACGCGTCCTCCGGCACAATACCCAAAGAAATTCCGTTGTTCATAATGAAAAATACGTTGTTGATGACCTTGTCGCCAATCGCGTTTTCGATAGCGACGTGATTGAAGAACATCAGCGGAACTCCCAGCAGCGCGCCGCCGACCAGCGAAGGGATCGCCGGAAGCTTCATCGCGACCGCGATGATAACGAACAGCGGCGGAATCAGCGTCAAAAGACTGATATTTGAGGATGCCGCAATGAAATCCAGAATTTCCTGCATGACAGACATATCCGGCTCGTTGCTCGACGCGTGCATAAAGCCCATGACCGCATAGGCCACCAACGCGATGATCAGGGATGTACCGGTCGTATAAACCATATGTTTGATATGTCCGAACAGGGTCGCGCCTGCCATCGCGGGCGCCAAATTCGTCGTATCCGATAACGGAGACATCTTGTCGCCAAAATACGCGCCGGATACTACCGCGCCGGCTGTCATCGCGGCCGGGAACCCCAGCGCCGCGCCAACGCCCATCAGTGCCACACCCATAGAGCCTGCGGTTGACCAGGATGAACCGGTCGCCAGTGAAACGATACAGCAGAGAATACAGGCCGTTACCAGGAATACCTTCGGACTGATGATTTTAATGCCGTAGTACATCATCGAAGGAATCGTTCCGGCTGCCATCCACGAAGCGATAATCGCGCCGAGAATCGCCAAAATCAGAATTGCCTGCATCGAGCGGTTGATGGAAGCCAGGATTCCCTGCTCCAAATACGCCCACTTCCAACCATTCAGACACGCGATGATACCTGCGAACGCAGCCGCGAGCATCAACGCGATATGCGGTTCGCCGCCCGCATCCTTGACGATGGACCAAACCAGCAGACCGATCATGACCAGCATGACTAAAACTGTCTGCCACATAGGAATTTTTTTACCCATAATAAAATCCTCCTATACCTATAAAATTTGAAATAAATGCGTACATGTCCTATGTACAATGCCATCCTACGCGGTTCGCGCGAGCTTTTCAATTACCCAAGTGGGTAAACCTGCCTAAACTTTTGGGTGAAACCGCGTGCCGCGTCTGTGTTCGCGCGCTGAGGAAAATCACAAATTGCCGCTTTTTGTCGAAAAAACGGCGGCCATCCTCTCGGACAGCCGCCTGCGGTTCATGCATGTAGTGTCTAGTTGTAACAGTTGCAGAAAATGATCACTAAAAGCAGGAAGAAGAACAACAAGCTGGTATCTACGCCGCCTTCGCCTAAGAGATTACAATTGTTTCCCATAAATTTCACCTACTTCTTTCCATTGGATATTTGCTTTGCCTACACGCCCTGTGTAAGCACATGATATCATATGAAACAATCGGCAAATGTGTGTCGCCTCCGGAAGTTTTCTTTTCTGACTTAAGCGCGTACGAAACCTGTGGTTCCTTTGTACCCATGCCTGGCATGCATGCAGGCGCTTCGCAAGGTGCTTTTGTCGATATGCAGGAAACATCGCAAGCGATATTTCCTGCATAAAAAACAGGGAAACTGCAAAGTTTACACCCACTCTGCAGTTCCCATATACATCAATTTCTGTTCCTGAAATCACTGATGTCCTGTGATCTTGTTGTGTGTCCGGGGATTCCGGCTGGCCGGAGCCTGCCTGCACCCGCCTGTGCGGGTCCTATTTCCCTTTCGCCCAGGTTCTGCTCGCGTATTTGCACTGCTTGAGCGCGGTTTTCGCGGTGAGCTTGCCGTTTTCGTCGTAAACTCTGACCTGAACCTTGTAGAAGTATTTCGTTCCCTTCTTACCGCCGGTATTGGTGTAAGAAGCGGTCTTTTTCGTGACGGCTGCCTTGTAGCCTGCCGCCTTCTTCGTCGAACGATAGAAGCGGTATTTTACGGTATAGCCCGCATCTTTGAGCTCTTTGATGATCGCCTTATCCTGCTTGTCGAGGCTGACTGTTACCTTGACGTTCTTCTTCGCGGTCTTCGCGGAGCGAGCCACCGGTGTCAGTTTCGCGGTCAGCGCCTTGGCGTCAACCTGCGGTTCTTCCTTCACTTCCAGTCCCAGTTCTTCCGCATCGACCAGTGCGAAGGTCGAGAAATGCGGCGTGGTAAATTCGTAGAATTTCTTACCGCTTACGGTTAAAGTCTT
>Ga0129311_1000737_pt1 | contig 26445 bp, 31 predicted proteins | sample Go1ome_FD_94435 | JGI IMG/M metagenome (GOLD analysis project Ga0129311, IMG submission 94435) | Western lowland gorrila individual fecal microbial communities from Wisconsin, USA - Go1022B metagenome | ecosystem: Host-associated > Mammals > Digestive system > Large intestine > Fecal | place... | reverse complement strand
CGGGAGGGCTGGGCGGCTGATATTTACGATATGGGCGGCGGGGTTGCTATTGTAACAGGTTATGCGCCGTTCGGGAATGTTCGCCCGTCCTATGAATTGCGGGAACGGTACGAAACGCAAGCCGAAAAAATTCGCTATATTTCCGGTTATGAGGAAAAGCGGGACGCATTGCGGGAATTACAACGGGCATTTATTGAGGAGGTAACACGCCATGAATAAACGGGAGTATTGCGAAAGCCGGGAAAGCGTTGCATATTACAGCGGCTTGAATGGGCTTGAAATAAAGGGTTTTGAATACGGCATTGACGATTTTGTTTATTGCGTGTCCGGCTGTTGGTATGGCGGGAAAGCCGCGCGGCGTTTCCACCGTTGCAAAATCTACTACCCCGCAAACGGGAAAGATAGCGCATTTTTCCGGGTGCATGGGTACAAAATCCCGCTTGATGAATGTATTAGAATGGGGGTTTAGTTATGCGATATTACAGGGTAAAACCGCAATATGATAATTATAAATTATCGCGGGATTATGAAATATTCGTTGGTACTGAATTATTGACGGAAACGGAATATAAAAAAGCGTTGCTAAAATACGCTAACAGGAACAACACGCGCCGCGCCACAATTCCCCCGTCAAGCCGTGATAAAGCCATGTTTGCGGAAAAATTCGATATTGTGGAAATATCGAAAAATAAAACCTATTGGTTTTTCGGGGCGCGTTTTGCGCGGGAGGTGGGATAATGGCAAACAATAGAATACCCCGCCATTTTACCCGGATAATGGGCGAAATGCTCATAGAAACAACGGAAACGCGCCCCGGCGATATTATCCGGGTGTATAAAAATGATATGGGTTATTGTGGATATAATCCGCGCACAAATCGCCATTTTTACATATTCGTTTCTATGTTGCGAAATGCTGAAATATTCAAATTACAGGAGGTTTTACAATGAACATTGACAGCACTATGAAAGAATTAGCGGAATATATTCGCATGGGTGAGGAAATAGCCGCGAACATTGACGCATTGAAAGACGCGCTAAAACAGTATATGAGGAAAACAGGCGTTGACAGCTTGACGGGAACGGAACACAAGGCAAGCTATAAAGCGGTTGTTTCCTCCCGCATTGATACAACGGCACTAAAGAAAGACGCGCCCGAAATAGCCGCGAAATATACCCGGACAACGGAAAGCCGCCGCTTTACATTCGCATAATGGAGGGCAGCGCATGGTTGTAATTTGTATATTGCTTTTTCCGTTGGTGGTATTGGCTGAATTGCTGAAATTGAATAAATGACAGGCAAGCTCCGCTATTATTGGCGGGGCTTTTCCTATGCCCCATTATAGCCGCTGTAATGCGTTGTATGGGGCTTTATTGTGTTAGGGGTATAAGGATATACCCCGCTTATATTATGCCCTTTATGGGGCGTTCTATGGCGTTCTACAGCGTTTTATTATTTCGGGTATGTCCCTATACTCCCGCCGCTATTGCGGGGCGTTGTGGGGCGTTCTATGGCGTTGTGCGCTGTCGTATGGGTGTAGTTTATTGACAGGGGCGCGGGGCGCGTTCAATAGGGTTGTTTTTCGCGTTTTGGCGGTACTGTCAAGGGCGCGAAATGCTATTGACAGCGGGGCGAGCGGCGCGTGAGGGCATACCCCCGGAGGGGGAAAGCCGAGCGGCGGCGCGTGGCGAGGGAGTGCGGTGAGTAGCCGAAAATTTCAAAAAGACCTCAGAAATATCTTGACAGTCAGAAATATCTGTGCTATAATCAATTTCATAGAAAGGGGAAATTGCTATGAACACAATGTCTGCTGTGCGAGAAATTATGAAACTTCGAGAAGTAAAGCCATCTATGCTCTGTGATAGACTTGGGATTAAATCAAATGTCCTGTCAGAACGCTTCAAACAGGAAAATATCAGCATAACCAAACTTAACGAAATGCTCAAAGCTATGGATTACAAGATTATTCTTGTTCCAAGGAATACTCGTCTGCCGGAAAACAGTTTCGAGATTGGGACAGATGTATGACAGTAATACAAGTGAGCGGTACACCCCATAAAAGAGCGGTCTGAGACGCTTACTGCTCACCCTATCGCTCGGCTTGAAGTCCTTGATTTTGCTTGGCTTTTCGGTCACTTTGAGCGGTGAGCGGTAATTCCTTTATAAACTATTGCATATGCGCGTGTATATAAAGAGGTTTTTGATTAAAAGACCGCTCAACCGCTCACACCGCTATTTTACAGGGGTTTCCCCAAGACACAGACTGCTCATTATAGATACAGAACGCTCGTAGAAAGGGGTTGAGAGAATGATTTATGGATATGCTCGTGTTTCCTCTATTGGACAGGCGAAAGACGGAAACAGTATTGAAGCCCAAACAGTCGCTTTACGAGAACGAGGTTGCGATATAGTCTATCACGAAGCCTATACAGGAACGGCCACCGACCGCCCGGAACTAATGAAAATTCTCGCCAAAATACAAAAAGGCGATACTTTGATGGTTACAAAGTTGGACAGGTTCTCTCGCTCTGCCGCAGAGGGTGTTACCCTCATTAAAAAATTGCATGAAAAAGGTATCATTATTGAAATCCTCAACATGGGTCGTGCCGATAATACTCCTATGGGAAAATTGATGGTAACAATGCTTCTTGCTTTTGCGGAGTTTGAGCATGACCAAATCATTGAACGGTTGTCCACTGGAAAGGCGGTTGCAAAAGCTCACGGAAAGAAAACCGATGGGCGGTATAAAAAGTGTCCTGCCAATTTTAACTCTTATGTGTCTCGTTGGAAAAATGGAGAGATAACAGTTGAACGAGCTTGTAAGGAAATGGGTATCTGTCGTGCAACTTGGTATGCGCGTGTAAGAGAATGTTTGAGAGGTGTATAGAATGACAACATTTTTATGGATTATGCTTGGCGGTATCGCACTTGGTTTCATCGGCTTTATTGTGTTCTTGGCAATGAAAAAGAGATTGGGGATAATCCTGTCCTTGGCTCTCACGATTGCCTGTATCATCTTCTTTGCGGTTGATATTTCGGTCAATCCTATCAAGAACCAAGACCTTGTTTCACAATCGGCACAGGAACTTGATTTCGCCGAAATGGTAAGCGATTACCGTACCAACGAGGTTAGGGCAAAAGATACCTACAAGGACAATCGCTACGAGATAAGCGCAGAGGTGGTCGGTATTGAACAGGCAGGATTGCGAGAGGGTTACTCCGGCTACAATGTGGATATGACGATTGACCTCGATGGTGAGAGTTTTTCCCTTTGCGCGAACTTTCAGAGCGATTTGAAAGACGAGGTAATGAAACTGAATATAGGCGATACACTGACTTTTACAGGCAAATGCGTTGCACCCGAATTGTGGTATAACTGCACCATCGTAAAAGTCGATTAAACAAGATTATTAGAATGGCGCATGATTGCGATTGAGGGTTTGACCTCGACCAGTCATGCGCTTTTCTTTTTGCAGGAGGTAAAAATGGAACAGCTACTTTCAAAAATTCTCGAAAAAATAAAAAAGGACGCTTACCTGTTTCGGACATGGGAAGACCTACTCTATATGTGCAAGGAAGCAATGAAAACAGATATTCCGCTCGGCGTGAGGTATCTCAAGCTCCTCTCCGCTGAATGTGAGAGAGGTATCAGTGACCCACTCACCTCAGAACAGGAAGTCAAGGAGCTGTACGGACTACACAAGCGGGTTCTCCTCGCCGCCGCGCCGCATGATTTTGACAGCTATCTGCTCTATGTAGAGTGGAATAGAGAACCGAAAAAGAAGTTCTACCCGCCGCGCCGTAAGGTACTGAAACAGGTGGTAGACGCGCTACAGGAGCTTGCGGACGATAAACTTGACCTGCTTGCGGTCTCTCTCCCTCCCGGCAGTGGCAAGACCACTCTCGCTATCTTCTACCTCACTTGGCTTGGCGGGAAAATCCCCAACGAACCCATGCTGACAGGCTCTCACTCCAATTCGTTCGTGCGCGGTGTGTACGATGAGTGTTTGCGTATCTTTGACGCGAATGGTGATTACCTGTGGCACGATGTATTCCCCGATATACAGGTCTCTAACACGAACGCAAAAGATTGTCGTATCGACCTTGATAAGCGACAGCGTTTTGAAACATTGGAGTTTACCTCTATCGGTACAGGTAACGCGGGTCTATATCGTGCCGCCACTCTCCTCTACTGTGACGATTTGGTGTCGGGTATCGAGGTCGCGCTTTCTAAAGAGCGTCTTGACAAGCTGTGGGAGACCTATACCACGGACTTGAGACAGCGTAAAATCGGAGACCACTGTAAGGAGCTTCATATCGCTACACGATGGTCGGTACATGATGTGATTGGTCGTTTGGAGCGAGAGTATATAGACAGCGACAAGGCGAAATTCATTGTCGTACCCGCTATGGACGAAAACGATGAGTCCAATTTCGATTACGCCTACGGTGTCGGGTTCTCCACCCGCTTCTATCGGGAACAGCGCAATATTATGGACGATGTTTCGTGGAGGGCGTTGTATATGAACGAACCGATTGAGCGTGAGGGCTTGGTCTACTCGCAAGACGAGCTACGCCGATATTTTGAGCTTCCCAAAGAAGACCCGGACGCGATTATCGGTATCTGTGACACCAAAGACAAGGGTGCGGACTACGCATTTCTCCCTGTGGCGTATGTGTACGGGCAGGATTACTATATTGACGATTGCGTGTGTGACAACGGCTTGCCGAATGTTGTGGACGCTCGGCTGACGGAAATCCTTGTGCGCGATAAGGTCAAGTCCTGTCGCTTTGAGTCCAATTCCGCAGGTCGGCGGGTGGCTGAGAAGATACAGGAGGAAGTCAAGAAGAAAAACGGAATTACCCATATTACCACCAAGTTCACTACCGCCAACAAGGAAACGAAAATCATCGTCAACAGTGCATGGGTTAAGGAGCATTGTCTGTTCAAGGACGCTTCTCTCTATCAGAGAAAATCGGACTACGGCAAAATGATGGATATGCTCTGCTCCTACACGGTGGCGGGTAAGAACAAGCATGATGATGTGCCGGACGGTATGGCTATGCTTGCCGAATATGCACAGTCTTTGAGCGGTCAGAAAGTGGAAGTATTCAAGCGACCTTGGTAATTCACAATTTCAACAAAGTTTTCCACAAATAATTCGCAAAACAAGAACAATAAGGTTGACTTTTTAGAATTGTTGTGGCAGAATTGTAAGTGTAGAAATAGATTATTTTGAGTGGCGCATGATTGCGCGAGAGCAAATGTTCTCGGCAGTCGTGCGTCATTTTCAGTTTTCAGAGAGGAGGGACAAATGTGGGGAATGTGATTGACACTTCCAAGCCTGTTTCGGAGACCCGTCAGATGTTCGGGCGCAGGGTCATTAAGAGTAGCGTTACCGAAATCACAGATGAGAATGTCGTGGAAGTGTTGCTCAAAGCATTGTCTATTCACGCTCTGAATCGCTCGGAGATTGATTATCTTTGGGAGTATTACAAGGGGAAGCAACCGATTTTGAACCGCACGAAAGAGGTTCGCCCGGAAATCTGCAACCGAATTGTGGAGAACCGCGCAAATGAAATCGTGTCCTTTAAGGTCGGGTATCTGTGCGGTGAACCTATCCAGTATGTCGGCAAAAGCGGCGAGGAGTCCGTTACGGCGGCAATTACCCGCTTGAATGAGCTGATGTTCGCAGAGGATAAAGCCGCCCAAGACCAAGAAATCGTGGAATGGCAGATGATTTGCGGTACGGCGTTCCGACTGGTTCTGCCGGACGCACGGGGAGAGGAAGACGAGTCCCCGTTCGAGCTGTATACGCTCGACCCGCGAGATACCTTTGTGGTGTACTCCAACGAAATCGGCAATAAGCCGCTTATGGCGGTGAAATACAGCAAGGACGATAACGAGATTACACGCTACTCCATTTATACGGAGAACCGCTACTATCTCGTGGAGGACGGTATTCTGAAAGAGTCCACCCCTCATGCGCTGAACATGATTCCCATTTTCGAGTACCCGGCGAATAATGCTCGGCTTGGCTCGTTCGAGATTGTTCTCCCCCTCCTCGATACGATGAACAACATCACCTCCAACCGTATGGACGGTGTGGAACAGGTGGTACAGGCGTTTATCAAGTTTATCAACTGTGACATCACCAAAGAGGAGTACGAGGAGTTTCTTACCCTCGGTGCAATTAAGGTGAAATCTGTGGACGGCGCGAACGCCGATGTAGGTGTTGTCACGACTGACCTCAATCAGACGCAGACGCAGACCTTGAAAGAGGACTGCTACAACTCCATTCTCACGATTTGTGGTATGCCGAACCGTAACGGTGGTAGCTCTACAAGCGATACTGGCGCGGCGGTACTTCTGCGAGACGGTTGGTCTCTCGCAGAAGCGAGAGCGAAAGACAGCGAAAATATGTTCAAAAAGGCTGAGAAGAAAATGCTCAAGCTCGTGTTGCGTATCTGCCGTGAGCTGAGTGATTTTGATATTGCCCTTAAGGACATTGAAATCCAGTTTACTCGCCGCAACTACGAGAATATTCAGAGCAAGTCGCAGGTACTTACGACCATGCTCGACAATCCGAAAATCCATCCGCTTCTTGCTTTCCAACACTGCGGACTATTCGTGGACGCTGAGAGAGCTTACACCATGAGTGTGAAATATGTCGAAGAACAGGAAAAGGAAGCACAGATAGATGGAAACACCGATGGAAATTTGGAAACCAGTCAAACAGTACAAGGGAATATACGAGGTGAGTAACCTTGGAAATGTCAGAAGCCTTAACTATCATAATTGGGGTATCGTTCGCAACCTTACCCCTGTTATGGATAAGGACGGGTATCTGCGAGTTTGCTTGAGTAAAGACGGCAAACAGTCCAACGGTCATATTCATCGAATGGTAGCACAAGCGTTTCTCGATAATCCCAAGGGGGTTTCTCAAGTTAATCATATCAACGAGAACAAGACCGATAATCGTGTTGAAAATCTCGAATGGTGTGATTGCTTGTATAACAACAATTTTGGAACGAGAAACGAAAGAATAAGTAAATCCAAGCGAAATACAAACTGCAAAGCAGTAATTCAACTGGATTTACAAGGAAATCTCATTCGTGAGTGGGTATCGCTCAACGAGATAATGAGAGTTCTCGGCTATAACGCCGCTTTCGTGGCTCGATGCTGTCACGGTGTTAAACCAACAGCTTATGGTTACAGGTGGCAATACGCCGCTTGATATAACAGCGACAGAGAAGCCGCTTTATAAATTTCGCGGTGCGGTAGAGAAATCGCATAACAAAAATCGCAACAAAATAGTCAAAGAAGACTTAAAAATGCAAGGAGGAATATTTTATGGCGAAGATTGATTTTACAAAGATTGAGGGTTATGCCGAAATGTCCGCAGAGGACAAGCTCAAGGCGTTGGAAGCCTACGACATTCCCGACCCCGATTATTCCGGCTATGTGGATAAGAAGCTGTTCGACAAGACCGCTTCCGAACTGGCTGAGAAGAAAAAGGAACTGCGGGATAAGCTCTCTGAGGACGAAGCCGCCAAGCTGAAAGAGAAAGAGGAGCGTGACGAGCTTGAGGAAAAGTACAACAAGCTCCTGCGTGAGAGCGCGGTCTCCAAGAACAAGGCGAAATTGGTCGCGTTGGGCTATGAGGAAAGTTTGGCTGATGAGACAGCGGAAGCTATGGCAGACGGCAATTTGGAAAAGGTCTTTGCCAATCAGAAGAAGCACCTCACTTCCTTTGAAAAGAGGATTCGTGCGGAAGCTCTGAAAGATACTCCGAAACCTACTCCCGATGGGGACAGCAAGACTATGACATTGGAAAAACTCCGCAAAATGTCCCCCGAAGACCGTCTCAAGTTTTCGCAGGAACACGCGGAGGAATATAAAGAACTTTACACAGGAGGTAAAGAATAATGGCTCATGTAATTTACGATAATTTCTACCTCTCCAACGAGGTTGAAGACCAGTATAACTCCCACCTTGACCTGCAACAGTTCTGTACTGTTGACAATTCACTGGTGGGTACGGCGGGTATGCTCCGCAAAATCAACCGCTACAAGGCTACCAACGGTACTCAGAAGCTCGGTATGGGCGAGGGCAATACTCAGTCCATCGAGGTTTCCTACACCCCGGAGGAGTACCGTATTCTGCTTGCTCAGAACCGTTTCGAGTATTATGACGAGCAGGAAATGACCGACCCCATGCTCGTTCCCGTGGGCGTTCGCCACATGGGTACGGATATGTTCAACACGGTCAATGCGGACATCTTCACTGAGTTCAACAAGGCAACGCAGGTGGTTGTCACTACCGCACTGGACTTTGACTGCTTTGCAGACGCTCAGTCCGTGCTGAACCTTGAGAACCTTGAGGGTGTGTCCATCTTTGCGTTCGTTTGCCCTGCTGATGTAGCTACTCTGCGTAAGGCACTGAAAGACACTTTGCAGTATGTGGAAGCGTTCGCCAAGACGGGCTATATCGGCACTGTGGCGGGTGTGAACATTTACACCAAGAAAGACGCTGTGTCCGGCACTATCATCATGGGTACTCGTGAAGCTGTCACCCTGTTCAATAAAAAGGGTGTCGAGGTTGAGACTCCTCCCCGCGATTCCAGTGACGCGAATACCCGTAAGAATACCATCATCAGCCGCAAGTATTATCTCCCCGCTCTGACGGACGAGACCAAGTGCGTGAAGATTTTCAAGGGTACGGCTACCAAGTCCAGTGACACGACTGTTACTGTCGGTAAGACCTACTATGAGCAGGTCGGTAACGGCTATATCGCCGTGACCCCCGCGGAGGGAGATAACCCGAAGACCAAGGGTTGGTACGAGATTGCTTGATGAAACGGAGGTGGACAACATGACTGACGCTGAAAAACTGGCGGCTCTGAAAGCTATGGTCGGTGATTCCGATACGGACGAAGTGTTGTCCACCTACCTCAAGCTGTCGGGCAACAAAATCATCACCAAGGCTTTCCCGTATGACGATACTGTGACCGAAGTACCTGCCAAGTACGATTATCTCCAAGTTGAGATTGCCGCCTATATGCTGAACAAGCGTGGTGCGGAGGGTCAGACCTCCCACACGGAGAACGGCATTACAAGGCAGTATGAGAACGCCGATGTTCCCGCGTCCATGCTCAAGGCGGTCACTCCACATTGCGGGGTGATTCGATGAGGTGCATGAACCGAAACAAGGTCAAATTCTACTATGCGCTCTACAAGGGTAGAGAACCTATCCTCAACGGGCAAGGCAGGAAAACGGGTCAGTACAAGGTCGTTCACGGCAATCCCATTGAGGAACACGCTAATATCTCAGCCGCCAAGGGCGAAACGCAGACACGGCAGTTTGGCGAGAACGAGACCTATGACAAGGTAATTGTGATGGATTTCGTGACTCCCGCCATTGACGAGTATTCAATCCTGTGGGTCGATACTCTACCGGAACTCAATGCTGACGGTACGCTTGCTACAAACGATGAGGGCGAAGTCATTACCCCGCACGATTATGTGGTGAAGAAAGTCGCAAAGAGTCTGAACTGTGTGTCGATTGCGATAAGCAAGGTGACGGTCAGTGGGTAAAAAGGTTATCCGATTTGGATTGTCAGAGCGAGAAATCGACAGGGCGATACGGGAACTGGAACAGTATAAGCAGGACATTATCCGTAAGACCGACCTCTTACGATCGCGGGTAGCGGAACGGCTTGCAGAGCTGTCACGGGACGGATTTGCGGGAGCTGTCGTTGATGATTTACTGAAAGGCGGTCAGCGTACCGCACAGGTCGATGTGAGTATCGACCAACGAGACAATGTAACCCTTGTTATCGCAAGGGGTGAAGACGCGGTTTGGGTCGAGTTCGGTGCAGGTGTTCATTACAACGGCTCTGCGGGGACTTCCCCTCACCCGAAAGGGTCTGAGCTTGGGTTCACCATTGGCAGTTACGGCAAAGGCATGGGTAAGAAAGATGTGTGGGGGTTCTATGAGGACGGAGAATTACGCTTGACTCACGGCGCACCTGCCACCATGCCGATGTATAACGCCGTAAAGACCGTGTGTGACGAAATCGCAGAAATATCGAGGGAGGTGTTTCAATGATTGACATGGAAGACGATATTTTTGACGAAGTATCGGAAAAGGTTTATGTGGCGTTCGAGAAGAAATGTCCCGACCTGCTCATTATGAGCGAGTATGTCAAGTCACCCTCCTCGTTTCCTTTTATCTCCATCGTTGAGATAGATAATGCCACATTCCGCAACTCTCAGACCACGGAGGGACACGAAAATCATGTGGCTGTGACCTACGAGGTGAATGTCTACTCTAATAAGACATCGGGTAAGAAAGCGGAGTGTAAGGCACTGGCGGCGTTCATTGACGAACGGCTTTTGGAACTGAACTTCACTCGGACAATGCTTGAACCTGTATCAAACCAAGACGAAGCGACCATTTATCGTATGCTCGGACGCTACCGGGCAGTAATATCCAAAAATAAAACAATTTACAGGAGGTAAAAATCATGGCTATTTCCACCTATAAGATTTTTCTTATGAAGAAAGCAAGCACGGGCGATACCTATGAAAAGGTTATCGACATCAAGGATTTCCCCGACCTTGGCGGTGCGCCGGAAATGTTGGAGACCACTACCCTGTCTGACAAAATGCAGACCTATATTCCCGGTATTCAGTCTCTTGACGCGCTTGAGTTCACCGCAAACTACACGAAAGACGATTTCACCACTCTCAAGGCTCTTGAGGGTAAGGAGGAGTCCTACGCGGTGTGGTTCGGCGGTACTGAGAGCGGCGGCGTACTGACTCCCACTGGCTCTGACGGTAAGTTCGAGTTCAAGGGTCAGCTTTCCGCGTTCCCTGTTGGCGGCGGCGTGAACGAGGTCGTTGATATGACCGTCACTATCGCACCGTCTACCCCTATCACTGTGGCAGAGTAAAGAAAATTTAGGAGGACAGAACAATGAGTAAACAGTTGACTTTCACTTTCGAGGATAAGGAATACACCCTCGAATACACCCGCAGAACCGTTGCAGAAATGGAGAAAAAGGGCTTTATCGCGTCCGAAATCACCGAAAAGCCCATGAGTACCCTCCCGGCACTGTTCGCAGGTGCGTTCCTTGCTCACCATCGTTTTGTGAAGCAGGACACCATCGACACAATCTATTCTAAGCTCACCAAGAAAGAGGAGCTTATCGGTAAGTTGGCAGAAATGTATAACGAGCCGATTATGACCCTCGTTGAAGAACCCGAAGAAAGCAAGGGAAACTTGAACTGGACAGCGACTTGGTGAGTGACCCGCTGTCCTCCACTGAGGGGAGTGGTGGTGTTACTGCCACTGCTCCCCTCCACTCTTACGGAGAGAAATTTGAGGAGCTTTTTCCGTATTACCTGTCTCTCGGCATGACCGAAGAACAGTATTGGGACAAAGATTGCCGACTGGTGATTTTTTATCGGAAAGCGGAAGAACTCCGAACGAGCAGAAAAAACCAAGAAATGTGGTTACAGGGTGCGTATTTCTACGAAGCTCTGTCCCGTGTGTCACCTCTGCTCCATGCTTTTGCCAAAAAGGGTACAAAACCTGCTCCGTACTTGGCAGAACCGTTTGCTATTACGGAAAAACAGGCTGAGTATCAGCAGGAAGAAAAGGACAAGAAAACCTATGATAAGGGCAAAGCACTTATCGAGGGCTTTATGGCAAAGCATAACAAGAAATTTGAAGGGAAGTGAGAACCGTGTCTACTACAATCGAGCAGTTAGAACTTGAAGTACAATCGAGTGCTACATCAGCCGTAGCACAATTAGACGCGCTTGCTTCTTCTTTGGGTAAAGTAAAATCCGCTACCAAAGGTGGAGTTGGTCTGACCGCAGTTGCGAAACAGCTTACCACGCTGAATACCGCGCTGAACAGTATCAGCTCCACCAACGCGGATAGTCTGAACAAGATGGCGCAGGGCTTACAGGCACTTTCCTCTTGCGGAAACCTCAAGCTCTCGTCCTCTGTGGCAAATCAGATTACCAATCTCGGTACAGCGGTACGGTCTCTGAATGGGACTGATTTTTCCTCGCTTGGTCGGCTTGCAGACGCGCTTGCCCCGCTTTCTACTATCGGCAAGTCGAACCTCAACAGCTTTATCTCTCAGCTACAGCGGTTGCCGCAAGCGGTACAGGGTCTCAACGGTGTGGACATCGGCGGGTTGGGAACACAGATTTCCGAACTGGTCTCTGCTCTTTCCCCACTTTCTCAGATGGGTAAGAACAACCTTACCTCGTTTGTGACTCAGCTTGGCAAAATCCCCGCTCTCATGCAGTCTCTAAAGACGGTAAACATCGGGGAACTTGCGTCACAGGTTCAACAGTTGGCAGACGCTTTTGCCCCTCTCGCTACGCAAATGCAAGCCATTTCGAGCGGGTTTGCGGCGTTTCCGGCGAGAATCCAAAAGCTGATTACCAGTACAAACAATCTGTCGAAGTCGAACGATAAAGCGTCCACAAGCTATGTGAACCTTGCCGCGAAAATCAGTATTGCGGTTATAGCGGTCAAAAAAGCCGCGTCTGTACTGGCAGGATTTATCAATAAGTCCAACCAGTACATTGAAGATTTGAACCTGTTCACTGCGTCTATGGGTGAGTATGCGGGTGAAGCTCAAATGTTTGCCGAGCGTGTTGGTGATGTAATGGGTATTGACCCCGGCGAATGGATGAGAAACCAAGGCGTGTTTATGACCTTGGCAAGCGGATTTGGCGTAGCAAGCGATAGGGCATACACAATGAGTCAGAACTTGACTCAGCTTGGGTATGATTTAGCGTCCTTTTTCAATATTAGCTACGAGGAGTCCATGCAAAAATTACAGTCTGCTTTCGCCGGAGAACTCGAACCTGTTCGGAGGGTTGGTTATGACCTTTCGCAAGCGGCATTGAAACAGATTGCATTGGACGCGGACAACTATGCTGTTTCCATCGAAAACATAGGTAATGCTATGAGCGATACGGCTATGTCGGAGTATGCGCTTGCAAATGGTTACACAAAATCGTATACCGAAATGACACAAGCTGAAAAATCGCAGTTGCGGTATATTGCATTGATGAAACAGGTTACGGTTGTTCAAGGCGATACTGCGAGGACTTTGGACGCTCCTGCCAACCAACTCCGCATTTTAAGAGCGCAGTTGCAACAGTGCGCTCGTGCAATCGGTAACTTGTTCCTACCCATGTTAAAAGCAATCTTGCCTGTAGCTATCGCTGTCGTGAAAGTTATTCGCTTGATTGTTGATACACTTGGTAAACTGTTCGGCTTCAAAATGTCGGACTTCTTCGACAGTAGTAAGTACACAAGTATTGGTTCGTCTGTTGGCGGGATTGCCGACAGTACACAGGACATCGGTGACGGTCTTGGTAACGCTACCAAAAAGGCGAAAGAGCTGAAAAATGCTTTGCTCGGTATTGACGAGCTGAACATTATCTCTCCTCCCGAAGATACGAGCAGTAGCGGTTCGGGTATCGGGGACATTGGTGGCGGTGGAGGTATTGATTTCGACCTGCCAACTTATGACTTTTTCGATGGACTCGTAGCAACACAGGTTGATGAGATTGTTGAGAAAATCAAGGAGTGGCTTGGTCTCAATGAAAAGCTCGACTCGTGGGCTGACCTGTTCGATACCCGTCTCGGTAAAATCCTGTTGACCGTTGGTGCTATCGGCGCAGGTCTCGCGGCATGGAAAATCGCAAAGAGCGTTGCCGATTTCGTGAAATATATCACCTCGTTCAAGGGATTCGGCGCAGGTTGGGCGGGACTCGGCGCACTTGGGCTGTTGTCCGACCTTAATGAGTTCATCGGATATTTCCAAGACTTTCTCGAAAACGGCGCAACATTCCAAAATGTTGTCGGTATGATTAGTGAGTTCACAGGTGCAATCGGTGACTGCTTGATTATTCTCGGCAATCTCAAGATTGGCGGTGCGCTCAAGGTCGTACAGGGTATCGGTGAAATCGCTGTCGCAATTAAGGACATTTCCGAAAGCGGTGTAAATTGGGATAACGCCAATACCGCTATCAGAGGTCTTACCGACATTGCAATCGGTATTGGTGTGTTTACTGGCAATCTCAAGGTGGCGGCTTGGGGACTGGCTATTCAAGGCTTCACCTCCATCATCACGGAGATTGGCGCGAATTGGGACGCAATCAAGCAAGGTGATTGGAGCGGCGTGGATAAGGTGACGCTGATTATCGGCGCACTGGAAGTCCTCGGTGGTCTCGCTATGGCGTTAGATGTGTTCTCCAAGCTCAAGGAGGTCGCTACTATCGGTAAGGCTTCCGAAGCGGTCACGACCGTTGCAACAGCAACAGAAACTCTCGATACCACGGTCAGCACGAAGCTGTCCCCAAACCTTACCTCTCTCGCAAAGAATCTCGGCTTGGGTATCGTAATTGTTGCGGAAGTCGCGGCGGCGGCACTCCTCATCACAGGTGCAATCATTCTGCTCGGTGAGGGTCTGGCGCAGGTCGGTGAATCGTGGCAACCCGTAATCGACAACGGCGGTACGGTCGCGGCGGCTATGGGTATCGGTGTCGGTATCTTGGCGGCTATCGGAGTGGTAACGGCTCTGCTCGGCTCTGTCGGTACTCCGCTCATCGTGAACATTGCCCTCGGCACAGCAATCCTCGCGGAGTTGGGTGTTGCAACGGGGCTGTTCCTCGTAGAGATTTGGGCTATCGGCAAGGGCTTGGACGAAATCGGGCAAGCGTGGCAACCTGTTCTTGATAACGGGGAAACCATTGCAACAGCTATCGGTCTCGGTACGGCTCTGCTCGTGGGTATCGGCGTGGTGACTGCCGCTCTCGGCGTGGCTACTGTGGCAAGCGCGGGTCTGCTCCCGTTGGCTATCGGACTCGGTACGACTCTGTTGGTAGAGCTTGCGGCGGCGTTCGTGCTGTTTTGTGAAAGCTTGGTCGCTACCGCAGACGAGCTTGGGAACAACCTCGCTCCTGCCCTTAACGACCTCAACGGCAAACTGCCTACGCTGTCCGACAACATGAGCGATTTCGTTGACTTTATGACGGAGTTCGCCGGACAAGTTGTGCGGTACACGGAGGTTTCGGCTATTGCCGGACTGAGCGCGACCATTGACACCATTATCGGTTGGTTCACACAAGACCCTGTTGAGAAACTGGCTGACGATGTGCAGAACATCTACGACCAAACTTCCAGTCTCAATGAGAAGCTGAGAGTGGCTGTGCCGGAACTGAAAACGGCAATCGACCTGCTCACCTCGTACAGAGACTTTCTGTCGCAGATGGAAACGCTCTGTAATGTCAATGTGGAATTGTCCTCCGGCGTATTCGTGAACATGAAAGAAGTCGGTCAGAAGCTCGTCACGGGCTTTGTGGACGGTATCAAGTCTAAGTCCTCTGACTTCTCCAATGCGGCGAAAACACTGGTGGACGGGTTCAAGAACTCTCTCAACACCAACGCGGCAACCTGCAAGTCGAGCTTTATCTCTTGGGCTTCCAACCTCAAGAACTGGTTTACCTCCGCGTCCTTTGGTGCTATCAACCGCACGACCTTTGGCAACTACGCCAAAGATGTTATCAGCGGTTTCAACAACGGTATCACCAATAACTACGCTACGGCTAAGAGCGGTATGGTATCGTTTGCGAATACCGTGAAGAACGCTTTTACGGAAATTGTCTCTTACAAGGTGTTCTATGACATTGCGAAAGATGTTATTGACGGTTTCAACAACGGTATCAACGATTTCTACGATACGACTCGACCGTATATGCGGCGTTGGGCGAATGACGCGGCGGCGGCATACAAAGCGGCGTTGGACTCCAACTCCCCGTCCAAGCGGTTTATGCGTATCGGTGAGGACACTGTTCTCGGCTACAACCTCGGTATCGCCAACCTCGGCGGCACGACAAAGGGCGTTGTGACGGATTGGGCGAACTCGTTTACAAGCGTAAACCCGACCATGAGCTTTGCCGTAGACACCTCCGCTCTGAAATACTACAGCAGTGATTCGTTCGCACAGTCTGTTTCCGCTGATGTGGCGGCGCACAGCACGGTTACTGCAACGGGCTTCAAGGAGGGAATGGAGGAGTTCTACAGAGAGTATATCGAACCTACCCTGTCGCAGATGGCAGACGATATGCGTAGGCAAGCTGACAAGCAGGAACAGACCGTTGTTCAGATTGGCAACCGTGTTGTCAATGACGCGGTTACTACTCAGAAAAAAGCCAACGGCTATGTATTCGCACGATAAGGAGGGGTGAGAATGGCTTATTTGGCAATCAACGGTTATGAGCTACCTCCTCCGAAGCGAGGAGTACGCCCCACGGTGACTACGGTAGTAGACGCGGGTAGAAATGCCAACGGCGCGGTAGTCGGTCAGCGTGTGGGTCGAGACCAGTACAAGATTGATAGTCTTGAATGGTCTTGGCTCACCGCCGACCAGTGGGCGCAGATATTAAATGTATTGAGTCACTTTTTCGTATATGTGACTTTCACTGACCCGGTGTCGAACTCCCTCAAGACCATCAAAATGTACTGCGGCGATAGAACCGCAGAACCTTATTGGGTCGATGAAAACGGGAAACCGACACACTACAGAAATTGCAAGGTAAATCTGATTGACTGCGGAGAGTAAGGAGGGGATTTTGTGCAAAAGGTTTCAAAAGCATATAAAGAGAGCATGAAATCCTCTCTCCGCGAGAGAGCGTATATTATGATTTCGTTCGGTCTGCTCAATCAAGAAGCACAGGCAAAAGCAAAGGTTGAGCAGGGTGATTTCACCTACTACTCCAACTCCGCAAATATCCTGTCCGAAAAGACCGATGATACCATCTACGCTACCCTTGAGGAGAATTTCACCAAAGTTGACGGGACGATGTTCTTCCTCCCACGGCAGAACGCTTCCAACGCTTACCTTGACACAGGCATTATCAGCGACAAGCTCCTTACGCAAGCACAGTTCGAGCTTACAATCAATCTCAATGTTCCCGCTACGGATTTCAAGGGTATTACTATCAATTTCGGTGAGAATTACCCTGTGAATTTCGATTTGATGAGCAGTAGCGGACAGGTTGTCGAGTTTCGCAATAATACGGAGGGGCTGTTCAGCACCGAAGAAGTGTTGACAAATACGACCTCGGTGAAACTGGTCGTTTACAGTATGAAGAATCCCCATAGTCGGGTGCGTATCTACTCTATCCGATTCGGTTACGGTCTCGTGTACTACAATGATTCCGTAATGGCTTCTTCCCTTGAGAGCTATGTCTCGCCCATCGGGGCAGATGTGCCGCAGATTGATTTCTCTGTACAGCTCAAGAACTACGACCACTACTTTAATGTAGATAACCCGAAATCCGCTATCAACTTCCTTGAAACAGGACAGGAAATGGAAATCTACTACGGCTATCAGCTCCCTACGGGAGAGGTCGAATGGATTCGCGGAAACCGCCTGTTGTGTTCGGAGTGGGAGTCGGACGATTACACCGCCACTATCCGCTGTCAAGATGTGTTCCGCAGTATGGACGCGGAGTTCTACAGAGGACTGTACCGCAGTGCAGGTAAGAGCTATTACGATTTGGCTCTTGAGGTACTGGCTGACGCAGGACTGACCGATTACTATATCGACCCGCAGTTGAAAAATCTGAAAAGCAAAAACCCCATTCCTCGCGTTCAGCACAAGGAAGCGTTGCAGATTATCGCAAACGCCTGTCGGTGTGTTCTATCACAAACCCGTATGGGCGGTATTCAGATTAAGTCCAACTTCATTCCCGAAGCGGCGGCAAGTGCAAACGCGGAAGCTACCTATTCCAATGTTGCAAAGATTATGGACGGTACTGCAAAAGATGAGTACGCCACCTTTGCTCAGAACTATACCACGGCAGACGGTAAAATGTTCTTCCTGCCCCGCAATTTTGGAAATGCCACACTGAATACGGGTTTCGTGTCAGCGGTGCAATCCAAAGCGGACGGAACATTCACCACCAACCCCGTTGTTACGCTTACACAGGAAGTTGCGTGTATGTACTACGGTGTAAAACTGGTATTCGGACACTCGATTCCGGCAGCTTTTACAATCCGAACCTACAATGACGGGACGCTCGTAACGGAGTACGAAGTCGGGGCTGACGAAATCAGCAAGAACACGGTCATTCACACGGACTTTGACGATTTCGATGTTATGAAAATCGAGTTCACAAAGACCGCCGAACCCTATAGCCGTATCGTGCTGAATAATTTCAGCTTTGGTGATATTACGGATTTCACTATGACCCGCACAGATATGACCTCCTCCCCGAAAGCTATCAAGCAGGAGCTTGTCAAGGAGATAATTGTTCCTTGCTACAGCTATCAGACGGGCAATCAGCAAGAAAATCTTGTCAGCGAAGAAGTCACGGTCGCGGCGGGTGAGGTGGAGACTTTTTTCGTGGGAGAACCCTCCTACGGCTTTTCTGCCGCACTGGAAAATCAGTCGGGCGGTGTTTCCATTTTGGAGTCGGGCAACTACTACATCACCGTCAAGTTTACAGTGACAGGTACTTACCGCTTGGAGATTTCCGGCTACCGCTACAAAATTGTAGAGCGTTATGCAACAAAAACGCTCAATAATCGAGGAAAGACAATCAAGTGGGAAAACCCTCTTATTTCCGATATGGGAATGGCGCAAGACCTCGCAGACTGGCTCGGTGACTATTATCAGTCCGGCATCGAGTATGAGTACGACACTCGCGGCAATCCCGAAATTGATGTGAACGATATTGTTTACCAAGAGAACGAGTTCCAGTCTGATATGAAAGTAAACATCTACCGCCACACCATCATTTTCAATCAGAGCTTTGCGGGTAAGGTCACGGCTCGTAGAACAGGAGGTTAGTTATGGCTTGGACAACGCCTAAAACAGACTGGTACGGTGTCACAAACCCCTCCGATGGGGTATATACGGGAGACAGGTTCAACGCGGTCGATTTCAACCGTATCAAGAACAACCTCACCTATCTGCGTGAGTTGGCTCTCAAGATGTACGATGAGTTCTCTATCGTCTCCCTCGGTGCTGACCGTACCTATTCGGATTACTTCTATGCTGATGAAATCAATCAGCTTGAGGAAAATCTGAAAACCATCAACAACAAAACTCTCAAGAGGTCGTATGGCAACCCTCCGACCTATGTAGCAAACGGCAACACAATGGATTTTGCAGAGCTGAATCGGTTGGAACGCGCCATACTTGACCTCTACGACAGACTCACCAATGAGTCTGAGGGGAGAAGAATGTTCACTTGGAATTTTGGAATGAGAGGAGGAGACCTGTAAATGTCTTGGGAACTGTTACCCGTAAATTATACGGACGCTGTGTGGAGCGGTCTAAAACGGTACAACACCATCACCAATGAGGACGGTACGGTATCGTTCCAAGATGTGACTGCTTACAGCAACAAAGAAAAGTCCTTTTTTGGCGCGAGAGACGCGAACCGTATGAACGAAGCTCTCAATACCCTTATGTCGATGGTAGAAAACGGTTCTGACCTGTACGAAGCGTTTCAGAACTATTTCACCACACAGAAAGGGCTTTTTGAGAACGAAGCGGACTCCAAGCAGGACGGTTTTACCGCATATATTACTGCTTTGGAAGCGGAGGGGGACAATGTAATTAACTCCCTTAAAACCGATTATCGCACGGAAATGGACACCTTTGAGAGTCAGCAACAGGCACTATTCACGACTTGGTTCGAGTTCGTCAAGAGTCAGCTCGGAGAAGATGTTGCCGGAAATCTGCAAAATCAGATTACTGCTCTCGACACCAAAACGGACGGTTTTGACCCGCGCACAACTACTTTCTCTGCCGATGGAAAGACCATCACGGAAATCGACTCGGCAGGAAACAAGAAAATCGAAACCGTGTTCACTTCCGATACAGTTATCACGCAAAAGCTCTATAAGAAAGAGTCAAACGGAAGTTATTCCCTCGTAAACACTAAGACCATCACATTCAGTGCAGACGGTCTAAACATCACAGAGGAGGTAGTGTAAATGTCTTGGGCAGAAGCAAAATGGACTGTTGACAGTCTGTTGCAGAAAATCGGGCAAGCCCCGAACAACATGAGGAGCTTTATCGCATACTCGCTTTCCGCGACCAGTATCGGCTTGAAGTTCCAAGAACCCGCCGACAGCTATGACGCGAACAACAATCTGATTTGTTCTGTGGGCGGTGTAATGATTCGCATGAGCGATACTGGTTATCCTACAAAGCCCTCAGAGGGGACGCTTGTAGTAAACAACACCAATCTCGGCGCGTATGTCAACACACCCTTTACGGTGAGCGGACTCACCAAGGGTAGAAAGTATTATTTTTCCGCGTTCCCTTATTCCGTACAGGGCGTTTACAACCTGTCGAGCAATGCGGCAAACAGAGCGGACGCAACTCCCGCCGCAGGTGAAATCGCCAATGTCACCATTTCTATTGACGATGATTCCGCGTTTTCCAGTGTGGTAGTCACCTGTGTCGATGAAACGGAGTCTGCGTCTACGCAGTCGGCAACGCTCACCAAAACGAAGAAAACGGCTTCCTTTGTCGTGCCTATCGGTCATACCTATCATATCGAGTACGGTGCGGAGGACGGGTACAGCAAGCCGGATAACACTACGCCGAAAGTTTCTGTGGCAGGTACGACCTCGAACTACACCGCAACCTACTACTATTTCACGGCTACGATTGCCGTTACCTACCCCGTAGGAGCGACCTGCACCTGTGAGTGTGGAAGTACAAAGTACACCGCCCCTAATACCTCCGGCAGTCACACTTTCCAAGTGCATAATGTCGGCACATGGACGGTAAAGGCGGTTTCCGGCTCTGATACAGACTCTAAGTCAGTATCTATCACTTCCTCCGGGCAGTCTCGCAGTGTGGAGCTGTCGTTCGTAAAAATCTACGGTATCAGCCGGGATATTACGGCTACCTCTCCCGCTTGGGCGAGAACGGATTCCGCTGTCGGCAAGACTGCTACCGCAACCGTAGGTACTACAGCAGGTTCGAGTGACTTCAACAACTGTTACCCTTGGAGCGGCATTGTCCGTGAAACCTTATCCACGGGAGATGTGATGGTGAAAATCCCTAAGTTTTGGTATCGTCGTTACCGTAGTGGAAATGTGGAATATCTCAAGATTGCGGATAAAGCCACGAGCGGGTTCACGCTTCACCCCGCGTTCAATCACGGCGGTGTGGCAAAGGACTATATCTATGTCGGTGCGTATAAGACCACGAGTGGTAATAAGTCCGCTTCCGGCGCGAGTCCGTTGGTAAATCAGACGAGAGCAACCATGCGTACCAATGCAAAGGCGAAAGGTACAGGTTGGGGAATTATCGACATTTCCACCCTCTCGGCTATTCAGATGTTGATTCTCGTAGAGTTCGCCAACAACAATGTGCAGAGCGTTATCGGACGCGGCTACTGCGACAGTAATAGCTCGGCTCTCAGCACGGGTACTTGCAACAGCGTAAGCAACCTCACGGGCAGACCTGCCGGAACAGACGGCAAGGTTGATGTGGTTTGGCGCGGTATCGAGGGTCTGTGGGGTAATGTGTGGGAATGGGTCGATGGTGTCAACTGGAACAACGGCACTTACTATGTGTGCAACGACCCGTCCAAGTACGCAGACGATACCACTACGAACTACACCGCCCTTTCCTTTAAGGGTGCAACCAACTGGTCTTCCAGTTATATTACGCAGGAGGGTCTTGACACTGGCAGTAATCCTCATGTCATGCTCCCGTCTGCCGCAGGTAGCGGAAGCGAAACGACCTATGATTGTGACGCTTGTTGGTCTTCTACAGGTTGGCGCGTCTTCCATCGCGGCGGTGTTTGGAACGGTGGCTCGAGGTGTGGTCTCTTTACGGCTTTTTTGGACGGTGACTCGTCCGTCTCGGGCTCGAGCGTTGGGTCGCGCCTGCTTTATATCCCCTCCTAAGGGGGTGCGGGGGATTTTCTCCCCCGCATAAGTGGGTCGATACAAAACAGATAGAACTTTATAAGGCGAACAGTAAAAGCGCGTCTTCCAACACGGCGGTAATTGGAACAATGGCTCGAAATGTGGTCTCTTTACGGCTAATTTGAACAATGACTCGTCCAACTCGAACTCGAACATTGGGTCGCGCCTACTTTTGTTATACAGTACAAACCTATACAAGATACTGTCTCGCCGTACCCATTGGTAAAAAATAGTTTGGAGGGATAGGGTTAGTAAGTCTCTTGAAACCCCTATAAGAAACAAAAGCAATGAAAAGAATTGGCTTTCTACACGAACAGATAGTTTCAGAAGAAAATTGCAGACTGGCTATCATCAATGCCGCAAAGCACAAGAAAAAGCGCAGAAATGTTCAAAAAGTCATGGATAATTTGGATTTCTACGCGAAAGACCTGTCTGAGCGGTTGGTTCGTTTGGATTTCACCTCACCGTATCGGACTCGTATCATAAAGGACGGTCTGTCGGGGAAAGAGAGGGAGTTACAGATTCCTGCGTTCTATCCCGACCAATGCGCCCATCACGCTATTGTGCAGGTGCTACAGCCGCTCATTATGAAATCTTCCTATTATTGGAGCTGTGCTAATATCCCCAACAGAGGGATTGACCGCGCCGCCAAAGGAGTGGAACGAGCGACCATGCGAGACATCAAACACGCGAAATACTGCGTGAAGATGGATATTCACAAGTTCTATCCGTCAATCCCGCACGACAAGCTCAAGGAACATTTACAGCGGAAAATCAAGGACAAAAAGGCACTTGGTATTATCCATTTGGTAATCGACTCGTACCATAGCTCTCCCGGACACGGTATACCCATCGGGAATTATACCTCGCCGTGGCTTGCGGAGTTTTATCTACAGTCGTTGGATTATTTCATCAAGCAAACTCTCGGTATACGCTATTATGTCCGCTACGCCGATGATTTAGTCTTGATTGACAATAATAAGCGGAAGCTCCGAAAAGCCATGTACGCGGTCATGGAGTTTGTCGGAAAACTCGGCTTGGAGATAAAGCACGATTACCAGTTATTTCGTATTCAACGAAACTGCAAGAGCAGACAGCACCGTAGAGGACGAAAGATTGACTTTGTAGGTCGCTGTTTCGGTATCAGAACCACGACCATACGAAAAAGACGCGCTCTCGCTCTTATGCGACAAAGCCGCCACATTCGGAAAATCCAAAAACGAAACGGAGTCGTATCGTTCCGTATGGCGGCAGGTTTCCTGTCACGGTGTTCCTGTTTCAAGCATACTGACTCGCTCGGTATGAAAAAGAAATATTACGATACAGTCAAAATCAGAAAATTAAAGGAGGTAGTCAGAAATGAGAGTAAAAGGAAATGTCTCCCCCGTAACCCTGTCGATGGAGTCTTACCTGCCGTTGGAGGGGTATGTAGAGGTCAGACTGCGTGAAAACATCAAAGAAGTCACTGACATTGACCCGCAGACGGAAACCTCTGTCACCATGTTCGAGTACGATGAGTACACTTTCCTCTTGAAAAACCGTGAGGGCTTGCGAGAGGACATCGAGAACAATCTCAGCGATTGGCTCATCACTGGCAGAACGCTTGAGGTCAACGAAAGCGCAAGCATTGTGCAGGACATGAAAGCGGCTCTTGAGATTTTGGAGGTGAACAGATAATGGCACAACTTTATATCGAAAGCGCAAAAAAGCTCAAGGAACAGATTGACAGCAATCAGAAAATCGTTGACACCGTGGAAGCGGCAGGAGGTATCACCACCTCCATTACGCAGTCAGACAAAATCGGCTTTGACTGGTTGAACTACTTTGTCAACAAGGTACTGGTTCGGCAGGAGTATCAAGAGCAGGAAAACCCTGTTGGCACTGCCGATAACCCCTTTGTATGGGAAAAAAGCATGGCTCTTATCGCAAACGGGTTCTATGTCCATGATGGTGTCCGTAAGGTTTGGGTCGGCGAGACAGGCGTTACCGCCGCGTGGGACGATAGTAATTGGGAGGTCATGTAAATGTAAATCCTCACATTAAACGAAAGGAATTTAGCTAAATGGTTTCTGAAAGCACACTGATTATCAGCATTGTAGGGGCGGTCTTTGCAAGCACAGGCTTTTGGGCGTTCCTCACAAGTCTTATTCAAAGCAAAAAGTCTAAAGACAGCGCGGAGGGGCAAATGCTGAAAGGTCTTGGACACGACCGCATTTGCTATCTCGGTGAGTGTTATATTCAGCGCGGGTATATCACCAAAGACGAATATGAGAACCTGCATGATTATTTATACTTACCGTATAAAAAATTGGGTGGAAACGGTACTGCCGAAAAGATTATGAAAGAGGTTGACCGTCTCTCACTCAAGGACAAGGAGGATTAAACCGATGGAAGAAAAGTCGTATTTTCAGATTCACGGCGAAGAAATTACGCCGGAAATGTTGGACGAACTGAGTAACGGGAAAGGAGAAGACGAAGATGAGTAACAGCCCTCTCGTAAGCTATACGCGGATTTCTCCCAATAAGACGAGTCCGCGTAAGAACAAAATCGACACCATTACCATTCACTGTGTCGTGGGACAGTGTTCTGTGGAAACGCTCGGCAATGTCTTTGCCCCGACCTCTCGACAGGCAAGCTCCAACTACGGCGTTGGTGCGGACGGTAAAATCGGTATGTATGTCGAGGAGAAAGACCGCTCTTGGTGTACTTCCAGTGCGGCGAACGACAACCGCGCTATCACCATCGAGGTCGCAAGTGATACCAAACACCCTTACGCGGTGAACGATAAGGCGTATGCCGCAATGCTCGACCTTGTGACCGATATTTGCCGCCGTAACGGTATCAAAAAGCTCGTGTGGAGTACGGACAAGAACAAGCGTATGAATCACCTTGACGGTTGCAATATGACCGTTCACCGCGATTATGCAAACAAGTCCTGCCCCGGCGATTATCTGTATAACCGTCACGGCGAAATCGCGGCAGAGGTCAACAGGCGGCTCGGCGCGGCGGTTGATACCCCTACTGAGGACAAGCCCACTACCGGTTCTGTCAAGGCAGGAGATACCGTTAAAATCTCCTCCACGGCTACTTACTACGGCGGCAAGGCAATTCCTGCTTGGGTGAAAGCAAAGAACTGGATTGTCCGTGAGGTCAGCGGTGACAGGGCGATTATCGACAAGTCTGTTGACGGGAAGAACGCGATTTGCAGTCCTATCAACACGAAGTATCTGAGTGTCGTTTCTGCCGCTTCTACGCCCTCTCAGAGCGCGTGGACACCGCAGGTAGGTGATTATGTCTCGTTCACTGGGAAAACGCACTACGCAAGCTCCAACGGCGATAGAGCGGTGTCCTGCAAGGGTGGTAAGGCGAAAATCACGCAAATCTACACAAAGGGCAAACACCCTTATCATCTTGTCCATGCTGATGGAGGGTCTACGGTCTACGGTTGGGTTGACCGCGACTCTTTCACCAAAGCGTAAAGGAGGTTGACGGTATGCGGAGGGTAAAGAAAAAGCCACCGAAAGAATTTTCAAAGAAAATTCTTATCGTGGCGGGAATTATCAACGCTGTCGTTATCGTCTTTACGATGGTAATGATTTGGCGCACTCTCGACCTTTCGCCGCTTGCCTACCTCATACCGTCAGTAGCCGCCGAAGTTGCCACGGGAACGGGATTTTATTACTCAAAAGCAAAGGTCGAGAATCGTATAAAATTGATGAGACAAAACAAAGTCACACCAAACGAAACACATTTTTCTGAAAATTACTGAGGAGGTATCACCATGACTGACATTACCAATGTTGTTTCCGCTGTTATCACCCTGCTCGTAGCAGTCATTACCACTTTCCTTATCCCTTATCTGAAAGAGAAAGTAGACGCTGAGAAGTTCGAGAAAATCAAGGCGTGGACGAAAGTTGCGGTCGAAGCCGCAGAAATGATTTACAACGGTGCGGGTCGCGGCGCGGAGAAGAAAGCCTATGTACTGGAATACTTGAACAGCAAGGGTTATAAGCTCGACTCCGACACCATTGACAAGCTGATTGAGTCCGCTGTCCTTGAACTGAAAAAGAGCTGATTTAACCCCGTTCAAGTAGTTAAAGTAGTGGAAAATCCGTTTTTGCGTGTAACTTCCTCTAAGTACGCGCGTATTAGGTGAAAGTTTACGCAAAAACCGAAAAACAACTACTTTAACTACTTCATCTCGTCCCGTGGCAAAGAAAAAGAACGCCGATTCAATCAGCGTTCTCTATCCTATAAACAAATCCAAAGGTGTGTTTGATGAAGAACACAGAGTTCGGATTTGCACTATTTGGTGGTGTTGCTGCCGATCGAATATATCCGGACACCGAAGGGGAATTATTCAGCAGGTCCCTATGCCTATGTCAGTTATGTCAGTGTTGCATTTTACTTGCTACTGTGCGCGGGACTATTGTTT
>Ga0129311_1000736_pt1 | contig 26456 bp, 27 predicted proteins | sample Go1ome_FD_94435 | JGI IMG/M metagenome (GOLD analysis project Ga0129311, IMG submission 94435) | Western lowland gorrila individual fecal microbial communities from Wisconsin, USA - Go1022B metagenome | ecosystem: Host-associated > Mammals > Digestive system > Large intestine > Fecal | place... | reverse complement strand
TCGTGTCCTGTTTGTGGTGCAAAACATGATAGAGACATTAACGCTGCAAAAAATATACTGGCGGAGGGATTACGACAAATAGCATAAGAAGAATAACTATATAGGGCAGGGACTGCCCGAATTAACGCCTGTGGAGATAGTAGGTTACGAGGTCTGCGAAGCAGGAAGCCCATTGGCTTTAGACAATGGGTAGTTCACTGAATGGATTGAGGGGGATTATAATGGCTACATCTAGTATTTTAAAGAATTTTGTTATTTCTGACAATGAGCAGGCTGAAATTTTTGCAAATGCTATAGAGGCATCTTATCAGGAATCATTGCAGATGGAAAAGGATGAGGAAATGGTGATGTATGAGGAACTCAAGAATCCTGATGAAATAATGGATTTTATTGAGGAGTGGAAGAGGTTACATGAATGAGTTATTTGTGGTGTTGAATATCAAAGAATATTTACGATACGATAAGGGTGGAGAAGAATTATTAAGACGTATATACTCCACCTTTTGTTGTACTAAAAATAATGATGTCCATAAATTTTTAATAGAGCAATCAATTGATTTTACAAAAAAGAATCAGTCCGTTACATATCTTGTATTTACAAAAATAGAAAAGGAAATAGTGGGGTATTTTACAATTACGATAAAACCAATTTCAGTGTATTGTGAAGGGTTAAGTAAAACTGTGAAGAGAAAAATAGCAAGGGTGAGTAAATTAGATAAAGAGAATGAGCAATATATGCTTGCAGCGTATCTTATAGCTCAGTTGGGAAAGAATTTTCAATACGAAAATGACAAAAGAATAACTGGAAAGCAGTTACTTAATTTGGCAATTGATAAGATAAGAGAAATTCAATATATGGCAGGTGGGAAGGTTATGTTTTTGGAGGCAGAAAATAAAGAGAAACTTTTGAATTTCTATGAAAGGAAAAATGGATTTAAGCAGTTTAATACAAGACCAGTGATGAGTAAAGAAGAGAATGGTCATACTTTGGTACAATTATTACAAGTGTTATAAGTAGATATTTTGGGAATGAGCAGCTATATATTTAGCTGTTTTTTTCTTTCTATTGCGCTCAATGAACTTTTTACGGTTTACAATGGTTATATAATATGTACAGATATTGAATTAGGAGAAAACACGATGAAAGAAAGCGAATTGATACAAAAATTGCATAATGGAGATAAAGAAGCAGCTGGCCTGATTATTGAGAGATATTATGCAGATATTTATCGTTTTTGTCTTTATATGGTTCAATCTGAAGAGGATGCTTATGATATTGCGCAGGAAAGTTTTTTGAAATTTATCAAATACGGAACTTCTTATCATCACCAGAATCTCAGGGGCTATCTTTTGACGATTGCAAGAAACCTCTGTTTTGATTATTTTCGGGATAAGAAAGGCACAGAAACCCCGGTTGGATGGGAAGAACTTGATAAGATACCGAAACCAAGAAATCAGATAAAGGAAACAGAAGATATCATTTATTTGCAGAATCTTTTAAAGGCGCTTTCGCCGGATATCAGGGAAGTAGTTGTTCTGCGGATGTATGAAGAAATGAAGTTTAAAGATATTGCCGATATGATGGGATGCAGTGTGTCCACGGCAAAGTCACGGTTTCGATTAGGTATCAGTCAGTTGAAAAGGATGATGGAGGGGGAGCATGACGATGGGAGATAGTGAAATAAAAAATCTTTTTGTAAGAGCGAATGCGCAGGTACATATTGATGAAGCGAGAAAGCAAAAAACTCATCAGGCAATGATGATGGAGATGGAGAAACAGGAAATCAACAAGCAGAGAATGGAGATGATGATGTCCATCAAAAATATTCTGCTTCAGCAATTTCAGTATATGGATAAACTGTTTTTCTATATTTATGGCGGCCTTATTTGTCTGGGTATTATTTTTATTGCGGTGCTGCAATATATCGGAGTGAGTCAGAATGAAATTATCACCGTGTGCATGGCGGGAGCAGGAATTTTAAGCATCACATCCATTGGTGTGATTGATAAGATGTTTTTTGGAAAAATGGCAGAGTTGGGAGCAAGCTGCTATTTTAATACAAAGCAATGTGTGGCTGCATGGATGGTAATGTCCGGGATGGTCAATGTTGTGGTGCTGTTTTTGATGGCAGGTTATTTGAATGGATTCTGGCGTGTTGGATTATTGCAGGTGGGGCTTTATATTCTGACGCCTTATCTGTTGTCGGGGATGATTGCCTTGGGAATTTTGTCAATGGAGGCAGGAAGAAAGCATTCATTTCTATTTGGTATCAGCGGTGTTTTTTTATCTATAGGCTATGGCATCATCGGAACCATTCCGAGAGTCATGACCCTGGCGGCCATGTGGATATGGACAGCAGTCTTTATACTGTCACTACTTTTATTTGTCATTCAGATAAAAAGGCTATTTAATAGAATGGAAAAAGGTGATGTGTTATGCATGAATTAAAATTGATGGATGTTTGGAAAAGATACAAAGATAAAGATGCCGTCCGTGAAGTGGATTATACATTTACAAATGGGGTATATGGTCTGTTGGGAGAAAATGGGGCAGGAAAGACAACATTGATGCGGTTGATTTGCAGTGTTATGCAGCCAACGGAGGGAAAGATTTGCTGTGATAATCTTGAAATTTCCGGTATGGGAGCAGAATATCGAAAACTCCTGGGCTATTTGCCGCAGGATTTTGGATTTTATCCTGATTTTACTGCGGAGCGTTTTCTCAGGTATATGGCGGCTTTAAAAGCATTGCCAAAAGATGATGCAGAAAAGCGGATTGAAGAACTTCTGACTATGGTAGAATTGAAAAATGTGCGCAGGAAAAAGCTGAAAACTTTTTCCGGAGGGATGCTTCGAAGAATCGGCATTGCCCAGACACTTTTAAACAATCCCGAAATTCTGGTTTTGGATGAGCCTACAGCAGGGCTTGACCCGAAGGAGAGAGTGCGTTTTCGCAATATCATCAGTTCCTTAGGCAAAGACAGAATTGTTTTGCTGTCCACTCATATTGTGTCGGATATAGAGTATATTGCAGACCGCATTTTAATCATGAAAAACGGAGAACTCATTCAGGAAGGGACAGAGGCGGAGCTAACAGGGAAAGTGAAAGGCCACGTCTGGAAATGCATTGTTTCAGAAAAAGAAGCAGAGTGCCTTGGGCAGCGTTTTGTTGTAAGCAATATGAGAAGCAATGGTGAAAATATCGAATTAAGAGTGATTTCAGAAAAACAGCCCATGCAGGAGGCAGAACTTCTGGAGGGGACTCTTGAAGATGCCTATCTTTATGAAACACAGTCAGCGGAGGAAACGTAAAATGCGGCTTTATAGAATGGAATTGTACAAACTCTATCACAACAAAATATTTAGAATCGGACTATTTGCCGCTACCGCATTGTTGTTGGCTTATTTTTGTTTTGCAGAAGTAGGCGGGGAAATAGCTGCAGTGGATGGAAGCGTTTATTCCGGTTATGAAGCTGTGAAGATGAACAAGAAAATCACGAAAGAATTTGAAGGCGAGCTGACAGATGAAAAGGTCCATCAAATTGTTGAAAAATATGGTCTGCCATCCAAGCTGGAAGAAAATATGCCGGGATGGAGAGACGGAAACTTTTTAAATGATTTTGTAACACGATATTTTACCAATGGGACATGGGAAAACGGCATTACTCCAACAGAAAGATATATGATTGCGGAAACAGAACTGGGGGAAACCTGTGAAAAACTGGGGATAACACCTTATCTGACTTACACAACAGGCTGGAAAATATTTATTGAAATGCTGCAGTTTGGTCTGATATTGGGAAGTATACTGGTTATTTGCGGTGTGTCAACTATTTTTGCAGAGGAGAGCCAGACGAAAATGCTGCCGCTGATTTTCAGCACAGAAGAGGGAAGAAGAAAGGACGTCATGGCAAAAATAGCCGCTGCTTTGACATTTACAATTTCTATCTTTCTGTGGTTTGCGGTGATAAACCTGGTCTTATGTCAGGTTGTGTATGGGTTAAATGGCTTCAATAACATCGCAGGACTTGTACTGTCTGAAAGCATCAGACATCAGTCAGTGATGTTTCCAAAATATCTGGCAGTCTTACTCATGCTTGCCTTAGAAGCCTTTTTATCATTGTGTGCTATTACCTTGTGTGTATCTGCCCATCAAAACAGTTCATTTGGAGCCGTTATCATCTCTGCAGCATGCTGGGGACTGCCGGTGATAATAAGAATATTTTTCGGCGGCTTTATGGCCCTTATCGTCGATGCCATGCCGGTATTCCTGATCATGACAGCTATTGTCGAAGACATCTATAATATCTGGCAGCTTGTATTTGCCATCAACATCATCCTCGCCATTGCATGCCTGGCAGAAGGAACAGTTTCTTATAAGAACAAGCAATTGGCTTGATAGGTCAAAAAACTCCGAATAAAAATCCCCCACCAATCCTTTCTGCTTTAAAACCCCCTAAAAAATAAACATCCTCTAAAACGTTTCATGCGGGTGCATGTTGTTTTAGAGGATGTTTATTTCTTAGGGGGGTTATAATATCAAAGGGGATTTTTATGAGTTTTTACAAATAATCGTGTTTTGCCAGTACATTCAGGATATTGCGTCCTTCTTCTGTACCTTCGATAATTCTTCTTGCTCGAACGCTGTCACCGATGTTCATGATTTCAACGTTCTGGTCTTCGAAGGCTTCGCGGACGGCATCCAGGATTGGTGCGTTGGCGCGCATGCCCAGGCAGACAAAACCATAGTCGAATGGCATTTCTTCTTCTTTGCCTTCCGGTGTTCTAACAAGGAAGGAATTTGCTCGGACTTCCAGAAGTGCAGTATTGGTGCACTGTTTCACGCCATGTTCTTTCATCAGGGAGAAGGTGCCGACTTTGGAAACAGGGTCGATACCGTTGCCGATGGCAGGCATCATTTCGACGATGGATACTTCGGCGCCGCGCGGTGCGAAGAATTCAACCACGTCCAAACCAACAGCGCCGCCGCCGATGACAACAACTTTTTTGCCGTTCATCTTTTCCGGATATTCGGTGATGTGGTCAATCATATTGGTGATGGAAGATACTTTTCCACCGTATTTGTCGATGTTCTCATGAAGACCTTTGATTGGCGGCAGCAGTGGGTTGGAACCGGTTGCATTAACGATGATATCCGGATTCATGCTCTTGATCATTGCCAGGTCAGCTTCTGTATTGGTGAAGACGAAGAGGTTATGCAGTTTACTTGCACGGTGAATCAGATAGTTCGGGAAGTCGGCCAGACGCTTTTTATCAGGAATCTGGGAAATGATAGCAGCCAGACCGCCCAACTGAGGCTTTTTCTCAATCAGGAATGTGGTACATCCCACTTCTGCTGCTGTGCAGGCAGCCTCAAGACCGGCAGTACCGCCGCCGATAACGACAACGTTGCATGGACGGTTGATTTTCTTTTTCTTGTATTCTTCGCCGGTGTTGACAGCCGGATTGACGGTACATCTGATCGGGCGGTTGATACCGATACGATGTCCGGCACAGCCGATATTACAGGAGATACATTTGCGGATATCGCATTCATCGCCGAATTCTACTTTGTTGACCCATTCAGGATCGGCAATCAGACCACGTCCCATACCGATGAGGTCAGCGTCACCTCGGGCAAGGATATCTTCGGCCACCTGTGGGTTGCGGATGTTGCCCATGGTCATACATGGTTTGCCATAACGTTCTTTGACAGCTTTGGCCATGTAAGAACGCCAGCCGTCAGGCAGGTAGTTGGCATCAATCTGGTACTGAATGGAACCGTTGAGACCGGCGGATACGTCGAAAACATCCACTTCTTCCTGGAAGTACTGAAGATATTCCAGACAGTCATCCAGTGTGTTGCCGCCCTGCATAAATTCATCAGCACTGATGCGGACGAAGATTGGGAAGAACGGTCCCACCTGTTTTCTGACCTCTTCGATCACCAGTCGTGCGAATCTTGCACGGTTTTCAGGAGAACCGCCGAATTCGTCTGTACGCTTATTGGTCAGCGGAGACAGGAACTGGCTGATCAGGTAAGAATGGCCGGCATGGATTTCCACGGCATCAAAACCGGCAATCTGGGCACGTTTGGCTGCTTCGCCGTATTTCTTAACAATATGATAAATTTCTTCTTTTTCAAGGGGGCGAGGAATTTCACCGCCTTCTTTGGATGGAATATCGGATGCGGAAACCGGCTGCATGTTGATACGTGCAGACTGAGCGGATGCACCGGCATGGTTGATCTGGATTGCGATACAGGCGCCATGTTTGTGGACGGATTCGCATAATTTAAACAGACGAGGCAAATAGTTGTCCTGGTCAATACGAAGCTGTGTGGTGCCGTTGGAACCCTGTGGGGAATCAACACTGGCGTTTTCAACAATCAGAAGACCGGTACCGCCCTTGGCACGCTGTTCATAGTAGTTAATATGAAGGAAACTCATTTCACCGTTTTGTTCACCGAAGTTGGTACCCATTGGTGTCATAACGATACGGTTTTTGATGGTCATATGCTTCACGGTGAATGGTTCAAAGATATGTTTGTATTTGCTTTTCATTAAATGGACCCTCCATAAAGTCGTATATTGCTTGATTAAAAATATAGAATGTTTCAATTCTAATGGCTGAATACGTGAACTTGTCATGAAAGGTTGTTTAAATGCGGTATGGGCTTACCGCGTTTTCATGCTCTCATTATAAAACGGCAAACCCATAAAAACAAATGCCAATTATGTGTCGAATTGATAGAATCAGGCTATCGGTTTGTATGTTTTTTCACAAATTGAATAAATTCTTGGATAACCGGTATCTGATAATGATTCTTCAAGTAACCCATATGGACAGTGTGCGTTAATGAAATGTCAGATAAAGGTAAAATTTCAACATCAAATTGATGGATCGTATCGGTGTTGGCCACCAGAGCGATACCGAAATTCTCAGCCACAAGGGCAGCAATAGAATTCTCATCCGGGCACTCACAGAGAATATTGACAGGGATGTTGTGTTCTTTAAAGAAATTGCGGGTATATCCGCCGAGACCGGAATAACGTTCATATCCAATGAAAGTGTGGTTGGCCAGCTCCTGAGAAGCAACACTGCCGTGACTTGCCAGCGGATGACCCTTTGGTGTGATGACAACCATATCCTGAGTGATGATCGGGACAAAACAGATCTCAGGTTCGTTGTCAACGGATGAGCAGAAGATAATGTCGAAATCATTCTCTTTCAGTCCCCGGATCATGGGTTTGGTGTAGCTCTGATTAAACTGAAACGTAATATTTCTGCCGGGGTTGGCGTTCAGGAAGGAACGTACCATATGCGGGATATAGTAGTTAGCCAGAGGAAAGACATAGGCAATATTGATGTGGCCTTCACTGTTGGCCAGTTCCTGCATCTTGCGCTCAGCCGTATGGATTTCATGCATGATTTTGTCTACATGCTCCAGAAAAACATGTCCGGCCTTTGTCAAAACGATGCCGCGGCCCTTCTTCTCAAAGAGAATGACATTCAATTCCTGCTCTAATAATGCCATGGATCGACTAAGACTTGGCTGTGCAATATTTAATTCTACAGCGGCATTGTGAAAATGCTGCAGCCTTGCGATGGTCCGGAAATATTCCAACTGATTCAGCGTCATAAAAAAACTCCTTCCATATATAGTCGGATATAAAATATGTTTTTGCTGGTTTTATTGTACCACAATTGATAGTCAGAAGCTATCAATTCGTGACAATATCGGTATTTGTATATTGTGAGAATATTGTTTATAATTTAACCAACAAAGGTTGTTTAAAAAATAACAAACGGGCAAATGTTACAAGGCACAAACAACAAAACGTATGAAACGAACATAAGGCAAAGGGCTGTTCTAAAAAAATAATGAACATGATGAAGATTCAAACAGCCGCAGCAAAGTGGAAGAGAAAAAGGAGAAATAATCATGGCAGAGAGAATTACAGGTCACACAGAGTTAGTTGGTTTAATGGCATATCCGATCCGTCATTCAAGTTCACCGGCAATGCACAATGAAGCATTTGCTTATCTGGGTCTGGATTATGCTTACCTGGCATTTGAAGTTGACAATAGTACACTGGAAGATGCAGTGAAAGGTATTCGTGCACTGAAGCTGGTGGGTTCCAATGTATCCATGCCAAACAAAACAGTGGTACACAAATATCTGGATGAAGTTTCACCGGCAGCACAGATGTGCGGTGCGGTCAATACCATTGTGAATGATAACGGCAGATTAATCGGTCATATCACAGATGGTATCGGTTATATGCAGTCTCTGAAAGATTACGATATCGATGTGATCGGCAAGAAGATGACGATTGCAGGTGCCGGCGGTGCAGCAACAGCCATTGAAATCCAGGCAGCTCTTGACGGTGTCAAAGAAATGTCTATCTTCAATATTAAAGACAAGTTCTGGGACAACGCGGTTGAGACAGTGAAGAAGATTAATTCCATGACGGATTGCAAGGCAACATTATATGATTTGGATGACCTGGATGCTTTAAGAAGAGAAATCGCAGATTCTTACCTTTTTGCTAATGCCACAGGCGTGGGTATGAAGCCGCTGGAAGGTAAGGCTGTTATTCCTGATAAATCTTTCTTAAGACCGGACCTTATTGTCACAGATACTGTTTATGCACCGGCTGAAACAGAACTTTTAAGAATGGCCAAAGAAGTTGGCTGCAAGAACATGAACGGTTTCGGCATGATGCTTTTCCAGGGAGCAGCAGCATTCAAACTCTGGACAGGCAAAGAGATGCCAATTGAACATATGAAAGAAGTCCTGGGTATCAAATACGAATAATAGATAGAAGAAAAGGAAATCGAGATGGATAAAAAATATTTACCAAGTGTAGTCATTCTTTATTTGAACTATTTTATTCATGGTATTGGCTGTTCACTGTTAAGTCAGCAGGTTGTCAAAGAAATGCTGGCTGCCCAGTGGGGCGTTGGTGATGTCATGACAGTTACAGCTGTTGCAGCAGCATTGGGACTTGGACGACTGATTTCCCTTCCTTTTGCAGGGCCTTTGTCTGATAAGCTGGGAAGAAGAATTTCAGTGTTGATTGGTGCAGCATCCTATGTTATCTTTTTTATAGGCATCGCATTTTCACCGAATATTCAGGTAGCCTATGTAGCAGCAGTCCTTGGCGGTATTGCCAATTCCTTTCTGGATACAGCAACTTATCCTGCTGTGACAGAGATTATCTATAAGTTTACAGGTATTGCTACAATGGGTATCAAGTTCTTTATCTCCATTGCTCAGCTTTTAATGCCGTTTTTCCTTGGTGTGGCAGCAGGTACTTCCTTATCTTATGCAGCCCTGCCGGTAGCCGGCGGTATTGCCATCGGTATTCTGGGTGTACTGGCTATCTTTGCACCGATGCCTGCAGGCAATGCGGCAGCCAAATCCGAATCTTTTATCAGCAGTCTGAAAAATGCCAATTTCTCGGTGGAAAGTATTGCACTGATCCTGATCGGTTTTACAAGTACAGCGACTTTCCAGCTGTGGCTCAACTGTGCGCAGACATTTGGTAAAGAAATCGCCGGTATTCCATCCGAGTCGGTTTCTATGATGCAGACATATTATTCAGCGGGAACCATGGTGGCGCTGGTGGTAACAAGCTTACTTATCACAAAGTTCAAACAGGTTCGTTTCCTGGTGATCTATCCGGCGATTTCCGTTGTCATGTTGGTCCTGGTTTACCTGGTGAAAACACCGATGATCTGCTTCGTGGGAGCATTTGTGATCGGTTATGCAGCTGCAGGCGGTGTCCTTCAGATGGCAACAGCAACAGTGAATGATCTGTTCCCGAATATCAAGGGGACCATTACCAGTCTGGTCATGATTGCCTCCAGTCTGTGCAACTATACCATTTTAAGTGCGGCAGCGAAAATGTCATCCATGCAGGTGATCATGATGAACATTGTTATTACCGTTATCGGCGTGCTGCTGGCAGTTTTTGTCAATGTGAGATATGGAAGTCTTTTAGCGAAGACAGAACAATAAAAAAGAGGAGTCTGAGAGTATGAAAGCAGTAGAAGTTAGAAATATTAAAATCGGTGAAGGTATTCCGAAAATCTGTGTGCCAATTGTCGGTGTGACAAAAGAAGACATTATCAATGAAGCAAAAACATTTGAGAATATCCCGGTAGATGTTGTTGAGTGGCGTGTAGACTGGTTTGAAAATGTTTTCGATATTGAGAAGGTGAAGGCTGTGCTGAAAGACCTTCGCCAGGTTTTAAAAGATACACCGATTCTTTTTACCTTCCGTACATCCAAAGAGGGCGGTGAGAAGGCCATTGAAGCAGCAGATTATGCAAAACTGAACAAGGAAATTGCAGCGACAGGCAATGTAGACCTGGTGGATGTGGAAGCCTTTACAGGGGATGAAGTGGTGAAAGAGATTATTGAAGCAGCCCATGCCTGCGGCGTCAAAGTTGTTGCTTCCAACCATGATTTTGACAAGACACCGGATAAGGATGATATCGTTGGCCGTCTTCGCAAAATGCAGGATCTTGGCGCAGACATTCCAAAGATTGCGGTGATGCCTCAAAGCAAACTGGATGTACTGACACTGCTTTCTGCAACAGAAGATATGAACAGACTGTATGCGGACAGGCCGATCATTACGATGTCTATGGCCGGCACAGGTGTGATCAGCCGTCTTTGCGGTGAAGTATTCGGTTCTGCACTGACATTTGGTGCAGCAGGCAAAGCCTCTGCTCCGGGACAGATGGGTGTGAATGACCTGAATACGGTATTAAATCTGCTTCACAAGAGTCTGTAAGTCTGCTTCACAGCGAATCAACAGTTACGTGAATTTATAAAGAAGGGCGTTGCTTTTTTTAGAAACAGGACAACAGAGATTTTTGATAGGAGAACAAAATGAAGAAAGTGCTTAAGTGGTTGAATGAGAGCCTTGAAGAGTGGCTGATGACAGTTAGTCTCATTGCAATGACGGTGATTATGGGAATACAGGTCTTTTCCAGATGTGTCTTCGGTATGTCGCCGTCATGGTCTGAGGAACTGACGCGTTATCTGTTCATCTGGTCAGGGTTTCTAAGTGTCAGTTACTGCACGAAGAAATGTATCTCCATCAAAATCGAGCAGTTTGTTGCTGTGTTTCCTAAGAGAGGCAAAGCCCTTTTTAAATTGGTGAATCATACACTGGAGCTGACATTTTTTGTTTATTTGATTCCTTTTGCTGTGAGATATCTTCAGTCAGCCATTTCAAGCGGTCAGGTCAGTCCGGCCTGCCATATTCCGATGTATTATATTCAGGCGGCGCCTTTAGTGAGTTTTATATTAGTTGCATTTCGTATTCTGCAGCGATGGATCGCAGAATTTAAGACCGTCAGAGGTAAGGATAAGGAGGATGAGAAAGCATGTCAGCAGTAGTTGTATTTATCATATTTGTGGTATGTCTGGTAATCGCAATACCGGTATCTATTGCATTAGGTATTGCATCTGTTCTTCCGGGTGCTTTTGATCCGTCCTTTACAGCCTCCGGACAGTTTGTCATCCGGTCTATGCTGGGTGGCCTGGACAGCTTTCCTCTTTTGGCAGTGCCGATGTTTGTCCTTTCGGGAATCTTGATGGCCAGAGGCGGCATTTCAAGAAAGCTATTTGATGTGTTTGCCTATTTCTTTGGAAAAAGAAGGGCCGGCATGCCTTGTGCGGTGATTGTCACCTGTCTTTTTTATGGTGCGATTTCCGGTTCGGCACCGGCAACAGTGGCAGCTGTGGGCAGCATGACCATTCCGATTCTGGTGAATCTTGGTTATGAGAAAGAATTTTCCACAGCTATAGTAGCGGTGGCCGGTGGTCTGGGCGTGATCATTCCGCCGAGCATTCCTTTTATTATGTATGGAATGGCTTCAGGGGAATCTGTCAGTGATCTGTTTCTGGCGGGAATTATTCCGGGACTGTTGATCAGTGGCTTATTGATGGTTTACGCATGGCTTTACTGCCGGAAAAACGGCGAAGACCGTGAGAAAATTGCGGAAGTTGTCGGTGAGCTTCACAAGAAAGGCCTTGCAGCCGTGTTAAAAGAGAGCTTTTGGGCCATACTCAGTCCGGTGATTATCCTTGGCTGTATTTATACAGGGCTTACATCCCCTACAGAAGCAGCAGTGATTTCTGTTTTTTATGCGCTGATCGTCAGTTTATTAATCTACAAATCCATTAAAGTGAAGGAACTCTGGTCCATTTTTGTGGAGGCTGTGCGGACTTATGGGCCGATTATGTTTATCCTTGCGGCATCCGTTGCGTTTTCAAGGGTATTGACGCTGATGCAGGTGCCTCAGCTGGTCAGTGCATGGATTCTGACGCATTTTACAAGTAAAATTGTGCTGCTGCTTGTGATTAATGTGTTCCTGTTAATTGTGGGCATGGTGATGGATACTACACCGGCTATTCTGATCCTGACGCCGATCTTGCTGCCAATCGTGGAAGCAGCAGGCATGAACGGCATCCATTTCGGTATCATGATGGTTGTCAATCTGGCGGTGGGTTTCGTGACACCGCCGATTGGTGTGAATCTGTTTGTGGCCGGATCTATTTCGGATGTACCGGTGATGCATGTGGCGAGAAAAGCTGCGCCGATGATTGTTTATTTTCTGATAGCACTGTTGTTGATCACATTTATACCGGCGATTAGTCTTGTTTTAATCTCATAGGCAGCAGACTTTTGGATGTAGATTGGACGAGGAGGATACAATGAAGAAATTATGGACAGCAATTGCCCTGATTTTGGGAATGGTGGGAATTTTGACAGCCTGCGGCAGCAGCCAAAGTTCTTTGAGCAATTGTGATGAAGAAGTACAGCGTTACGCATGGCCTTTGGCGACGGCCAGTCCGGAGGATACAGTGACACAGCTCTATGCGGAGGCTTTTGTGGAGGAAGTGACCCGGTTAAGTGACGGCAAGGTGAAGATCCAGATCTATCCAAACAGTACCATCGGGGGCGACAGAGAGCTGCTTGAAAGCTGTCAGGACGGCGATATTCCATTTGTTATTCAGAATACGGCGCCTCAGGTAAGTTTTATGCCGGATATTGCGGTTTTTGATATTCCATGCCGGTTTGATACAATTGAGGAAGTCCGGGAAAAAGTAGATGATGAAAAATTTTACAGTCTGATTGAAAAAGTCTATGAAAAAGGCGGATTTCATCTCCTGGGATACGCAGATCAGGGATTCCGCGTCATGTCGACGAATAAAAAAATTCAGTCCTTATCGGATTTTAAAGGGCAGAAGATAAGAACCATGGAGAACAGTTTTCACATTGATTTCTGGAAAGCGCTGAAAGCGTCGCCGACACCGATGACCTTCAGTGAGGTGTATATCGGTTTGCAGCAGGGAACGATTGATGCCGAAGAGAATCCTTATGAAGTTATTGTATCAAACCGTTTATATGAGCAGCAGAAATATATAGTGGAAACGAATCATCTGCCCCATCTGATTTCCTTGATTGTCAATGATGATTTTTATCAGAAACTGCCGGAGGAGACAAAGACTATCATTAATGAAGCTGCCCAGACGGCAAAAATCAAAGCAAGACAAGCTTCGGATGAGCGAATTGAAGAGAAAATGAAAGTTATCGAAGACAGCGGCACAGAGATTATTACCCTTAGTGATGGGCTGCATCAACAGATTCGCGAGGCTGCACAGCCGGTTTATGATGCCATTGGCAGCCAGGTAAACGAAGAGATTGTGAAAGCGTATCTGGCAGATTAAAAATTCTTCCGACAAAAAGTTTGAAAAAACCACCGGAAACGGTGTATAATATAACGGATTATAGATACTCACCGCCTTTTTATGCAGATCAGACGGTGAGTGTATTTGGAATCAGTGAAAATCAGACAGAGGGGAATTATTATGGAAGAACAGTTAAACATGATGCGCCGCGGCAGACAGTTCAAGCAGCTAATGAACAAGAAGATGGATGGTGTCATTCGGGAATATGATGTGAAGCGAGTGGAAATCGAGATTCTGCGTTTTCTGGCCATGTCCGGTGAGCGGAATACGGCAGCGGATATTCATCGTTATCTTGATTTGAATAAAGGGCAGATTTCAAAGACTCTGGAACATCTGTGTATTATGCATTATCTGGAGAGCATGCCGGATAAGAAGGACAGGCGTTATATGCATTATACATTGTCAGAGGAAGCAAGAGAGCTGGTGAGGCGCATTAATGCTATATGGGATGATATGCATCAGCAGATCATGTCCGGTATTCAGGCAGAGGATAGAGCAATTTTCAATAAAGTATTAAATCATGCAATGGCGAATATGGAGAGAATGATCGATGAAGCATCTGAATAATCCGGAAAAGAAAAAATCTAAAAAAAATCTAAAAAACCTTGACATATTCTTTATTCATACTATAATAGTTTAAAAATAAACAGTTTAATATCAAACAGTTTATGCGTTTTAACAGGAATATGCAATGACATCAAAGGAGAAGTGCAGTAATGATCAAATTATTAAAGAAATTGACAAAGAAAGATATGGCACTGGCTGGCCTTGCCTTTCTTTTGATTTTGGCACAGGTTTATCTGAACCTGACCATGCCGGATTATATGTCCGATATGACAGTGCTTGTTCAGACAGAGGGAAGTGCTATGGCAGATATACTTGCAGCGGGAGGCAAGATGCTGCTCTGTGCGGTGGGCTCGCTTTTGACGGCAGCCTGTATTGCTGTCTGTGCGGCAAAGATTTCCGCAAATTTTTCTGCCAACCTGCGAGGACAGGTATTTAACAGAGTGCAGTCATTTTCAATGGAAGAGATCGGACGTTTTTCAACATCCAGTCTGATTACACGTTCAACCAATGATATTACCCAGGTTCAGATGGTATTGGTGCTGGGATTGGAAGTTTTTCTGAAGGCACCGGTGACAGCTGTGTGGGCCATCTGTAAGATTGCCGGAAAGAGCTGGCAGTGGACAGCGACAACAGGCATCGCAGTCATTATACTGCTGTGTATTGTCGGAACCTGTGTTATGGTGGCAATGCCGAAGTTCAGAAAGCTGCAGATTCTGACAGATAACATCAACCGGGTGACGCGTGAGAATCTGACAGGGCTTCGTGTTGTCCGTGCCTATAATGCGGAGGATTATCAGGAAACAAAGTTTGAAAAGGCCAATGATGAACTGAAGCGTACACAGCTTTTTGCCAACAGAACCATGACGATTCTGATGCCGGGTATCATGCTTGTCATGAATGGGCTGACACTGGCCGTTTACTGGGTAGGTGCTTATCTGATCAATGATGCGGGTATGCAGGATAAGCTGACATTATTCTCGGACATGATTGTCTTTTCCCAGTATGCGATGCAGGTTGTGATGGCTTTCATGATGCTGGTTATGATATTCGTACTGGTACCCCGTGCATCCGTTGCTGCAAAGCGTATCAATGAGGTACTGGATACAGAACCGGCCATTGAGGATGGTGCGGAGACAGAAGCCAAGGCGGGTATGACAGGTGAAGTAGAGTTTCGTCATGTCAGCTTCAAGTATCCGGATGCAGAGAAGAATGTGCTGGAAGACATTACATTTACAGCCCATAAGGGAGATACGGTGGCTTTCATCGGTTCTACCGGCTGTGGCAAGAGTACGGTTATCAACCTGATTCCGAGATTTTATGATGCAACGGAAGGTGAAGTGCTGGTTGACGGCATGAATGTGAAAGAATATACCCAGGAAGCATTGAGAAACAGAATCGGTTATGTATCCCAGAAGGCGATTCTCTTCTCCGGCACGGTTGCAGGCAATGTGGCTTATGGCGAAAATGGCGGCAAACCTGCGGGCAGAGAAGACATTATCGATGCTGTCCATACAGCTCAGGCGGATGAATTTGTAGAGAAACTGCCGGATACCTATGATGGTTTTGTGGCCCAGGGCGGTTCGAATCTCTCCGGCGGTCAGAAACAGCGTATTTCTATTGCAAGAGCTATTTGCCGCCATCCGGAGATTATGATCTTCGATGATTCATTCTCAGCGCTGGATTATAAGACTGACCGGATTCTGAGACAGACATTGGATGAAAAATGCGGCGATACAACCCGATTGATCGTTGCACAGAGAATCGGCACTATCCGCGATGCAGACAAGATTATCGTACTGGATGAAGGAAGAATTGCGGGTATGGGTACCCATGATGAACTGATGAAGAATTGTGAAGTTTATCGTCAGATTGCTTTCTCTCAGCTTTCAAAGGAGGAACTGGCATAATGGAAAATAGAAATAACAGAGGTGGGATGCGGGGCCCGGGCATGGGCAGACGTCCTGCAGAGAAATCAAAAGATTTTAAAGGAACATGGATGAAGATCATCCGCTATTGTAAACGTTATCTGGCAGTGATCGTTGTTGCGCTGATCTGTGCTGTGGCCGGTACGATTCTGACAATCCTCGGTCCGGATAAATTGTCAGATCTGACAAAGGTTATTACAGAGGGCATAGCGACAGGTATTGATATGGAACGTATCAAGTCCATCGGTCTGACATTGGTAGCTTTTTATGCGGGCAGTGCGATTTTGTCCTTTGGACAGCAGTTCATTATGGCCACGGTCACACAAAATGTGACGAAGCAGCTGCGAAGCGATATTTCGGGCAAGATCAATCGTCTGCCGATGGCCTATTACAATAAGACATCTACAGGTGATGTACTTTCAAGAGTCACCAATGATGTGGATATGATTTCTCAGTCTATGAACCAGAGTATCGGCAACCTGGTGTCAGCTGTGGCCTTGTTCTTCGGTTCTTTGATCATGATGTTTAAGACCAATGTGATCATGACGCTGACAGCAGTGATCGCAACTATGATCGGTTTCGGACTGATGTCCCTGATTACAAGTCATTCACAGAAATATTTCTCAAGGCAGCAGGCAAATCTTGGTGCATTAAATGGTCATATTGAAGAGATTTATTCCGGACATACAGTTGTCAAAGCCTATAACGGTGAAAAAAATGCCAAAAAAGTTTTTGATGAACTGAATAATAACCTGAGAGACAGCGCTTTTAAGGCACAGAGCCTTTCCGGTCTGATGCAGCCTTTGATGGCTTTTATCGGCAATTTTGGTTATGTGGCTGTCTGCGTGATGGGTGCTGTGCTGACAATGAAAGGCTATATCGGATTTGAAGTCATTGTTGCATTTATGATGTATATCCGTTTGTTTACCCAGCCCCTTGCGCAGATCGCACAGGCAACTCAGTCTCTGCAGTCTGCGGCAGCAGCCGGTGAGCGTGTATTTGCTTTCCTTGGGGCAGAGGAAATGTCCGATGAAAGCGATAAAACAGAGAAGTTTGGCAAAGCAGAAGGTTATGTGGATTTTGAGCATGTCAAATTCGGCTATGAAGACACAGACAAGATCATTATTCATGATTTTTCAGCCAAAGCAAAACCGGGACAGAAGATCGCGATTGTCGGTCCGACAGGTGCCGGCAAGACGACACTGGTGAATCTGCTGATGCGTTTCCATGAGATCCAGAGCGGCGATATCAAGATCGACGGTATTTCCACCCGGGATATGAAGCGTGAAGAAGTACGTTCCCAGTTCTGTATGGTGCTTCAGGATACATGGCTTTTTGAGGGCACAGTCAGAGAAAACCTGGTGTACAATACAGAGAATGCTTCAGAAGAGAAGATAGAGGCAGCATGTAAAGCCGTAGGCCTGGATCACTTTATCCGGACACTGCCGCATGGCTATGATACGATCCTTAATGATCAGGTGAGTCTGTCACAGGGCCAGAAACAGCAGCTGACCATCGCCAGAGCCATGATTGCGGATAAACCAATGCTGATTCTTGATGAAGCCACAAGTTCCGTGGATACAAGAACTGAGCTTCAGATTCAGAAAGCCATGGATGCGTTGATGCAGAATCGTACATCTTTCGTGATTGCTCATCGTTTGTCCACGATTAAAAATGCCGATCTGATCCTTGTACTGAAGGACGGCGATATTATCGAAAGCGGCAATCATGAGGAACTGCTGGCAAAAGGCGGTTTCTATGCGGATCTGTACAACAGCCAGTTTGATCAGGCGTCATAAGGCAGCATAAGAAGGAAGGCGAGTCGGATGAAGTACCAGTATATAACAATAGAAAGAGAATTTGGCAGCGGCGGCACCAGAATTGGTGAGTTGCTGGCAAAAGAATGCAAAATGCCATGTTACGGCAGAGAAATTCTTGAGTGTGTTGCCAGGAAATATGATATTTCCGTGGAACAGATTGAACAGTATGAGGAGGGCGTGACCAACAGCTTTCTCTATACGGTGTTTGTAATGAGCAAAGCCCAGTCAGGGGATATGAACATGCTTTCGGATGAAGGCAAGGTTTATCTGGCAGAGCAGGCTGCTATTCAAAGTCTGGCACAGAATGGTTCTGCAGTATTTATGGGACACTGTGCCAGTGAAGCTTTAAAAGACCGCAAAGGTGTGGTGAAAGTATTCATTCATGCGGATGATGCTTTCAAGCAGAAGAGAATCCAGGAGGATTACCAGATTTCTCCAAATCGGATGGAGTTTCTCCGCAAGAAATATGACAAAAAGAGGGCCAACTATTACAGAGCCAATACCATGAGGCGATGGGATGATTACCGCAATTATGATATTGTGCTGAATTCCGGTGAATTGGGAATAGAGGGCTGTGTGAAAGTGCTGAAAGGCCTGCTGGCTTAATTGTTGTCCGAATGATTAATAGGACTAGGGCTGGAAATTTCGAAAGAATGCTGAATTTGCTGAATAACCATGTCAATGTAATTAAACATCAATATTAGTCATGTGTAAAAAGCAGAAAATGGCTTGACAAGCGGGTGAAGTTTCAGTATGATAAAGCTAGTTTATACGACTGACGGAAGTGGAATTGACCACAGGAAGTATGAATGGATTTGAATGCCGACCGTCTGGGCAGTGATGCTCAGCGGCCGGCTTTTTTTACGCGAGCAACGAGCCAAAGCCTGTGCTTGCAGGCGGAGTGGCATGAAGTCCTGGGGAAGTTGGCGATTTCAGGTGAATTTGGTTGGCGCCGGAGCATTACAGAAATTCAATGAGAATTTGGAGGTACAGAGTATGAGAAAGTATGTGAGATTATTTGCCCTGGCTGTGCTGGCGGGTGCTGCCATTGGAATCGGCGGTATTGTGTTTTTATCTTTGGAAAATAAGATTGTGGGGGCGCTGATGTTTACGGCAGGACTGTATTCTATCTGTGTGCATGGTTTGAACCTGTTCACAGGCAAAGTCGGCTATGCGGTGGAACAGCCAAAATCCTATATCATTGATCTGGTCATTATCTGGGTGGGCAATCTGGCCGGTACATGGCTGGCGGCCATGGGTGTGCTTGGCAGCAGGATTGCCGGCATTTCCGAAAAGGCTCAGAGTATGTGTCAGATCAAAGTGGATGACAGCCTCATCAGCCTGTTTATCCTGGGCATATTCTGCGGTGCGTTGATGTACATTGCAGTGGAAGGCTATAAACAGACAAAAAATCCATTGATTCTGTTTGTTTGTGTGGCAGGATTCATTCTCTGCGGATTTGAGCATTGTATTGCGGATATGTTCTATGTGTCAGTGGCGCAGATGTGGTCCGCAAGAGCATTTGTGTGTGTGGTTGTGATCAGCCTTGGAAATGCAGTGGGCGGAATGCTGATTCCGGCGTGTAAGAAGATATAAGCCGCTATGTAATTCATGAGTGACTGATAAATTAGATAATTACTTTTAACAGAATCACCTTCAGACTATAATGGAGTCATAGTTTGAAGGTGATTTTTGGTTGTCATGGGCGTTTACCTGGCAGAACCGATTGCAGATACCATTGCCGTGTGCACGACAGCACCGATGTTTTATGTTTATTACCGGAAATTGAAAGCAGCAGATTTGGCTGAGAAAGAAAATATTGTACAGATAGAGTCGGAAGTGGTTGAGGAGAAAACAATACAGGAAGAGAAAAGAATTTTAAATGTATTGCAGATTTTGCTGTATAAAATTAAAGCGTTGTTCGGAAATTGAAATATTTGTGGAGGATAAGTCAGGACGGGGTGAAATAAATTGACTTCATTCTCAGGCTTGCTTATAATATAAACTAAATAGCTGGTAAAAAATAGATAAAGCAGAGCGTATAATGAATATAAATTTTAGATTAAGAGGGAAGTGAGTAGAATGTTAAATATCTATTATGGAAATATGAAGGAATCAGTTTATAATACAGCAGCCTATTTTAAATATGACTATGAGGATAGCTGGATTGTTGATCCATTTGTGAAAGAGATGATTCAGGATGTCGATCAGTCTACGGTTTTGGACAGCGGAGTGATTGACAGCCCTGTACTTGGAAAAATTCCTCCTGTTGGATTGTCCGGAGGTGTAAAAACGCTGATTCTTGTAAAGTTTGAAAAAAACAAGATTTTTAACGCTTCGACTTGTGGAGATAATTGTGCGAAGTGGCTGCTTAAAATAGCAGAAACAGAAGATAGGACAGTAAACCTTTTACATTTAATGGATTTTGGAAAAGAACCGTTTACAGTGCATATTTTGAATACAGATCAAATTGTTCATTCGATGGAGGAACTGGTGTCTATAGCCGGAGAGTTTGTATGATGTAGGAGGCATGCAATGAAAGGAAAACACAGGGTTGTTGTTTCTACCAAACACCTAAAATATGACTTTGAACTGAAAAGAAATCTGACAATCATTCGTGGAGACAGTGCAACTGGAAAGACGACGTTGGTTGACATGGTACGGGAATATGTAAATAATCCTTCGGGTACCCCGGTAGAATTGGTCTGTGATAAGAAATGCTATGTATTGGAAGGCGCTTTGTGGAAAGGACAACTGAGTGAAATATCTGACAGCATTATATTTATAGACGAAGGAAATGAATTTATTCGAACTGTAGAATTTGCAGAGACAATTCAGAAAACGGATAATTATTATGTGATTGCATCCAGGGAGTCGCTATCGACATTGCCATATAGTATAGAAGAAATTTATGGTATTCGTACTTCAGGGAAATATGGAACATTAAAGCAGAAATATCATGAATTTTATCATATATATGGAACAGATTCTTATCAGAATGAGATAACACCTGAAATGGTTATCACAGAAGACAGTAACTCCGGATATCAGTTTTTTGAACAGATATGTCAGGAAAACCAGTTAAAATGTGAATCGATGAATGGAAAGTCTAACATATTTCATTATTTGAATATCCACAAAAACGAAAAAATACTTGTAATAGCTGATGGCGCAGCTTTTGGTTCTGAAATAGACAGAGTTTTGCGATTGATTGCAGGACGAAAAAATATGGCACTTTATTTACCGGAATCTTTTGAGTGGTTGATATTGTCTTCTGGTATTTTGAAAAATAACTCTGTAACAGAGATTTTAAGTACACCATATGACTATGCAGAGAGTGAAAAATACTTTAGTTGGGAGCGTTTCTTTACGGCAGTGCTTATTGATGAGACGAAAGATACTTATCTGGCATATATTAAAAAGAAGTTGAATCCGGCATATTTGAGCGATACAGCAAAAGCAGCAATCCTTTCTGCGATGGAAAAAATTCAATTGGATTGGAAAAAAAGATAGAAAGGAAGTGAATTTTTAAAATGAAAGTAATATGTTTTCATAACCCGGATGAAGAAAATGGTTATTTGAGCAATTGGGCTTTGTCGGAATTTACAGTCAATGGAATTATTTTTTCTTCGATGGAACAGTATATGATGTATCAAAAAGCAGTCCGCTTCAAAGATGAAAAGATTGCTGAGAAAATATTAGCGACAACAGATGTGGCGGTTATAAAAGCACTCGGACGACAGGTGAAAGGCTATAATGACAGCTATTGGAATGGTGTTCGGCAGTTGTTTGTGTATGAGGGCCTCAAGGAGAAATTTGTACAGAATAAAGATTTGAAAAAGCTGTTGTTGGATACGGGGGATAGTATTCTGGCAGAATGTGCGGTTAATGACCGGATATGGGGCATTGGTTTGTCTATGAAGGATTCAAATAGACTGGAACCGGAGAAATGGAGAGGCCAGAATCTGCTGGGGTATGCGCTGATGATGGTTAGAAATTGGATAAAAGAATAGAAATATTGACAGGGAGATAGTGATTTATCTCTCTGTTTTTATTTTGCTTAAGATAATTTGATGTGATTAAGAAAGCAAAGTCGACGTAGTAGGTATGGCAATAGCAGAAAATGTCGAAAATTGACTTTATTCCGACTTGGGATTGTAGTAGAATGATACATATATACTTCTCATAACATGTATTATGTGGAAGTTGAGGAGAATACAAAAGAGGAGGTTGTCGTTGTGGCAGTCATATCCAAGAAACAAATGTCAGAAGAAGATATAAAGCTTCAATATATAACACCAGCGATTACAAATAAATGGGATATCAAAAAAATCCAGATGGAAGCCAAGATTACAGATGGAAAGATTAATCTTAAAGGAAATTTTGTAACTAGAGAAAGACCAAAACGTGCAGATTATGTCCTGTATTTGAATTCAAATAATCCGATTGCTATTGTAGAGGCAAAGGATAACAATCATAGTATTTCTTATGGTTTGCAGCAGGCAATAAGTTATGCAAGAATGTTGGATATCCCTTTTGCATACAGTTCTAATGGTGATGGCTTTTTTGAACATGATTTTTTGACAGGTAAAGAGCGGGAACTTTCACTTGAAGAATTTCCGTCAGAGACGGAACTATATCAGAGATATAAGAATGGAGCTAACAAGGGCGAAGGTTTAACCATCGAGCAGGAAAAAATCATACAGCAGCCATATTACACCAGCCAAACTACCTATCCTCCGCGTTATTATCAAAGAATTGCAATCAATCGAACAGTAGATGCGATTTCCAGGGGAAAAGATCGATTGCTTTTAGTTATGGCAACGGGAACAGGAAAGACATATACAGCATTTCAAATTGTGTACCGCTTGTTGAAAAGCGGTATGAAGAATAAAATTCTTTATCTTGCCGATCGAAATAATCTTGTAAATCAATCTGTTCAGCAAGATTTTGCACCGCTGGAGAAGGTCATTCATAAAGTTAATTTTTCAAAGGATGATCCGAGTACGATTAAATCGTATCAGGTATATTTTTCTCTATATCAGCAGTTGGCAGGCGGAAATGATGATCAGGAAGAGGATGTAAGTAATACAATTCTGAAGCTAAAGCAGTTATTTCAGCCGGATTTTTTTGATCTTATCATAGTAGATGAATGTCATAGAGGCTCAGCAAAAAGAGAAAGTAATTGGAGAAAGATTTTGGAATATTTTGCCTCTGCAACGCAGATTGGTATGACAGCTACACCAAAAGAAACAAAGTATGTATCCAATATCAGCTATTTTGGAGAGCCTATTTATACCTATAGCCTGAAAGAAGGAATAGAGGATGGATTTCTTGCGCCATTTAAGGTAATTAATATTATGACCGATATCGGAGATGGTTGGAGACCGCGCAAGGGGCAACGTGATATTTATGGAAATGAAATTGAGGATCGTATTTATACGAATAGTGATTATGATTACAATATTATAATTGAAGATCGAATTCAACAGGTTGCAGCAGAAATTACAAAGTACTTAAAGAGTACAGATCGTATGGCTAAAACAATTGTATTTTGTGCGACGGAAGATGCTGCAGAAAGAATGAAAGTTGCATTGGTTAATCAAAATTCAGATATGGTCCAGAAAAATCCAGATTATGTTGTACGTATTACTGGCAGCGATACATATGGAAAAAGTAAACTGGATTATTTTATATCTGTTTCGGAAAAATATCCGGTTATCGCCACCACATCAAAGCTGCTATCGACAGGTTCTGATTGTAAAATGACAAAATTGATTGTGATGGATGAAATGATTGGTTCGATGATGGAATTTAAGCAAATTATTGGACGTGGAACTCGCTTGAGAGAAAAAGAGGGAAAGACTCATTTTGTGGTGATGGATTTTAGAAATATCAGCCGTTTATTTGCTGATCCGGAATGGGATGGACCGATTGAAATTGATGAGGAATTTAATCCGGAAGAGGTAGCAAAAGGAAAGAAAAAGACACCTACAGGACCAGACCCGGATAATCCGAAACAGCAGAAACCTATTGTGAATAAAGATGGGTGTCAAGTGAAGATTATATATAAGACGGTGTCAGTTTATGATACAAACGGAAAGCTTCTTAGACAGGAAAGCATTATTGATTATACTAAAGAAAATATTCTGGGAACATATGCTTCATTGGATAATTTTATTCAGAAATGGTCAGCAGAAGAAAAGAAAGAAAAAATCAAAGCGCTTTTGCGTGAGCAGGGGATTGATCTTGAAACATTGAAGATGGATCAAGGTATGGCGGATGTAGATGATTTTGACTTTATCTGCCATGTAGCCTTTGATAAAAAGCCAATGACGCGTAAAGAGCGTGCTGAGAACGTTAAAAAGAAAGATTTCTTGAGCAAATATAGTGGCGCAGCCAGAGATGTTCTTGAAGCACTGCTAGATAAATATATGAATACGGGTATCTATGAGATAGAAAAAACAGAAATTCTTAAATTAGACCCGTTTATGAAAATGGGTAAACCACAGAAAATAGCTTCTTATTTTGGCGGTAAGGCTGGATATTTGAAAGCTGTTAAAGAATTGGAACAAGCAATCTATGATGGAGGAGTAGCTTAATAATGGGAAACATGTCAAATTTTGTAAAAAGAGTGAGAGATATTATGCGCAATGATGCCGGCATTAATGGTGATGCACAGCGTATAGAGCAAATCGCGTGGATGCTCTTTTTGAAGGTATATGATGCAAAAGAACAGGATTGGGAATGGGATGATGAGGAGTATCAATCGATTATTCCGGAAAATTGCCGCTGGAGAAATTGGGGACATGATAAAGATGGAAAGGGAATAACAGGGGATGTTCTTTTGGATTTCGTGAATAATACATTGTTTCCGACTTTAAAGAATCTTCCGGTTGATGCTTCAACACCAATAAAAAAAGCCATTGTACAAACAACATTTGCAGATGCAAATAACTATATGAAAGACGGTGTTCTTCTTCGTCAGGTTGCAGGTGTTATCGATGATTTAGATTTTACTGATTATGAAGAGAGCCATGCATTTGGAGAGATTTATGAAATAATTTTGAAAGAACTTCAAAGTGCAGGCTCTTCAGGAGAATTTTATACTCCACGCGCTGTGACAGATTTCATGGCGCAAATGATTAATCCTCAGATTGGGGAGAAAATGGCCGATTTTGCTTGCGGTACAGGTGGTTTTATCACAAGTTGGTTAAAAGAATTAAAGAAAAAAGTAAAAACAACAGAGGATGAAGAATTATATGCTAATTCTATTTATGGAATTGAAAAGAAGCAGTTTCCGTACATGCTTTGTATTACCAACATGCTTTTACATGATTTAGATGTCCCACAGGTTTTTCATGATAACACATTATTAAGAGATGTGCTTGACTATACGGAAGATGACCAGGTTAATGTTATCCTTATGAATCCGCCTTATGGTGGTTCTGAGAAAAATGAAGTTAAAAATCACTTTCCGGCGGATCTTGCAAGCAGTGAAACAGCAGACCTTTTTATGTCGGTTATTATGTACCGATTAAAAGCAAATGGTCGTGCAGCGGTTATTCTTCCTGATGGATTCTTGTTCGGTACGGATAATGCTAAAGTAGCAATTAAGAAAAAACTTTTTTCGGAATTTAATGTACATACGATTATTCGTATGCCGGGAAGTGTTTTTTCGCCATATACATCAATAACAACAAATATTTTGTTTTTTGATAAAACAGGAGCTACAAAAGGAACGTGGTTTTATCGATTGGATATGCCGGAAGGTTATAAGCATTTCAGTAAAACAAAACCTATGAAGGTGGAGCATTTTGCACCAGCAGTTGAGTGGTGGAATAATCGGCGAAATATAGAAGAAGATGGTTTTGATAAAGCAAGGAAATATGCCATAGCTGAAATAGAAGGTCGTAACTATAATATTGATCTTTGTGGTTATCCGCATGAGGAAGAAGAAATCCTGCCTCCAAAAGAATTGATTCAGCAGTATCAGGAAAAAAGAGCGAGCTTAAATGCGGATATTGATAGAATTCTTGCTCAGATAACGGATATTTTGGGCATTGATTTGGAGGATAACTAATGACTGGACAACAATTAAAAATTTCAATATTGCAAATGGCCGTACAGGGAAAACTTGTGCCGCAAGATCCGAATGATGAACCAGCATCGGTATTATTGGAACGCATCAGAGCTGAGAAAGAACAGTTGATAAAAGAAGGCAAGATAAAAAAAGAAAAGAATCCTTCAGTCATCTTTCGCGGTTCTGATAACTTGCCTTATGAGAAGATCGGGAAGAATGAGCCAGTTTGTATTGCAGATGAGGTGCCTTTTGAGATTCCAGAGAGTTGGGAGTGGGTGCGGTTA
>Ga0129311_1000734_pt1 | contig 26491 bp, 25 predicted proteins | sample Go1ome_FD_94435 | JGI IMG/M metagenome (GOLD analysis project Ga0129311, IMG submission 94435) | Western lowland gorrila individual fecal microbial communities from Wisconsin, USA - Go1022B metagenome | ecosystem: Host-associated > Mammals > Digestive system > Large intestine > Fecal | place... | reverse complement strand
TCCAGGCAGGCCTGGTCAATGGCAATGGGATCCAGAGAAACCAGAATACCCACATCCTGCATACAGGGATCCTCTGCCACGGCGCAGCAGTCGCAGTCCACGCTGAGGTTCTTCATCACGTTCACATAGACGATCTGACCTTTAAAGAATTCCACCACAGAACCGGCGGCATCGGCCATGGATTCCAGGAAGCGGTCATGATCCGCTGTCCAGATCTTCTCCGGCTCTCCGGCGCCATGGATGTAGGCTTTGCCGTAGGAGGAGGCGCAGCCGATGGACAGCTGCTTCAGCGCTCCGCCGTAGCCGCCCATGGGGTGACCCTTAAAGTGGGACAGCACCAGCATGGAATCATAGTTCACAATATCCTTGCCCAGATAGTTTTTCTGAATGACCCTGCCTTCCGGAATGTCCACTTCCAGATCCGGCCCCTGGGCATCCAGCAGATCCACCCGGAAGGCCCGGTTCCAGCCGTGGTCATCCAGCAGGCGGCGGTGCTTCTCGGTGGTGTTCCGCTGGCCCTCATACGCCGTGTTGCACTCCACCACAGTGCCGCCTACATAGTCGATTACCGGCTTCCAGAAGTCGGGCTTCAGGAAATTCTGATTTCCCTTCTCACCGGAATGCACCTTCACAGCCACCTTGCCGGGCAGCTCCTTTCCCACACGCTGATACATTTCCAAAACCTTTTCAGGCGTGATCTCCCGGGAAAAATAAACCACTGCACCCATCGTTTTTTCCTCCTGTATTTCATTACTTGGTACTATCAGTATACCACGCTTTCCCGGATTGTCCAGAAAAAAGATCACGGACGCAAAGAAGGTGCGGTGCAAGAAAAAAGCTGTCAAAAAAGAAAAAAGAATCCCCAAAAAATGCAACACTTTTCCTTTTTTTGCGTTATGATAGGTGAAGAAGAAACAAAGGAGGTGTCTGAGATGGAAGATGAACAGATCCTGGATCTGTATTTTTCCCGCTCGGAGCAGGCCATTGGCGAGACTGCCGTGAAATACGGTGCTTATTGTCACTCCATTGCCTTTCATGTATTGGAGAACAAAGAGGATGCAGAGGAATGTGTCAGCGACACCTGGTTCTCAGCTTGGAATACCATCCCCCCAAAACGCCCCCTGCCCCTTTCTGCCTATCTGGGGCGGATCACCCGGAGTCTTTCCATTGACCGCTGGCGCAGAGCACGGGCCTTTAAGCGGGGCGGCGGTCAGATGGCGCTGGCACTGGAAGAATTAAAGGAGTGCGTTTCCGGGGCGGGATCTTTGGAAAATGAACTGATCCGCCGGGAGACTCTGATGGCCGTGAATCGCTTTTTGGCAGAGCTGAGTGTGGTGGAGCGGAATGTGTTTCTGTGTCGGTACTGGTATCTGGAGTCCTCCCGGGAAATTGCAGAGCATTCCGGTTTTTCCCAGTCCAAGGTGCGCTCCATGCTCCACCGGATTCGGGGAAGGCTGGATACATATCTGGAAAAGGAGGGCTTGCGATGACAGAAATGGAGCTGTTGGAGCTGCTGAGGGATATCCCCCAAGGTTATATCCGGCAGGCGGATGCTTTCCGGCAGGGACATCTGCGGATCCTGAAAAAGCAGCGCCCCGGGGCGGCAGTCCGGAAGATCCTCTCTACCGCAGCAATGCTGGTGCTGATCCTGGGAGCAGGATTCCTTGGCTTTCATAACCGACTGACAAAGGCACCTGGCAATTTGACAGACCAGGCTATTCTGTCCACCCAGGATCGGCAGAAAACACAGCCAGACACCGAAGAATGGCAGCGCATGGTCTTGTGGGAAGATCTGTCATTTTATGACCTGGACACAGGAAATACCACAAACCTATCCCAATTCTGTCAGGACTTGACCCGCAGGAACGGACTGGCGGAAACACCAAAACCCTCCCACTATACCTGTCTGGATCTGGACGGCGATGGTCAGACGGAGTTGGTGGTGGCATTCACAGGATGGGGGGATCCGCCCCATCTGGTATTGGGGGATTTTGACGGCAAACTCTGCGCAGTGGCGTATGATACACCTCAGATGGATCGCCTCAAGGCCGATGGTGTCTTCTATCATGCCGGCATCCGCAGCTGGGCGAAGCTGTACAGAACCGGCGGCGAATGGGCTGTGCAGACACTGGAAGAAGACCATTCCCATGCGCCGGATGCGATTTGGACACAGTGGGTGTCTGCGGGTACAGAAGCAGAGCCGGAGGCAGCAGCCAATACCGAAAAGGTCACACCGGAACTGCTTATGCGCCAAGCCCATTCAGATTTAACGTTCTGGAAGGATGGTGCTGAGGTTTCCGTTCCGGCAAACCTTTTCATTGGTGACGGCTATTCCCTGTACATTCCCCAGGAGGGCTGGGTCTATGAACAGATCGACTATCATGGCATTCCGGCAGACCGCTGGGTATGTACAGGGGCCGCTGGGGATGGGCTTGGGCAAAACAGCACCGCCGAACCCACCCAGCTGACCATCCTGTTCCGGCCTGGAACGGATTACCAGGACATCTGGGACTGGGTAATAGCGGTAAATCCCCAATGGAACATGGTTCAGAATGCGCGAGGCTCGCTGTATGCGGATACGGCAACGGTGAATTTCTTCCCCGCGGAAACCGGTTTCATTGTCTGTATCCTGGAAACACCGCGCTTTGGGACGGAAGGGTTGGGAATCCTTGGAGCAATGTGGCAGTCCTTCAACGGCTGGCCCAGTACACTTACGGGGTTCCGCCACCGGGATCCGGAGGCATCCTTTACCCTGACCCGCTATCTGGATGACCAGCAGCAATGGGAGGAATACACGGTGGAAACCCAGCTTTACCGGGCGAAGGGGTATTCCACCTATATCCCAAAGGAGGGCTTTGAATCGGAAGATATCCTCTATGGCGGACTGCCGGCGATCCGCTGGGTATGCCAGGAAAACCGAGAGGTTTGGTTTGCGGTGGTAAAATTGGATACTCAGGATTTTGACCAGGCGATCCAATGGGGTTTTTCCGCAGGCGGCTCAGATTACGGCCTTTATGAGGACGCCAGCGGCGGCGTTTCGGGAAGCAGTACAGACGGTTCTGCATATTTGAGTATGCAATTCCATAAAAGTTACAACAGCAGCATATACGCCGCCATCCGTCATTACCCCCTTGCGCAAACAGACAACCTGGGCGGCTATGTGAAACTCATGACCGATCAGTTCCAGACCGAGTAGTCTTAGGAAACTCTGAATAAACCACCGGTGGCTGGATCTCCACAGCCACCGGCGGTCATTTTTACTTGTGCAGGATCCCTTCCTGTGTCCGTTAGCCCCGCTTGATAATTTTTACCGGAGTTTTCACTGGTCAAGCTGACGCAGGCTATGCCATGCAAGGAAGGTGCAAGCCAATGTGATGGTCTGGCACACGATCATACCCGGCCATTTATAGGATGCAACACCGTAAATGGTAATAAAGGTGGCACCAGTCACGATAATGGTGGAAACAGCAAGACTGGCTGCCAGAATGCCGAGACAAAAGGCGCCTTTTCGGATGTGGTTTTTGCTTTTTTGGGCAATCTGCAGCAGAACCAATGCTGCAAGCAGGCTTCCAATAAAGAGGCAGAGATAGACACAGGTAATGCCGCCAGGAATTCCAGGGGTTTCTGTCTGAGCGCCATGCCAGAACTCGGTATTTCTATACGGATTGCGGGAATTGATATACCACAGATTTTGCTCTGCTGTTTTGTAGATCAGTTTCGGAACCTGCTCTGATCCTACTTCCCCTGCAGGACGATGAACCCATGAATATGCGTCGTCCGCTGTGTCCCACATGCCATATTCCACATAAATATTCAGAATTCTATCGTGGGCCCGCTGAAAGCTTTCCCCTTTTTCCCTGTGATTTTGAACATAATCCTCCAGCTCCTGCTGTGTCATTTGGTCAAAGTCAGGGGTCGTGCATTTACTGCGAAGCCAGTCATAGCGGGTTGTGGAGCATAGGTAGAATTCTTCATTTCCGTTTTCAAACATATGTGAGCTGCGACTCATGATGCCGCTGGAATAATCAATGGCAAGACCGCCGTCTTCCCGCAGCTTCACGCCTTCAATGGCTTGTCCGGTCGTCAAGTAAACAGGAGTCAACATAAAAATCACACCGGTAACCAGAACGGTAACAAGGGTCATCACGGCGGTAAGGACACTGAGAATCCTTTTTTTCCGTATCATATTGGAGATCTGTTTCAGCCCAGTGGTGTCCACCTCCAAAGGGAGCCTGGGACTTTTTTGGATAGCTTCCAGTTCTTTTTTACAATCTTCACAGCCGGAAAGATGCTCCTGTATCAATTCCCTGCTTTCTTGGCTTACCAGATCCTCGGCATACAGGGGAAGCAGATCCTTAATAACATTGCAATGCATATTCATTCCTCCATTTCTGCCTGTATTTTTTGACAGGCACGATGATATGTAACACAGGCCCAATTTGCAGTTCGTCCAAATATTCTTCCGATATCGCCAAAGGAAAGCTGTCCGAAGATACGCAGGGAAAAGACCTCCTTATAAGGTTCGGGCAGCTCGTGGAGAATTTGGTGAATGACCATAGCCTGTTGGCGATCGTCCACCTGTTCTTCTATGGAGCGTCTGGGATCCGGTATGTTCAGCTGCTCGATATCCAGGGTATCTTTTTCCTTCCGTAAATGAGACAAATAGAGATTCCGGGCTATGGCACACAACCACACCCGAATGTCGCACTCACCCCGAAAGGTTGGCAGCGTCCGCAATGCCTGAAAAAACGCCTGCTGGGTCAGTTCCTCTGCAAGGGTGCTGTCCCGGCAAATCGCCCGCAGGTATAATTCCACATCGCGGAAATGTGTTTGGTAGATTTCTTCAAATTCCTTCAAGCGCTCACCCCCTACACTGATTAGACGCACATAAGCAGGAAATCTTACAGATCCTTTTCGATTATTTTACAGGATACCATATTTCTTTCGGATTGGCAAAGGGGCTGTAAGGTTCCATGTTACCGGGAGGCGATGGGTTCGTCGATGGCCGATTGCCGACATTATTTGGTTTCCGGATAGATTTTCCCGATATGGGCAGAGGCCGCATACGAAAAACCGCCGGTGGCTGGATCTCCACAGCATCTGCTTTTTTGACACCCTTGAATTTCAGACCGCAGATCACATTTTGCAGCACGGTCATGTGGGGGAACAGGCCATAGGACTGAAACACCGTGGAAACCGGCCGCTTTTCCAAAGACAGGTTCAGATCCTCCACCACAGGCTCCCGGTCAAAACGCTTGTACAGATTTTTCAGTTCCGGGTACATTTATCCATGCTCCTTCTGATAAGCTTTGCCCCAGCATTCTGCAACAAAATAGGAAAAAGCCTCTGATCATGGCAAGATCAGAGGCTTTTTATAATCTATTTATTCCGTTTCCGTGAGAGATCCACTGCGCAGTCCGGCGGCCCGCATGATGGCCTCCACCGGCTGCAAGGGCTCTCTGCCCCAGGTGATGGGGGTGTCGGCGCAACCGGCGGTGTCCAGCAGCTCCTGGGCCTTGGCAGTCAGAAGCTCCTGATACACATTGTCCACCAACTCCAGCTTTAACCGGCATTCTTCTTTGGCATCCCCCTTGGCGTTCAGCCATGCGGCGGCGGCGTTTTCGATGTCTTCGGTCTCCAGGTCGGTATGCACAGCCCAGTCCATCAGTTCAGTTGCCGTTTTCACCGCCCGCAGGGAGGAACCTGCCGTTCCCAGCAATACTTCCGATTCCACGGTATCCAAAATAGGCAGGCTCAGCACCTGGGGCACATCGAACAGGTCCTCCGGCCCGGTGCCGCAGTATACCCCCTGGGTAGTGACCGTCACATACAGCCGCTCCTGGGAAACATGATAATAGAAGCTGCCCTCGGTCAAGACATTACCCTGGGCATCCTGGGCGCTGATGGAAAACAGAATGGATCGCCCCTCCTTCTGGGACAGGGTTCCGATTTTATTGCCGGAATAGTACCACTGACCGGAGGCCAGCGGGCTGCTGTCGGCAGTCTCCCAGCTGCTGGTGGTATCCTCCCAGCGGAAGGTGACGCCGTACACATCCCCCCGATCCATTTTCACATAGATACCCTGTTGGGCCGTCTCGCTTTCTGCTGTCCAGATGCTCCGCTCTGCGGTGTCGGTCTTGAGGATCACCTGGTTGATCTGACCTTCCACAGGGATGGTCACATCAAAGTCCCCGCCGGAAAGCCAGCCCCAAAGGCCGCTGAAGCGAAGGCCCACATAGAGCTTGTTTTCCGCCTCCTCGGCATAGTAACCGCAGAAGCCCCGGGGGAAGGAGCCGGCATCAGTGCCCCGGATGTGAACGCTGCCTGATACCGCATCCACAGACAAAATGGCAGCATCCTGACACGCCCGGAAGCCAAAAACCTTCCAGCCGTACCGTGCCGCCAGAAGCACCCCGCCCAGCACCAGTGCCAAAACCAACAAAACCGCAAGGATCCGCCCAATGATTTTCATATTTCTTCCTCATTCCTCTAGAAGGCATACAAACCATGCTTTGCATCCCTCCGTTTCAACATAATTCTATTTTCATTGTAACGGTCTGAACATGACCTGTCAAGGAGGGAATATATATTACGGAATAGAATAAATGTCCTTCAATGATTCAGCTTTTCTATTTGTGTATTCCGCTTCCCCTGCCTATAATGGAAGCGCATATATTTATAGAAAAGGCACCCCTGCAAAGGCATTTGCACCTTGCCCGGTGCTGCTAAAATTTTAGGAGACAGAAAGCCATGACATACGATCCTTCTTTTTTTGATGCTTACTTAGAGCGCAGAAACACCCGCAGTTCCAAGTGGGACGGGTGCAATGCCAAATTCGGTGTGGACCCTTCCGTGGAAATGCTTCCCATGTGGATCGCGGATATGGATTTCCGCAGCCCCGCAGAGGTGGTGGAGGCTCTGACCCAACGGGTGCAGACCCAGTGCTACGGCTATACCACCGTCCCGGACAGCTTCTACGATGCCATTATTTTCTGGATCTCCCGGCGGTATCACTGGCAGATCCAAAAAGAGTGGATCGTCTTTACCCCCGGTGTGGTTCCCGGCTTCAATGTGGCCTACCAGGCTTTTTCCCAGCCCGGTCAGGGCATCATTGTCCCCTCTCCCTCCTACTACCCCTTCTTTGACGGCGTGCGCAACAACGGCCGGAAGATCGTATCCTGCCCGCTGGTGGAATGCGACGGCAGCTGGGAACTGGACTTTGCCCTGCTGGAGCAGCAGGTAAAGGATCCTAATAACAAGATTATGATCCTGTCCAACCCCCACAACCCCACCGGACGGTGCTGGACAGCGGAGGAGTTGGAGCACCTGGGCAATCTCTGCGCCGACAACGGTGTGCTGCTTCTCAGCGACGAGATCCACGCTGACCTGATCATGGACGGTAACCGCCACACCTGCGTGGGCACTCTGTCCCAGAAGATCGTGGACAACACCATTTTGCACTTCGCTCCCAGCAAGACCTTCAACCTGGCAGGCCTGCAAACGGCCTATGCCGTCATCCCCAACCCCGAACTGCGCAAGACCTTTGTGGAAGCCATCACCGCCAACCGGGTCATCAACATGAACTGGTTCGGCCAGGTCGCTCTGGAAGCCGCCTATAACCAATGCGAGGGGTATGTGGATGCCCTGTGCCACTATGTCAGCGGCAATATGGAATACATGGCCGCCAGCCTGAAAGAAAAGCTGCCCATGCTGAAAATGAAGCCCTCCCAGGGTACCTACATGGTATGGGTGGACTTCCGGGGCACCGGCATGACCACCGCCCAAATTGAGGACTTCATTGTACACAAGGCCCACATCGGCGTGGATATGGGTTCCTGGTTCGGTCAGGGCGGCGAAGGCTGGCTGCGCTTCAATCTGGCTTGCCCCCGGATGCTGGTGGAACAGGCTGTGGCGCAGCTGGTGGAAGCATTTCAGGCGTAATCGCGATTCTAGCCCCACATCCGTTTTTGCAATAAATCCGTCAGGTTCTATCGAATAATATGATATGGCAAATGGCTTACATTTCTCAGCAGTCCATGATATCATAGTCTCTGGAATCTACGAAAACTACGAATTATTACAAAAAAGAAGGAAATTTCCCATGAATGGCACCTGCGTTAAGGATCTGTCCTTTTCCTACGAAAATGACAGCCGACTGATTTTAAAAGACATTCAGCTGGAAGTGGCTCAGGGTGAGTTTGTCTGCATCCTGGGGCAGTCCGGCTGCGGTAAAAGCACCCTGCTGCGGCTTTTGGCCGGACTGGAAAAGCCCACCACCGGAAAAATTCTGGTAGATGACCGGGAGGTTTCCGGAGCCGGTCTGGATCGGGGCGTGGTGTTCCAGGATTACGGCCTGTTTCCCTGGATGACTGCCGGTGACAACATTCTGCTGGCTCTGAAACAGAAATTCCCGGACAAAACCAAGGCCCAGCACAAGGAAATTGCGCTGAACGCCCTGCAATCCGTCGGTCTGGATGCCAGCGTATTCTCCAAGCTGCCCAAGGAGTTGTCCGGCGGCATGAAGCAGCGCTGCGCCATTGCCCAGGCTTTCAGCATTGATCCGCCCATTCTGCTGATGGACGAGCCCTTCGGCGCACTGGATGCCGTGACCCGGGCCAGACTTCAGGATATGGTTCTGGCACTTTGGGCCAGCCAGGAGCAGAAAAAAACCGTGTTCTTTGTCACCCACGATGTGGACGAAGCCCTGCTGCTGGCCACCCGGATCTGTGTTCTGGGTCAGGCACCCAGCCGGGTGATCTATGATGTGTGCATTCCCGCCCAGCAGAAGCCCACCCGGGAGACCCTCTTTGAGGATGCACAGATGATGCAGCTGCGCAACAACCTGATCCGCTACATCAACCGGGATGTCACATCCCACATTTCCTAGGCAGTATCAGATTCTATCTGTTATATGCAATAAATTATTGGAAGAGGAGAAATCCAAAAATGAACAAGCGTATCATTTCCCTGCTGCTGGCCATGGTCATGCTGCTGGGTCTGGCTGCCTGCGGCAGCTCTGCCCCCGCTGCTACCGAAGCAACTGCCGATGTGGCTATGCAGTACATCACCCCCGAAGATGCCAAGGCCAAGCTGGATGACAGCGGCTATGTCTTCTTCGATCTGCGCAAGGCCGAGGATTCCGGCAAGACCACCATTCCCGGTGCCCAAGCTTGGGACATGGATGCCGCCAAGGAAGGCGACGCTGAAGCCGGCAAGGCTACCATGACCAAGGCTACCCAGGGTCTGGACAAGAACATCATCCTGGTCTGCTACTCCGGCAAGCGCTACGCCCAGGCTACCACCAACGCTCTGTCTGCCATCGGCTACGACATGAGCAAGGTCTACACCCTGGAAGGCGGCTTCAAGGCATGGAGCGAAAAGTACCCCGACCTGTGCGTGGCTCCCGAGGCTGCCGCACAGCCCGAAGCTGCCAAGGAAGTCCCCGAAGTCAGCACCGTCCGCTGGAACTGGGGCACCTCCGCAAACATCCTGGTGGCTCTGGCCATCGAAAAGGGCTACTTCGCTGAGTACGGTCTGAACATTGAGTTCGTCAACGCCAACGAAAACGCCAACGCCATGACCCTGCTGTCCACCGGCCAGGTTGACGTGGTTTCCAACTCCGGTACCGCCAGCCCCCTGCAGAACATTGCAGCCGGTGTGGATATGACCATCTTCGGCGGCCACATGGTTCAGGGCTGTATGCCTGTCGTTGCCAGAAAGGGCACCGAGTGGAAGGGCATCGAGAGCCTGGTGGGCAAGAAGTTTGCCTGCAACCCCTCCTACTTCGCATTCACCGGCGCTCTGATGGATGCCGGTTACGACAAGCCCCTGGAAGCTGTTGACTTCATCAGCGGCATGGGCTACAACGACGCTCTGGCTGCTCTGCAGCGCGGTGAGTTCGACTACGCTCTGATGGGCACCGGCCAGAACTTCGCCGTCAACAATATGGATGACATCGAGATCCTGACCTACCAGGGCGATGTGATGCCTGACTACTCCTGCTGCCGCATGGAGTGCCCCACCGTCTTCCTGGAAAAGAACCCCATCACTGTCAAGTGCATTCTGAAGGCTCTGATCCGTGCCCAGGCTTACTACGAAGCCAACAAGGAAGAGTGTGTTGACATTCTGGCCAAGGCCATCAATGCCGACCATGACTACGTTGCCGCTTACATGCTCAACGACCACTACAAGGTTCACGCTGACCCCCTGGCCAAGTCCGTTGTCCGTGCATGGAACATCCTGGACAAGACCGGCTTCCTGGATGAGAACGCCAAGAACATCGACATCAACGACCACATCAACACCGAGCTGTACAAGCAGGCTCTGGATGCGTGCGCTGCCGAGTATGGCGCTGAGGATCCCGCTTTCTACCAGGCTATGAACGAGTACTTCGCAGCCAACAACTAAGTATATTCCCGCTTCCGGGGCGGAAGGGAAACCTTCTGCCCCGGTTTTTCAAAAGAACCCAAGGGAGATCCACCATGAAATACATCAAAAACTTTGTCAAAAAATACTGGGTCACCGGACTGATCTTTGCATCCATGGTGCTTTGGTACTACCTTGCCACCCAGACCGGACACGCAAATCCCTTCCTGTTCCCCAAGGTCAGCTCCATTGCCAAAGCTTACCAGTCAGATAAGAGCCTGATGGGTGTCAATCTGCTGGCTTCCTTCCAGGTAATGGTTCCCGCCGTCTTTTTCTCTTTGGCCATTGCGCTGACCCTGGGCACCTTCCTGGGCATGAACAAGAAGGCCCGGGAGGCGCTGCATCCTGTGATCTACACCTTCAGTGTGGTGCCCGCCATTCTGCTGTCCCCCTTTGTGCTGCTGATGGCCCCCAATATGTTTGTGGCCTCGGTGATCCTGATCGTTTACAGCACGGTGTGGTCCACCCTGTTTGCCACCATCACCGGCATCCAGACCATTGACAAGCGGTATCTGGACAAAGCCGCCACCCTGGAATTAAAGGGCTTCCAAAAGTTCTTCAAGGTGATCCTTCCGGCAGCCAGCCCCTCCATTCTGGCAGGCTTTGTCAACTCCCTGCGCAACACCTTTATCATGCTGGTGTATGCAGAGATGTACGGTGCCCAGTACGGCATGGGCTACTATGTGAAGAAGTTTTCCGATTTCGGCCTTTACAACAAGGTCTGGGTGGGCTTTATCTTCATGGTCATCGTCATGGTCATTGTGATGCAGCTGTTTGAACACCTGAAAAACCGTCTGCTCAAGTGGACGATCCATTAAATGAAAAACGCCCCCTGTTTTGCATCAGCAAGACAGAGGGCGTTTTTATATTTCTTTTTCCTGCCCTCTGGCGGCCAGCCGTTGCAGTGCCTCCGGGGTGTCCGCATCGGCAAGCTCCCAGGGATCCTGTACAGGAAGCAGGCGCACCCGCTGGGGATATTTTGCCGCCACATAGCCGCCGCCCTTGCCTTGGGGCAGAGCCAGAAGCTCCGGGAAAGCCCAGCAGGGAAAGAGAATGGGGGCACCGGGGGTTTCCCGGCAGACAGGCCGCCAGATACATTCCGGCTCCTGCTGCCCCCGGGCTGCCAGCGCCGCCACCGTTTCCCGGCGCAGAAGGGGCTGATCTCCCGGACAGAACAGGCAGCCGTCCAAATCCCCAATGGCCTCCAGCCCCAGACGGACGGTGTCGCTGCGAAGGGGCTGATCGTGAAGGAGGCAGGGAATATCCCACTGATGGCACAGCCTTGCCACCTGCGGATACCGGGTGACCACCACCCGGCGGTCAAAAATTCCATCGGTGGCAGCAAAGGCCCGGGTGATCAGGGGCTGTCCCCGGAAATCCGCCAGCAGCTTATTGCCCCCAAACCGCCGCCCCAGTCCGGAAGCCATGATCACGCAGCCAAATCTCTTAATCAATTTTCCCATCCTCCCGGAAAAGAAAATCCTCCAGAAGCCCCTGGTTGTGGGCGGTGCAGGCATCCCGGTAGGCTTCATAGCGCTCCAGAAATGCCCTGCCCTCCGGGGTCAGGGTACTGCTGCCGCCGTCCTTGCCCCCAACGGTGCGTTGGGTCAGGGGAAAACCCAGGGCAGATTCGGCATTTTTGACCAGCTTTAGCGCCTTGCTGTAGGCCATTTCCATGGCGGCGGCAGCGGCACGCAGGGAGCCGGTCTGCTCCACCAGCCGCAAAAGACGGCAGGGGCCTTCCCCAAAGAACTTTTCGCCATTGTCATTCAGGAAATAGATTTTCGTCACTGCCTGCATCCTGCCCCGCCCTTTCTGCGTTGTAGTTATGAAAGTATATCGAAATTATAGCAAACCTCCTTTCCAAAAGCAACCGAAACTGATATAATGAAACCATCATAGCGTAAAAACGGCATCTGACGGCAGATGCTTTTTCAAAAGGAGCGGATGGAATGATCACTATCCAAAAATATATCCGGCCCCAAACACTGGAGGAAGCATACCAGCTGAACCAGAGCAAGCGCAGCCGCATTGTGGCAGGTATGCTGTGGACCCGGCTGGGAACCGGCAGTGTGGGCACTGCCATCGACCTGTGGGATCTGGGTCTGGACACCATTGAAGAAACCGACGAAGCTTTCACCATCGGTGCCATGGTCACCCTGCGGCAGTTGGAGCAGCACCCCGGCCTGAACGCCTACACCCAGGGTGCCATGAAGAACGCCCTCCAGGATATTGTGGGCGTGCAGTTTCGGAATATGGCCACCGCAGGCGGCAGCATCTGGGGCCGGTACGGCTTTTCCGATGTGCTGACTCTGTTTCTGGCTATGGATACCTATGTGGAGCTGTACCGGGGCGGCATGGTTCCTCTGGAAGAATTCGCCCGGCGCAAGGCCGACCGGGATATTCTGGTGCGGCTGATCGTCAAGAAAACCCCCGGTCACTTTGTTTACACCGCCATGCGCAATCAGCGCACCGATCTGCCGGTGCTGACCTGCGCCATGGCCCGGGTGGGAGAAGAATACCGGGCCTGCCTGGGCGCGCGGCCTGCCAGAGCTGTGCGCTATCGGGATGACCGGGGTCTGCTGGCCGATGGCATCACCACCGAAAGCGCCGCCGCCTTTGCCCAATATCTGGCAGATATCGTCCCCACGGAGTCTAACCTCCGGGGCAGTGCCCAATACCGCACCCATCTGATCCGGGTGCTGGCAGAGCGGGCCCTTGGGGAGCTGGGAGGAATGGAACATGGAAATTAAATTGAAGCTCAACGGCAAGGCTGTCACCGCCAGCATTGAGCCGGATACCATTTTGCTGGACTTTGTCCGGGATCATGGCTGCCTCAGTGTCAAGCGGGGCTGCGATACTGCCAACTGCGGCCTGTGTACCGTTCTCATGGACGGTATGCCGGTGCTGTCCTGCTCCATGCTGGCCGCCAGAGCCGACGGTCACAGCATCCAGACTCTGGAGGGTTTGCAGGAGGAAGCCGAAGATTTCGTCGGCTTCATTGCCGACCAGGGTGCCGACCAGTGTGGCTTCTGCAACCCCGGCTTTGTGATGAACACCATTGCCCTGCTCCGGGAAAATCCCGATCCCACCAATGATGAGATCCGGGCTTTCCTGGCCGGGAACCTGTGCCGCTGCTCCGGCTATGACGGCCAGCTCCGGGGCATCCGAAACTACCTGAACAGCCGGAAGAAATAAGGAGGGGCTATGGAGCATACGGAATATAAAGTCGTGGGCAAAAGCTTCCGCAAGAAGGATTCCATGCAGCTGCTGCTGGGCAAGCCGGTATACACCGAGGATATAACTCCCAAGGATGCCCTGGTGGTCAAGGTTCTGCGCAGCCCCCACGCCAACGCCATGATCAAAACCATCGACACCCGGGCCGCCGGACTGGTTCCCGGTGTGGCCGCCATTTACACCTGGCAGGACGTTCCCAAAACCCGGTTTGCCATTGCCGGTCAGACCTACCCGGAACCCTCCCCCTATGACCGCCTGATCCTGGATCCCCATGTGCGGTTCGTGGGAGATGCGGTGGCCATCATTGCCGCCGAAACGGAAAAGGCAGCCTGCAAGGCCATGAAGCTCATTAAGGTCACCTATGATGTGCTGGATGCGGTGCTGGATATCCACACCGCCATGGACAATCCCACTCTGGTGCACCCGGAGGAGGACTGGTTTCCCCCTTGCCCGGTGGGCGGCGACAACCGCCGGAATCTGGTTGCCAGCGGCGAGGAATCCGACGGCAATGTGGAGGCTGTGCTGGCAGACTGCGACATCGTTCTGGATCGCACCTACCACACCAAGGCTTTCCAGCAGGCCATGATGGAGCCCTTTACCACATACGCCGAGATGGACCGCTACGGCCGCCTGCATATCATTTCCTCCACCCAGATCGTGTTCCATGCCCGGCGGATCCTGTCCCGGGCACTGGGCATTCCCAAAAGCCGGATCCGGGTGGAAAAGCCCCGGATCGGCGGCGGCTTCGGTGCCAAGCAGACGGCGGTCTGCGAGGTCTACCCGGCCTTTGTCACCCTGAAAACCGGCCGTCCCTCCCGGATCGCCTACACCCGGGAGGAAACCCAGATCGCCGGTTCTCCCCGGCATGAGATGGAGATCCGGGTGCGCCTGGGCGCAGATAAAAACGGCAAGATCCGGGCATTGGATCTTTACACCCTGTCCAACTCCGGCGCTTACGGCGAACACGGCCCCACCACCGTGGGTCTGTCCGGTCACAAGTCCATTCCCCTGTATACCGCCTCTGTGGAAGCCTTCCGGTTCCGCTATGATGTGGTCTACACTAACCTGCAAGCCGCCGGTGCCTATCGTGGCTACGGTGCCACTCAGGGCATCTTCGCCGTGGAATCCCTGGTCAATGAGCTGGCACAGCAGCTGAATATGGACCCCACCGTCCTGCGGGAGCAGAATATGGTACGCCAGGGCATGATCATGCCTGCCTATTACGGCGATCCTGCCAACGCCTGCGCCCTGGATCGGTGTATGGCTCACTGCAAGGAAATGTTCCACTGGGAGGAAAAGTACCCCGTCCGGGACATGGGCAACGGCAAGGTTCGCAGTGCCGGTGTGGCCATGGCCATGCAGGGCAGCTGTATTTCCAACATTGACGTTGGCTCTGCCCGGGTGCGGCTGAACGATGACGGGAGCTTTACCCTGATGATCGGCGCCGCGGACATGGGAACCGGCTGTGATACCATTCTGGCTCAGATGGCAGCAGAAATTATGGACTGCCGCCTGGAGGATGTGGCTGTATTCGGTGCCGATACCGATGCCTCCCCCTATGACTCCGGCTCCTACGCCTCCTCCACCACCTACCTCACCGGCAAGGCCGTGGAGCAGGCCTGCACAGAGCTGAAAAAGAATCTTTTTGCCCTCGCCGGGGAAATGCTGGACTGCCCCGCCCAGGAGCTGACCCTGGAAAACGGCAGGATCCGGCGGCTGGATACCCAGCAGTCTGTATCCCTGGAGGATGTGGCCTACCGCTCCCAGTGCGGAAACAACATTCCCGTTGAGGCCAGCGCCACCCACAGCTCTCCCATTTCCCCACCGCCCTTCATGGTGGGCATGGTGGAGATCGAGCTGGATCGGCTCACCGGACAGGTCACTGTACTGGACTACATGGCAGTGGTGGACTGCGGAATTCCCATCAACCCTGCCCTGGCCCGGATTCAGGCAGAGGGCGGCATTGTTCAGGGCATCGGCCATACCCTCTTTGAGAATGTGACCTATGATGCCAAGGGCCGCCCCATGGAATCCAATTTCCTGCAATACAAGCTCCCCACCCGCCTGGACATGGGCAAACTGCGGGTGGAATTTGAGCACTCCTGGGAGCCCACCGGCCCCTTCGGTGCCAAGTCCATCGGCGAGATCGTCATCAACACCCCCGCCCCCGCCCTGGCCCACGCCATCGCCCGGGCCACCGGTGTCTGGCACCGGGAACTGCCCATCACCCCGGAACAGATCGCCCTGGGATAACCCCCACCCCCAGCCGGAAGCCCCCGCTTCCGGCTGGCTTCTTTTGATTCCCCCCATACCCAGCAAAAAGGACAAAACAATTTTTCATATTTTCCAAAAAGCCCTTGACAAATCCCCCTTCTGCGTGTATACTAATCAAGCACTTACGAAACACCTGGACGATTAGCTCAGCTGGCTAGAGCATCCGCTTGACGTGCGGAAGGTCATAGGTTCGAGTCCTATATCGTCCACCAAAAAAGAGAAATCACCACCATAAGGTGGTGATTTTCTTTTTTGCCCGATATAGGACTCGAACCCATTTAAATGCAATATGCCAGTGGCATATTGCAGCCACCAGTTCAAAAACTGGTGGCATCTATACGATTTGCCCCCCAGAGGGGCAAATCGGCCATCGAGTCCTATATCGTCCACCAAAAATACAGCACCACCTTTCGGTGGTGATTTTCTTTTTGCTGATATAGGACTCGAACCCATCTAAATGCAATATGCCAGTGGCATATTGCAGCCACCAGTTCAAAAACTGGTGGCATCTATACGATTTGCCCCATGGAGGGGCAAATCGGCCATCGAGTCCTATATCGTCCGTCAACAGAAAACGCCACGTTCTAGCGGTGCTTTCTTCTTACCAACATGGAATCCAATCCCAACGAAATGCCCCATGCCAGTGGCATCTATACGATTTGCCCCCCAGAGTAGAGCAAATCTCTTAAAACTTCATAAATGCGTTTCAACTAAGCACTGCCATTATCCGCAGAAAAGGCGAACCGCATTTCTATAAAAATAAAATTTTAAAGGATATGCCATGTTGGGGTGGTGCACTGCGCAGCGAATCAAAATCCAATGATCGCCGGGGGCGATCACACCATAATATAACGGATAGTATCCGCCCGCCACCGTAACAAATTTTTGAGCAGAACCGTATTGGCCCGGTAATGTAACAATGTTGTAAATACGCCATGTTTCGACGTTGTGCCCAGAATTTCAACGAAAAAATGTTCGCATCGCATTGTCGGCGCAATGCGCCGACGTTGTTTTCCCGCAGGGAAAACAACCGGGCGGCTGATAGCCGCCCCTACGCAGACGGTGCCACCGAATTACCGCCGCAAAAATTTCGCTGCGCAAATGAAGTTTTAAAGGATACGCTCTAAGAGGGGCAAATCGGCCATCGAGTCCTATATCGTCCTCCCAAGCACAGCTCTTTTGTGTGGGGCTGTGCTTTTTCTATCATAGCCCCCACCCCATCCCCCTTGACAAACCCCATTGCAAATGGTAGCATCAAAAAAACAACAACTAAGAGGTGTCCCATGATAACCGAAAAAAGGGAAAAACTGATCTTGAAGCTGTCCTTTTTTTCAGGACTGGCATTTGCCATTGCGGAATTCGTCTTTGCCATATACAGCCATTCCCAGTCCTCCCTGACCGATGCGGTGTATGATGCAACGGAGCTGGTGTTTATCGCCCTGCTGCTGTACCTCACCCCGCTGTTTCACAAGCCGATCTCTGAAAAGCACCCCTTTGGGTACTTCCAGATTGAAACCGTGTTTCTGATCATCAAGGGCATTATGATGCTGTCGGTATCCCTGGGTGTGGCTGCTGAGATTCTACATTCTGCCTTGTCCGGCGGAAATCCTGTGGATAGTGCCCAGGTGTCTCTGTTCCAATGCGCTCTGGGTATTGCCAGCATCCTTAGCTACTTTGCCATGAAGCGCTGGAGCCGGGATCTTTCCTCCCCCACAGTCGAAGCGGAGCTTTTGGGCTGGAAGCTGGACATCGTGTACAGCCTGGGGATGTCCCTTGCCTTTTTCCTGTCCCGGTATCTGGAGCTGACCCCCCTTGCCTTCCTTGCCCCCTATTTTGACCAGATCATTGCCGTGCTTGTCATCCTGTTTATGCTTCCGGAGAACATCCAGCTCCTCAGCCGTGCTTTCCGGGATATCTTCCTGTTCCCTCCTGACCAGGCCTGTGTGGAGGAGATTAAGGCGCTTTGCTGCCCCATTCTGGAGCAGTACCATTTTGACCCGGTCTTTTTTGATATCACCAAAACCGGCCGGCATTTGTGGGTGGCCATTTATTTTCAGATTCAAGCAGGCTCTCTGGCCGTCCGGGAACTGTCCGAAGCCTCCCAGGTCATCAACCAAACCGTCTCCCAGGAATTCCAGGACTGCACCTGCGAGCTGATCCTGAAACCCTGACCCTGCCCCTCCCATTTCTATAGCCGCAAAAAAGGCTTGCTGTCTGCGCTTTTCACAGACGGCAAGCCTTTTGTTCACACCTGCACCTGGGCAAGTTATACGGTTAGTCCCGATTCCGGGTTTTCAGAGAACCGGAGCTGAGGTAGGCCAGCAGATAGATTCCAATCGCCACGCCAAAAATCATCCGGAAGGAGAATGCTTTTGCAATCGCTGCGCCGGTAAAGGAGGTCAGGATCACGATGGGTGCGCAGCATACACCAATGATTGCCGCATAGAAGGGAGTCCGCTTTTGCTGAGAAAACTCCAGGGATGCAATGGAATTGGCCATATACACACCCTGCACCCCAAAGGCAAGGATACAATAAAATATAACAGACAGCCGATAATCGGTGATCAGCAGTGCCAGCGCCGCCGCAGTGATGCCGCAAATGCAGCCGATCCGCAGCAGAACCATGGTGCCAAATTTGTCCGCAAGCTTGCCAAAGAGCGCCGAGGCGATCATTTTGGATGCCAGATACACCGTTGCCATGATCCCCAAAAAGCTCTGGGGTGTTCCGGGAAGGTCGGCAACGTAAAGAATGTAATACGGAACCGTAAAATCCGCAGCACCGGCAATCACCCGGGAAACCACGAACCGGCGGAACGGGCCATTTTCCCGGAGGATCTGAACGCCGATTTGAAAAACATCCCGGAATTGGATGTGCTCCCGAACCCGGTCATCTGTCACCTCCCGCAGGAATATTGCCACCGTTATGGTGGAAACCACAGCCATAACGGTACCAAACAGGAATGCCATACGGAAATTCAGAGGAAATTCATACTTACCCAGGCAATAGGTAAATACAGAAGTCGCCAAAACACCGCCAAAGCAGTTGACCAGGCTGTAAACCCCCATGAAAGAGCCAACATTTTTATGGATGGAGTAGGTGATCATCTGGGTGAACAGCGGCGATGACATTCCGCTGCTGCAAGCATACATAACAAGAGATACAAAAAACAGCACCAGTGCCAGTGTCAGACTCTTGGATATAAAAAAGGTGGAGCAAAAAATCAGCATAAAGCCAATGCGCTGAAGAAAGCAGATCCCCAGGCTGATCCATTTGGGGCTTTTGGCATTCACGCCGATCATGCAGGAAAAAATCGTCGAGCTGTACTGCACCCCCAAAAACAGCGCAGTCATCACTGCGATGTAGATCGTTTTATCGGAGAGGTTGGAAATATAGACAGGCAGGACATTGTCTGTGGAAAACATGGTAAACCCCATGGAAAAGAACAGCGCATCGCTGAGCAGTGCAAGATAATTACGCCTGTAAACAGCCTCCTGTTTTTCCCGGGTCGTCATGCCGGAGAGTTCTTTCATTTATTTTGGCCTCCACTTGCGAAATCAAGAGATTTTTACAAATTGGGCCATGCAGCCGGAAACTGCATGGCCCAATACATTACAGCATATTTGTCAGCACCGGAGGGATCACGCTTAATGCGGTCAAAACCTTGTATCCAATTGCAAATATACTCAGAGCAATTCCGGTAATCGTAAAATAGATATCCGCCTTATAGGGTGTGATCTCACGGTAGACCGTTTTCTCACACTTTGCATTGAATCCCTTGGTATCCATAGCAATGGCCTGATCTTGTACCTTAACGATAGAGCTTGCTACAACCGGAACAATAATGGGAACAAATGCCTTCAGCCGGGTGATCACGGATCCCTCGGTTTGCAGCCCCCGGGACTTCTGCGCATCCCGGATCTGATCCATGTCTTTATTCAGCAGTGTAATGACCTGGAAGGAATCAATAAAGGTGAACACCGCATTGTAGGGGATGCCCAGCTTGCACATCAGCACACTGAGGTCAGCCATGTCGATGGACAGGAAGATCACAAACAGCGACGGCATCATGGGACCAATACGCAGATAGTACTTGGTTGCCCATGCAAAGCCAGAGGCATAGTATTTGATCCCGAATATGGAAAACATCACAGGGTCATTGACCTTATCAATATTGGGGGCAATACAGCCATGCATGGCGTACATGGAGACAAACAGCACCGTCATTGCTACAAGGATCACCTTAAACAGCCCAAACTGCTTTTCCTCTATGATGGCTGCAATGCTGATGATCATAACGGTAATGGCATAGTAGGTATTCTTCACCAGAATCAGCGACAGAATCAGTCCCAATGCCAGCCACAGCTTCGGTCCCGGAGTCACCTTTTTCAGGAATGTTGGATAAACGCGCTCTTGAATCAATGTTTTCAACTCCGATCTAAACATGCCATTTCGGCATCAAGGAAATAGCATCCAGTAAATAGTTGTCAGCAGGGTTCTGCACTTGCCGGAGCTTTAGCCGACCTTCTTTGCGCCGCTCAGGCTCTTCATATTTTCAGGCAGCTTGAGCATGATGATCCAAGCGATGAAGCAGGCAATGCCCTTGTCCAGCAGGTTGGTGGGAATACGGGCGATGAAGGCAGCGCTGCCCAGGTCTCTGCCGATGGACTGCATGGTTGCGATCATCAGGTTGGTGCCCACGTTGCCGTCGATGCCGCCGTATACGACCATTGCAATGGGTGCGCCTGTACTGGCGTTCCAAAGAGCGACCAAGCAGGCAGCAATCACAACATGCCACCACTTCTTAAACAGGCCCAGCCGGGACATGAAGCCGACAATGAGGCCGGAACCGATATTGCAGATAGCGAACAGAGCGCCGGGGATATTGCCGCCGATCAGAGCGGAAACGATGTTATACAGTGCGCCGGAAATGGCACCGACCCAGGGGCCCATGATGGCAGCGACCACAACGGTGCCGATGGAGTCCAGGTAGATGGGCAGGCCCAGGCTGGAAGCGATCAGACCGCCGATGTAGTTGATTGCAACGCCGATGGGGATCATGATCGCAACATAAGTGCCCCGCAGTCTTCCTTTGGAAGTGTCAACAGAATTCATAGCCATGGTAATTTCCTCCTTAAAATAATTACAATACAGCACATTGTGCGCTGTCAAAATATAAGCTTAGCGTGAATAGCGTTTGATGAAGTCTTCAACGGAAAGGCACACATTGCTCTTTCTTCCGCTGATGGCCATATCCAGGGAACTGATCTGAGGAGGCTCGATCTGAGCCTGTTTGCACAGCTCCTCATTCAGAAAGACCTTGTCCGGGGTGCTGTCGTCGAGAACATGGGCCTTTGCCATCATAATGACACGGCTGGAGTTCTCAGCCACATAGTCCATATCGTGGGAGATGACGATGACGGTATGTCCCTCTCCGTGAACCAGCTTGATCACATGGGACAGCATCTGTCTGCCCACCTCATCCAGACCGCCGGTGGGCTCGTCCAGAATCAGAACCTCGGGATTGAAAATCAGAACCGATGCAATGGTAATGATTTTCTTGGTGGTGTAGTCCATGGTCATGGGATGCTTTTCCAGAATATCCCCCAATCCCATCAGCTCCACCACGGCATCCATACGGGACTTCGTCTCCTCCGGCGTAAAGCGGAAATTTTTCGGTGCAACCAATAGTTCTTCCTTTACCGTGGCGCAGAAGATCTGGTGATTGGGATTCTGAAACACATAGCCGCAGTGACGGGAAAGCTCTGCAATGCTTTTCGTTTGGGTATCTTCGCCCATAAGAAAAACCTTGCCGGAGGTAGGCCGAAGCAGGCCATTGAAGTGCCGGACCAGCGTTGTCTTACCGCTGCCGTTCTGACCGATAATGCTGACAACATCGCCCCGATGGATATCCAGGCTTACGCCGTCCAGTGCTCTGGTGCCGCCGTGGGGATACACATGAACCAGATCCTGGGTTTTAATGACAACTTCAGGCATTTTATTCCTCCTTCCCCAATTTCTGGAATACGGGAATGGCTTCTGCAAGGGATACCGGCATATCCCCACCGATGTCCAGCTGATCCTTCAGGGCAATGGCCGCATCCGTAACCTGAGGCAGACGGACAAAGTGGCTGTTCATTTTCTCCTTATCCGAGAATACCTTATGAGGATCATCAAAGGCCACCAGATTTCCGTCATGCAGAACCAGCACCTTGTCCACGCACTCTGCGATCTTTTCAATGTTGTGGTCAACCATAATGACCGTCTTGCCCTGCTTGTTCAAATCACCGACCAGCCGGAAAATATCATCCCGGCCAATGGGATCCAGCTGAGAGGTGGATTCGTCCAGGATCAAAACTCTGGGCTGCAGGGCCAGAATACAGCCCACTGCCAGTCTCTGCTGCTGGCCGCCGGAAAGCCGGAAGGGAGAGCGCCCCAACAGATCCTCCAGTCCGCAGGCCTTTGCAGCATACCGGATCCGTTCCTGGATCACATCCCGGGGGAAGCCGTAGTTACACATGGCAAAGGCCATTTCGTCCTCTACCGTGGGCTGGGTAAACTGGCTTTCTGCATCCTGGAAAACGATGCCGATGGTTTCAAAAGCACCCTCTCCCCGGGTATCATTGAGGCTTTTGCCGTCGATGACGATCTCGCCTTCCCAGTCACCGCCCACAACAAAGGGGAGAATGCCAACCAGGCATTTGCACAGGGTGGATTTGCCTGCACGGTTACATCCCACAACACCGATAAACTCGCCCTCGTTGATGGTCAGATTCAGATCCTTCAGCATGATCTCCTCGGCACCTTCATAGCGGTAACTGAAGTTCTTTATTTCTATGATCGGTTTGCTCATTCTTCACCACCCCTATTCCCGGTTGTCTGTCTCCATCAAAGCCTTCACGGCATCACAAGCAATTTCAATGGTCTTATTCATATCGCCCCAGTTCATAATGGCGGAGGCACGGCACTTGCGGATGGAGGAAACGATGAACAGCGCTGCGCATTCCATTTCGGAACACATCACGTTGCCCCGTCTCCAAGCCTGCCAGCGTTCCTCCAGTCTGCCCTGAGCGGGAGAAGTCTCCGGTGCCACCTCGCCGTAGAAAGAATCCTTGGACTGGGAGATTCCCTCGGCATAGTGAAGTCCCTTGGCCGCAGCTGCCTTTGCCAGGACATCCACCACAAAGCGGTCAGCCACCGCGGGGTACTCCGCAGGAATGTAATGGATGGTCGTTCCCTCGTCACGAACTGCGCCGGTAACGATCACGCCGTCATAGTGCTTATAATCCTCCGGATCCCGGACAGCGCCTGCCGTTCCAATCCGGATAAAGGTATCTGCGCCGCAGGCGATCAGCTCTTCCACGGCAATGGCCGTAGAGGGGCAGCCCATGCCGGTGGAGGTAACGCTGACCTTCTGTCCGTTCAGATAGCCGGTCCAGGTTTTGTGCTCCCGGTTGTGGGCAACCAGCTTGGCATCATCCAGGAAGCTGGCAATCAGATCCGTGCGGAAGGGATCGCCGGGCAGGAAAACATATCTGCCGATCTCACCGGGGGCTACCTGAATGTGATAAGCGCGTCCTTCCTTTGTAAAAACAGCCATGACTTATACCTCCTTTTCGGCATCTTCCCGAATCAGGGTCCGCAGTGCTTCCACTGCCACCTCAATGGTCTTGGGCATATCGCCAAAGGACATGATGGAGGCTGCTCTGCACCCACGGATGGAAGAGATCACAAACAGTGCGGATGCTTCCATTTCAGAGGTCATCACGTTGCCTCTGCGCCAGGCTTCCCAGCGTTCCTTCAGGCGATGCTCCGCAGGCATGTTTTCAGGCTCATGCTGGCCGTAGAAGGAGTCCTTGGACTGGGTAATGCCCTCGGCATAATGATAGCCCAGCTTTTTGGAGGCTCTCGACAGGGCATCCACCAGATGACGGTCGGCAATGGCGGGGTATTCAATGGGAATGTAATGAATGGTCGTTCCCTCATCCCGAACGGCGGCGGTATTGATAACGCCGTCCAGCGTGGTATCAAATGCGGCATCGCAGACACGGCCGGCAGTGCCTACACGGATGAAGGTATCCGCACCCACCTTGATCAGCTCCTCCAGACAGATCGCCGCAGAGGGGCAGCCCATACCGGTGGAGGTCACGGCAACGGGGACGCCATCCAGCTTGCCGATCCAGGTCTTGTGCTCCCGGTTGTGGGCAATGAGCTTGGGCTCATCAAAATAGGTAGCGATCAGATCCGTGCGGAAGGGGTCACCGGGCATCAGAACATAGCGGCCAATGTCACCCTTCTTCAGATGGATGTGATACATCATTTCATCGTTATTCATATATGTTCCTCCTAAATATTCGTATCAGCGCACCGCTGGGATCCGCCACAGACGGGGCCTGAATGGTTATACTGCCCGGTTCAACAGAAATTGGATTTGCCAGAATTCTGCACAGAAATCTGCGCCTGCCCCGGTTAACTGTATGTTAATGCATTCGTCACAAAATGTCAAATTAAAATGTTAGGATGTTATCACTTTTTCACAAATTCACAAAAAGATGCACAAATTTTTGTTGATTATGTATACAAAATTCAGTTTCATTTTATCGAATCTTATGATATACTAACAAGGAGCGCTGAATCAAAGTGGAAGGATGTTCAAAATGAAAAAAAATGATCTCCGCAGACGATCCATCGAAAAATGTCTTGAAGAAAAGGGTGTTCTCCGTATTCGTGAGCTGGCAGAAATGTTTGATGTTTCTGAAATGACCATTCGTCGGGACGTAAGTGAAATGGAAAAGCTCGGCAAAGCCAGGAATCTGAACGGCATCGTGTTTTCTCCCGCCGAAGATGCCCCCCATTCTTTTTCCAAGCAATACGATGTTTTGAAGGAAGAAAAAAATCAGCCGGAAGCAAAATCCGCACTGGGCGAGTATGCAGCTTCCCTGGTTGAACGGGGCGACAGCATTTTTATGGATGTGGGCAGCACCGTCAATCAGATTGCCAAATGTATCCCCAGGGACTTAAAATGCAACGTGCTGTGCACCACCCTGAATTCCTTTCTTCCCCTGGCAGACAACCATTACGGGGAGCTGTCCCTGCTTGGCGGTCTCTACGATTCCGGTACCCAAATGTTTCTCAGCGAAGAAAACCTCTCCTTTATCCGCCGGATCCGTGCCAGCAAGCTGTTCCTGTCTGCCGCAGGCATTCATCAGAACCTGGGGCTCAGCTGTGCCAACTCCTACGAAGTCCCCGTCAAGCGTGCTCTGATCCAATCCGCCGAACGGGTGATCCTGGTAGCAGACTCCGGCAAGTTCGGGCTTGTACGCTCAGCGTACTTTTGTGATCTGGCAGATGTACATGAGGTCATCACAGACGATGGTCTGTCAGAGCAGTGGATCGACTGTCTTACCCACAGGGGAATCAAGGTGCATATCGTTCCGCTGAACAGCAGCCGGGTGACTGCTGTCATACAGCCGTATCTGTCCCCTGTGATCAACTGAAACAGCAGCGCCGCACCCAGGCATCGTTGGTTTCCTGCCAAACTGGGGCGTGTTGCCGAAAAGTGAAAAGGCAAACAGAAAGGAGCGTCTCATTTTATGAATCGCAACAAAAAAATCGTCATTGTTTCCCATTGTGTGTTCAACCAAAATGCAGTGGTACAGCCTCTGGCCAGGGCGCAGGGCCCTATGAAATGCGCATTCATCCTGATGGAAAGCCAGTGCGGCATTTATCAGATGCCCTGCCCCGAAATGCGGATGTGCGGCATGGGCCGTGTGGGCATGAATGCCAGCCAGTACGGTGCAATCCGCGGCTTCCACCAGCTCTGTGCCGACCTGGTTGAGGATGTGATCCGGGACATTCAGGATTATCTGGCACACGGCTACAGCATTGCTGGGCTGGTTGCGATCCAGGGAAGCCCCAGCTGCTCCGTCAGCGGCACCCGGGGTGTACTGATGCAGCACCTGTTTGCCCGGCTGGAGGAAGAACACATCTCCATTCCCTATCTGGAGATCCCCAAGGAGGGAGAGACCGAAGAATTTCTTCAGTCCGTCCGCGCCCTTTTTCTGCCGGAATAAGCCCTTCTGAAAAAGTGCCGCCATCCCGCTGATATGCCCTCTGCAAATTCCTTTCCTTCCTATACTCTTCCCTCGCAGGAAAGATCCGAACCCTCCCTCTGGGAGCCGGTTCGGATCTTTCTTTTTCCGACGGGGATCAACCCGATTGGGGTGGTGACAGATCTTCCAAACCGGCTATCTGAGATTTGTAATATGTGCCAAATGTTTCCGGCATCTCTTGTATTCCGGGGAATCTTCTGGTATATTTAGCTTGTAGACAAATGGCTTTCAGGCCAAAGCAAATCACCCCTTTGCACAGATCCCCAGGAAATTCTGCGGCACCCGCCCGCCGACATGGCACGCACCAAGTAGTAGAGTGTATCCTCTAAAACTTCATTTACGCAACGAAACTTTGCGGCGGTAATTCGGTGGCGTACGCCATGTAGGGGCGGATAGTATCCGCCCGCCAACGTGGCAAATTTTTGAGCAGAACCGTATTGGCCCG
>Ga0129311_1000733_pt1 | contig 26517 bp, 21 predicted proteins | sample Go1ome_FD_94435 | JGI IMG/M metagenome (GOLD analysis project Ga0129311, IMG submission 94435) | Western lowland gorrila individual fecal microbial communities from Wisconsin, USA - Go1022B metagenome | ecosystem: Host-associated > Mammals > Digestive system > Large intestine > Fecal | place... | reverse complement strand
TTTAGCTGAGTGATAAGTTTCTGTTCCATGGTTTTTTACCTCCACAGAAAAGGATATCACTCTTAGTGGAAACCTACATTTTTATTTTCCACTTTTACGACATTTTTATAGTATCATTTACATTGTTTATTAAATAGGCATATTGTACTGGATGGGTCTCGTGGAGCTTTTGAAATCTGTTTGGTGATTCCTCAAGGTGAACACCAAAACCACAATACATACATCCGTTTCGGCTATATCCCATGTCGTATAGTTTGGATATCTTAACATTGTAGTTTTTTATATATTCGTCAATGTCCTGGTTGGTCCAAAATGAAAGAGGACGTGATTGGTTATCTTTTCGTTCGTAAAATACATTACAGCCATATTCAAGCCAGTCTTTTTCTCGTTGGTAGCTTTCAGAAGCGAGAATACCAAGAATAGCGCATTTAAGATCTAATTCTTTTGCTTTTCGCCGTATGGGTTCCTTTTTTAATTTGTCACAACATTTGTCTGAGATAGGGCATTCAATATAAGGCAGATATTTTTTGAAATTGCGATTAATATAGTCCATTGAGTTGTTCTTTGTTCGGTTACTTAAGGCGTGTTGATATGTTCGAATAGCATTTGAAACACGCTTAGAAAACATTGGATATCCGTAATAATCTACGACCTTTTTAAATGTCCAAACATCTCCTTTGGCATCAATAGGGGTGACAGTTATAAGGTTTGTATTATTATGTTCTCGTTCCCATTTTACATGTTGTATGGTTTCAGGATATTCATTGGTAGTATTTGAAAAAATGTGCAGAATATCGGGATATAGTGATTTCGCAATATGAGAGAGCACGGTTGAATCTTTGCCGCCGGAATATGATATATAAACATGTTCTAGACCGAATTCATGGACGGCTTCCTTTATAAGATACTTAGTCTGAATAATCTTTGAAAATAGATTCATATTTCGTAAAGATTCAAGGGTACTGCGTCGATTATGGATATAGTTTTCGTGCTCGATACCACAGTATTTGCAGTATCTTTTGTCTTTGGGGTAGAAGTTTTTATCAGTAATTTCTTTATAACACTTAATACAAATCATATTTGTTTTTTCTCCTTTACAGTAGAAGTAACTAACAATATTCTTGTATTACATAATAAATACAAATATTCTGTTAGTCAACTATTAAAATACAAATTCTTATTGTAAAATTAAGTTTGGGTTTTTGCGCCCAATATATCGTTTTTACAATATCTTCTATGAGGTAAATGGAGTAATGCAAATAGGCGAAAGATTAGCAAAAATAAGAAAAGAACGAGGGCTTACACAGAAAGACTTGGCAGATAAGTTAAGTATGTCGCAGCAAGTTATCAGCAATATAGAGCGCAATGCGTCTATGCCTGATATTGTTTTTTTAGAAGGGCTAGCAGATTTATATGAAATTTCAATAGATGATCTTATAGGGCGAAAAGTAATACCTAAAGACGGAAACAATTTAGAACAACAGATTATGAGTATTATCGAACAGATGGATGATACGGGAAAGGAATTGAGCTTAGGATTAGTAAAACAAGTGGCTCAGCATCAAGGGAATAATAATGCAAAATAGTTATTTTAATGAGAATACTTTAGATGAATTAATAGAAGAAATAAAGTATGTATATCAATCCGATAATCGTCCATGGGTTATTGGTTACAGTGGAGGTAAGGATTCAACTACTGTAGTAGAACTTGTTTACAAGATGTTACAAGGATTGACTCCAGAAGAGCGGACAAAGAAGGTATATATTGTATCTTCTGATACATTAATTGAAAATCCGCTAATAAAGATTTATTTGAATAAGATGAATGATTTGTTAGGTGAAGCAGCTAAACGTGACGGGTTACCAATTATTTCAGCGATGGTTACTCCAGATCCTGATAAGTCATTTTGGGCTAAGGTGATAGGAAAAGGATATCCAACACCAAGAATGAATGGAACGTTCAGATGGTGTACAGATAATCTAAAGATTAAACCAAGTGCAGAATATATAAGACGTATTATTCGTGATGAAGGAAAAGAAGTAGTAGTACTTCTTGGAGTAAGAAAAGCAGAGAGTATTGCAAGAAAAAGAAGAATTGAAGGTAGGGAATTAGCAAATAGGCTCCTTAACAGGCATGAAACAATACAGGAAGCCTATGTTTATAATCCAATTGTAGAATTAACAACTGACGATGTTTGGGATGTTTTATTAAGACAAGATGGTGGAAAAACTCCATGGGGCTCAGATAATTCAGAATTAGTAAGCTTGTATGCGGATGCGGATAGTGGAGAATGCCCTTTTGCTGGAGTATCTGCAGGAAACCAGACTCAGAGTTGCGGTAATTCAAGATTTGGATGTTGGGTTTGTACAGTTGTAAAAGAAGATAAATCACTTAATGGATTTATAAAGAGTGGGCATCGTGAGCTAATTCCATTAGCTGAGTTTCGTAAATGGCTTATGAGTATTCGTGACATGGAAGAATATCGTGAGAAGAAGAAACGTAATGGGGCCATTTATGAGGATAAGGATGGCAATATTGGATATGGTCCATTTACATGGGAAGCGAGACAGCTCATTCTGCGCGAACTTATAAAGACTCAGCAGAAGATGGGGTATGAGTTGATCACAATTCAAGAGCTAAAGGCAATTGATGAAATCTGGGACGAGGAGTTAGATTTATCTAGAAGGACTTTAGTTGAACTGTATTTTGAGTTAACAGGTGAAAAGCTTCCTTGGTATGACTATAAAGAGCCATTAGTTGATAAGGAGACTATGGACGAGCTGGAGTCATTGGCAGAGAAGAATGAAATACATTTCGATTTGGTTAGAAATATTGTGCTTTCAGTATATAAGAATAAAAACTATTCAAATCAAAAAATAATGCGTGATGGAATAAATAGGTTACTGAATCAGCAGTGGTTACATCACGAAATATTAAAGGAGATTGAAAATGAGAATAAATAGTATTCGTCTATATAATTTCAGCTCCTATGAAGGTGATAATTTCTTTGATTTTACTAGTAAGAATGCAAAGAAGAATATTATTTTAATAGGTGGAAAAAATGGAGCAGGAAAGACATCGCTCTTTACTGCAATAAAAATAGCTTTATACGGACCATTGGCATACGGATATGTGGGAGCAAATCCACATTACGTTTCAAAAATAAAGGATTTGATAAATACAAAGGCCTTTCAACAGGACAAAGTTGTTTCAGAAGTTCAAATCGCACTTTCATTAAAGAATGAACGTGAATATAAGGAATATGTGATTACTAGACGTTGGGATTATAGTAATCAAAAGCTTAACGAAGATTATTATGTAGAAATTGGTGGAGAACGTCTGGAGACAGAAGAGATGTCTTACTTCGAGAACTATCTTAGAAGCATTGTTCCACCGGATTTATTTGAGTTCTTTTTATTTGATGGTGAGGAAGTAGGAAATATCTTTTCTACAACAACCTACAATTCATACGTTAAGAATGCTGTGTTTACCTTGTGCGGCATGGATGTATATGAAATTATTCGTAAATACACAAGTAATTATGTTGCTAAATCTGCAGATGATGATAGCGATAACCTCTATCAAGAGTATGAAGTAGCAAAAAAAGAAGTAGAAAAGCTTGAAGTACGAAAAGAAAGCCTTGAAAGTGAAATAAGTGATTCTGGGGAAGAATTAGAAAATATAGATGTCCAGTTAATGGAATTGGAAACAGCATTTAAAAATGCAGGCGGAATCACAGATAAAGAGAGAAAACAAATCGAAGATAATTATAAACAGGCTGAGCAGAAAAAAACAGAAGCTGCTACAAAAATAAAAATGTTTGTTGAAGGTCTCATGCCTTTTATTATCACTTCGGATTTGGGTGGTGACATTACAGATCAGCTTGATTATGAAGAAAAGGGCGAGATCTTTTCATACATTCAGAATAAGTTGACAAAAGATGATGTTAAGTCAGTTGTTGGTGATGAAGCAATTGCAGATAAATTAGTTGATTTGATTAATCTGAAGTTTATGCCCAAAGGTTATAACGAGAACAGTAGTTATCTCTTTGATTTATCTAAAGATGAGACAGTTTATGTAAATGGGTTAATCTCAAGAATTGAAAATTACAATAAGGAAGATATGGTTTCTGTTATAGAAACTAGAGAAAAGGCTGCAAAAGAAACTGAGAGTATTAATCGTATGCTGAAAAATGCGATGAGTGATGATGACTCAATCAGATTTGCAGAAAAGGAAAATAAGCTTTTAAAAGATAAAGAATCAGTTACTCATAAACTATATGAGTCTAAGCATGAGTTAGAAAAGCTTGACCAAGATTTATTACTACAAGTACAGCTTCGTGAAAAAATTATGCAAAAAATCAAGGACTCAGCCCAAGATAAGCATGTTTACGAGCTTAGCTCAGGTTTATCTAATATGATGAGCGAATTTTTGGATAATCGAGCTATCGAAATGCGTAGTCAGTTAGAGACACTTATTGTAGATAATCTCAAGAGAATTTATCGTAAGAATAATTTGATTACGCATGTTGAGGTTACAAAAGATTTTCAGTTTAATTTGTACCAAGATGAAAAGTATAAGGAAGAAGACTTGCTTTACTTGATGAAAAACTTGGGCACTAGTGAGTTTGTTACTCAAATTGGTGCACAGGGAAAGGAAGAGCTACTAAGATTTTACAATGTAAATAGTATTGAGGAAGTAAGAAAAGAATTAGAAAAGAAGACAAGTAAAAAGAAGATAGAGCTTTTCAAGAAAATTGAGTTGAATAGATTGTCAAAAGGCGAAAGACAAATATTTATTCTTTCATTGTATTGGGCAATTATCATGCTATCCGGACAAGATATTCCGTTTATCATTGATACTCCATATGCACGTATCGATGCAAATCATAGAAAGGAAATATCTGAGAAGTTCTTTCCGAATATTAGTAAGCAGGTAATTATCTTATCAACAGATGAGGAAATTAACGAAGAGTACTATAAGTTGATAAAGCCTTATGTTGCTAAAGAGTATTTGCTTATTAATGACGAGAATCAGAATAAGACATCTGTTGAGCAAAGATATTTTTTTGAGGTGAAGCAATGATTTTTAGATTAAAGACATCAAAAAGAACTCAAGAAATATTCGAAGAGTTAGAGAATAGAACAAATTATAAACCATACACATTGGTTAAGCATGCTATAGTAACGTTGATAAAAAGATTCTCGAACTATATCTAGAAAACAAGCAGAAGGAACTAGATGGTAGTACTGCGTCCATTTTCGAATACCAGAATTTGATTGAGAGTTTAAGTAATTCACAAATAACGGCAAAAGAATATAGGAAATTTGAACTTTTTCCGGATGATAAGTTAAGTGGCTTAAGTGGTAAAGAATTAGAAGATAGATTAAATCAGAATCATCAGAACTATATCAAAGTATCTGAAATCCATAGTTATGGTATCGATGAATCAAAACTTGAAAAGGTTTACGGTGACGATGGTGCAAAAGAACTGGCAAAGCCAGATTGGGAAGATATAAAGTTTGAAGACGTTCGCCGTTATATGGATAGCAAGAAGAACGGTTCGACACTAGAATACAACCCTATTATCAATGTGCAAGGAATTTGGGATAGAGAAGAAGGTATGACTAAGACAAAGAGCAGAATAAGAAATATTCTTGTCTTTTTGCCAGGTGGTGAAGAGGAGTATTCACTATCATTAAGCTTTACTGAGCATACTAAGAAGGCTGGAATAAGCATACCTAAAGAGTTCCAGTCTAGTTTGGATTGCGATTCATCAGGTAAGAAAATAACTGTAACACTTAAGCGTATTGAGGATAAAACTACTTTTTATCGTTTTAGATATGAAGATGACGCAAAGTTCGATTTTAGAATTGCTGTATTGAGATGTAATCCATTGATTTTGGAGTCAATAAAGACTCAGTATAGTGTAGAAATAAAAAAAGATGATAGCGCTATTCGTATAAATACAGATGATGATGAAGTAGTAATCAATCCAGATGATGCAGGATCTAATGAGGTTAAGATTGTAGAAAATAACCAAGTTATTTGTGTTTCTGGTAGCGAAAAGACGGTTATTACTTTTAGTGATGAGTATCCTGATTTTGAAGATACTTCTGACATACACTTTTCGATATCAACTGAAACAGCGGTTATTCCTATGATTAAAGCTTATGTTTCAATTCCACCGGCAAGAATAGAAGGATTAAAGCTTTGGTATTTGAAGCGAGCAAACAAAGCAAATTTTGAGATTTTAGGAGACAATAACTTAGTATTTGGTACAAAAAAATATTTTACTAGGGATGAGTTTCGTAAGAGTCTTGAATTAGAAAAGCGTTATATTTCTTCTAAAACTCTTTTTGCTATAGAGGAAAAGCCTGGAGCAGCTCTAAAAAAAGTTGATATTAAGGTGGCTTCTTCTATTCAAGATGCATTTGATGTAGTAATTGCTTATTTTGAGAAGAATCATCTATTGCCAAGTTTGGCTTATTTAAATGATGAACTTATTTCGCTGTATAAAAACTATATTAAAGCAATAAGTGATGAAATTGCAGCGATTGAGGAAAACGATTATTTGGATGAAAACAGAAAGAATCTCTTTTACCTTGGTATGGTAAAAAGAACTTATGGTGAGGGAGAGATCCTGTTATCTCCTTTGCATCCAATCAATGTTGCATATCAATTGCATATAGCGGAGGAAAACATTGAAGGACTTGAAGATGACGATATTGAATTGATTCGTAGATTCCAGCAAACTGCATTTCTTCCATATATCAATATTGATCCATATACAGGCGAGAAAAAGGTATTTATTCCGGTCGAGCAGATGCATACACCTGAATGGAAAATATATGTAGAAGAAGCATTGCCAAGATATAAGGGATCAAAAGATTTTGTGTCTAAACTCGTAGCAGAGAAGATTAGAGAGTTTGTTGAGCATTTTAGTTATCTCTTTGCGGAGGATAGTTTTGCTCCTATAAAGATAAACTTAATTAATACTGGAGATTGTAGAGAAGTAGTCCAGGGAATCGTTAAGTATTACGTAAGAGAATTGAATAGTACAAGAAGTAAGCGAGTTATCCCAATTCATGTAGTTATGTATTCGGATGTCAGAATGGATAATGCGTTTGAAACTATGTCTTTAATTGATGATGCGGATGACCTTTTCAAAATGCTTGGAATAGATGTAAAAGTTGGCGATATGACCAACGAGGAAATACTCGACATCTACAGAAGTAATGTTCAATTCTACTACAGGAATATTGATGATGAACTTGAGTATGGTCATATAACATTCATGGAAATGGATGATGATCATCAAGCTATAAGTACGGTTATGGATGATATTCCTACTGGAATTGTTATGGATGGAATATCTGTAGGAGTTCCCTCACAAAGATTAGCGGATACTTATCGAACTGGCTTTGGAACAAAATATGCGAACAAGTCTAAGGATGTTGTAAGAATTGCAACGCAGTATAATGCATTAAATGCTGCAATTAATGGTGATGCTTATAGATCTGATTATTGTTATGCACTGAGGATGGGCGTGACAAAACAGAAAATTCTTGAGCGAGTATATGATGCTAGTAATTGGGTTACTTTTATCAATCCAAAAGTTGACTTGAATTACTTCAAGAGTGATGAAGCATCAAAAGATTTAATGATTATTCATTATAGTGATCAATATAATATGACCTCTAGTGGATATGACGCGATAACTGTTACGAAGAAATCTAAACAGTATCAGAATGCTATTAGCAGATACCTTGAACTAAATGGAGTAGATGATGTTGAACAGCATTCAAAACAGATAATTAACATCTTTAATGCATTAAACGGTGATTGGTTATTAAGAATGCTTTCATATAAATCGCATTTTCCTATTGAGAAACTAAGTATCCTTTCAGCAATGAAATACTCAGTGAAGCGCTATCAAATGGATAATGTCGTGTGGATACCTATTTCGTTGGAAGAAATCTTAAGGGTATCAGGTTCTGTTGGTTTGTCACAGGGAGATTCTATTTTTTCAGCAAAGAATCTTGGTTTTGAAGGTCTTACTAGCGATGATTTATTACTAGTGGGAATAAAGAATGCAGATAAAGTACAGGTAACTTTCTATCCAATAGAAGTTAAGATTGGAAAAGTAAAGGCGGATTATCTTGAAAAGGGCGTAAAACAAGCAATTAAAACTAGAAGTATTTTTGATGAAATACTAGAGAGCGGAGATTGTAAAGATAAAGGAATAAAGACTAGATTATATCGTAATTTCTTTATTCAGCAATTGTTGGTAAATGCGGGCAAAATGCAACTTTACGAGATTGGCAATGATAAGCTTAAGTGGAGTCTTATAACAGATTCTGACCTAAGAGGAAAGCTCATCTCAGAGGATTATGAAATTGTAGATTCATTAATTCCAGAAATGGGTAAAGCAGGAGTAATTGCATTCCGTGAAGATTGTGCTAATAAACGAGAATTTAGAAATCAGGATGTTCTTATTATCGAAAAGAGCAAGAAGGATGGAGTTAATATTCTTGCTCAGGATATTGATGAAATAGAAGAGGTTAATTGGAGTCTAATTGAGGATAAACCATTAGACAATATTGAATCGGATGGAAATGATGAATCTAATGATGAAGATATCATGCCAGCTGAGGTTGATGATATATCTGACACAGATATAGATGGACACGATGAAGCTGATGTGATAGATGAAAATAGCGATTCAGCTCGAGTTCTTATTGGAAAAGATACTTATATGCATGATGTTTATTGGGAATTTGATAATAAAGCTCTTGCGAATAGACATCTTTTGATTACGGGGACATCTGGACAAGGTAAAACATATAGCATACAAACGATGCTGTATGAATTATCCAAGCATAATGTGTCTTCTGTAATATTTGATTACACAGAAGGTTTTATGCTCCAGCAGTTGGAAGAACCATTTAAACAAGCGCTTAACAATAAGATAAATCAGCAAGTTGTTTATAGTGATGGTGTTCCAATTAATCCATTTACAAGGCATGAAGTTGATTTAGCAGGAATTACTATTAAAGAAAAGGCATCTGATGTTGCTGCAAGATTAGCAGATATTTTTGCTCATGTGTATGATTTCGGACCACAGCAGTACTCAGCAATTTTTGATGCTGCGCTTAATGGAATGGAAAAACATGGAGATCGTATGAATATGCGTGCATTCATGGATGAGCTAGAGGAGGTATCTAAGGATAATAAAGCGGCTAAATCTGTTATTTCAAAAATGTCTCCATTTTTCCATACTGTGGAGTTTAAGAATGATCCTAATTTTGATTGGGGCAATATTTTATATGCTGATGAGGCTAGAGTTAATATCATCCAGTTAACCTTGTTTACACGTGAGATGCAGGTAATTATTACTGAGATGATGCTTTGGGATGCGTGGTATTATACGAAGAAATATGGATCAAAAGAGAAACCATTTGTCGTAGTATTGGATGAGGCTCAAAACTTGTCTCATACAATGAAATCACCAAGTGCAGCAATTCTGACTGAAGGAAGAAAGTTTGGTTGGTCTGCTTGGTTTGCAACACAGTCGTTGAAGGTTTTAAAGGATGATGAAGTTGTACGTTTATTACAGGCTGCATTTAAACTTTACTTTAAACCAACTGATGATGAGATGGTTAAGATTGCCAAACAGTTGGATGCGACTGGTGAAAAGAACTGGTTGCCAGATATTCAAAAGCTTAAGAAGGGCCAGTGTATTGCTGTAGGAGATAAGATGAAATCAAATGGTAAGGTCGGTCCTTCTGCACCAGTAGTTACTAATATTGCATCGTTTGAAGAGCGATTATAATTGCTCTTCAAACAGCAAGCTGGAGATAGATAATGATTGAAGATTTATTGGTATATGACTGCAACCTAAATATCAAATCATTTATTCAAATGTTAGATGATACTACAGAATGTTATAAGTTATATTAGCTTGATGAATCAAGGTGGAATCCTTCCATATACGATAGGCACAGAAAGAGGGCTTAGTAAATCTGTAATCATTAATGATATGTGGAAAGATTTTTTATGTCAGAATATTGTAACCATCAGGGCATGGATCAAGATGAAGAAGATTGATTATCTTCAAGCTAGAAATCCTGAAGTCCCAGAAGTTGCTAATAAGATTGAATTAGATATTGACGCATCTAGAAATCTACAAAAAGTGCGAAAGCTGTGGAATTGTATTTCTGATGTTGCGCCAGTATATGATCCTTTTTCGAGAAAACTGATATCAGATGAAGACTATGAAATTGATCATTTTATTCCATGGTCTTATGTGTCCCATAATGAGTTATGGAATTTAATGCCTCTGGAACAATCAATGAATTCTGAAAAGAATAATTAATTGCCAGAGTGGAGTTGTTTTGAGGATTTTGTGACTAACCAGTTTTTGCTTAACAACTGTATATATAAGTATCCTAAAATAAAAGCTGTTTTCAATGAGTGTAAGTCGGAGCACTTGAAAGCTATATGGACACAGGAAAATTTATATGTTTATGGTATTAATGTAAATGAGTTTAAACGGTTTGTAAAAGTCAATATAAAAAGTTCCCTAAAATGTATTGAGATTTAGGGAATATTTTGCTGTTATTCTCGTATAAAAGTTCCCTAAAGGAGATTTTTTGATGGATAGTAATTTTAATGTAATCCAGCAATTGTTGCAGGAACGAGCAGATTATCAGGCTCGCTTGAATTTGATTCCATACGATGGTTCTCCGGAAGTAAAAGAAAATAGTAGTGGTAAATACTTGTATATTCGTAAAAGAGTGAATGGCAGATTAACCTCTACTTACGTTGATGTTTATTCAGATGATTTGTATCAGTTATTGCTTCGCAATACAAAGGAGGCTAGAGAGCTTAAAAAGCAGATTCGAAGAGTTGATAAAGAACTTGCTGCGAATGGTTATACTCAAAATGCACTTTCGCCTGAGGTGAGTTCAAATCTGGACTTTGCCAGAGCCAATATGAAGTCCAATATCTATGATCAGGCTGTATTGGAAGGTGTTGCAACAACATTTCCGCAGACAGAGGAAATCATTGAAAATGGCACCGTTAATGGTATGACAGCTGACGATGTGCAAAAAATTCTTAATTTAAAGCATGCGTGGGAATTTATACTTGATGGCAACAAACGAGCTTCTGTAATATTTACAAATCATTATATGATAAGTCATGGATTGGGATTAATTGTAATTCCGGAAAACCATGTTCAAGAGTTTAAAAAGAAACTTGTAGCTTTTTATGAGAGTAATGACATAAGTGACATCAGTGATTTTCTGAAAGAGAATTGTTGGAAAAAGATGAACTAAGTAATTGCTTATTGAACCTTTAATCATTATGGTTAATTGTTTTTGGTCTATTTTTACCCAGGGTAGAGAAATAAATAGAAATGTGGTAATATACAAAAGGTTTTCACCAATGCATCACCAATTTTTGAAAACACGGAAAGTACTGTAAACACAGGGATTTTCCCATGTGAAGAAAATAATTTGGTGACGAAATGGTGACAGACCTTTTGTATTTTTGTTGAAAACACAGTAAAATCAACACTTTTAGAAGGAGATATATAGAGAATGAAACTAGGAATCGTTGGATTACCTAACGTTGGTAAGAGTACACTTTTCAATGCCCTGACACATGCTGGTGCAGAAATGGCTAACTACCCATTCTGTACAATTGACCCTAACGTTGGTGTTGTACCTGTACCAGATGAAAGAATCAAGAAACTGGGAGAGTTCTTCCATTCAAAGAAGGTTACTCCTGCAGTGGTTGAATTCGTTGATATCGCTGGTCTTGTAAAGGGTGCATCTAAGGGGGAAGGTCTTGGTAACCAGTTCCTTGCAAATATTCGTGAGTGTGATGCCATCGTTCATGTGGTTCGTTGTTTTGACGATGCAAATGTAATTCATGTGGATGGTTCTGTAGATCCAATTCGTGATATTGATACCATTGACGTAGAACTGATCTTTGCTGACCTTGAAGTACTGGATAGAAGACTGTCTAAGACAACAAAGTCTGCAAGAATTGGTGATAAGGATGCCAAGTCAGAACTTGCTATGCTGGAAGCTCTTAAGGAGCATTTGGAATCTGGAAATGATGCAATCTCATTTGACATGGATCCATATAAGGATGATGAACCGGTTGCCAATGCATTCCGTGATCTGAACCTTCTTACAGCAAAGCCTGTTATCTATGCAGCAAACGTTGCAGAAGAAGATCTTGCAGATGATGGTGCAAACAACGATCATGTTAAGGCAGTACGTGAGTTCGCAGCAAAGAAGAACAGTGAAGTATTTGTTGTCAGTGCTGAAATTGAAGCAGAGATGGCAGATATGGATGAAGAAGATAAGGCGATGTTCCTTCAAGATCTGGGTGTTGAATCTGCAGGTCTGGACAAGCTGATTCAGGCTTCTTATAAGACACTTGGTCTTATGTCATACCTGACAGGTGGTGAGGATGAAACACGTGCTTGGACAATTAAGATCGGCACAAAGGCTCCTCAGGCTGCAGGTAAGATTCATACAGACTTCGAGCGTGGTTTCATTAAGGCTGAAGTAATTAACTTCCAGCAACTCTTAGATGCAGGTTCCTATGCAGCAGCAAGAGATGCAGGTTTGGTACGTATGGAAGGTAAGGAATACGTTATGCAGGATGGAGATCTTGTAGTATTCAAGTTCAACGTATAATAAGTCAATGTTGGATGAAAACAGTTAGGTAAAAGTTTCATTCAAAATAGCTTTATTCAAGATGGATTTATATAAAATAGCTTTATCTAAAACAGATTTATATCATTTGGCAAATGTGATCCTTAGCATTTGCCAAATGTTTTTATTAGGAAGTACGAGGGTGAGACATGAACGGAATCTATTTCCCTGGAACAGGCATTGACCTTACCAATGTTCCAAACGGTTTTACAATTTTTGGTTTTACAATTAAATTCTATGGCCTCATTATTGCCACTGGATTTATGCTGGCACTTCTCATTGCTATGAAGCATGCCAAGAAGTCAGGACAGAATCCGGATGACTATATTGATTTTTTACTCTGGATGGTAATTCCAGTTATTCTGGGCGCAAGAATCTACTATATAATATTTGATCTGGATAACTACATTGCTCCTGGTAAGTCTTTTGGTCAGACACTTCTGGATATGATTAATATCCGAAATGGTGGACTTGCAATCTACGGTGGCCTTATTGCTGGTGTTATTACAGCAGCAATCTTTGCCAAGAAGAGAAAGTTAAGCCTTCCACTCATGGGAGATACCATTTGCATGGGTGTTATGGTTGGACAGATTATGGGACGCTGGGGCAACTTCTTCAATCGAGAAGCTTTTGGTGCCTACACCAATTCCATTTTCCGCATGGCTATTCCTCTTGACTATTACAGAAGTCAGGGAAGTCTTTCTTATCTGCTTAGTACAAATGTAATTACCGAGGAAATGCAGAAGCATACAGAGCTGGTAAATGGACTGGAATGTATTACGGTGCATCCAACCTTCCTTTATGAAGGAATTTGGAATTTTGCTCTCCTCATTCTGGTATTTGCTTATAGAAAGCATAAGAAGTTTGATGGCGAAATGGCCATGATCTATGTGGCAGGTTACGGACTTGGAAGATTCTTTGTAGAGTGGCTTCGTTCCGATTCCCTTATGATTGGACCTCTGAAGGTGAGCCAGATGCTGGGCATGGTTCTTTTTCTGCTTTGCACAGGTGTTATTGTGTGGAACAGACTTCGAATCAAGAAGGGAATTGAACCCAAACTTCATCTCGTTAAATAATACTTATTATAGAAGAAAAATCCTCTGATGAATTTCAGAGGATTTTTTTTGTTGCCAGTGGAGAGCTGTGGAGGAGGAGTAAAAAAATATAATTCCTGTCAGAAAAAAGAAAGAAAAAAGGTGGGAAGGTGGTTTCTGGGGGGAGAGAAAGTGGAGGAGAAATGGAGGAAAAAGATTTGCAAAATTTATGCTAATGTTTGCAAAATCAATATTTAGTGGCAAATTATAGGCCACAACACTATATATGGATGATATGGTCTATTTCAGGGTTGAAACCCGCTGAAATAGGCTTTTTTCGTTGGAAAGGCGACTTGCAAAATGCACTTTTGTGGTTTAATATATCAGTTATGTGGAGAGATGTGGTGAATAACTGCATCGATATGGAGCATAAGGGATGAATATTAAGGAAGGAGGAGCAATCATGGCAAAGAGCATGAAGGGAAAATTTGATAGAACACTTGACCCTAAAGGCAGAATGATTGTTCCTGCTCAGTTAAGAGATGCATTAGGCACCGATTTCGTGGTGACTGTTGGTCTTGATAAGTGCCTTTATTTGTATTCCACAGAAGGATGGGATGACTTCACTGAAAAACTTCGTGGTTTAGGTACAGGCAAGAAGGCAAACCGTTCCGTTGTTCGTTTCTTCACAGAACACGCTGCTGATTTATCCATGGATTCACAGGGTAGATCACTGATTCCTGCAGAATTAAGAGATTTCGTAAACATCAAAAAGGACATCGTAATTATCGGTAGTCTTGATCGTGCAGAAGTATGGGCCCTGGAAGAGTACGAAGAGATGCATAAGCAGCCAGAGGCAACACGTGAGTACATTGAAGATGTATTCGAAAATGAAGATTTTGATTTTTAGGATTTGATTAGAAAGTAGGAGTTATATGGAATTCAAACATATTTCCATCATGCTCGATCAGGTAATTGAAGGCTTAAATATCCAGCCAAATGGAATTTACGTGGATGGAACATTAGGTGGTGCTGGACATTCATCAGAGATTTGTAAACATCTGGATGGTGGAAGGCTGATTGGTATCGATCAGGATCGAGATGCAATTGCAGCAGCAAAGAAGAGACTTGAACCATTTCCATTTGTAACAATCGTAAAGAGCAATTACGTGAATATGGACACCATATTGAATGATTTAGATGTGCCTGAGGTAAATGGTATCCTCCTGGATTTGGGCGTTTCATCTTATCAGTTCGATAACGGGGAAAGAGGATTTTCTTACCGAGTGGATGCACCACTGGATATGAGAATGGATCAGGATAATCCAATGACGGCTAAGGATGTGGTGAATACCTATACTGAACAGGATTTATACAGAATCATTCGAGATTACGGAGAAGATCCTTTTGCAAATAGAATTGCCAGAAGAATTGTTCAGGAAAGAGAAAAGAAAGCAATCGAAACAACCTTTGAACTGAACGAAATTATTAAGGAAGCAATTCCTGCAGCGGCAAGACGTAAGGGTGGACATCCATCCAAGAAAACCTATCAGGCCCTGCGAATTGAAATAAACCATGAGTTATCCGTGTTAGAGAATTCCATTGATGGAATGATCGACAGACTTGCAGATGGTGGACGCCTTTGCATTATCACCTTCCATTCCCTGGAAGACAGAATTGTAAAAGCGGCTTTTAGAAAAGCAGAAAACCCTTGTATCTGCCCGCCAGAGTTTCCAGTGTGTGTATGTGGAAACAAATCCAAGGGAAAAGTGATTACAAGAAAACCAATTGAAGCTAGCCCAGAAGAACTTGAGTACAATCCAAGATCTTCCAGTGCAAAACTTCGAATTTTTGAAAGAAAAAAGAAGATTGATAGTAAATAGAAAGAGGATGATGTAAGATGGCAAGACGTAGAGGATATTACACAGAAGGAAGCACAGCAAGACAAATTGAATATGATTATGCTGAGCCAGCTAGAAGAGAACGTCGTGTCACAAGAGAAAGAGAACGCTCTGTAGAAGTACCTCGCATTCACAGTGGTGCTGCAAGACAGGCAGAAAAGTCTCTTGCATTTGATGCCAGATATATGGCAATTGTCATCACTATGGTTCTCTTTATGGCAGCAGCTTGCACGGTTATGCTGGTATTACAGACAAAGGTATCTGAGCAGGAAAGCAACATTGAATCTCTGCAGATTCAGATTCAGGACGTTCAGGCAGATAACAGTGCATATGAGAATTCTTTAGAAAATATGTATTCATTAGACGATATCTATAACATTGCTACAGGTGAGCTGGGCATGGTTTATAGTCAGAACGGTCAGATCATCTACTACGACAATGCAGATGGCGACTATGTAAAACAGTACGGAGACGTACCAAGCGGTAGGTAGGGATTATGAGTAAAAAAAATAGAAAGCCTAAACTATTGATAAAAAGGATGCGAAAGCATCTTTTTTATTTGGTTATAATCATATTTGTATTATTTGGCATAGTAGTAGGAAAGATGGTATACATCACCCTTGCAAATGGAGATGCCTATTCCGAAGAGGTTTTGAGCCAGAAACAGAAGACTTATGATAATGTATCTGTTCCATATAAAAGAGGAGATATAAAGGATCGTAATGGTTCTGTCCTTGCCACCAGTGTTAAGGTTTATAACCTGGTTCTGGAACCAAAGAATGTGCTGGCAGATGAAAATATTAAGTATAAGCAGAAAACGGTTGATGCTTTGGTTAAATACTTCGGTGTTACAGAAGAGGAAGTAAATAAAGCCTTAGAGGATAGCGAATCCTGGTATAAGGTATTGAAAAAGCAGATTCCATATGACGATGTGAAGAAGTTCCAGGACTATGAGGAAAGCGATGCTGGTTATGGTATTGTGGGTGTCTGGTTTGAGGATGGTTATATTAGAAACTATCCAAACGGAGATCTTGCCTGTCATGTGCTTGGCTTTGTTACCAGTGATAATCAGGGACTGGGTGGACTGGAAAGTTCATACAACTCTACACTGAATGGCCAGAACGGAAGAATTTATGCCTACTTTAATGATGACTACAGTCTGACACGTACTGTAGAACCAGCTACAGATGGAAATAGTATTGTTACAACCATTGATACAGAAATCCAGAGAATCGTTCAGACTAAGTCTGAAGAATTCATGGATGAAATGGGAGCTAGAAATATTTCAGTTCTTGTTATGAATCCACAGAACTGTGAAGTTCTTGCCATGTACAATAGTCATCAGTATGATCCAAATAATGCGTTTGATATCTCAGCTACAAAGTATCTCTATGAAAGAGAAGAAGATAATTATAAAATTACTGATGAAGAATATGCATCCGTAACCGATGCAATGAGCAGTGAGGAAAAAGACAAGAAGTTAAATGAGCTTTGGAGAAACTTCGTTGTTTCTGATAACTTTGAACCAGGTTCCACATACAAGACCTTTACTATTGCAGGCGCATTAGAGGAAGGAGTTATTACTCCGGATGATACATTCTACTGTGACGGTGGACAGCAGGTAGCAGATACATATATTCGATGCCACTTAAATACGGGTCACGGAATGCTTACAACAACCCAGGCTCTGGAACAGTCTTGTAACGATAGCCTTATGCAGATTGCTGCTAAGGAAGGACGTACAAACTTTGCAAAGTATCAGGACCTTTTCGGTTTTGGTCAGAGAACAAACATTGATATTTCAGGTGAAGGTTCCAGTGCGAATCTTGCCTCTATGATTTACCACGAAAATAAATTAAATCCTGTAGAGCTTGCCACATCATCCTTCGGTCAGGGTGTAACAGTTAATATGATGCAGATTGGTACAGCTTTTTGTTCCGTTATCAATGGTGGTTTCTATTATCAGCCACACCTGGTTAAGCAGGTAATTGATGCAGATGGAAATGTTGTACAGAACTATGATAAAATCCTTGTTCGTCGTACAATTTCAGAATCAACATCTTCTGAATTACGTACAATGCTTGGAGGAGTAGTAACTTCCGGTACTGGTAAGCATGCAGCAGTTGAGGGCTACTCCATTGGTGGTAAGTCTGGTACTGCGGAAAAGATACCTCGAGGAAATGGTAAGTATATCCTGTCCTTTATCGGTTTCGCTCCAGTAGAGAATCCAAAGGTAATGCTTTACTGCCTTGTGGATGAACCTGGTTCACCAAACCCAGCAGAATCTGCAGCAGGTACATTCCTTTTCCAGAAGATTGCATCCGAACTTCTGCCATACATGAATATTGATAAGACAGGCAACGATGCAGCAGTAGAAGCAAATACAACAGGTGACGAAGTAGCGACACCTATTTATAATGATGGTCAGGTACCAGCAAGCGATGGCGTAGCTGGTGCAACACCAACAGATGCACAATAAGTGCCTGGCAAATGATATGTAGGTGCAAATGAGATGCGCCGGCCAATCCCATTTGCAAAGCATGGTAAAAGTTTAAACAAAAAGAGGTAGAAACATGAAGAACGTAGCGTTAATGGCAATTCCTGCTCTGGCAGCATTTGTAACAAGTGTGATTGCAGGTAAGATTATCGTTCCAGCACTGGCAAAGGCAAAGATGCGTCAGTATGAGAGAGAAGAAGGTCCTGAGTCTCACAAAAAGAAACAGGGAACACCAACCATGGGCGGTGTGATTTTCCTTCTGGCTACACTGATTGTTTCTCTTTTCTACATTGGTAAATATCCAGAGATGATTCCAGTTATGATCGGTATGTTTGGTTTCGGTTTCATCGGTCTCATTGACGACAGCATGAAGATGTTGAAGAAGCAGAATGAAGGTATGACCCCTTCTCAGAAAATGCTTGGTCAGATTGTGGTAGCAGTGGCAGTTGTGCTTTATCTGCAGCTGGTTATGAAGACTGGTACAGAAATTCACATTCCATTTGTAAATGGGACATACAATGTTGGCATTTTCTATTATGTGATTGCGGCAATTATGATTCTGGGAACGGTTAATGGTTCCAATCTGACAGATGGTCTGGATGGACTTTCTGCAAATGTTACTTTCTATATTGCGATTTTCTTCAGTGTAGCTTCCCTTCTGTACAAGGCAGGCATTACACCAATCGCAGCAGCCCTTGCTGGTGCTTTACTTGGCTTCCTCATGTTCAACACACATCCAGCAAAAGTTTTCATGGGAGATACAGGTTCCCTTGCATTAGGTGGTTTTGTGGCTTCTTCAGCACTTGTAATTAAGAATCCACTGATTATAATTATTGTGGCTTTTGTTTACCTGATGGAAACACTTTCTGTAATGATTCAGGTAGCAAGCTTCAAAACTACAGGTAAGCGTGTGTTTAGAATGTCTCCAATCCATCACCACTTTGAACTGGGTGGCTGGCCAGAGACAGAAGTAACATCTAAGTTTGCAATTATTTCAGCCCTTGCCTGCTTACTTGGCCTTCTTGCCCTGTAAGGACATAGATTCCTTTGGGAAGAAGAAACGAAATCATGCAAATGAGATTTGCGTAAAATTCGACCAGGGTTGTATTAGTGAATGTTATTGCTCAAAGGATAAGAGCAAGAAAGGATGACATCATGAAGGGTAAAAATGTAATCGTAGCTGGTGCAGGTAAAAGTGGAGTTGCTTCTGTTGGACTTTTAATTCGTAACGGAGCCAATGTAACTCTCTTTGATGGAAATAAGAATCTGAAAGCAGAAGAACTCTTAAAGAATTTTTCAGCGAATAATAAAGTAAATGTGGCACTTGGCGAGTTAACAGATGAATTAATCCAGTGGGCAGATTTATTTGTGATTAGTCCTGGTATCCCAGTAGATGCTGACTTTGTAAATCGTGTAAGAGAAGCAGGCGTTCCAATCTGGGGCGAGATTGAACTGGCTTATTACTTTAATAAGGGTAAAATTGCTGCCATTACTGGTACAAATGGTAAGACAACAACTACAACACTTGTGGGTGAAATTTTTAAGAAGTACACAGAGAATACCATTGTTGTAGGTAATATTGGCCTTCCATTTACTCAGTTTGCTGATGCTACCAATGCAGATACTATGATTGCAGCGGAGATTTCATCTTTCCAGTTGGAAACAGTAGTGGATTTCCATCCTCATGTTTCCGCAATCCTGAATCTGACACCAGATCATCTGAATCGTCACTATACATTTGATAATTATGCTAATGCAAAGCTTCGTATTCAGGAAAATCAGACAGCGGATGATTTTTGCGTATTAAACTATGATGATCCGGAAACATTGAAGCGCGCAGATAAAGTTAAGAATGCAAAGAAAATCTTCTTCAGTAAGACAGAAGAAATTGAAGATGGCGTATATATGAAAGATGGCGTCATGGTTGTAAATCATGCAGGAGAAGAGATTCCTGTGATTGATGCCAGTGAAATTAAAATCCTTGGCGACCACAATAAGGAAAATGTACTGGCAGCCATTGCTGTTACATATTACATGGGCGTTCCTAAGGAAATCATTGCGGATGTAATCCGTTCATTCCAGGGTGTGGAACACAGAATTGAATTCGTAAGAGAACTCAATGATGTTAAATACTACAATGATTCAAAGGGTACAAACCCAGATGCAGCCATTAAGGCGCTTCGGTCTATGCCATCCACAACATGTCTGATTGGTGGAGGATATGATAAGAAGAATACTTATGATGAATGGGTAGATGAGTTTGCCGGAAAGGTACGTTTCCTTGTACTCATTGGTGAGACAGCAGATGATATTGAAAAGTGCTGCAAGAATCATGGATTTAATGAAATTGTTCATGCAGATACACTGGAAGATGCGGTAGAAATTTGTTCTCAGCATGCAAAGCCAGGAGATAATGTACTTCTTTCTCCAGCATGTGCCAGCTGGGATATGTTCAAGTCCTATGAGCAGAGAGGTGAGCTCTTCAAGGAGTATGTAAATAGACTTGGCTAAGCCTGCTTGAGTTATAGAGAAAGTAATTATTAAAAAATTTTTGGGAAAGAATTAGGTAAATGAAAAGTAAAAGAAGAAGTTATGATATAAAAGCGATAAGAGAATATCTTTTTCCAAAGGGCACCTATTTTGATTTCCCAACGCTCTTTATTGTGCTTGCGCTTTGTCTCTTTGGACTCATTATGGTATACAGTGCAAGTTCCTTTGTAGCCAAAAGAGATACGGGTTCCTCTAATTATTACTTAATGAAGCAGTTAAGAAATATTGGCGTCGGACTCTTTGCTCTGATTGTGGCAACGAAGTTGAATTATAAGCTTTGGAAAATTCTGGCACCATATCTTTATGTATTTATTGGTTTCGTTGTGCTTTTTACAGTCTTTATGGGTATTGCTTCTCATGGTTCTGCCAGATGGTTGGGAGTAGGTTCTGCCACTTTCCAGCCTTCAGAGTTTGCAAAGGTTATTGTTGCCATGCTGGTGGCACAAATGTGTTGTAACTGGTATCAGAATCTTTACACTGTCAAAGGTACCATTAAGGTTCTTGCCTTTCCTTTAGTGCTGGCTGGATTGATTGCCAAAGAAAATCTGAGTACCGGTATTGTGTGTGCGGCGATTGCCATTGTAATTTGGTTTATTGCAACACCTCATCCTTGGTGGCTTATCCCTATTATGCTGATGGGCTTGCTGGCTGCTATTGCTCTGACCGCCATGGAAGATTATCGAAAAGCAAGAATTACGGCCTGGAGAAATCCAATGTCCGAGGAAGGCTATCAGGTAAGACAGAGCTTGTATGCGGTTGGCTCTGGTGGATTCTTTGGAAGAGGACTGGGACAGTCCCTGCAGAAGAATGGATTTATCCCGGAGGCGCAGAATGATATGATTTTCTCCATTATTTGTGAAGAACTTGGAATTATTGGTGCGGTTGGCCTCCTTATTGTCATCGCTATGTTGATCATGAGGCTTTTGTTTATTGCCAATGGTGCTCCAGATCGTTTTGGTGCTTTACTTGTATCTGGCATTATGGGGCATATTGCAGTTCAGACACTTATAAATATAGGTGTTAATGTTAATCTGATTCCTAATACAGGTGTACCACTTCCGTTTATATCCTATGGTGGTTCTTCCATGATTGCCTTGCTCTTTGAAATAGGCATATGCCTGTCTGTTTCCAGACAGATTGTTCCAGAGGGCGCGCTTCGTATGATGAAGCGTAAGCAGGAACTGGAGGCAAGACAATGAAGAAAAAACATTATGTTCTACTGATTGTACTTTTGGTGCTTATTATCGGCCTGGCATATGGCTCAACCTTTAAATTGGAAAAAATAGAGGTGACCGGTAATAATCTGGCGAGTGCAGAATTGGTGGAAGAAAAATTAAAAGAACAGCTTCCGGTAAACAATACACTGGTCTTATTTCTGCAAAATACATTTAACCCGGTGGAGGACATTCCATTTGTGGCAAAGTATGATGTGAGTTATAAGTCTAAGAATACGGTCGAAGTTACAGTCTATGAAAAGGGTGTAGCTGGCTGTGTGGAATATATGGAAAAGTATATTTACTTTGACAAAGATGGTGTGGTTCTGGAAACCACAGACGAAAAGAAGGATGGAGTTCCTATGATTCGCGGCCTGAAGGTAAATGAATGGGCCATAGGAGAGAGACTTCCGGATATTAATAAAGAGAAATTTAAAAAGATCCTTACCATTACCCAGCTGATTGAGAAGTATGAATTATCCATTGATGGTATTTCCTTCTCGGCGGATCGGGAGATTGTTCTGACACATGGAACCATCAAGATTGAACTTGGAAATGGTAAGAATTTAGAGCTGCAGATGATGAACCTGGGAAGTATCCTGAGTGGGGTGGAAGGCAAAAGCGGAACCCTTTATATGAAGGAGTTTTCCGAGGAAAATCAGACAGTAAGTTTTAAAGAAACAGCCAAATAATTATCTTGATATTTTACATAAAAACATTTATCATGTAGAGTAGTTTGTTTTTATGTTAATTAAAATAGGTTAAGAAATAAAAATACGGGGAGCAAATTTAAGGAGGAAAAAACCTTGCTTGAGATCAAGTCTAATGATGAAAAGTCACCTGCAAGAATTCTGGTTATTGGCGTAGGCGGTGCCGGAAATAATGCAGTTAACAGAATGATTGATGAAAACGTGGAAGGTGTTGAACTCATTGCAATCAACACAGATAAGCAGGCACTTTCTTTGAGCCGTGCTACAACAAAGATCCAGATTGGTGAGAAACTTACTAAGGGTCTTGGTGCAGGTGCTAAGCCTGAAATCGGTGCAAGCGCAATCGAAGAAAACCGCGAAGAAATCAATGATATTATTAAGGATGCTGACATGGTATTCGTTACTTGTGGTATGGGTGGCGGAACTGGTACAGGTGCAGCTCCAATCGTAGCAGAAATTGCTAGAAATCTCGGAATCCTTACTGTAGGTGTTGTTACAAAGCCTTTCTCTTTCGAAGGAAAGCCAAGAATGAACAACGCACAGAAGGGTATTGCAAAGCTTCGTGAAAACGTTGATACATTAATTGTCATTCCTAATGACAAGCTTCTTCAGATTTGTGATAAGCGTACAAGTATTCCAGAAGCTCTTAAGAAGGCTGATGAAGTCCTTCAGCAGGGTGTTCAGGGTGTTACTGACCTTATTAATAAGCCAGGTCTTATCAACCTTGACTTTGCTGATATCCAGACAGTTATGCGCGATAAGGGTATCGCTCATATTGGTATTGGTCAGGCTTCAGGTGATAACAAGGCTGTTGATGCTATTAAACAGGCTATGGATTCTCCATTACTTGAAACAACAGTTGGTGGCGCATCAGACATCATCGTTAACTTCTCTGGTAACGTTGGTATCGTAGAAGCTTACGATGCAATTACATACCTTACAGAAGTTGCTGGTGAAGGTGCAAATATTATCTTCGGCACAGTTGATAACGATGTAACAGGTGATGACGTTAGCATTACAATTATTGCTACAGGTCTTGAAGGAAACGAAAGTTCAGTTATTAAGTCTGACGTTTCTAAGCTTTCTATTCCAGGCGCTAAGACAGAAAAGAAGGCAAGTGTTACTCCTGTAACAATCCAGAAGCCATCCTTCGATGGTAACAGAAAGGCACAGCCAGTAAAGCTGAACCTTAATCCTACAGCTCCAGCTGAAAGTGCAGCAGCAACACCAGCTCCAGCAGTTGAAGCAGCAGAAAAAAAGACGGCTCCAGCTCCACGTGCAAATCAGAATTCTATTAAGATTCCTGATTTCCTTAAGAGAGGATAAGTCTAAATAAATCCACATATTCATGCCAGCAGATATCTTTTTGATACTGCTGGCATTTTTATGTGTAGAGTAATCGTGGAAAGTCCATTTGCATAAATTTTCATAGGTTCCAGTGAAAACTTAATATAATTAAGTCCTAAGGACTTAATAAAATCTTGCGTTTTTGCAGCAAAAGTAATATTTTATTATACGTGTTGATTTAGAAATGAATTTCGCATAGAGTATGGCCGCATGTGACCGTTCGAAAGGAAGGAAAACAAATGTCAAATCTTAATGTTCCAGAACTCTTCGGTTCTTACACATTTAATGACGCAGTAATGAAAGAAAGACTGCCAGAGGCTGTTTACAAGTCACTGAGAGAAACAATCGATGAAGGTAAGCCACTTGATCTTTCAATCGCTGATGACGTTGCTCGTGCAATGAAGGAATGGGCTGTAGATTTAGGTGCAACACATTATACACACTGGTTCCAGCCACTGAATAATGGAACGGCTGAAAAGCATGATTCCTTTATTAATGGTACTAAGGAAGGTTCTGTTATGATGGAACTTTCAGGAAAGGAACTGCTTCGTGCAGAACCTGATGCTTCTTCCTTCCCTTCTGGTGGACTTCGTTCCACAGCTGCTGCCAGAGGATATACAGCATGGGATTGTACATCTCCGGCATTCGTTAAGGATACTCCAGATGGAACAAAGGTTCTTTGCATTCCAACAGCATTCACATCATATACAGGCGAATCTCTTGACCACAAGACGCCATTGCTTCGTGCGCAGGATGCAATCTCTAAGCAGGCAAAGCGTGTACTTGCTTTATTTGGCAAGTACCCAGCACGTGTACAGTCATCAGTTGGCCCGGAACAGGAATACTTTATTGTTGACCGTGCTTTATATGAAAAGAGAGAAGATCTGGAACTGACAGGTCGTACGCTTTTCGGTGCACCAGCACCTAAGGGTCAGGAAATGGATGATAACTATTTCGGTTCAATCAATGACCGTATTCTTACATTCATGAATGATCTGAATGATGAACTTTGGAAGTATGGCATTCTTGCTAAGACTCAGCACAATGAAGTTGGTCCTGGTCAGTGTGAACTTGCCGTAATTTATAATGATACAAATACAGCTACGGATAATAATGAACTTGTAATGGAACTTATGCGTAAGATTGCAGCTCGTCATGGACTTGCCTGTCTCCTTCACGAGAAGCCATTTGCAGGTATCAATGGTTCTGGTAAGCACAATAACTGGTCCATCGCAACGAGTGACGGTGAGAACCTGATGAATCCTACAGATGATCCGGAAAATAACTTACAGTTCCAGGTATTCCTGGCTGCTGTTGTAGCTGCTGTAGATAACCATGCAGAACTTCTTCGTGCATCTGCATCTTCAGTAGGTAATGACCACCGACTTGGTGCCCAGGAAGCTCCTCCAGCAATTGTTTCTATTTACCTTGGAGAGCAGCTGGATGACATGATGCACCAGATTATTGAAAAGGGTGAAGCTACATCACATGTACAGGCTAAGGTATATGACCCAGGTGTATCTACACTGCCTAAGTTCACAATGGATGCAACAGACCGTAACAGAACAGCTCCATTTGCATTCACAGGTAATAAGTTTGAATTCCGTATGGTTGGTTCTACACAGAACTGCTCACAGCCACTTACAGTAATCAATACAATCGTTGCTGATCAGCTTCGTAAGGCTGCTGATAAGCTGGAACCATTTGCAGGTCCTGAATTCGAAAAGGCTGCAAAGGCATATGTACAGGAAACATTTACAAATCATGGTCGTGTTGTATTTAACGGCAATGGTTACTCACAGGAATGGGTAGAAGAAGCAGCTCGCCGTGGCCTTCCATCAATTGGATGCATGGTTGATGCAGTTCAGTACTACACAAGCCCTAAGACAATCAGACTTTTCCAGCGTATGGGCGTTATGTCTGAAGTAGAACTTCGTTCTCGTGCAGCAGTTATGTATGAACTCTATGCAAAGTCTATTAATATCGAAGGCCGTGTTATGGTAGACATGGCAAAGCGTGAAATCCTTCCAGCTGTTATGAAGTATGAAGGAACAATCGCGAAGGAAGCAGATGATATTTCAGCTGCTGGTACATTACCAAACGTTCATAAGAAGACAATCGCTGAGATTTCTTCCCGTGTATCTCGTCTGGAGGATGCAACAGAAGAGCTTGCACGTCGTCTGGAAGGTGCTAAGGAATTCCAGGGTGACGACGAGGCTTGGGCTAAGTATTACTACAATGAAGTCTTCAAGTTCTTCCCAGAGGTTAGAAAGCCTGCTGATGAACTGGAAGGTATCCTGGCTAAGGATGCATGGCCAATGCCAACATACGAAGAGCTTCTTTTCGAACTCTAAGATTTCTGCAAATGGATTTGTCGCAGATTTCTTAAGTAAATCAAAGAATGAAAGGGGCTGTGAAATAATCAGTCCATGAAAAAAAGAGAAGTAATAGCTGGAAACAGCCAATTACTTCTCTTTTTTCATGGTAAAATATTACCATGAACAATCAAACCAATTCTTATATTAC
>Ga0129311_1000730_pt1 | contig 26613 bp, 28 predicted proteins | sample Go1ome_FD_94435 | JGI IMG/M metagenome (GOLD analysis project Ga0129311, IMG submission 94435) | Western lowland gorrila individual fecal microbial communities from Wisconsin, USA - Go1022B metagenome | ecosystem: Host-associated > Mammals > Digestive system > Large intestine > Fecal | place... | reverse complement strand
TATCTGTGGTGAGCACGGCGGAGATCCTTCTTCCGTAGAGTTCTGCCACAAGATCGGTCTGGATTATGTATCCTGCTCACCTTTCCGTGTACCTATCGCAAGACTGGCTGCTGCACAGGCTGCGATTGCCCAGAAGTGAGTAATTGAAAAAGCCTGATTTTATGCGGCTTTAAGGGCTATTAGCCTATAGCTATTTGAAATTCAAAAGACCGTTTTAAGGACTATTTGGTTCTTGAAACGGTCTTTTTTCATATTCTCAATAAAATTTTGAAAAACATTTCAGGAGAACTACAAGAAGAAAGTGGGGGCATTTACTAATTGATATGGAAAAAGAAAAGTGTATGTGCTACCATCATTATGGAGGTAGTTCGCTATGATACATGATTATGGATATGAACAGGCAATACCATACAAATTTATAAAATATAAAAAACAGGATAAAGTTGAATTCACAGAAGAGATAAAATCTGAGTTAGACAATTACTATAGGGATATAAGAAAACTGGCAGAGTCTAATTATCAAATTGATGGAAAAGCAGATATCAAGAAGCTTTCTAAAGATTTAGGTGGAAAGTATAAGTCAATCAGAACAAAATTTATTATTCCATTTACTGGAAAAGAAAGCTACTCAAGTCAGGAATTGGATTTTCTTTTTGTGTGTTGCTATGAGCTCTATTTGAAATTCAATCTTAATCAAACTGAAATGAACAAGATATGGGGAATTAACGGCGATAAGCTCGACAGATTGGACTGGTATCCGCATAGAAGTTTTTCTGCATATCATTCAGTCTGCGATAAAACATTGAAGCCTTATGATACTGATTCGTTAGGTGCAAAAATTGCTAAATGTATTAATCAAAAAGTTCAAGCTAGATATGCGAGTGGAGCATTTACAGGAATAACAAATGATTTGGATTTATTTGCCAATGTTTCTGTCGATAGGAGTAAATGTTTCTTACTTACAAGTCCATTACAGTTCCCTGATGATGATGTCACAAGCATACAAAGAGCAAATTATTCGTTGGCTAGAATGATATTTGCTTCAGGTAGTTTATTGTTTGACAGGAAAAAGCATATTGATTCTGGTTGTATTGTAAGGGAAATAAGAGATGTACTTGATATGAATATTAAATTGGATAATGATATGATGTACGAATATCTCAGAAATATATTAAATAGTGGTAAAGATATTTCGCAGTATGCCATAGAAGAAATGCAGTCTGATTTGGAGAGATATTTGTTTAGGTATCAGTTTTGTCAGGAAACAATTGATATTTATAATTATCATGCTGATACTGGATATTTTCCACCAAATATAGAGTATTATGATGAGCATTTTGGCGGCTCTGAAAAGTGGGCTAATCCCAATGATAAAGAAGTAATAGAAAACAAAAGAAAAAACAAGTTTCAAGGTGATAATGCTGAATTGATGAAAAAGCATGCAGATGATGCACTAAATGAGCAAGACCGTTTAATTCCGCTAATATGTGATTGCTTGGATGCACAAAAATTGTTCAAATCTGGCAATGATTTTTTCAGAGCGTGGATTGCCGTTGTGAGAAGTATGGCAAATGAAAAGTTTATTCTGGGAATACCTAGTGATAACAAAAAAACTTCGGATGAATCAGATTATAGTGAAAGATTTAAAGCTGAAGTATTAGTTGCAGCATACTACTGGTTATCAGAAGTTTTTCAGGATGAAAGATATAGTTACGAAGAGGTACAGAAGTATCTTAAAACAGGGCAGTTAGCAAAGTATTTTGATGCTTTTTCATATTTTCAGCAGAACACAAAAAATAGGTCATTGTATATGATAGATGAGGCTGGGGGTATCCTTGAAGAGTTAAGAAACATTCCTAAATTCAAAGAAAAATACTCGAAAGATATTAAGCGACCACAATTAATCTATATTGATACTGATTCACATAGCGTAACGCAGAATGATATTTCTGATTTATTAGGATTAAGAAGAATTGTTCTTGTTATACATGATAAAAGTGGCTCAGTAGAGCAGTATGGGATGAATAAATTGGATAAAGATTTGAATTTGTATATTGCAGTATAGGAGGTCAAGTAATGATAGACAAAATTGGTATTGGGGAAATACATGAGGAATTAAGAGATTATCAAAAAGCGGCACTTAAGGGATTAAGAGCGATAGATGAAAAAAAGAAAGAAAGGTTTTCTACAATTATTAATCTTCCTACTGGGGCTGGTAAGACAAAAATTATTATAGATTTTTGTAAAGAACAGCTTGATAAGGGAAATTTTGTTCTGTTTTTAGCAGATAGAATTGCATTGTTAGGGCAGACTGTAAAAAAATTTTCTGAGCAGGATTGGGACAATGCTTATAAATTCCAATTAATATGTGGCGGTAGTACTAATTCAGAACTATCAGAGATTAAGAAATACAAATTATCTGACACAGATGCCGAAGTGCCTATCCTTTTTGCAAGCGTGGGAACAATCAGGACAATAGCTGAAAAAGAGGTTAAGGAGTTTTCTGCTTGGCTAAATAAGAGTCAGGAAAATGGCAGACGTTTATACATTGTATATGATGAAACCCAGCATATTGGAACAAATGGTGCAGGTGGCATTATGTCTGCGTTATTTGGTTGTCAGGACTCATATGTAAAGGGTGTAGAAAAGACTTATTCATTGGGTAAAATAGGTCTTATTGGATTGACAGCGACTGTCTATCGTGGTGATAAATTTATCGAGAGCTTTAATGCTTGGTATAAAGATGGATATGATTTCGATAATAATAAGGTGCTACATATTGATTCAGATTATGGTGATTACACTTTAAGCGATATCTCACAAATTAGAAATAACAGGATTGCACCTGTAGATATTGGGCAATTATTGGATAAAGGTATTCTTGCGAATCCAGATATTATAAAGGTTTCCGATTATGTGGGGGGTATGCCTGATACGGAAGAAAAGGAAATGGAGTATCTCGCTGATAGGATAAGTAAAAATTTTTCAGAGTTAGGAAAAACTGCTGTTATAGTTAGAAATTCCAATATGGCAAACTTGTTGTGTGATGCATTGAAAAGAAGGGGGGTTAATAGTTACAATTTTACATCTGACTGGCTAGATAACAAGGAAATAAGCGAAGAAGAAAAAAAGAAGAGAGATAGAGATAACATTCTTAAGAAATTTAGCAATAAGAAAAACAAAGCTATATTAGTTGCAATTTCTATTTTTGACGAAGGTATTGATGTTCGTGATTTGAATACTCTTTATTTATATGCACCAACTAATTCTCAGGTGGTGCTCAGACAAAGAGTTGGACGTGTTCTTCGTAACCCAACAGAAATTGGGGATAAAGAAGATAAGCGTGTAATCTGGCAGTATTATCCGATGGAGTGTCAAAAACTTTCAGAGGAGCAATTTGCTGAATTGTTGAATGGTAATATCAGTTTACTCCCTGAAACAGAAGAAGAACTGCAGAAGGATAAGTTTGAGTGGGAAAACTCTAATGGAAAATTAACTATTCCACCAATTATTTATAAAGAGCCATTGCCAAAAGAGGAACTTAGTTTCGTGGTTCTTCCAACAGATAAGAAAGCATTTGAAATGATTTATGGAACAGACGCTTTGGAAGAGGGGGATGGTATCGGTTATTTTTACAATTCGCTTTCTTTGTCTGATGAGAAAATATATGTTAGAAAAGTTGAGAAAGACAGTTATATGCAGTTCCTTCGAGTTCTGCAAAATGATTGGATATCAATTCATGCAATGCGTCAAGGAACTTGTTCATTTGCACATTATGCTGGTTTACTAGGAGTAAGTGAGCAAGTTTTGATTTCTGATATCAAGAAAATTTGCTTCTCCTTATCAGTTAAGGATGTATTCAGAAAGAATGGAACTGTAAAGAATACTGTCGTTGCTCGTGAAGATGACATTAGAAAATTCTTTGATTGGTTTATTTCTGGAGAGATTCATTATAGAGAGTTAGTTTTTGAGGATAATAATAGTAGTACATCTTCAGGTGCTTTAGATAAATTACTTGATGAATGCTACAAAGAAGATGCAAAGCAAAAGGAGTTCATAAATTTAGACCATGCTCCTACCGATGAAGATAAGAGGCAGTTAAAGGAAATTCTTTCAAAAATTCAGAAGAATGAAAAGTCTGCTAAGAGTGAAATCGCAAAAAAGGTGAGTAGTTCCGAATGGAGTAATAGGGCAAAAACATATACTGAAATTCTCAGCTACGGAGCGAATGGGGAATATTTATATCGTGATGTTGTACGTATGAGATATATACTTCAAGCTGGCATCATAGATGGAAATAGAATAAAGATGGGCGAAGAAGAAATTGCATTTACAGGAATTGATGATAACGGTAATCAGATTGCAGTAAATCATTTAAATCGACATACACTATCAAGAATTACCAAAGATGATTGGCTCTTGATTGCATCCGCTTTAGTAGAGATTCCAAATCATGTATTTATAACTCAGGATGATGTTGATGAATATGAGAAGAGTGTTGTTGTACCTGTAGGTGTTAAGGATAAAGACAGACTGGTGACGGAATATTTAATGGCTCTGGGGTATGCGGATAATGATGAAATTCTTCGATATCAATGCAAAACTTTTAAGCCTACACCGAAATTATTGCAGTATATGGTCTATGAGAAGATTTATAAGAAGTTGGCAGAGGAAGTTTGTTTTTATGATGCAAACGGAGATTTACATGCTGACTGCCAAAATGAAGTACAGTTGAAAAAAGAGCAGAATCAGATGCTCGATAGCTTTGGAATATCTCTACCAACGGAGCTAAATCCGATTAATGATGTGATTTATGATTACCGACCATATTTGAAGGCAGTACCTTATTATCAAGGCGTAAAGGTTGAATTCTTATGCCGAATGCTTAATGATGCTATTCAGCTTATGGGTATTGATGAACCAGAGTACATAGTTGATGGTTTTGGAGGTTCGGGAGCCATCTCTTTGAATAGTTTTTATAAGGGCATCAATTCCAAGCATGTATATAATGATTTGGGTACTATGAATACTTCATTCTACAGAGTAATTCAGACTGATAGGATTAATCTGGAACAAAGAATTGAAAAGATTATTGCTGATGCATTTAGCTTTGGTGATAATAACTGTACAGGTTCTTTACTTAATAAATTTGAGAAACTTGTTAACTTGAGAATTCGTGAAGCAGAGAAAAAGCTTGAAGAATTAAAGAAAAATAAGAACGATAAAAAAGAAAAAGAGACTAAAGAAGCTGAAGAAGGCAAAGAAGCTGAAGATATTGACAAAAAAATTGCAGAAGTTGAGTCTGCTATAACCTCATTAAAGAGGATTATTGATGAGCCAAAAACTGAAGAAAAATATGTTCAGGACTTTAATGAAAGAGTTCAGAATTTTCGAGGGAGTAAGAAGTATACACCAGAGAAGAAATCTTTAAGGGCAATATGGATTCAGAATCGACTTATGTATTTTAATGAGAAAAATGCAAAGGTGTTAGGTGTGGATTGTGATGATACTTTTCAGGCTCTCATAAGAAGCGTAGAAGAATATTTCCACTCATTTATGCTTAGATGTTATTATTTATATCAGATGCTGACCAGCGAAATAAATATGGATGCGGTTAAAAAATCTGGTGTTGACAAGATTGATTTAGCTCTTGTATTTTTCTTTTACAATTCAATTAGTCACAGACATTTTTATAATGACTGTACATTTGAAAAGATAATGGAGTTGATTCAAAACTATAAAGACTGGCTTGTAATAGCGGAATCTGTTGCTAAAAATATGAGAGTGGAACAGGAGGATGCTCTTGTTCTATTAAATGATGATATAAAGAAAAAGAAAGACTTCAATCACATACCTCGGGAAATAATATATAATACACCACAAACATTATGGTATCTGGATATCCCTTATACATCCACCGACAGTAGTGATTATGTTCCAGATTGGTTTAATGTTGAAAGATTCCAAAAAGCATTATCGGATAATAAAGGAATATATGTCGTATCTTCCAGATGTAATGTTTGTTTGAGCGATGATGAAAAAGTAGCAAAGCCTTTAAATGTTGAGACAAACGACTTGATGATGCCTAAGAAGGAAGAAGATGATTCAGATTCAAAGGATATTTCGGAAGATGAAATCTCAGACACAATAAAAAAGCATACGAAGGAGTTTCAGATTTTTGATTTCTTATATGGATTCACAACGCCAGAATATGCGGAAAAATATGAGAAGTATATTAAAAATATGGAAGTGCAGAGTTTAAGTGATGATTTACCAGAGTTTGGCAAGGTTCATTTAGACAATGGCAGAGAGGCACAGTATATTTTGATATCCTTTACAAAAGCTCAGGAAGAATTTGTTTTTCGACTTTCTGATTCAGAAGAGAAAGGCGGAACGCCGATATATAGTAGTGATAAATCAATCGTAAACAACAATGTAAAAATTGATGAAAATTATATTAGGCGTATGCTAGCTTCAACCCATTATAGTAAAGTCCCTGTAGAGATTATGATTACAAATGCAGAGATAAAATTTGACAAAGCTCCGATAATTAAAGTGTCGGAAGATATTGGCGTATTACCCACTTTTAGAACAGGTGTTGATTCCAGTCAGTACATGGCAGAGCCAGCAATAATTTATATGAGATATGAAAAATTTATGGACATCATGATTCAACTCCTGTATAAAGACGCTTGGGAACAATATAAGGCTGATGAAAGTGCAAGTGGTTGGTCAGATTATTTTAGTAGCTTGTTTAATAAATAGTGGGGGGATTTACTAGCAGTATTAAAGAAAAAGTAGTTGATAGATTAAACTATCGACTACTTTTTTTAATACAGAAAATGATTATATCAGAAATATTTTTGACTCCTTAATATAAACACAAATAATAAGGGAAATGAGAAAAGGAATTCTTCAAATCTTTTATTGTTGATAAGGCAAATCCTAGACAGCTCTCAGCAGTAAGAGATTGTGAGGACAATTTCGCATATACCCAAAAACACAAGACAATTTCCAGTATTCCTGCCCTTGGCTATGATATTGGAAAAAACAAGCTGATTTATAAGGAGGACTTACAATATGGTTTCAGAAGAATTAACCAGAAAATTAAGAGAGATTATTACAGAGCAGGCATCAACAGCGGTTAGTAATTATTTTGCTGATAACGCCATGCTGGCGTATGAAGATGATGCACCTGTGCCTACTTTGGACAACAGAGCGATTGAGGCATATAAAGGTTGTAAGCAGGAACTCTGCAGATTCATGTCAAATATTCTGATGGCTGATATGATGGCTAATAACTTGGGATACGCTGAATGTGTCTTATTCCTGCCGGATGGAGACATGACAATCAATGTAGGTGTTAACTGCGAGGCTGAGTGTATCAACTCAGTAGAGCAGGAGTTGGTCAGAACAAAGATTGGTATCTTTGATACATTTACTTGGCAGATGCTCTGCGATATTAAGAGAGAGCGTAATCCAGTCAAGGTTTGCTTTGAGCATGTAGAAGAGTATCTTCATTTCATGCTCTGCAAGTTGGATTGGCAAGAGAAAGACCTTATCAAAGGTACAATTACAAAGGAACTTTTGGATGAGTATCATATTCAGGAGCCAGTTCCAATTCATAACTTAATCAATATGTATTGGGGTATCGGCAGATTCTGCAATGATGGGAAGGAGTTGTAATTATGGTATATAAGATTGTTGATGCTTCATTCCATACCAATGCGAATGGAGATATGTTAATCAAAGGTTTACGGGATAGTGGTTATCCTTTTGAGGTGGTAATCAATTCTAGAAATCCCCTCGTTATGATTGATGTTCATAACGAGTATTTCAATTTCAAAGTGAAGAATAAGAATGCAGTATATTGCATCTATTATCGTGATGTAGATATGAGAAGCATCGGTGCACCTATGCGAAAGCTTAATTGGGCTGGAACAGATAAGCCTGCTCCAACAGGTATGTTGTACTTTATTCATGATATGATTCAGGAAGTGCAGTATTATTGTTATTCTAGATTCTATTTGAAAGAAAATGATGCCGAGTTGGAGGTAGAGTATTTGAGAGAGCGTTACAAAGAGTCGGAGAAATACATTTCTGACCTTGACTTCAATGTGATTGTAAATGAGCTGATTCGCAGATACGCTGATGTTCATGAGGTATCCAAGCAGTAAGTCCTCTGCTTTTAATATAGATTGTGGGAGCTTGGATACAGTTCCCACGCTTAAATAGAAAAATTCCAGGGAGGTGACTGTATGTCAGAAGGAAGAAATGCCGATTTTAGGTTTGCTGTTGAAGAACCTTATTATTCTGAAATGTTGGAAAAGATAAATGGATTAGAAAGAGATTTAGTACTATTAACGCAAATGGCTATATCGTATATTGGGTGTTGTGAAGATAGCAGTGAAATATTCAATATGAATACTATTCTTCAAAATTTATTGAATGAGCACAAGTCCCAGATGAAAGTGATTGAATGTGCGTGTACTTCCTTTTATATGAAAAATGCATAATGATATTTGTGTGTGATGCCCGAAGGAGACCTGCCGATTGTGCAGGTCTTTCTTCATGTTCAGACTGGACAAATGACATAACTTCTTTTCTGGGTTGCTGATTTTAGGACAAATTATTTGCTTCAAAAAATAGTGACCAGAAAGGAGAATGTTAAGATGGTCGATGAAATTATTAGAAAAGAACTGGATGAGTTGCATGAAATGAGTTTGCCGCAGCAGACAGATTTTATTACAAAGAAGTTGTTAGAAGCTGGAGTTCAGCCTAGTATTAGTAATACAGCTTTTACAAGTAATACTTCTTATGAACTGGGAGATTATGTCTTAATTGATATAAATCCTGTACGATTCCCTGAAAGAAGGACTCCATGTATTTTAGATGCAAGGGACTATGAACCATTGAAGGGATTGTTCTTCAGAAATGAAGCAAGAGATACAAAGATTAGAGGTGAATATCACAAATTGCCAAAGATTACAGTCAGTCCTGTATTTATTGGGAATCAGAAGTGTAGTAACGTGAAGGTGTATCGATATATTTTGAATGCACCAAAGGGGGTACCAGTTGACCATGTTTTTAAGTCAGTGGTTATCAATACCCGTGAAGCTATTGTTCTTTCAAATACTGCAGATAATTTGAAAAATCGTAGTTGCACAAGAAATTTATCAAATGAGCAGATTAAGGCTAATAAGGAGCGGGATTTTAGTAATACTTGGTTTGCCTATGTATATTGGCGTATGCTTGGTTTGATTTCTCAGGAAGATGCCTTTGCATACAATCTTGAGAAGAACAGCTAAAAAATATATATGGTAAATAATGCGGAAGAGGGCTTGCTGGTTCTGGCAAGTCTTTTCTTCTGTCAAAATTTACTCTGGAAAACTGCAAGATAAAATATGCGTTATGGGTATTTGCTTGAGGATTCAATGCTAATTGTTGTTTTGCAAAGCTATATCTTAAGCGAGTGGTACTTTTGGGTACAGTCGGCAAAAATGGTGTCTGTTGATAATGATTTTTCCTGTGAAGCTACTGCAAATACAGGTAACAGTTTTTGCTGTGATATTTTACTGATTTTTCAAGGGTGGGGTATGGCTTATTCAGAAATCCCAAAATCCCACCAATTTTGCAGAAAAAGAGGACTACGAATAATCTGTTTAATCGTACAGAAGATTCTTAGTCCTCTAATTTTTTAAAGAATTCATCAAAAGATACCTGATAAAAATCTGCAAGGGCAATCAGCAGGTCGACAGTTGGGTTATTTAGCCCCATTTCTATCTTTGAATAGGTTGACCTTGCTATATCGACACCTCTTAATTGAAGCAGTGCGAGTACATCGCAATTTCGCAGATTATGCTCTAGGCGAAGCCTTTTGATATTTTCACCAAGTAAATGATTCTCTCGTTGGTTTACTCTATCCATTTGCTATCTCCCTTATTAGAATATTTAATTTTAATATGTGTGATAAAAATAAGGGTTCCAAAATAGACCCAATGTATGCTATAATAGTGTTTGATTTTGAGTAAAAAATATTAGGGAGATGCAAAAAATGAAAAGGAAAGTATTGAGCTTATTGTTATGTGGTTTACTTGTTTGTAGTATGCTTACAGCCTGCGGTGGTTCTAACAGTTCCAATGATGCAGGGGTAAGTGATAGCGATGTGTCAGAGAAGAAAGATGCTGAAGCAGATTCCTCAAATATAGAAGATTTGTATGTAGAGGCAATTAATTCTTACCAAGACTATTACGAGAAAGTCAAATCAGACTTTAGTGGTTCTCAGGTCGGAGCAACTATCACGCTTGATGAAGAGGGACTGCCTTTGTTGTGGGTAGCAATCAGTGAAGATGGTTCAAAGGATAATTGCAGAACTCAGTTGGTCGGATATGTAGATGGTGAGGCTGTCATTAAAGCTGAAAGAAATGAATATGTAGTTCCATGTTCTAGTTCAGATATTATTCTTGGTCTAGGTGGCGGCAGTGGGGAGAAAAAGAATGTTTATGTTTGGGATGATGATAAGCAAGATTTTCGTAATATCGCTAACGAAATTGGCTATGAATCTGATGTGGTATATTCAGAAGAGGAGCTTGAAGAAAAGATTAATTTTTTGTATCCAGTAGTTAAAGCTCTTAATACTATGAGTGGTTCAATACAGGTATTGATGAATGAAACTACGAGTCAAGTTGCATATATAGGATATTATGATTGTAGTGTTTTTGATACATTACAGAGGCTGGATGTAATTGGTGGACTAAGTGATGGTGGTGGCGATACCTATGGATTTTATTTGAAAAAAGAGTATAGTGACAATAAAGTTGCTTTAAGTTACTATGAAAAACTTTCAGATGCGGATATAGATGAAAGTGGGAGAGAAAAGTTATTAAATAATCGCGGTTCAGATATGGCAAGTGATGTAATTAAGGACAGTAGAAGTGTATTTACTTCATCTGATGGAACGGTTCTGGATTCTGATGTATATGAACAATATTTAAGCGTACTTAATAATGCTGGATGGGAAAAAACAGGATTATCACATCCGTATGCTAATGATGTTGAGATGGGACAGTTATTAAGAGGACTTGCCAACAAGCCAATATATTCTCAGGAAGAACTCTATTTATATATGGTATCTATCCTAAATAATTGTGAGATTACCAAAATTAATATCAATGATATACAGGTGCAGGCTGATGAAGTGGCTACTAATTCAGATGAAAACCATGATTATTTAATTTATATCGAAGATATTGATACTATCAAAGCATATAAGGATGATAACAAAATTAAAATTGAAACCAAACATGAAGTAATTGACAGATATACTGGGGAAGATGAAACTGACCGCATAAAGTTCCCTGTTTCTACTGAATGCAAATTTATCAATTATGGAGTAGAATCATACGGCGAAGATATCAAGGACTTTTGCAATCTCATTGAAGAAACATTGGAGGAATTTGTTGGAGATGAGCAACCTCTTAATGTGCGTGTCGTTGTTGAATCTGGTGAGATTGTCTTATTTGGAATTGGTTATGGAGATGATTTGACAAGCTAAGATGTCTAAAAGACAATGTTCCAAAATAGCTCCAATATATGCTATAATAGTGTTTGATTTTGAGTAAAAAATATTAGGGAGATGTAAGAAATGAAAAGGAAAGTATTGAGCTTATTGTTATGTGGTTTACTTGCTTGTAGTATGCTTACAGCTTGCGGTGGTTCTGGGAAAGGTTCTACCAATGAGGTGTTAGCTACGGAAGAAAAAGAGCCAGAGGTTGGGATGGCAGCAGATGAGGCACAGCCAGCAACAGAGACATCAGATATTGAAGAAGCGAGTACTGAGGAAATATATACTGTTTCAAGGTATGGTATTTCAAATGAGCTACAAGAATTTTTTACGCTATGGCTAGGTTGTCAGTTGGATTGGGCAATGGGCAATGAACAGACGGAAGTAAAGGACATGGATACAATGCTTAAACATGGTGGTGTTGTTGGAAGTATTTCTGCAAATAAAAATCTCCATGTTGTATATGAATATGATAATAGTCAGTTCGTCGGATTAAGTGGAGCGTCTAATGCAGTTTATGTGGCATTGGGAAACAAAAAGAATGTAGACTATAGTACTAGTGTATCCATTCCATTGGCAAATTTTGAAGAGTATAGATATTATAAGGGAACAGATGCGATATTGTCTGTAGTTGCTAATGTTACCTGCAACATAGATAATGAACCTGTGAAGTTTAAATATGATACAAATAAAATAACTTTTGGTGTGACTCTTGTTAATAACCAAAGCAATCCTGAAGAATGGTTAATAACAGGTATTTATTTTCTAGATGTAGCACCTGATAATGATGAAGTTACGGAAGAACTGGTAAAAGCTGGAAGTGGTTCTAAGAGTAGTGTGTGGAATAATCAGGCATTTAAGGCTGAAGAAAATGGATTTGATGTATCAACTAAGTTGGTCAGTGAAGATACTCAAGAATCTATGAATAACGTAAATGAGCAACTGAAAGGTTCTGATTTGACTGATTGGAAGCAAACATATGCCGATTATTTCCTTAATTATTCAGATGAAGCAACAATAAGTGGATATGATATTTATGATGTTAATAATGATGGTATTCCAGAAATCTTTGCTAGCAATGGAGGAGTTTATCCATATTTATATTATATAAATGCGAGTGGTGAAGTGGAGAAGATTGGTTTGCATCAGTATGCATCAATATTGGATAATGGAAAAATTTGCAGTGAATCTGTAATGATGGGAGAACAACATGATAGCATCTATCTATACAATGATGCGACAAAGAAATTTGAACTTATCTTTGATGGATATGTTAAGGATTGTGATTTAGAAACGGCAACTTATTTTATAAGTGAGAAACAATGTAAGGCTGATGAATATAACCGTCAATTTGAGAAGGCAACTGATGGCGAAGCTATCTATTTTCCAGAAGGTCAAAACTCAGGTGGTACAACTGAGATTGCAGAAGCTATTTTGAGTTATTAGTGGATGGATTAAAAAATTGGCTGATGCGTTTTACTTCTCAGCCAATTTTTTAATATAATAAACAGTATTTATTCAGGCAGGAAAAATTGTTTACCCCATTATTATTGCAGAGATATTTTTTAGTAATGTTTAACATAATAGAATTACTGTTGCGGTTGCAGAGGCACTTACCTAAATGCGGTAGGTGTCTTATTTTTTTGCTCATTTATATGTTTTTTTTCAAGTTGTAAGTAAAAGTATAAAGACAATATTGACACGCTACTCATCGCGAGTAACATACACAATTAACCTTTGAACAATAGGTACAAAATGGAAGGGAGGTCAACTGTTTATGGACTATCGCACTATTGTGGAGAAACACCCAGACAGATACGTTATCGCAGCTGTTGCGGAACGTGGAGAAAACAATTTTGTTTCCAGCTGGGAAGTTCTTTCAGCCGATAGCAAAAGCTTCAATGAGGCAAAAGAAAAATTGAAGTTCTTTGAGTCTGAGGGTGTGAAGGGTTGTTGCATCATTAACACCTATGCAGATGCTTCAGATGAAACTGAAGCAGGAGCTGTGGCTCGCATGTTTAGGCTTATGTATGGCATGGATATGGTCTAACGATTCCCGGAGCAGGAATTTCCAAGATCCTGCTCCACATTTGAGGAGGTGGTATAAACGTCAATCAAAACAAAGCGGTTTCAGCAGGAATGTGAAGCACTAATCGAGAAGCTTCGTGAAAACAGTAATGAATTAGTTGATGAAATTGGTGATAAGGTCAGGGATATTTTTTACGAGACTATGGAACTGAACAGAAAAGAAGCCTTTACACAATTATTCATTCTGATTTATCAGCATGATACAAAAACTCTGGAGCGTGATTTGCTCAAATGCATAGTCTTACAAACTGAAGATTTTCAGCCATCTCCAAAAGAAAGAGTTAATCTGATGCGGTGGCTGTGGTCATCTGTTCAGTATATATATAAAGACTTTGACTATTCAGAGTTGTTGGACAAAGTTAGAGAATTAAATGAATTACACGATACAATGGCATCCTATGGAGAGGATTTGCCATTCGTATGAGAAGGAGGAAAAATGGTTGTTAAGACAAATCGTGGTATCTATGAGGTCACATCTGTAGATATCATTTGTGAGAAAAGAGTGCCATTCAATGGTCAAGTTGTTCGCTTGGTGCAAAAGGCAAACAATATAGCAGACGCATCTGCATTGAAATTTAATTTGAGTGTGTCGGTACTTGATTTACCTTATGCGGAAGATTCTATTTTTGTTGGTAATTTAGGTAATGCAGTTCTTCAGGAAACTGTCGATTCTATAGCACAAACGGGGTATACAGACCTTACAAAGTGGGAATTTCAGAAGGAACAGACATATCCCAATAAATGTGTATTCGATGATGGAGCTTCAGCTCCATATATTTGCGGAGGCACTATAGGAATGCTTAATCCATTTGTATCAGAGGATATATATGATGACTTTGATAATGAAAATGAGGATGACCTTTCTAAATTTGAGGATGAACAGTTAAGAGAGGTTTTAAGAGAACTTGGAGATTATACATTTCTTCAGCTGGGTCAGATGACTCGTGAAGAATTGGAGACAGAATACAATAGATTGGAGGTAGAACAATAATATGAATCGTTCAAGTTTGCCAGTATCAGTAAATACTATGAGAAAATGGTATGAATCTGAGGAAAAAGTTTTGCAATGTACTTTACCATTTCAGCGACACTCAGGAATGTGGAATGCTATTACTAAGTCTAATCTGGTGTGGAGTATCTTAGCTGACTCATACATACCACCAATTGTTCTGCTCAAGGACAAGAGGGGTGTAGATGCCAAGGGCAAGGATATCTTTGGATATCAGATTTTGGAAGGTCAGCAGAGGCTTATTACAACGTTATTTCCTTTTCTGAATGATGAATGGGCTTTGCATGGAGCTACTGAACCAGTGGAGGTAGATGGCTTTACCTATGATATTGCAGGGAAGAAGTTCTCTGAACTCGAAGAAGAACTGCAAGACATCGTAAAAAACTATAGATTTACGGTGCAGGCTATTGAGAATTATACGATGGGCGAAGCTGAAAAATTGTATTACAATATCAATAATGGGGTGGCTCTGTCAACAACACAAAAGGGTAAAGCCAGACTGGGAACAGAATTAGTTGAATTTTTGAACAGTCTGTTGTCGGGCAGTTTCTTTACACAGGCTATAAATATTACTGAGTCGCAGGCTTTGAAAGAGGATGACCTTTTAATGCTCATGCAAGGCATGGCTTTGCTTGACCAGAGGCATGAACAGAGAGAATTCAAAAATATTTCAGCAGCTACGATGCTTACATATGCAGAAAGTATCAGGGATACTTACAATGATGATAAGCGTGAAATGTTGCTTGAAGTGGTGGATTATCTCGATAAGGCATTCACGGCTAAAAATAAGTTTTTGAGAAAGAACAATACGCCGATTGTGTTTGTTATGGCAAAAATCGCATTAGAGCAGGAAGTAGAAGCAGAGTCATTTCGTGCTTTCATCAATGATTTTGCTAATAGTCTGTATCCTGCTTATGAAGAGGCTTCGGGAAGTGGAAACATTAAAATCGTAAATGTAAATATGCGGTTGCGTGTGATGTTTCTGGCTATGTGTCAGTATTTCAATTGGACTCCACAAAATCTTCCAAAACCTTTCTTGGATTCAGAGCCTTTGCTTGTGGATGTGATTTCGGCTGAAAACTCCGAGACAAATTCATTGGAAGGAAGTGTTGAAGGCTCTTGCGAAGCTGATTCTGAAATTGTGGACGAAACTGCAGAGGATGAAATTATTCCAGAGAATGATAGTTTGGTAAACTCTGATGATTCTGCTGAAGAGGGTGGTGTCGATGGCGGAGAAGATTAATGCATATATGCTTCGGTTAAATGATGTTGGGATGCCCTGCAAAGGCTATATCGGTGAGATTGAAAACTCTTTAGAAGCGAAGCAGAAATATGTAAAAGGGTTGATACAGGTCGTTTCGCTCAATTCACAAATTGACATTATCTGTAATGATGAAGGTAAGCTTATAGGGCTTGAGCCAAACAGAGCATTTATGGATGGCGAAGATATTCTTGATATCTTTGTTGGTGATATCTTAGCATGTCGTCATGATGCTGAAGGCAATTTTACCAGCATTAAGGAAGAGGATATTCCCATTATTGAGAGTATGCTTTTGCCGATAAGAATTGTAGTTGGTAATACTGTATTTCTGGCTGGAGCAGATACTTTGGATGAGTATAAGCAGGAAAGGGGTTAGTTACCATGATATATCTGTTAGCTGATTTACATGGAGACTTCCGTATCTTTACAAAAAGTGTGAGAAAGCAATCAAAGTATCAATTAACGAAAAATGACTGCGTGATTATCCTTGGGGATTTTGGTCTTGGCATGTCAGACAATAAAGAATTTGAGTATAACTGTAAATGGCTCAGTTCCCTGCCATGCACGATTCTGTTTATAGATGGTGATTATGAGAACTATGATATGCTTGCAAGGTATCCAGTAGAAACATGGCATGGGGGTAAAGTGCATCATATCGTAAAAGATAAAATTATTCATCTGATGCGAGGACAGATATTTTGTATCGAAAACTTTAGTTTCTTTGTAATGGGCGGAGCTGTATCTTATGATATTGAGGGAGGGCTTTTGAATAGGTCAGACACAGACCTCGAGAGAAAGAAGGCTCTTGCTCAAAAGAGCAATCTTAACTATAGGACTGTCGGTGAGAACTGGTGGAGTCAGGAACTACCATCACAGAGAGAGTATGCCGAGGGCTTAAGAAATTTAGCAAAAGCTGATTTTAAAGTGGATTTTATATTATCACATTGCACTCCGAAAGCTCAGCAGGAAATTCTGATAGAGCAAGGTGAGTTGAAACGGAAACTGGAAGTCAGTTCCCTTACGGAATATTTTGAATATTTGGATGAGCAGGTTTCTTACAAGCACTGGTTTAGTGGTCATGTACATAAAGATGCTGTAATGGATGTAAAGCATACTGTAGTGTATCAGCAGTTGGTTCCGTTGAACAAGCTTGCTGCTTTGATGCAGATAATTTTGCAAGATGCAATGGAAATGGAGATAAAAGAAAAATATGGGAACACAGATTGATAAGAAAGCAGTCTATTCTGCAAGATATCCTCATGGAACTATTGTGGAGCTTACTGCTCCTATAGAAGACCCTTATGGCAGTAGTAAGCCAATAGGTGCAAAGTTTGAAGTGGATTTCGTGGATGATGCACTCCAACTACAAGGGCGATGGTTACCACCAGAGAGTGGCTCTATAGCAATTCTGATTGAGGAGGATAGTTTCAAGATAGTGAATTGAATATTTGTACGTGTGAAGACCATTCTGATGTCAAAGTCAGGGTGGTCTTTTTGCGTTTCGGGTAGCTCATTATTTCCTTGCCTTTTCATGGACTTCGCATCTCTTTGTTTAGGGCTGTTACTGGCTTTGGTGGACTACTGCCGACCTTGTCTTAAAAGCCCCAACACGCCCCTCACGCACGCTCACAGGGGCAAGGACTATTGGTCTTTGTACTGGTCTGGAAAGGCTTGGCTGACAAGTATTCATAAAAGTCGGTGCTTACAGAAGTGGGGGTATTTACTTAATACAAAATAAGAAAAGTCTGTGTAAGTGAATATTTTGTTTGAGGCTATTTTGGTGTATTCAATCTTATGCAACGGAATATAAAATTCTTTATATGACAGGCAAGTTGGAGTATAATAAAACAAGGAATTATATGATTCCGTTGCAATGCCACCACAGTTGAGAAAAGCTCATCAGTTGAATGACAAGGCAGTTATGGAGGCTTATGGTTTCCCAATTAAGAACTTCACAGAGTCTGATTGTGTGGCAGAACTTATGAAGATGTATCAGGAATTGACAAAATAATTTTGAAGAAAAGGAGTATTCCTATGAATCAAAAGGCGTTTGAAAATATCATATCGTTTTATAAAGCTAATTATTCCAAAATAGAAAAGCAGGAATTGTATAAGTGGAAGGCAGTGCAGACTTTTCATGAAAATTGGGATATAGATGCAGAGGATTTTCATGGAATGCTCCAACGCTCCTTGCATGATACATCAAATCTTATGTCAGCAGGTAATTACTATCCCAGACGAATGATTTTATGGATGGCAGAAAAAGATGAAGATACTGTTCGAGGAATGTTCCGAGAGCTTTATGACCTGACCATAGATTTTAAGGTCAGAATTGAAAATTTTCGTGATACAGCAAAACTATTGGTGGAGATGTACAAAGAAAAAAATGTACATCATCATTATCAAGATGATAGAGCTATCATGGTATATTTGAATTTGAGGTATCCTGAAAAATACTATCTCTACAAGTATACTATGTTTAAGGATTTTGTTGAAAGAATTGATTATGATGAGGCTCCCAAAAGTGGTGAGATAGAAAATCTATTTAGGTTTGAAAGTCTTTGCAATTATATTCATAACTATATAATGCAGGACGAAGAATTACTCAAATTGTATGAACCACGAAAAGAAAAGTATTATGACCCTGAGTATCATCTGCTGGTGCAGGATATTATTTACACGACATATTATGAAGCTGAACCAGACATGCTAGAGCCAGTTCAGATTGTTAAGCCGACGCAGTTCAAGCATAAAGCGGTAAAACAGCCTATTGAGTTGAAGGGTGAGTTTATTGATTATGTGGAAAGAGAAAAGCGTTTAAAGCAGATTGGGGAACTGGGAGAGCAGTTTATTTTCTCGCAGGAGAGAGAAAAGGTAAAACAATATCATTTACCGAGCAATAAGAAAGTAGCATGGGTATCCAGAGATAAAGGCGATGGTTTAGGCTTTGATATTCTTTCTTATGATGCAGAAGGTAATGAGATGTATATCGAAGTAAAAACCACTCTGGGAACAGAAGATTCCAGTTTCTTTATTTCAGCAAATGAACTGGAAAAAAGCAAGTTATATGCAGAAAATTATTATCTGTATAGGGTATACAAATTTGATATGAAAAATGTTCAGGGAAAGTATTCAGTTAGAAAAGGTTCGTTGGAAGACCTTTGTCTTGTACCGCAAACTTATAGGGTTGATTTGAAGGAGAAAAATGCAAATGAGGAGAGTGACAATTGAATGGTCATATCCGATGGATATAGATAACATTTTGCTGGACGAAAGAATGCAGGATATAGGAATATATTACATTACAAGGAAGTTTGGCAATAATGTAAGTAATTTGTATATTGGAAAGACCATATATAGCTTTGGGAGCAGATTGGAAAGTCACAGGTGGTTTTGGACAGATGATTACAGAGGAAGAAAAGAAGTTAGGCTTGGAACAATTGTAAAGCCTAAATATTTAAATAATGAAGAACTGTATCAATTGATTTCAGATGTTGAGGCTACATTGATTTACTTAATGAGTGATTCGCTGATTCATAATAATAAATGCACTCTTTCATGTAATCCAAGCCAGAGAATTAAGATTACCAATATTGGATATAGAGGTGATTTGCCGCCAGAAATGTATATTAAAGATGAAGATTGGATTGAATGATGAAGAAGGTATTCAGTTTAGAAAAGATTAAGAAAAGACAAAAAATAAATCTGATAGATGGTACATACACTCATATAAGGGCGTATCATGCATGCCGACCTATTTCTATAGATGATTATTTGTTAAATGGAATAAGACCAATATCTTATGAGTCTGCGTTGGATGAAGTTAAGAACAGAGTTGTATGTGAATGGGTATCTGAAAATACTGCAGTTGAGAAATTTAACGAAGAGTGGAATGATTTTGATGATATCCATAAAAAGGTTTGGTTAGAAATGAACAAGAACTTGCTTTTGGATGGAGCAAGCCACTATCTGATTTATGGAAGTGAGTTTATTAATGCATTGGCGATGCAACTTGGATGTAGGAGCAGATTGAAGAAAATTGGAGTTCCTACAATATTTCATTGCGATATTCCGATTGAAGATATACCAGAAAAAACCTTAGAGGATATTCAGTATTCTTTCAATAAGGGATATACCGATGCATATGGATTTTCAGTGCAGATGTTAGATGCGAATAATATTGTAGATTATGAGCATCCGATACAAAGAATTCCAGACCCTTATGGTGGTTCTTATAGACCAAATTATGCAGAACTGAGAGACTTGGGATTCATAACTCCTAAGTCTGTTAAGATGTAATTGGGGGTATTTACTAGCTGGATATAAAGAAAAATAGCTGATAAATGGAAGCGTGTTAATTTCAAATAATGTGAAGGGATACTGACTAATATTGTTGGTATCCTTTTATTTTTGTGTTTTAACCTATTCTAATTACTTCGAAGTTGTGTCGGCAATAATTTAAGAAAAACTAATGGTGTTCTGGTCTATTCTGATTACTTCCAACAGATAGCTGGCTTGTTGATTGCTACTGCTGATGTGTTTTGAGCCTGCTTGCGTTTTTAGTTGGAAGTGTCAATGCAATACTGATTATTCAAAATCCACAGAGTATCCCAAATGCTTACATTTCAGATTAACCTTTATATGAAAAGCAAACGCTTTTTTTCATGAGGCATATAGAAATGGCTACTATTGGTCGGAAAACTGTGTCTTTTGAAAATTTGGAAAAGCCTATAAGTGATTATTTTGGAGGTACAGGTACTATGGCTAATTTTTTTAAGATGTTATCAAAATGTAAGCAGGACATTATTGAACAGACGGGAACAGATTATTCAGATGAAACTGTTCTATCACTCACAGATTTTATAAGCTGTGTTCAATCGGGAGTTCTATGTGGTAGGTCAGATTCTTTTTGCTTTATATGTAAGCATTACGAGCTGAACGGAACATTATTATCTCAATTGTGGAGAAGGGAGCGTGGCGTAGAGAAATCCCCTTGCACCTTTAGGTGTCAAATCCATAACCTCAGTAATAAGCTGTTCAAAATGTTTGGTAGCGATGTGTTTGATATATTTTACAGTCAGGATTCTGAACGATTGCATCAATTACGGGTAAAGGTACAGGCTCTTTCTTTGAAGGATGTCAGATTTGAAGATGTTTTCTTTTTTGAGATGTCAAATGCCTACATAGGTTATGGGAAAATTCCAAGCTCTGATTACAGAGTAGAAGATTGCTTGGATGAATTGAAACTGCTTCAGCAATTAAAGAAGGAGAGATTCAAACAGGCACTTGCTGGTAAAGATATTGATAAACTTCTCTATATAAGAAGTGCTATGAGCAGACCATTGGTAGATGCCGATACTATGGAAGTAAATCCAGAGAAGTATGCAATTCTCGTAGCTCTGGGGGTAATTAGTTGATGCTCCTGCTCTTTAGATGAGGAGTGGTGTAGTGGCTTGCAACTTAATATTATTGTGGAATTGTATTCATTATATAGAAGGAACTGGTGCTGTTGTGCCAGTTCTTTTGCGTATCATACATAACCAACAAAGCTCCTGCTGACAAATTGGTAGTATTAGATATTGAAATAACCTTCGCACTAATGGTAAAACATAACGCAACCGTTCGTAAAGGTCTTGAAAGAGTTCATTTTGCCTTATTCGGCTTATTTCGGGTAATGATTGTATTACCTCGAGTGAGTGTCGGATGATGGCATATGGGGCGAATTACGCTCTTGGATTTTGCGTCAGGAATAATTTGTGTCCGAACCTGCTTATATGATGGCTCTGGTGCGAGAGTTCTTAATACCATGGGATTACGTAATATTCGATTTCGGGTAGGATATTGGTTCATATTTATGTATGCACTTAATATACGGGCGTTTGCGAGACTTATATATGTTTACGGTCGGAAATCAAATAAAAATTGAAAGAGGTGTTGATTCTATGGAAAACAAGGTGTTTGGTTACGCAAGAGTTTCTACTTCCCATCAGTCGACGGATAGACAGATAGATGCTCTCATAGAGTATGGAGTCGCAGAAAGGGATATTATTACTGATTATCAGTCGGGTAAAGATTTTAACAGACAAGGATACATTTCTCTTAAGGAGAATATGCTTCGCAAGGGTGACACTTTAGTGGTAAAAGAGCTTGATAGGCTCGGTAGGGACAAAAGAATGATTAAGGAAGAATTGGAATATTTCAAAGCTCATGGAATACGAGTGAAAGTTCTTAATATTCCTACAACTCTCATGGATATCGATGGGAACGATTGGATTTTGGATATGGTTAGTAATATTTTGATAGAGGTTCTAAGTACGATAGCGGAGGAAGAGAGGGTAAAAAATCACATCAGACAGCGTGAAGGTATCGATGCAGCTATGGCAAAAGGAGTAGAATTCGGAAGACCCAAGTTGAGAAAACCAGACAACTATGAGGCTGTAATGCAGAGAGTTGCTTCAGGAGAAATAAAAGGTGTTCAGGCGATGAAATTACTGGGGGTAAAAAAGACTTCATATTATAAGTTGAAAAAAATGTACCCGATTGAAAGGCAGGTGTAATTTATGGAATATGGTGTGAAGTTAGTTTTTCATCTCCCAGAGTATTGTATTCATGGAGCAGAAGTTTGGAAGTGTGATAATTATAATTTTCGGCAGGAGTTAATAGAACTGCTTGGTAAAGCAGGAGCTGATTATTTCTTTTCAATACCTGCGAAGGTATTCATTCGTGGTAATGAGTTCTCGTGTGAGCACCTCGTTATCTATAGTATGGAAGATTCTTTTTATTCGTATATCAATATTTTTCATCAGATGGTTTGCAAATATCACAGCAGTCTTGAGCAGAAGTGCTATTTCTACGAGCAGGATGATGTTCTCATATCTTTGAAAGTGGGTGACAAAGCATGAAGGTGAGTGATTCGTGGTATCTGTGAAATTTATTCGGAAGACTTTTATGTCTAAGGTTCGTGAGTATATTTGAAAAAAGGAGTGGATATTCTATGGCGAGAATTATAGTTAACAAAGTAAGATGCAAAAAATGTGGTGATATCATTGAAAGCATGTCTGTACATGATTTCAAAACCTGCAAGTGCGGTGCAGTATCCGTAGATGGTGGTCATAATTACATAAGGCGTTGTGCAGATAGCATAGAGGATTTCGAGGATTTGTCTAAGTATGAAGATGACATTGCAGATGCGATACGTCAGTTTGTAGAACAATCTGGTGATGAATATAGTATTTATGAAAACTATTCGGGGAGATTTATGTTTGGGGAAAAGTGTCTTGGAATTGTTGTCAGACAAGGGAATTCTTATATGGAGATGCTAATGAAACTCACGCAGTATCTTGATGATAATAGCATAGAGGATGCAGGTCTGCAAATGGAAGGGGTTTCTGTAGATGAGTTGGGGCTGGATTCAATTGTATATTTTCCGAAAATTCAAAGCTAAATTTGGGAAACTGAATATTATTTCTATCGCTGAAGACTAATTGAAAATTTACGGATGAAAAGTAAAGGCATCTTAGCAGGAATGTTTGTAAATTGAACATTTTTGTTGAGATGCCTTTCTACTATATGATTTTATATCGAAACTAATCTATTGCGAAAGTCCTGCTATAAATCATGTGTTAATCGTTGTGATTAACGCATGCTATTAATCAATTATTTTAAGGAGGATAATAAAATGACAGAAGAAATTAAAGTTGTAATGTATGGAAGAGTTGGTAGCAAAGAGTATTTGGATAATCTGTTGGAATGGGATGAGAAGCAGTCAACTAATCATCCAGATTGGCAGGTGTGTAAATCATTCTATGACTATGGTTCTGGGCTAAAGATTCAACCAAAGCTCAAGCAGTTACTGGCTTATGTGAAGAATGAAAAGATTGATGCGTTGGTTGTAGCTAATGGAAGTCGATTAATTAGAAGAGCTGATTTATTTATACAAATTATAGCTTCTTTGCGAAAAGAAGGTGTACATATTTATTTTACAGATGAAGATGTGTGGCTGGATGATGAAAATGTTTTTGTTCAGATGCTTAAAAAGATGCTTATTATGGAAATTGAATCAAGACAAATGTCAGAAAGAATTAAATATGGAATGAAAGTTTATAGGAACAAATAAATATGAAAAGTGTTTTGAAGAGCTTGCTCAGAAATTTTGAGCAGGCTCTTTTCAGTAGATTCCGTTCTTTTCCTTGATTTGACTTAGATGCATGGCAGAGTTAACATCACACAACGCTAGATTGGTTTCAGTAATTATGGGTGCTTAAATAGGTGAGTTTTGTTTATTCAAGAGTCACAGCGTGAGTTGCTGAATTTACAACACAAAAAAATGGAGGTGTTGTGATGATTGGTAACAGTAAGGCTTTTAAGGCTGAAACAGAACAAAAGATTAAGTTGGATGGGAAATTGTTAATGCCAATTCTTCTTAGGAGATTGGTTGAAGAAGGAATAATAAATTCTACAACTTATGCAAATGTAATTAAGGAGGGCAAATGTCATGAAGAATAATTATTTAAACAAGCATGATGCGAGGAATGTTTCAAAGAGTAGAGCGATAATTACTGGAAAGAGGAGAGTTGCCATTGATGTGCGTGTTAGTACAGAACATGAGCAACAGATTGATGCCTTAGAAAATCAGATTCAATGGGCAGAAGAGTTAGGTAATGACCACAAAGATTGGACTTTTGATGTAAATTCAGACCTTTATATTGAACGAGGTTTATCAGGTACAACTATGAAGAAACGTCCTGAATTCAATAGAATGATTACACTTGCAAAACAGGGGAAATATGACCTTATAGTAGTGAGAGAGGTTTGTCGATTCATGAGAAATGCAAAAATTACTTTGAATCTTGTTGATGAATTGCTTGATTATGGCGTGGAGGTATATTTTGTAAATGATGGTATATGGAGTCGTAATCCAGATGACTACTTTAAATTAACGATAATGGCACAGTATGCTGAACAAGAATCAAGAAAAACTTCAGAGCGAGTGTTTTCAGGACAGGCAGTGGCTCGTGAGAATGGTAATATATTTGGGAATGGTAATATTTTGGGGTACAAAATGATAGTGGGTGAAAAGTCAAAGGATTCTCATTATGAAATCAATGAAGAAGAGGCGGAGACTGTTAGGACAATCTATAATCTTGCTCTTAAAGGAATGGGTATCAAGAAAATTAAGCATTATCTTGAAGGTGATAATTCAGAAAGCAGGGTATATAAAACCGCTGAAGGTAAAACCAAATGGTATGAGTCTACAATACAGAGAATTTTGAGAAGACCCACATATATGGGGTCAATCGAACATTTTCAATCAGTTACAGAAAATCCACTAACGCATGCTCGTAGGAGTGTTCAGAAGGAACAGAGAGTAAGATATGATTTAAGAGAAAAGATTCCTTGTATTATAGAACCCGATATTTGGCAGGCAGTGCAAGTTGCTATTGATAGCAGAGTAAATCATAATTTTAATAGTATAAGCCAGTCAGGGATAAATGGAGTTGTTACTAATAAGAATGTTTTCTGCAGAAAAATGCGTTGTGGTTGTGGCAGACGCTTCAAATATGATGAAGAGAATAAACCCGATGGTATAGTTAGGGGAACATTTAGATGTTATTCTCTTATAGACGATGGAAGTCAGGATGTACGGAAAAAGCGAAGTGAAATTCTTGATGATGGTTGCTCAATATATGGTATTAGAGATTGGAAAATGAATTTTATCACTCTTGAGGTTTTTAAGTATTTGGAATGTGATACAGAAAAGGTTAAAGGCACATTGATTGATATCATAAATAAGTCTTATGCCGATGAGGGGATTTCGGGGTATTCTGAGGAAGATATTCTTAAGTTTAGGAAAGAAATTGATAATCTCAATAATAAAAATGAACGTTTATTGGATGGGTTTGAAGATGGTATCTACTCTAAGGAGAAATATTTGGAACGAAAGTTGAGAAATGATACAGATATCAATCGTATTCAAGAGATTATTAACAAAGCCGAAGCAGTACATGCCAAAGATGAGCAGAAAGAGAAGACATTAAAAGCTGTACAGAAATTTATTGAAGAGACGTTGGAATTTCCGAAAGTAAATGGTTATAAGACTAAGGTTCCAGAAGCACTTATTGAAGCCTATGTTAATAGTATTAAGGCATGTGCTAATAATGTTTTTGAATTCAATATTCGTATCAATCCAGATGTTCCAGTGCAGATTCCAATCAAACCAGATGATGAGTTCAATCCACAGTATGACTCTGCAAATGTATTTCTTGATAATTCTGATGCTTCACTTATTGCAGAGTTTAAACTTACATATGATGATGCAAAAAGATACACAAGCATAATGAAGGGGAAGTACAAAGTTCTTAGGACACATTTTGATAAACCGATTACTGTTAGAGTATATGCAAATTTATAATATTGTTTTCTCAGAAAGGGTTGCTGAAAGGTAATCCTTTTTGTTATAATTCAGTTGTTACAAAAATGTTGAGCTTGTTTGTGGAATTATAAGTCTGGGTGTGGTGTTGAAATCTATTCTGGAAAATTTATTTCATGACTCACTACTGTACCACCGCCACACAGGCTGCTATCGCTGATAAGTAAGGAAAGTCGGCAAGACGATCTGAGAGGGTATTGCGCAAGCACTTATGGGGTATAAGAGAATATGATGAGAACCTCATTACTGATAGAAATATCGGT